>Ga0316189_10000030_pt1 | contig 121891 bp, 89 predicted proteins | sample LowCovwburrow_MG_FD_204930 | JGI IMG/M metagenome (GOLD analysis project Ga0316189, IMG submission 204930) | Coastal sediment microbial communities from Maine, United States - Lowes Cove worm burrow | ecosystem: Environmental > Aquatic > Marine > Coastal > Sediment | place: USA: Maine... | reverse complement strand
GAATAGTACAACTCAATTTGTTCAACTCTTCGACGGGGGGTGGTTTTGAGAACATGGGAAAATCTCCTTAATTTGAACAAAAACAACCCTTTTTTGGCTATCTCATCTTTAGTCGGATGTCAGTAAACTACTTTCTTACCGGGACAGTGTTTACCAATGACCCTGATTCAGGTAAGGTTGCAATTTCAAATTCGGACGTAAAACTGCTTGCCGAAAATGATCTTGTGCTAGATGAAGCGTTTGCCGATCAGGATGGTAGATTTCGATTCAGAGTCTATCCCGACGAAACGTATCAGCTACGTGGAGAAAAAGAAAACTTTTTTTCGACCCGTAAAATTTTTTCAACAATTGGAAAAAGTGTCAATAAGGACTCCTTAACTGCATTCAATACAACTGTTGAATTTGATACAGAAATATTGCTTGAAAAAATCATTATTGATAAACCAATTGTCTTGAGTGACATTTATTATGACCTGGACAAAGCCACTATCCGATCAGACGCCGAGAGGGTTTTAGACAGCCTGGTCATGATCATGAATGACAACCCTAATATTTACATCGAGTTGAGCTCACATACAGATTCCAGAGCTGATGATGATTACAATATGGATCTTTCCATCAGAAGAGCCAAAGCAGCTGCAGTGTACATTGTCATTAAAGGAATAAGTAGGGAGCGGGTCTTTTTTAAAGGTTACGGTGAATCAAAACTTCTTATTAAGGATGCAAAAAGTGAGGAAGAACATCAGATCAATCGCAGAACGGAATTCAAAGTCTTAAGATATGATTCAGAAAAAAAATCAAACGAACAAGATGACTATGTAAGATTCTTTGAGAATAGCAAAGAAGGACTCAACTAGAACCATTTTTTTTCTGAAATTTTCATTGTCCTCCAGGCCTGAGTGGCTTTAAAAGCATTTTCCTAATATGGACGGTATGCAATGGTCAATCAGACGGAAATTCCAGTATAACAGAATGCTTGCCAACTGCATAAGTATATGTTATATCTAATTTGCAAAAATCAACTATCCGCTTAACTATTGCTAATCCAAGTCCCGTTGAATCACTGCCGGTGGAAGATCTCTTAAACCTCTCAAATAATTCATTTGTTGAGACTCCTGGATCGACTCCAGTATTGCTTACAGTGAGCACATTTTGCCTCAGTACAATATTGATATTACCTCCTTTGATGTTGTGCTTTATCGCATTGCTAAGCAGGTTAGTTATCAGCAAGTAGGCAAGATCATAGTTCATCATTATAACTAGTGCAGAAAAAAACTTTGTTGTGACCTTTATTTTGCGGATGTCGATAAGCTCTTGAAGGTTATTCAGCTTTCTTTCAATGAATTGCCTGACATCAATAGATTCCTGTTTTATGAACTGGTTGTTTTCAATTTTTGTCAAAAGTGCCAATCCCTCTTTGAGTTTTGAAAGCCTAGTAGCTGCCTCGTAGATTTTTCCCACCTCAGACATTTGGTTTTTGGTTAGTTTTTCCTGCAGTAGAAGTTCAGTTTTATTCTTTATTATGGCTAGCGGCGTTTGGATTTCGTGGGAGGTATTTTCTGTGTACTCCTTTAGGTTTTGGTAATCTCTTAAAGTCTGCTGCATCATCGCCTCAACTGCCTCTTTTAGCACCTGGAACTCTGATACTTCTGAATCTTCTAATACTACCATGTCCGGTCTTGAAAGATTAAAGGCCTGAACCTGATCTTTGAGTTTGAAGAATGGACTCCAGATCTTCTTTGAAATAATACGGTTAAGTACAAGCAGGGAAATCATCAAGCTTCCAAACATGATCAGAAAAATTTCTGAAATACCTCGCACCAGATCCTGATTGGGCAGTAGAGACTTTGTTATTGTGACCTTATAGTTTTTATTCTGAAATCTATCGCTGAAGGTTAGCGTCCTGAAGGGCAGTTGTTTCCGTTCAAATGGATCGTACATGATTGTATCACTGATCGATTGCTTTATTCCCTTTTGGTTTGTCATTTCCTGAAGATTGATCCTATCTCCTATGTTTAAATAGTAGGTATCTTTTAGATCTTGGTAGGTGTGTAATTCGTAGATAAGCTGTTCTTTTTCAGCTATCAATTTTTCATTGAATTCTGTATCAATGATTGATTTCATTATAAAGTAAGCCAACAAGCCGCCAATAGTGAATACAGCCACAATTGAGAGTATATAAAGTCGACTAGCTATGGTAAAAAGCTTCACCCTCTTATGAATTTATATCCAATACCGTAGATGGTTTCAATCGAATCTGTGCCACCACCTTCAAAGATCTTCTTTCTGAGATTTTTCAATTGAGAGTAGATGAAGTCGTAAGAATCGACCAAGTCCATATCATCACCCCACAGATGCTCTGCTATTGACTCCTTTGTAACAACTCGATTGGGATTGGAAATAAAATAAAGAAGTAGATCAAATTCCTTGCGTGTCAAATTTACAGGTTTGCCCTTGATAGACGCCCCGCGGTTTGCGGGGTCTACAACCAAATCTCCAACTACAATTTCATTTTGCGCATCAAAATTTCTTCTCCTTAAAAGGGCCTTTATCCTCGCATTTAGTTCTGAAAGATCAAATGGTTTACTTAGATAGTCATCAGCTCCTATTTCAAGACCTTTTATGCGATCTTCCAGCTCTCCCCTCGCGGAAACAATTATTATCCCGACCTTGGATTTTTTACTCTTTAACTTTTCAACTACGGCTAATCCGCTACCGTCCGGAAGTGTGATGTCAACAATGATGCAATCGTATTTATAGAGCCAGATTTTCTCTAAAGCCTCTTCCAGATTTGCAGCAACCTCACAGTGGTAACCCTCCTTCTTCAGGTACGTCACGATAGATTTCTGGAGGTCGATTTCATCTTCTATGATTAGGATATTCATGATGTTTTTAAAGATGAGTCCATGCAATCAAATGATCAATCTTACTCCCCCCAGCTGCTCAATACGATATGGAAAATGATCTCCAGGCGATGCGATAAACATGAAGTTGATGGGAATTTTCCATTTCTTAGAAAGTTGGCTGATCAATGTGGGTCCAAACTTTCCTTTAATTTCTATCAGCTCAATTTTTACGGAAGGATACTCCCTGCCCAAAACTTCAATGTCAGAATGAAATCGATCTGTTAATTGGTCACCATTTTCCAGAATAGCAACAACTTTCAACTTCTTAGTATGCTCATTTTTTTCAATATATAGCATCACTTTGTTCAGAGTCGCTACATCATCATTCTTCGTGAAATACACGAATTCCTGCGAACTAATATCCTCGATTAACCTTATAATCGAGCGATTGGAATTGATCACCAATTTCTTAATAGGTTCAAAGAAATATTGAATGATCTTCAATAAACTCCGCAAGATGATCACACGGTTAAGCATGATTGTAATGAACAAAAATGCTGGGATGAAGTATCTAAGAAAAACACCCAGGTAGGGCGGATTCAAAATTGCGTTTCCAAGAATTGCTGCTGCAACGGCAGCAATGGCAACAATAAGCCCAAGCCAGCTTGATCGTTCAGGGCGAGGTAAGAATTTTCTCCTAATCTTCAATAATACATTACCTAAACCAAACAAGGTCATCACCGATAGAAAAGCAATGGTATATACTCCCGCGAGTGCACTTAGGGTGCCATCGGTAATCATCAAAATTGAAACACACAAAAGGAAGAAAACGATGGAAATACGATAGGCACTGCCTCGCTTATTTCTTTTCAAGAGAAACTGGGGAAGAATTCGATCGAGAGTCATTCTTTCAATCAAACCATTTACACCAACAAAGGCCGTTAGTACCGCTCCACTTAAAACGAGGGCCGCATCAACAGATATGAAAATAGAAAGCCAACTCCCGCCAGAGATCAGGCCCATATGTGATAGAAGTGCCTCTTGGTTCAGTGCCACATCTCCCATGGGTAAAATCGATAAAGCAAGAAAAGCCATTAAAGGATTTAAAACCATCACTATTACCCACATGTTTCTCAATGTTTTTCTGAAAACGCCTTCCGCTTGTTCTTCGACGTAATTGGACGAGCTTTCAAACCCACTTAGGCCTAGCATTGCTGCGGCAAACCCAAAAAATAATGCATTGGAAACTCCATTTGGAGTAGGTGTGGACATGTTATTCGAAAAAATCTCAAATCCATTTGACATTAGAAATATTCCACAGAACAGCGTTAGAATAACAAGCGAGCTAAGATGGAAAATGAATATTACGACCGCAACTTTTGAAGATTCCCCAATTCCTATAATGCTCAATGTCATAAAAATGGAGAGGAGCACAACTGTTGAAAGAATTATTGGTATCGACGCAAATAGTGTATGCAGGTAGTGAATCGCCTCGCTAGCAGAGATAACAGCAGTGGCCATGTAAGATAGAAGAGTCAAGGTGGCAGCCATTGATGCGATCGATTTACTTGTTGTATTCAGCAGGGCGTTGTAGGCACCGCCATTTAGGGGGAGTGCCCCTACAACCTCTCCATAGATTTTTCTAAATAAGAAAAGAACTCCGCCGACGATTATAAGTGATATCCACGCAAACTGTCCTGCGTAAATGATAGCTAGAGCTGACACGTACAAGCATGATGAGCTGATATCGTTCCCGCAGATAGCAGTTGCCGGGAGCTCTTTCAATTTATTACTTCTTGGCTTTTTCATAACCGCCAATTGTCAATTAGCTGCGAACGGCAATAAGTTGAGACTAGTCATTGAGCCCTAACCGTCAAGACCATACAGGTATTTCTGTTTGGCGGATCAGGCTTTCTACCGTATTGTGCAACACAAGCCGTCTTACACCCAATCTTCGATGAGAGTCGATCCATTTTGTCTTTTTAATATCAATTTTATCTGTTTTCAAGTAATTGATTCATCTCTTTTATGATATCATCAATTCTCAGTGTCAGATCAGTAGGACTTATGGCCTCATTATCAATTAGGCTATCCAGTTCAGCATAAACCTTTTTCTCTACTTCCAAGTGCAGGGAATCCCCATACCACATAGAATCTTCAAAAAGTAAAGCATTCTTCAAATGAAGCTGTGCATGCTTCATTGCAAGTTTTGCTAGATCTCTTTGATTCGTTTCTGCATACATCTCAGAAACCTCTAGCTCAGCTCTGGCGAGTGTGCTGAGCGTATAATCAAATGCATCATATAAATCCTTGGTCTTAAGTGAATCAAGCACAAGCTCTTTGTGTATCTCATCCAATTTTGTAATGGCCAGCTCGAGTAACGCACCACTTTCTGAATCTACATCTCTTTCAATGTTTCTTATGGCTGCAATCGCTCTATCCAAATGAAAGATCCCTCGGTTATACCTGTGGTCTTCGGCATAGTATTTAACGTGTTTAAGATGGATGTCAGGAAGATCAGCTTGCACGCTTAATGTCGGATGTTGTGCTGTGTATGATCTGCTTCCAAAAAAGTAGAAAAGTGAAAATAACAGCGCTACTCCAGCGAGTACGAAAATTACAACTTTAGTTTTCATGATTATTCTTTTAATTATTTGTTAGGTCATTTTTTATCTTTTTCTAATAGCACATCAAGCTCCTTTATGATGCCGTCAATTTTCTTGTTTAAGTCCTTTGTGGGAATTAGTTTGTTTTCTATCAGACTGTCCAGTTCACGAAATATATCAACCTCCAAATCAAAATGCTCGGCATTGTTATAGCGTATGGAGTGTTCAAGAAGAAAAGCATTCTTCACATGTGCTTGTGCCTGCTTAAGCGCCAACCTTGCAAGATCCTTTTGATTGGACTTACCAGCAGCCTCTGTAATGTTGAGTTCAGCTTTTGCAAGGGCATTCAAAGTGAAGCTAAAAGCGTCATAAACATCTACAGCAGTTAATGAATCACCTATTACTTCCTGATTTACTAAATTCAACTTATCAAGAGCCTCATCAAGGAGATGGTCGTCTCTAACGTTGGGATTTTTTTCCATTTCCTTAACTGCCTCCATGATGTTCTCCAAAAGAACGGAACTCCGAAGGCGTAGAATCTCCAAATTGATGGATGCTTCTTCTGATAAATTCTTGGAGGCAGTGTCTAGAGCTAACTCAACTTCCTCAATAGCCTTTAGGGCTTTTTCCAAGTGATAAGAGTTACGCTCAAAGCGTTCTTTGTATGTTTTAATATTCTCAAGCCTGGAGATTTTGAGCTCTCTCTCCGGGGAAGATTCCAATGCAACTTGACTTTCAAATTTCGCCAAATACAAAAACAGGAATACCGCAAAAAGCAGTATGACTATTATGGTTATTCTCTTTTTCATAGCAAATTAGTTTGTTCTTCAATTTTCTTTGATTTCTCAATTCACAGGCTCGATCAGTAGTCCATCTCCGTACCAAACAAGTTTAGTCTTCATGATTATGTTTTTTAGGTGTTCTTTCTTGAATCCCTGCTTCGATTAACTGGTCCATTTCTCTGAGAATTTCATCAATTCTTTCAGTCACTGCTATAGTAGATATTGTTTCGTTTTCAATCAGGCTATCTATTTCCTGGAAAACACGCGCTTCAACTTGTAAATGCATCGTGTCGATACTAGACATGAAATTCTCATACTGCATTGCATTTTTAAGGTGGAGCTGCGCATGCTTGAGAGCCAAATTGGCCAAATCTCGATGATCGTCTTCAGCATAGACCTCCGATGCTCGAAGTTCAGCTACAGCAAGTGTATTTAACGAGTATTCAAATGCTTTAAACATTGCATCTGTTAGGAGTGAGTCTTTTAACAATTGATCATGAATAATTTCTAATTCATTAATTCCATTTTCAAGAAGATCGATACTACTCAAATCAAGGTCTTTTTCCACTTTTCGAATGGCTTTTATGGCCATTTCAATGTGATAGGAGCTTCTATCAAATCGATGATTATCAGCAAAATCCTTTGCATTCTTAAAGAACATATCTGGCCTTTTCGCCACTTCACTTAATGTTTCATGCATCACCACCCTACCAAAATATTTTTGGGTATAAAGAACTAAACCAAATAGTACCAGCACTACAAGAAATCCAATGACTCGTTGTTTCATGACAATGGTTTTTTAGTGGTTACATTATTGTCGGACAGCATCTCAAATAACATTTCATGATTCTGGATATGAATCGCTTTCGATTCTATAGTTAGTAATCCTCGGTCCTTAAACTCCTTGAGAGATCTACCCAGACTTTCACGCGTCGCTCCAATGAGATTGGCTAAATCTTGACGGGCAATCCCAATTCCATCGAAGTCTGGTTTGAATTTTTTATATCTGGACTCCAAGACAAGAAGAAACAAAGCCAGTCTGGTATTCTGAGTCTTTTGTGCAAACAGGGAGATAGCATTTGCCATTACTCCAAATTCATGGGACAGATTGCTTATTAAAGAATTTTTCAGCATTGGAACATCTTCCAGCAAGCGGAAAAAATTGCTACTACTAAGAAAATTGACCTTAGAATGTTTGAGTGCTTCACAGCAATGCTGATATCTTTCATTAGATAGTAGAGCATGATGCCCTAGTAGGTCACCCTGAGTATATATATATAATATTTGCTCGCGACCAGCAGTTACCTTAGATTTTTTGACCAGACCTCTCTCAACTAAGAAAACTCCGGTAGGGATGCCATTCTCGTAAAATAATTTACTCTCCTTTTGAAAATTGATTGGCTCAAATAGGTTTTGGATTCGATTTGACTGAGCGGGAGTCAAACCATCAAAAAGAAAATTACTCCTAAAATCAAATTGATCACACATGTCACAAATCATTTTAGAGTATTTCATACGAGTAAATATAATAAATGTTACATAATATAAAAGTATTAATCATTTATTTAATGATAAATAATTCTATATTTACAAGTGAATGTTATGCAACATACTACTAGAATTTTGCTCACACCTATCGTTGTATCGTGATAATAGAAGAAGTAGAAGAATATTGTAAAAGAATATTAGTCTGCTCGAAGTGCGGACAAATGCCATTTCACAACTTACAACATACACTGGAAGTTGTGGAGAATGTTCTTGAAATTGGTCAGGCGATGGGTTGTTCACCTGAAGAACTTGAGCCAGTAATCATTGCAGCCTGGTTTCATGATACAGGATTTTGCGAATTATACTATGGCCATGAACTGTGGAGTGGTCTATCGGCAAAAAAATTTCTTGATTGCAAAAATTATTCTCCTAGCAAATCAGAGATTGTAGTTGATTGCATCGAAGCTACCAAGATGCCTCAATCACCAAAAAACACGTACTCAGAAATCCTCTGTGATGCTGACGTCCTGCATATCTCCAGTGAAAATTTCTTCTATCGAAAGCTGTTGCTAAGACGGGAGTGGGATCTCTTTCTGGGAAAAAAATATACCGATAAAGAATGGCACGAGTTGAATTTAGCTTTCCTTCTGAAGCAGAATTTTTTCACTTCTTATGGCAAAGAAAAACTGCAAGAAGGTCACTATGCAAATGAGGAAAAAGTACGGACAATTTTGAGTTTCTACTAACACTTAAATATTCTCAAATATTAATGATATGAAAACGGTTGACCGTGGTGTTCTGGATATGATGCCGCAGTGCATTCACTATCAGTATCTGGAGTAGCTGCCATATAAACTACCTTGTTCCATCACGCATGGTATTAGAATCATACACTTTACTGATCTCCTTTTGACTTCTTTTCGATCAATTCGTAGAGTGCATTGCGATTTTGTAAATAGATGGCTTTGGATTCAATCCTTATTAGTCCAATATCTTTAAATTCCTTTAAAGATCTGCCCAAGCTTTCTCTTGTCGCTCCTATTAGATTGGCCAAATCCTCTCTTGTGATGCTAATTCCTTCACTCTCAGTTTTGAACTTATTGTATCTTGATTCCAGGACAAGCAGATATAATGCAAGTCTAATATTTTGTGCTTTTTGGGCGAGGATTGAGATTGTATTAGCAAGTACTCCAAATTCATGAGATAAGTTCTTAATTAAGGATAATTTCAAACTTGGAATTTCCTCTAATAGTAGTAGGAAATTTTCCTTACTAATGAAACTCACTTGTACATCTACCATCGCCTCGCATGAATCCTGATATCGCTCATCTGATAACAGGGCATGGTAACCCAAGAGATCACCTTGAGCATATATATAGAAGATTTGCTCGTAATCGCCAATGACCGATTTGTACTTTTTTGCAAGACCGCTTTCGATAAGAAAGACTCCAGTTGGAATTCCATCCTCGTAGAAAAGTTTGTTCCCCTTACTAAAACTGATTGGCTCGAAGAGTTTTTTTATGTCAGCAATTTGTTCATCACCTAGCCCATCAAAGAGAAAATTACTTTTGAAATCAAACTTAGCACGTAATTCCTCTATTTCCTTCGCATAATCCATGCTACAAATGTATCATTTATTACAAAAACTTTTATTTTTAAGTTTGTTATTTTATTAATTCCACTACATTAGCGCATCGATTTATATTGATAATGAAATCAAAACAGCTCACAGCATTTAAATTCGCCTCTTCCTGGTTGATTCTTTTGGCTCTAATGACAGCCACAGTAACAGCCACTATAAATGACCAGCTGGTACCTGGAGCAGAAGTTGAAGATTCTATAGAGCTCCAAAAGGAAGTTGAAGATGGTGAGAGGGAATCGCAAACCTTTCTTCTCCGATCGTTTCATCTTGAACTAGTTCTCCTTGAACACCAACTTGTATCCATATTGCATTTCTGCCAAGAAAGTGAGACAACTCGTTCTTCTGCTAAACTGTACATACTCTATAGTCAATTCAAGTCCTACTTGGGATAAGTCCTAGCGGGGATAAGTCCACCGTTTCCAAGCCGATCCTCTACACTGGCACTCCTTATTGGTTCTTTTGAAACCTTACGATTAATTTTTTTTTACAAATGGATATTTTGATATTCCAAGCGGTACTCGCAGCATCAGTACTGGTCTTTTTGGTACCTAAGAAATTTATGTACTGGACAAGCTTGCTGTTTACGAGCGTGCTCATCATCATCTCATCAACTTGGGCAGTGCAGGCTTTTGCTACCGGAGACATCATTTCCAGAGAGTTTTTCTTTGAATTTTGGGACCAGAAACCCGTGTTCGTTATTGATAAACTTTCAGCCTTTTTCGTGCTAATCATCAATTTCACAGTATTAACTGGATTCATTTATGCCAGAGGATATCTTGCACCATACATGAAAAAGAAGAGTGATATCGCTCTCTCCATTCATTTTTTCTCATTAATCTGGCTTCATTCATCGATGATTCAGGCAACGATGCTCAGGCAGGGAATGGCTTTCTTACTTGTGTGGGAACTGATGGCACTAAGTTCATTCTTGCTTGTTATTTTTAACGGCGAGCAAAAAACTGTTCTTCGAACAGGCATCAATTATTTGGTCCAGATGCACCTTGGTTTTGGTGCTATTCTAATTGCATTTCTGATTGTAAAACAGGCTACAGGTGTGGCATCATTTGATGCATTGCCCATCTACTTTCAAGAACACAATAATTTTTGGCTGTTTCTAATTTTCTTCTTCGGATTTGGAATTAAAGCAGGGTTTATTCCTTTACACACCTGGCTCCCGAGGGCACACCCTGCAGCTCCGACTCACGTGTCAGCCATCATGTCGGCGGTCATTATCAAAGTAGGGATTTATGGCATTTTGAGAGTACTGACACACGTTCAGTCTTCCTTTCTTGAGATAAGTATCCTTATACTGGTTATTTCAATTATCTCTGGATTGATGGGCGTGATCTTGGCTATTTTTCAACATGACCTGAAAAAACTGCTCGCCTACCACAGCATTGAGAATATTGGCATTATAGGTATTGGTATAGGAGTAGCCGTTCTGGGAAAGTATTTTGACAATTCATCGCTGATTTTTTTGGGCCTTGGTGGCGCCCTGCTTCACGTGCTTAATCACTCGCTATTCAAGTCTGCACTCTTCTATTCTGCGGGTAGCGTCCTGCAAGCAACCGGCACCAAAAATATTGAACAGCTAGGAGGAATTGTCAAAAAGATGCCAGCGACTGCTATGATATTTCTAGTTAGCGCATTGGCCATTTGTGGACTTCCACCCTTCAACGGCTTCATATCAGAATTTCTTATCTATAATGGAGTTTTTCAAAATCTGACTCATGCAGGATATGCAAATTCCCTCGCTTCCATCTCCATTATTGTAAGTCTGGCACTGATTGGAGGTCTGGCTATTTTTTGCTTTACAAAAGCCTTTGGAGTTGCGTTTCTCGGAGTCTCCAGGTCGTCTTTTCCTACCCCTATAAAAGAGCGCCCGCTGAGTATGTTGCTACCAGGGGTATTGATAATAGCCGTAATTCTGACCATTGGATTTTTTCCCGCTCCTTTCTTTCAGCTTGTTCAGTCCATTCAGAGTGAATTCTCCTTTGTAGATGGATATGCGGCGCCCGAGATTACTTCCTATACCCTTTCGCAGATCGGAAAAATCAATTTGATCTTCGCTTTGGTAGTCATTGGCTTGCTGGTGTTGCGGTGGGTACATCAACGAAGTGTTTCTGTCAGGCAAGGACCGACGTGGGGATGCGGCTACACTGCAGCAGATTACAAACACCAATACACAAGCACGTCTTATGCGGACAACCTCAGACAAATTGTGCAGCCGCTAATTTCCTTTAAGAAAGACTACAAGGGATTTGAGGAGGCAGAAATCTTCCCTGAGCCAAAGACCTTTGAAACACATGGTGATGATAAAATTGAAGTTAAACTAATCGTAAAACCGATCAATTGGCTAAAAGATCAACTGCCGAAAGCTGGACTGGCACAGACAGGAAGCATTAATCACTACCTCCTTTATCCAATCATTTTCATGATTGCCATTGGCTTACTAACCTATTTTGGAATTATATGATACCATTATTATTAATCTTCATTACAGCTCTTTTCTTTCCTGGAATTATAGGTAAGACCAAAGCGATCTTCAGTGGGCGAAAAGGAGCATCTATCCTGCAGCCTTATCGAGACATTGTAAAGCTATTTCGTAAGGGCAGTGTTTATAGTGACAACAGCTCGTCGATCTTTCAATTTACAATTCCAGTTTACATCGCGGCATTGATCGCTGCGGTTCTTGTGCTACCCTTTGGCTATCATGCTGGATTTATCTCTTTCGAGGGGGATTTTGTCTTTTTCGCGTACATAATGGCACTTGCCAGATTCATGATGATTATTGCAGCATTGGATACCGCAAGTGGCTTTGAAGGAATGGGCGCTAATAGAGAAGCATTCTACTCCATGCTTGTGGAACCTGCATTTTTTGTGCTGCTTGGTACCTTAGCCATGTTTACCGGATTTGATTCGTTTTACGATATTTTCGCTAACCTTCATTTTACGTCCTACTTTTCAGTACTAGTCGCAGTAATAGCTGCCTATTTGTTGGCGCAAATATGTTTAGTGGAAAACAGTCGGATGCCGGTAGATGATCCAAAGACACACCTTGAACTGACCATGGTTCACGAAGTGATGATTCTCGATCACAGTGGTTTTGATTTGGCACTGATCCACATTGGAAATGCGCTTAAGTTCGGCATTTTCGGATTGCTAATAGCCAATTGCGTCATACACGTAGAATGGGGAGCAGAGATTGTTTATCCTCTTTACTTTGTTACACAGGTACTTTTTGCAGTGTCTATTGCCACTATTGAATCCTTCAGGGCCAGGAACAAAATGGCTTTCAATTCACAATATATAATCAACCTTTCTGCAATTAGTCTACTTCTCATTTTCGTCGTGCTAATTATCAACAATAACCTTTAGGATATGATAAACTTCCTCATTATTATTTTTATTGTCACCCTTCTTTACATGGCAAAAAATGAGATTATCAAACAGTATATTTTCATTTTAGCACTGCAGGGGTTCCTACTATTTTTCATTGCCGTCTTGGAGCTTAATCAAATTGAAGTTGGGCAGTTCACGCTTATTCTCGCAGAAACCTTATTCTTCAAGGGAATCTTTGTTCCGGTCTTTTTAAGTCGACTGGTAAAGAGAAATCAGTTGAAAAGAAACTACAAGGGACTCCTGTCAGGGAATGCCTCCATTTTCGTAGGGACATTAATCGTCATTTTAAGTTTTTCCATGGCACATGCCCTGCATGATGAGCATTTGGAAATCAAATACTTCGCGGCGGCCATCTCGGCCATTGGCATCGGCTTTTATGTTGCCATTAATCATAAGGATATCATTTCTCATCTGATCGGTTTTCTCATCATTGAGAATGGAATATTTCTACTTTCACTAGCACTAGGAGGTGAGATGCCAATGTTCGTTAACGCCGCGATTCTTCTTGACATCTTCACGACGGTTCTGATTATGGGCATTTTCTTCGGTAGGATACGAGAATACTTTCACGATGCTCACACCGATAAACTATCAAAACTTAAAGATTAAGAATGCTATTACTATTTTTCACAGGATCTGTCTTACTAGCTGTTCTAGCATACTTTATAAAGAAGAAGATTGCTAGCCATTGGATCGTGATCATTCATGCCCTCATGATTTGCTCCCTGACTATTCATGAGTTTGTCTTACCTGGGCAAGTGCAGCTTGTATTTTTTCAGTCTGACTATCTAAGTCATATTTTTCTTGGTCTGCTGAGCATAATATCACTGATGGCAGCATTTCACTATATAGGTTATGCACGAACAGGTGAGATTCCGGTCAAGTATGTCAATGTTCACAATTTTGGTACGATCCTTTTTACCACTGCTATTGTGGGTGTACTCATGGCCAATCACTTTGGGATGTTATGGGCACTAATGGAAGCCACCACACTGACGGCCGCTTTACTCATACAGCATGACAGAAATGAAGCTTCGATGGAAGCTACCTGGAAATACCTTTTTGTGTGTTCAGTAGCCATTGCCATTGCTTTTGCAGGGGTTTTGTTTCTGGGTTTTGCTACCAGCGACGCGGATGTCGAAGGTTTTTCTTTTGAAGCAATCCGGAATTCGGCGCATTTATTGGATTCGAATTGGACGAAGGCTTGTTTCCTATTTATCATCGTTGGTTTTAGTGTGAAGATGGGCCTGGTTCCAATGTTCAATGTAGATATAGATGCAAAAGATGCGTCTCCCTCCCCTGTTGGAGCACTATTAGCGAGCGTGGTTTTGAATGCTGGATTTGTCTCCATTTTCCGCTTTTACGAAGCATTCTCAGGAACTGAGATTCATTCATGGATGAACAATGTAATTACGGTCACAGCAATGCTGTCCCTCCTTTTCTCGACAGTCTATATTCTAAAAGTGAGAAATCTCAAGCGGCTAATGGCTTATTCAAGTATGGAACATGCTGCGGTAGCGATGTTGGCATTTGCCAGTGGTGGTATTGGATATTTTGCTGCGATCTTTCATCTGTCGCTGCATGCACTTATCAAGTCCACTATGTTTTTTCAGGTGGGTCAGCTTCATAACATCTTTGGTAGCAAGCTCGATTATAACATTCGAGACTATCTCAGGATAAACCCAATTGGCGCACTGGTTTTGCTCGCCTGCCTCTTATCCATACTGGCACTTCCTCCTTCAGGAATGTTTATAAGTGAAGTAATGATGCTGGAGGCAATTTTTGTTGGTCAGCCCTGGTGGCTCATGCTTCTCACCTTCGTCCTCATTCTATTTATCATCTATGGAATGAGTAAGCGGATACTTGCGATTATTTATGAAAAATCACCCTCAAACGGTGCTCAAATTCAAAACATTCGAAGATGGGAATCCCTACTACAAATTGGGGTGATACTCATCGTATTTTACATTGGCTTTGTGAAGCCTCATTTCATTGTTTCAATCATTCAATCAGCCGTAGAATCCCTGCCATAATGGAGAAAAGTATCAACGGAAATATCATAAATGGTCAATCGATTTTGCTTAACGAAGTACCCAAACTAGGTATCGGGCAGTTTCAAAATGAGATTGAAAAGTGCGTTGAAAGTATTCACGGACATTGCACTACATATTATGCTTTTAAAAGCGAAAAAACCTTGCAACTTATTGCCTGTCTTGCCAATGATGAAACGCACGAATTGAAGGTAATTTCTCACGAAATAGATACCAGTGTGAAGAATCAACAATTGGCCTTGACCAAAGAGCACTTTGCTTTTCATGTCTATGAGCGCGAAATAGCTGAGAACTATGGTGTGGATTTCATTTGGCATCCATGGCTAAAGTCTTTGAGGTTTCCTCATGATGCCGCGCATACAATGGCCATCAGCGAATACCCTTTTTATCGTATTGATAGTGAAGAGCTGCATGAAGTAGGTGTCGGTCCTATCCATGCGGGGGTGATAGAACCAGGCCATTTTCGATTTATCTGCAATGGAGAAATGGTACTTCACTTAGAAATTCAATTGGGGTGGCAGCACCGGGGTGTGGAGACAATGATGATCCAAAAGCCTACGTTGCTTCAAAAAAATATTATCGCTGAAAGTATAGCTGGCGATACAGCTATTGGACATGGTTTGGCTTTTGCTCAGTTAATCGAAGGACTCAGTGATATTCATGCTCCAAAACTTCTGGAAATTGAACGATCAATCGCCCTTGAGTTGGAGAGGATTGCCATTCATACCGGAGATCTCAGTGCACTTTGTACCGATGTTGCCTATCAATTGGGCAGTTCGGTGTTTGGAGCACTGCGAACTCCGGTGATTAATTTCATGCAAGCATGGTGCGGAAACAGATTTGGGAAGGGCCTAATTAGACCAGGGGGCAGTCACTACCCTTTCAATGAGGAGTTGAGAAGTAAACTAACAGCGATGCTGGATGATTTTGAGCTCCGATTTAACACCATCGCAAAAAGAACTTTTAATCTGGATAGTGTCCTTGGTCGTTTTGAAAATATTGGAAGAATCACTGAGAAGCAAGTTCGGATGTTTGGTGGAGTTGGTATGGTGGCGAGAATGGCAGGAATTCAAAGAGATATTCGGCGGAGCCATCCTACTGGTGGATATATACATTTACCCTACGAGCCAGTAGTATTAAATACAGGCGATGTAATGGCTCGTGCTTCTCTCCGAAGATTGGAAGTAGAAAAATCGATAGCGTATATACGCGATCTCCTCGTTATTTGGAAAGAATCCAAAAAGCAAATGATAGCATCTCCCCCAATGGATATCAAGATGAAATCTAACGCATTCAACCTATCAATGACGGAAGGCTGGCGAGGTGAAATATGTCATTCGGCGATTACAAATTCGAAGGGGGAGATCATTCATTACAAAGTAAAGGACCCCTCTCTCCACAACTGGATGGGATTGGCTCTAGCGCTTCGTGATCTTGAGATTTCTGATTTTCCTATTAACAACAAAAGTTTCGACTTATCCTATTGTGGACATGATTTATAAGAATAGAAATGCTAGCTGAATTAAAAATATTAAACCAACACGGGAAGCAGTACATACCTGACATCCGCAAGGCTGAAGTTCCAGCTCCTTTTCGAGGATTGCCAGAAATCACCAAATCAAGTAAGGGTGCTCTGTTGGAGGGGCTTTGCCCTGTCGGAGCTATCGACGTGTCGGTGCAATCAATCGACATTGGACTATGCACTTTTTGTGGCGAATGTGCTCATAGGGCTCCGGAAATGATTCGTTTCACCAACAATCATCGCATGGCGACCAACGATCGGAATGCCTTGATTGTCACACCAAGAAAAGCCGAATCGATTGAATTAAATCCAGGCCTGGTGCGCGAGGAAATTCAGGGCGTATTTGGAAGATCCTTAAAACTTAGGCAAGTATCTGCAGGTGGTGATAATAGTGCAGAGTTAGAACTTGGAGCCTGTGGAAATGTGAATTTTGACATAGGACGTTTCGGGATCGAATTTGTAGCCTCGCCAAGGCATGCGGATGGCGTGGTGATTACAGGTCCAATTTCAAAAAATATGTCCGAAGCACTTGCGATCTGTTATGAGGCGATTGCTGAACCAAAGCTCTTGATCCTGGCTGGAACGGATGCAATTAGTGGTGGAGTTTTCGCTGGAAGTCCGGCACTGGACAGAAGTTTCCTTGACGCACATAAGGTGGATCTTTATGTGCCTGGCAATCCGCCACATCCGCTCACCTTCATCAATGGTATTCTGGATTTAATCCAAAGTAAAAAATGAAATCGATGTTTGACATAGATGAGGTTATTGGTAAGCTGAAGCATTATTTACCAGCCCAAGCGCCTCTAAAAGATTTCGTTCATCACAATACATTGCATGCTTTTCAAAATCAAAAATTTGAAAAAGCCATTAGAAATGCATCAAAAATTTTTGGCTATAAAGTTTCTTTATCAATTGAAGAGTATCGGGCTCTGTATAATCAAAAGAAAATTCATCTCAAAGTCCTAGAAGACGTTTTGAGGAGGCGTCAAGGAGAACCACACAATGAATGGCTTGACAAGCTTTTGAGAGGTAGCTATGAGACCAAAATGGAGAAGAAAGTAGGGCATTTGCGAAAAGTGTGGAGAGAAGTGTATCACTTGGATCTAGATACGATCGTGCATACTAACCTTTTCAGAATTCTCAATGGCTACCTTGATCAAGGTATCGCCATTATTCCATTTCCAATTTCGGACGATACTTTTCTAGGATCGATGAGGCGTCTGGAGCATAATAGCTGGGTTAGTTTCTTTAAAACTGACCGAGCTAGGAAGTTATTATTTGACCCGGAGAATACCATCACAGACCTGTTGGATATTTTAGTTGCGGACGAACGACTGTACGAGCAATACCTTTTTGATCAACAATTTGAACATGCCGGATGGTCCGGAATGGTATCCTCAATCGAAACACAGCCACATACACTCCTTGATAGTAGAATCATAAGCCTGAGGGATATGATTACCCTGGAATTGCTGCTGGAAATAGACAACCTTGACTATGCTTTGAATAAAAAATGGAACCCCATTTCACAAATTGGTCAATTCGAACCCATCGATCTTTTTGAAGATAATTTATCAACGGAGCATGACGAAATACTAGCAATATGGCAAGAGGCATTTGAATGGAGCTACTACGACAAAGTCCTTGGGGGAATAAAGTATCAAACTCGTACAGAAGACAAAAGAGATACCACCTCCTTCCAAGCCTTCTTCTGCATTGATGACAGGGAGTGCTCAATACGAAGACATGTTGAGCACTTCGATCCTAATTGTGCCACTTACGGAACTCCCGGACATTTTGCAATAGATACCTATTACCAGCCGAAGAATGCAAAGTTTTATACGAAAGTCTGTCCAGCACCTTTGTCGTCCAAGCACCTGATTATGGAAGTCAGCACCAAAAGACAGGGAGCCTCTGATGAGTTTTTCACGAAAACCACGCATTCTCTTTTTCGAGGGTGGATGATTACGCAGACCTTGGGTTTCTGGTCAGCTTTGAAAATGATGATTAATATTTTCAAGCCAAGTTTAAGTCCCGCTTCATCATCCTCCTTTAATCACATGGATGAGTTTTCCAGTGTAACGATAGAGAATCGAAGTCCCTCACATATTAAGGATGGTCTTCAGATTGGGTATACGATCGATGAGATGACTGACCGAGTGGAGTCCGTATTGAAGAGCACCGGTGTCATTTCAAATTTTGCAGATATTGTTTACATGATCGGACACGGCGCTAGCAGTGCAAATAACACACACTATGCAGGGTATGATTGCGGTGCCTGCTCCGGTAGGCCAGGTTCCGCCAATGCCCGAGCATTTAGCTACATGGCAAATCACAAAGAGGTCAGATTGAGACTAGTGGAGCGCGGAATTGTTCTACCTCAATCTACTGAATTTGTTGGAGGTCTGCACGATACAACACGCGATGCAATTACTTTCTATGATGAGGAACTTCTTTCGCCAGAGAACTTGAAACGCCACCGACACAATGCCGAGATTTTTAAAAAAGCTTTAGCGATCAATGCAAAAGAAAGATCAAGAAGATTTGAGTCAGTCAATTCGAGAAGGTCCATCGAGAAAATCCATAGGGATGTCCAAAAAAGGGCTGTGTCATTATTCGAACCGAGGCCCGAATTAAATCATGCGACAAATGCACTATGTATCATTGGGAGAAAGGAACTGAACAGTAAGCTTTTTCTAGACAGACGAGCTTTTCTAAATACTTATGACTGGTCTCTGGATCCAAAGGGAGACCATCTGCTAAACATCATCAATGCTGCTGCGCCAGTTTGCGGTGGTATCAATCTTGAATACTATTTCTCAAGAGTTGATAATGAGCGACTTGGGGCTGGGACGAAGTTACCTCACAATGTAATGGGACTTATAGGTGTGGCCAATGGTTTTGAGGGCGACCTAAGACCAGGTTTACCAGTGCAAATGATAGAAGTTCATGATCCCATCAGGCTTATGATGATTATAGAGCAGCTGCCTGAGGTAGTTCTTAATACTATTCAGCGAGTGGACGCAACCTACGAGTGGTTCATCAATGAATGGGTGCATCTCACGGTGGTGCATCCGAATACGAAGGAACTCTATCGTTTCAAGGATGGTGAGTTCTCCCTGTACGAACCTATTTCCAAAAAAATTAACGCCCTGGTGAATGAGGATATCAATATTTTGATTGAATCCACCGCCGATAATTTGTTAGTGTTTGAAATGCAGTGATGCCGAAAGTAATGATGGAAATAATAGTGAGCTTATTTGTTCTCATCCCGCTCACAGGGTTTTTGTTGAGTATATGTGTTCCCAGAAAAAAGGAGGCTTTGCTATCTTGGGTTGCTTTTAGCACTGCAGGACTGCAGCTGGTCCTAGCTTTTCTTTTTATAATTTCTTGGATTGCATCAGGTTACGAAGGAATCAATATCAAAGAGTTTGTGGTTTATCAAACAACAGGATATGAGTTTTTCATAGATCTATATTTTGATTTTGTAACCGCTGTCTACCTATTTGTTGGTTCTTTTCTAACGTTTCTTATTACGATTTACAGTAGATACTATCTACATAGGGAATCTGGCTATAAACGATTCTTTAACACCATACTATTCTTCTTTTTAGGATACAACATCATCATTTTTTCCGGAAATTTTGAGACACTATTTATTGGGTGGGAGGTACTAGGAATTTCTTCTTTTTTGTTGATCGCCTACTACCGAGATCGCTATTTACCAGTTCGAAACGCCTTCAAGGTATTTTCCATTTATCGACTCGGTGATATCTGTATCATTCTGGCCATGTGGATGAGTCATCACTTATGGCATCATAATGTAACTTTTTTGGAGCTGAATAATTCAGTACTCGTAAATGCAGAGCTACAGGATCATTTTTCAATGGGTTTCTTTATATCGTTGATGATTCTGATCGCTGCATGTGTCAAGTCAGCTCAGTTCCCGTTTTCCTCCTGGCTGCCGAGAGCAATGGAAGGACCAACTCCATCCAGTGCTATTTTTTATGGCTCTCTTTCTGTTCATATCGGGGTATTCGTGCTACTAAGGACTTTCCCGTTTTGGGAACCGCAGTATGAATTCAGATGGATTTTGGCAGGCATTGGATTCGTGACCAGCATACTTTCCACTTTGACTAGTCGTGTGCAGTCATCTGTAAAATCTCAAATTGCCTATTCTTCCATATCACAGATTGGATTGATATTTATTGAACTGGCTTTGGGATTTGAAGTTCTTGCCTTGATTCATTTTGCAGGAAATGCATTTCTCAGAAGCTATCAATTACTTGTATCTCCATCCGTAGTCACCTATTTAATAAGAGAGCAATTCTACAAATTTACGCCTCGTCCCAGACCAAAAGGCAGAATAGTTTTTGACGTCTTGACCAATTCCATCTATGTCCTTTGTGTGAAGGAATGGAACCTTGAAACCTACATGTTTCGCTATCTCTGGAATCCATTCAAGAGGATGGGCAGAGCCATGAAATTCATCAACAAGAAAACATTGATTGTCGTATTCATTCCAATTTACTTTGTTGCTTTCCTTCTTTTCTTAAATACACCGTCCTTCTCTACTGAGACACTTGATTACTTTCCAATTTTTATCGCTTTAATAGGACTCCTGTTGGTAATCAGATCGTTTGTAGAAAGGCAAAATATTCAGTTTAGTTGGTTACTTGTTGCATTTAATCATTTTTGGATAGCGCTAGCAGTGTCCTTTAACGAGCACTTCAGCATTTCGCACATCATCATTTACCTGTCAGGTGTGGTCGTATCGGCCGCCATTGGATCAGCGGTGCTTTACAAAATCAAGAAAGTCGAGAAGAACCTGGATCTAAATGGATTTTATGGACATGTTTATGAATATCGGAATTCGGCATTCTTCTTCCTGATAGCATGCTTGGGGTTAGCTGGATTTCCGATCACCACCACATTTCTTGGAGAGGATTTAATCCTGAGCCACATTCATGCGAATCAGGTTGCTCTTGTACTACTGATTTCCATCAGTCTTATTATTGACGGGCTCGCTTTGATACGAATTTATTCACGAGTTTTCCTTGGCCCTCATGTTAAAACCTACCATGAAGTAGCGCAAAGATCCTCCTAAACTGAATTAAAAAATGAGGCGAACAATTTTCTTTTTGATTGCACTAATAATTAGTAGTGTCGTAGCTGCTCAAAGTCGGGAAGTGGCGCACAACAACGATCTATGGTTCCTTCAACTGTCAAAATTTGAGCTAAATGACAAATGGGGACTCGAGAATGAACTTCACTTGCGACTAGCAAATTGGGGGGAGACCAAGCAGCAGATTTTGCTCCGACCTTCGATCTGGTATAAAGTGAATGATAATGTAAAGTTTCAGTTTGGATACACTCACATTGAAACCTATCCATACGGTAAACAGGCCCTAGCTATTCGGACTCCTGAAAATAATATTTGGGGCCAGGTTGCCTTGGATCATTCTGCTGGGAGTTTGAAAGTGTCACATCGCTACCGGATGGAAGAAAGATGGACTGGGAGAACTATCAACACAACATCTGGCAATCCTGAGGTAGATGGTTCACTGCATCGAAATAGATTCAGATACAGAATCACACTAAAAAAAGAATTCTCTGAGGGAAAAAATTATGTAGCAGTATTTGATGAAGTGTGGATGAACTTCGGAGAGAACACAGGCTTGAATAGACTTGATCAGAACTGGCTGTACTCAGGAATTGGCAGAAAGATATCCGCGCAAATCGCTTTGGAATTGGGCTACATGTGGCAGATCATTGAGAAGGCCGACGGCATTCGCTATGAATCAAACAACACGATCCAGTTCACCGCTCATTACACATTAAAAAAGAAATAACTAAACAAAAATGAATACACTATTCGACAAAAAACCGCTTACTGGTCTGGCTGGACTTAAAGCTCACTGGAAAGACGATGTACTTTCCGGATTCATGGTCTCACTTATTGCCTTACCCCTTTGCTTGGGAATTGCACTAGCATCTGGTGTACCTCCCATGGCAGGGCTTACCGCAGCAATCGTTGGGGGATTACTCATGTCAAGAATTACCGGATCCTATGTAACAATCAGTGGTCCAGCTGCCGGTCTCATCGTTGTGACACTTGGCGCAGTGGAATCCATGGGTGGCGGTGATCCGCTCACAGGATACAAGTATGCACTAGCCGCCATTGTGGTAGCTGGAGTTATCCAAACAATTTTTGGCATGCTCAAAGTCGGAAAATTGGGAGATTTTTTCCCCTCAGCAGCAGTCCATGGAATGCTGGCAGCCATAGGGATCATCATCATGGTTAAACAACTGTTCGTGGCATTGGGGACTAAGGCTGAAGGACATGAACTTTTTGAAGTGATCGCCGAGATACCTCAGGCAGTGGTTAATATGAATCCTGAGATCGCCCTTATAGCCATGGTTAGCTTATTCATCCTGGTTGGGCACTCAAAAGTCAAATTCAAACCCATCAAAATGATACCAGCCCCAATGTGGGTCGTCGTGGTGGCTATACCAATGTCCCATCTATTCGATCTATTTCATGAGCACCACTACAGATTGGTAGGTATTGACTATGTCTTGGGACCAAAGTATCTCGTTCACCTACCGGAAAACGTGATGGACGGAATCGTATTTCCAAACTTCGGAATGATTGGAAGTGGTGTTTTTTGGGTTGCTGTTGTCAGCATTGCCTTAGTTTCCAGTATTGAATCACTTTTAAGCGCTTCTGCCGTGGATACGCTTGATCCATACAAAAGAAAGTCCAACTTAAATCGGGATATGTCAGCGATGGGAGGCGGATCCGCCATTTCAGGACTTCTTGGTGGACTGCCGATGATCTCAGAGATTGTCAGAAGTTCTGCCAACGTCATCAATGGTGCCAAAACTCAGTGGGCCAATTTTTTCCACGGAGGATTTCTGCTACTCTTTCTTCTATTTGGAAAACCTATCATTGAACAAATTCCTCTAGCCGCATTAGCCGCTATGCTGATTCATGTGGGCTTTAGATTGGCCTCACCCAAAGAATTCAGACATGTTCGAGAAATAGGTAGGGCGCAACTGGTCATATTTCTTACCACGATCATCATGGTTCTGGCAACTGACCTTATCATTGGCATTGCTGCCGGAATCATCATGAAATTTATCATTCACTTGATCTATGGTGCACCATTGAAGTACCTCTTCCGCACCAAATTTGACTATGAAGAAGAGCCTAATGCCAATCACGGGATTATTCATTTACATCACTCAGCTATTTTTTCCAACTACCTGTCTTTGAAAAAGGAAATAGAAAGTCATCATGATAAAGATCACCTGACAATTGACTTTCAGGATGTTAACCTTATTGATCATACGTTCAGGAGCCATCTTCACGAGTTAATGGAAGAATGGGAAAGTGAGGGTAAAAAAATCGAGCTGATAAATAAAGATCATCTTGTACCCGTATCTGACCACCCGCTTGCAGCGCGAGTCGCAAGCACGAATGGTTTAGCAAAAAAGGAGATAAAATTGGACGAACATCAAGTAGCCTTGGCCACTATGGCAAAAAATGCAAGTTGGCATTTTGAGCCGGGCAAAACCATGTCATTCAAGGATTTTGACGGATTCAGTTTTAGCAAATCTGGCAAGATCGTTTATTCCCAGAATCTAATTTCAGGCGTTTTTGAAGACCTAAGATTTATCTACTCTGAAATAATTTACGATACAAGCCTGCAGACCAAATCCGCGGATTCCATGCTACCTGCACTCCTGTTGAAGAAGGAAGATTCGAATCAATCATTTCCGGTGTTCACGGTTGAAAAGGAAGGATTTTTTGAAAAAGTGTCTGACCTAGCCTCGAACAAGGATATCGACTTTGATAATCATCCTGTTTTCTCTGATAAATTTCTTCTCCGTGGTCCGGATGAAGGAGCCATTAGAGAATTTTTCCAAGCAGGGATTTTGAACCTGATAGAAAGTACTCCTGTCTATCACATTGAAAGCAATGGCAAGTCAATAATTATTTATCGCTTCGATCGTAAAAACACCAAGAAAGAGGTAAAACAGATGATCAAGTTTGGCAAACAACTTGCGCTGGAGATTTAGATGATAAAAAAGCCTGTCTCTTGACAGAGACAGGCTTGAGTATTTCTGTACTACGAGGTTTTGCCTGTGATGCCAGAGAACTGATAAATCGGCTCCAGCTGATCCAGATTGGTATACTTACACTCCAAATCAATGATTTTACCATCTTCGAGGGAGTAAACCCACCCATGCACTTGCAGTTCTCTGTTTTTCCATGCCTTCTGCACAATAGAAGTCTTAGCAAGGTTGTGAACCTGCTCAATCACATTTAGCTCTACCATTCGCTTTTCACGAGCGTCTTTATCTTTGATCAGATTTAGCGCCTCCAAGTTGTTTTGATAGATATCTTTTATATACGCAAGCCATCGTCCAACAAGCCCAACGTACTGGGTTTCCATGGCAGCTTTTACTCCACCGCACCCGTAGTGGCCACAAACAATTACATGCTTTACGTGCAAGTATTCAACTGCATATTGCAATACACTCAACATATTAGTATCCGAGTGAATTACCTGATTGGCAATGTTTCTGTGTACAAAAATTTCTCCAGATTCCGTACCAGTAATTTCATTTGCAGGAACCCTACTGTCCGAACAACCAATCCATAAGAACTCTGGCGTTTGTCCTTTAGCTAATTTTTTGAAGTAGTCGGGCTCTAGCTCAAGCTTCTCCTTAACCCATTTTTCGTTGCCACTAATTAGTCGATCGTATGATGCTTCCATTTACTTTTTTTTTTGGATGAGCTTAAAAATAGTCCAGAATGTATTACCATGCGGGTCACAAATATGATAGCATTACTATCACATATACAAGAAATTCTAATAAAATGATTGAATTACTATCCAAAGTCACTATTATGGCAAATGAGGGGGTTTATCTTGAGAATTCAGAAAACGAAAGACACGATACGTCCGCATCCAGCTAATTCAAAACTTAGTTAAGCGATAACTGTACGCTGCCTAAGTAAATAGTCAGGACAATTACGTAAACAGTGACTCCAAAGATCATCTTACTCGAAAACTTTGGTGTTTGAATGGGTGCCAAGTTAAAGGCAACCACCACCATCAATAGAATCAAGAGTCCAATTGGAAAAAACGTTTTGCCAAAAAAACTTTCAAATAAAAACGCAAAGGACACAATGAGGCCAGTATTATCAACGGCCAAGCCGGTATAGGTTTTACCTCCCGTAAGACCGTACATGTTAAAATAACTTAGACGAATTGCGCAGGCTGCAATAATGGCAAAAGCTCCTGGTATAAACCAGGGATTATAGTCCGCATAGCTCAGCAGAATAATGGACGGTAAAACTCCAAAGCTTACAATGTCGATGAGCGAATCAAGTTGTCCACCAAAATTTCTATCCTCGGATGTTCTCCCTTTTATTCTCCTAGCTACAAATCCATCCAGCAAATCAAACAGCACTGCCCAAGCGCCACAAATCACAGCGAAATAGAATTGGTTTTGTATCGCGAAGTAGATGCCTAGCAAAGCACTTAGCAACCCAAGAAGTGTGCAAATGTTTGGCAGATCAAGTATAAAGTCAATCATACTCTTTTGAGTATACGAGTTGACTACTTTCAAAGGATTCAACCTATTGTGATCAATAGCAACCTTTAGATCAGGAAGAACCTTTCGCTGCTTGAGCGTTTCCATTTTGAGTCATTTAAATATTTAGCAAAAAAAAATGCGTCGGCAAATCATCATAAAATGACGCCACTAACTGGATTTACACAATTAGCAAGACTGGAACTTTATCTCAATGAAAAAAGACAACCCTGTTGACTTAAATGATTGTGCCGTGAAGAGGCTGTCAACAAAATGATAGTGTTAAACTGAAATCGAAAGATGTTAATCTCTACGCGAAGGTAACGATTTTAATGTTCCCGTGTATTTTCAAGCTTCTCATAGTACCAGTTTTCAGCCTTTGCCGCATCTCTTAGACACAACTAGAACACTCATTTAAACTTCTCAGGAATTCACTTTTAGATGAAGGACTGGATCATCTACCAAACTCCTCCTAGCTCCATACTCGTCGTAAATAGTTAGTAGCATTTTTGCTGCAAATCCCATCGATGATGTTAGGCGAAATGTCTTCTGAAAGAACTTCTACTATTGAAGGATAGCAAGCTGCCGTCTCCTGTCCTTTAAAGTAAAAAGGCTCTCTTTCGGGGTCAGGGTGACTGCCAGTGTGAAAGTAGTCTGCGCCGAAACAGATCGAATCAGTGCCACCGATTTCTATCCCGTGAGCAATATGATCGTAAATCGCATTTGGATCTTTGTCATTCAAGAAAGCACGGACAAAATTGATTCCAATCAGGCCTTTTCTATGTATGATTTCCTTGGCTATATCGTCAGGTAAGTTACGGGGGTGGCTAAAAATCTCACGGTAATTCGAATGACTAGCTAATACGGGAATATCAAGGTTGTTTTTTGAGAGGTGATCAAGGATACCATACGCCAAAGCATCGCTTGTGTGCGAAAAATCTATTGCAATCTTTCGACCATCGATATAGTCAAGTAGGGCTTTCCCATCGTCCTTCAAGCCAGCTTCGCTATAATTACCACCACCGAATCTATTTTCCGTATGATGGGTAAGACCGATATACAAGACTCGCTCTGTGTTGGAAATGATTTCCTCCAGGTTTTCAAAACTGTCATCCAAAGGCTGATCCTCTTCACAAAGTCCCGAAGCATTTTCGATCGATGCGAGAATCCCAATTTTGGACGGATCAGAGATATCATCCAAATCTCCTGGCTCACTGACCAATGTGAAATCATCCGAATATTGACTGAGCAAATTCCTAAAAACCAAACTTTGCTTCAACGCAGACTGAGTACTCCCCTTCTCTGTGGCGGTATATATTGCCAGGATTTGAAGACCCACACCTCCTTCATTCATGGCTGGGATTGAGCAGCCAATACTCTCAGTTTTGAAAGGGTCTGCATTGGGAACGCTCTCTAAGTACGACAATAAGTCACAATGCAGGTCGATGATTGGAGAGTGATCTTCAGAATCAGTATTCATATTTTAGTCGATGTTAACAGTTTGCCTACGCCTGCTGAGCGAGTATCCCATACTGAGGCCTCTATCAGTATTTCACGAAAATACTCTAACCAATTTTGTCAGAGTTTTTTCTCAATATCTCCGAAACCATAATCTCTGCATTATTCCGAAGGGCAGCACGCCAATTCTCCTAGTGAGTCATGGATTTAAGTTTTCCCAAATCAAACTCCTCGAAGGAGGAAATCACAAAATCAGCTTCTTTCAGCACATCAGCTGAGCCTACACCTATGCACTTAAAATTGCCAGCCTTAGCTGCGAGGACGCCAGAAATAGCATCCTCGAACACCACGCAGGAGGTAGGGTCTACCTTTAGATCATTAGCCCCTCGAAGAAATATCTCAGGATCAGGCTTGGCTTCTTTGACCGAGTTTCCATCGATTACCGTTTCGAAGTAATCCATTATTTGAAGCTTATTAAGGATCGAAACTGCGTTTTTACTAGATGATCCCACAGCTAACTTGAACCCATCTTCCTTAAGCTCATCGAGAAATGGTAGCACTCCAGGCAAGGTATCTTCGTGCGTCATATCTTTCAAATACTCCAGGTACCAAGTGTTCTTTCTCTCCGCCAGCTCAGCTTTTGTTTTTTCTTCCAAATCTAAATTTGCGATCGCTAATAAAACATCGAGGGAGCTTCTCCGACTTACACCTTTAAGTTGCTCATTTACTTCCTTGGTGACTTCAATACCAAACTCTTTTCCGAGCCTTGACCAGGCTAGATAATGAAATTCACTCGTTTCAACCAGGACACCATCAAGGTCGAAGATACAGGCTTGTGTTTCTGACAAAATTGTTAATCGTTTACTTAGTAAGGGAAAGTACAAGAGTCATTGGGACGCAATTCGCAATTTTCATTCTGGATCACCACTTGCATAGTTTCAGAACTATTTGTCGCCCAAAGTAGCTGAATATCTGATTTGCTAACCACGACACTTAGGTCGTCTCCTCTCCACTTGATTTTAAATTGAACCTGATTCCAATGTTTTGGAAGCCAGGGCTTGAAATGAATTTGCTGATTTTTGATCCTCATTCCACCAAATCCATTTACCAACGCTTGCCATGTTCCTCCAGCAGAAGCTATATGAATACCATCTTTTGTGTTTCCTTGATTATCAATCAAATCTACCTGAGCCGATCGCTCAAAATATTGCAGCGCCTTTTCAGTATTCCTTGTTTCAATCCCCATAATTGTGTGGATGCTCGGGCTCAAGGATGATTTGTGCATGGTTCTAGCTTCGTAGTACTCATAGTTTACCTTCTTAATTTCATCATCAAATTCGTCAGGTAAAATGTAGGTTAGCATCACAACATCTGGTTGCTTCAGCAACGAGGTGTCATTGCAGGAGAAATGATCCAATCCCTCTGGATAAATCGGCATATTATTGGAATCCCATTCCGTAATTGGCACATCTCTGGTTTTGAAATACCCCTCGTACTGTTCAATCAATTTCTTCTCCTTGTCAAAAGGAATGAATATTTTATCAGCTTTGGCTCGCCATTCGTCAACCTCCTCATCAACCAGAGAGATTCTGGATTTCAATTGTTCCAACTCCTCACTATGATTCTGATGGAGATGCTCGTAGCACGCAGCTGACTGTTCCAAATTCCATTTTGTCAACCAATTGGTAAACACACTGTTATCAACATGCTCATGAAATTCATCCGGCCCAATTACTTTATTGAGTTCATACCGATCTTTCTTTTCGTCATATTCCAGTCTGCTCATCCAGAATCGAGCGGTCTCGAATAGAATTTCCGCTGTGTGATTCAGGTAAAACTCAACATCCATTGTCGCCGTGTGATAGGTCAATAGTCCAAAGACGACATCAGATGTAATATGAATTTCCTCTTCACCAGTCCAGATTCGTTGTTCTCCATCGTGCGTCCACTTGGGTGTTTCTTCCAACCCGGTGTCCGCAGATTCCCAAGGATATCTAGCTCCAGTATACCCTTCCAACTTCGCGTTCTCTTTGGCTCCCTCCAGCATATTGTATCTGTACATCAATAGTGCTTTTGCAGTATCGGGTTGCGTGTAGATATAAAAAGGCAGCATGAAAATCTCCGTATCCCAAAATACGTGACCTTTGTAACCCTCCCCAGACAGACTTTTGGCGCCGATATTGGCATAATCATCCGTTGGATTGGCGCAAATCAACAGGTGATAAATATTAAACCGCACAGCATGATTTGCCTTTTCGTCACCATCAATACTGATATCGCAACTGTCCCATTTTTCAGCAAGAGCTTCCGTGTGTTCTTCAAATCTTTCGCTAGGGCTTTTGGATCGGTGCGTACCTAACGCTGATACACATACATCCCGTACGTTCTTCTCAAGATCTCTGGAGGTATATATAGTGACTAACTTGTGCAAGTCCAGCGTTTTGCCTTCTTCTACTGAATATTGAAAGTGCTCACCGACTTGGTCATGACTGTTTTTTGACTGCTTTGTTGTTTGTTTAGCTTCAACCGAGGAAGCATAGCCAATGACATGATTTCTATCTTTCGTTCTTGATTCAAGGTAAACACCTTCGTCAAGCACCTCTGTTTGGTAGTCATATAGGTGTTTGCTCTTTGCCCATTTTTCCCACTTTACCTCTGGTTCAAAATCTTCGGAAGCGTACTTAGGGTGTCTGTCCAGATTAAACGTATTTCCATTGATACTACTTTCAATTTGAACGTTACCAGCATAGTTTTCTGGAGTGATACTAACTCTGATTTCGCTGAGATGTTGATCAGAGAAACTCGAATACCTCAGGCTCTCATATTTCGTAATTCTACCTTTGCTGTCTTTGAACTTTGTAAATCGATACAAGGCTCCTTTTTTCAAATCAAGAATTCGCTCGTACGCTAAGACCTCACAATTTTGTATGCTCAACAACTGCCCTTCCACCCAAATAGAGATTGGCAACCAATCGGGAGCGTTAACTAAATCTACGACAGTGGAATCAAAATGATCGAATAGTCCATTGATGTACGTGCCAGGTAATCCAGCCCTATGTCCCTCCTCTAGCGCACCGCGAGTTCCCATATAGCCATTGCCAACGGTAAAAATTGTCTCGTAGTAGTTTATTTTGGAGACATCGAAATTCGGCTCAGTAACCAGCCAGTCTGCGGAGCTTAGCAGCGATCTCAACCCTGTAGCAGTCATATTATGATTATCCATAGGTATCTGCTATCATCTGGTCTGTCTCCTCTCTAGATTTAAAGACATCGAACGTTTTACCTTGCGTGCGCTGTGCACCCATAGCGTTCCCGTACTTCGCCGCGTATGAATAATTAAGTCTGTCCTTAAGGATGCCGTATGCCAATCCTCCGGCAAAAGAATCACCACACCCAGTGGTCTGCACCACATGATCCATGAATATTGACGGAACCAGTTCTTCTTTCATTTCTCCATCTTCCATCCAATAACACAAAACTCCATCCGAATCCACCGTCACGAAAAGTGCTTTCAGTCCTTTACTTAGGCAGTGTTTTGCAAATAGTGGTATTTCTTCCTTCCTAATCTCCGCGTCGGCTTGAAGTTCCTCAAGCGTGTACTCTCTTTCGAACCAACTACAGTATGCTTCCTCAAGATTCATTTTAAGAATATCAATATATGGAAGCCAAAGATCTCTCTCCACCCAAAATTTCATTAGTCTATCTCCTGTGATAGCCAATGCATTTGTTGGCCCGTGAGCATCAAAAATGATCAATCCGTCGCTATTCTCTTTCAGGTACTGTAGCGTTCCAAGGGGCACTTCAAAATTCGTAACTGGCACAAAAACAAACGCATCGCAATCAAGGAGGCCTTCAAAATCCTCGGGAACTATTGGTGTCATGAACGCAACCTGCTTTTCCAATCTTTTGTTTTGGTCAACGAAAGTCAGGTTTATTACATCGCCACGGTCAGCTTTGGAGCTAATGTGACTCTCTTCAATATTTTCATAAGATTCGAAGATTTCTAAGATCGGCTTTTCGTCTTTCTTCCTTATGTGTGTTACTGGAAATACTGTCCCGTCATCCTGAAGCAGCTTGGACAATGCAATTGACGTATGTGTCACGCACCCGTACTTCTCAAACACTTCGTTTCTGTGCGTCACGATATGATCTCGTGGGATGGGTCCAACAACTGCTACTTTATACTTACTCATAGGTCAGTGGTCTTGTTTCTCAAAGGGACTACTTATAATTCCAAACATTCTCTAACTCCTCGAGCGACTTACCCTTTGTTTCAGGGATATATTTTTTGGTTAAAAAGAGAATCAAGATTATGAATACAATGAAGATAAAATAAGGTAGCGAGCCGTTCCAAAAATCTCCGGTATTTGCATCGCTATCCACAAGGACTGGGAAGGACTGAGAAACCACATAATTCATCGCCCATTGAGCTGCAACAGCAACAGACATGGCGAGGCTTCTAATTTTGTTCGGAAACATCTCAGCAAGCAACACCCAAACGATGGGACCCATCGAAAGCGCAAACGAGCCAATGAAAACCAAAATACCAATTAGAGAGAGTACTCCAACCTGGTCAAACATCAACGTTAACCCAAGAAGTAGAAATCCTCCAATCATACCAAAAGCACCAGCAAAAATCAAAGGCTTCCGACCAAGCTTATCCACGGTATACATCGCAATGAAGGTGCATACGAGATTCACTCCTGCTAGCAAGATTTGTTGTTTCAAGACATCTTCTTGTCCAAATCCAAGCGCTTTTTCAAAAATGTCTGCTCCATAGTAGAGCACTGCATTGATTCCCGTAAGCTGTTGTAGAGCAGATAGTGCGGTGCCAATTAGCACAATAGGTAAGAAAGCTTTTTTAAGAAGAATGGAAAAACTAGGACTCTGCGAATTGTCAATAGAATCCGCGATTTCCGTCATTTCAACTTCAGCCATTTCATCACCATGAATTCTTTGCAATACCTTTCTGGCTTCTTCCTCTCTATTTTTCATCATGAGCCATCGAGGGCTTTTTGGCACTAGCATCAGCAAGCCTAGAAAAACAAAGCAGAGAATTAGCTCTGACCAAAACATCACTCTCCATCCATAGGTCAAATTATAATTTTCATCCCCAGAATTACCAATCGCGTACGTTACCAGAAACACGACAAAGAATCCCACAACAATTGCCAGCTGATAATACGTGACCATTTTACCCCTTATTGCTGCTGGAGCCAGTTCGGCGATATACGTTGGAGCATTCATTGAAGCCATCCCGATTCCTAATCCACCGATGATTCTGAACATCACCAAAAGTGGAACTGATTGTGGAAGAAATGAAGGTAATCCAGACCCCCATGCCGACATGGTAAACAGAATCGCTGAAATGATAAGGGAATTTCTTCTTCCTATTTGCTTGCTAATCGGTCCGGCGAAAAGAGCCCCAAAAAAGCAGCCAACGAGTGCGCTTCCAACTACCCACCCCTTCATTGCTGAATCTAGATCAAAGTACTTGCTAAAGTAAAATTGGGTTCCATTGATCACTCCAGTATCATAGCCAAAAAGCATTCCCCCCAGCGATGCTACCATCGTGATAAGGATAAGGTTGGTTTTTTTCATGTTAGTTTATTTCTATTTTTTGGGTTAAGAGTTTCGCAGAACTTGTTCCAACAGATATATTAAATTCACCTGGTTCGAATACATGATCTCCGTTTCTATCGTAAAAGGAAAGATCAGTTTTTGTGAGTTTAAATTCTACCTTTTTCGTTTCTCCTACTGCTATCATCAGTTTCGTAAATCCTTTCAATTCAAGTACTGGTCGCGAAGTACTGGCAACGATATCTCTTATATAGAGCTGCACCACCTCTTCGCCGTTATGGTCACCAGCGTTTACAACCTGGACAGAGACAGAAACCTCTTCTTGATTCTGAGCGACTACTAAGTTGGAGTAATCAAAAGTTGTATAGCTCAAGCCGTGTCCAAATGGATATTGGGGTGAATTTTCAACATCCATGTGATGTGAATAAAATACCATGTCACTTTCTGGTCGACCCGTATTGAGTTTATTATAGTAGATAGGTGCTTGTCCCACAGCTCTTGGAAAAGACATTGGAAGCTTTCCTGACGGATTCACCTTACCAGATAAAACGTCGGCAATTGCATTTCCAGCTTCTGAGCCCAAATGCCAGGTCTCTACAATGGCTGGAACATTCTCTGCTGCCCAGGGAATGGTTAATGGTCGTCCATTCATTAAGACCAGAACAATATTTTTATTCACTTTGTGAACCGCCTTGAGTAGTTCCAACTGCAAACCTGGTAGTCCAATTTCGGATCTGCTTCTGGCCTCTCCAGACATGTAAGCAGTTTCTCCTAAGACGATCAGTACCACATCCGATGACCTTGCAACTTGAACGGCCTTCGCAAAACCAGAGCGATCTTCTGCCTCGATTTGCAACTCCTCAAAAAAGTTATTAGGCCCAATTGAAAGATCACATCCTTTTGCATAGTTCAATTGAACAGCATCTCCGAAAGCGTTTTCAATTCCTTCATATAGTGATATGGCTGAATTGCTCTCTCCTTGTGCTCTCCAATTCCCTATTGGACTGTCTTTGTCTTTAGCAAGTGGTCCAATTATTCCTATCTTTCCTTTGCCACTTAGTGGCAACAGATCATTTTCGCTTTTCAACAAAACGATTGACTTAGCTGCAACTTCTCGAGCGATATCTTTGAATTCAGAAGCTCCTACAATCTGCTTCTCCCGCTCCACATCGGAATATTTGTAAGGATCGTCAAACAATCCCAGATCATATTTCAATTGTAAGATTCTTCGAACAGCATCATCAATCACCTCCTCTTTTACAATTCCATCTTTAACTAATTGTTCGAGGTTTTCGATGTAGGCATCCGCCTCCATGTCTATGTGACTTCCTGCATTTACTGCAAGTGCTGAAGCCTGGCTTTCATCTTTCGCCACTCCGTGATTCACTAATTCCCCAATTGAATTCCAATCGGAAACCACAACTCCTTTATAACCCCATTTTTGGAAAAGCAATTCTCTTAGTATGTACTGATTAGCCGTCGAAGGCACACCATCAATATCATTAAAGGCGTTCATAAACGTTGCAGCTCCACTTTCTACAGAAGCCTTAAAGGGAGGTAGCAGAACATTGTGAAGCATATTTCGTCCAATGTTTACCGCATTGTAGTCTTTCCCGCTTTCAGCAAACCCATACCCAACAAAATGCTTTGCGCAGGCAGCGATGGTCAAAACGTCTGAAAGATCATCACCCTGCAAACCCTTAATTCTGGCATTCGCAATCAAAGATCCCAAGTATGGATCTTCACCAGATCCTTCCATCACCCTGCCCCATCGAGCGTCGCGAGACACATCTACCATGGGCGCAAAGGTCCAGTGGACACCTGATGCAGCAGTCTCCTGTGCTGCAACGCGGGCGCTTTTTTCCATTAGATCCAAATCCCATGAAGCACTTTCCGCCAGAGGGAGAGGGAAAATAGTCTTATACCCGTGAATTACATCGTAAGAAAAAATGAGAGGTATGCCTAACCTGGAATTTTCAACCACGAGTTTTTGCAATTTTCTCGTTTCTTCGGCACCTACCAGATTCAAAACGGATCCAACCTCTCCCTTCATGAACCGCTCATAGCGGCCATCTTGCGGTCCAGACGGTCCAGTCAAGTTCGGTCCTACGGAATACTGATTCATCTGACCAATTTTTTCCTTTAAGGTCATCCGCGCTAATAATTTCTCTACTCTTGGATCGTCATTCTCTTGAGCCCCTGCTGGTAAATTGGAGCATCCAAAAAGAACTGGGAGTAGCAACAACGCTAAATATCTTGTAATCATATTCTTCATTTTTTAGAGGCAGCTAAATGAAGGCCACCTAAAGATGTGACAAAGGGAATGCGAACAATGTAAGATCTGTTCAAAGGGCTCGGGGTTTAGTCAGGGTCAGTATCGATTAAAAGTAAGGTATTTTCCATCAATGAACCAGTGGTTCAGTTGGTAAAAAGAGCTTAAAACCGCCTTAAATACACTTTTTGCATTGTTAAATCGATTGCGTAGAATTTGCAAAATTTCTGAGAATAGTGTTCTATTGGACTGGTCGTTTATATTTTTGAGTCCTTCAAAAAGGTTGAGTACACACCGTTTGGAACTGTGGATGCGCTTACTTCATTAGATTCTGGACATCCTTCTCCGTGTACGATGGATTTGCACCTTTCTGTGTTGCGACTAAAGCCCCAACAGCGGTAGCGAAATGTAGTGCCTCTTCAATCGATTCTTCACCACTATACCTGCTAATAAATGCTGCTAAAAAGGAATCTCCACTTCCAACTGTATCTTCAACTACAATTGAGATTCCAGAAGCAGTGAATAGTTTTCCATTGCACCATGCAATGGCACCATCATCACCTAATGTGATAATGATCATTTCAAGATCCGGATACTTCAACTGCAGCTCCGCTAGCTCTGCTTCTAGCGTAGTTTTTTTAATTCCAAACCAGTCTTTCAATAATTCGAACTCATCCTCATTCATCTTCACAATATTCGCCTTCTTCAACAGGGTGGCAATAAGTGTTTCGTCGTAATAAGGTGCGCGAAGGTTTACATCGAAAACAGTAGTTGCGCTGGTCAGATTGAGCAGTTGCAAAAGAGATGCTTTACTCTTTTCTGACCTGCACGCCAGGCTGCCAAAGATGACATACTCAGGATTGAACTCTATCACTTCAACTGGGTTTTCGACATAGTCCCAGGAAACGTCTTCAACTATATTATAAGTGGCGTTCTTATTTTCATCCAACTCGACCTCAACTGTGCCCGTTGGCCTTGTTTCATCAACCTGCACTAGCGCTGTACTAACCCCTTTTTCTTTCAGGAGTGCCAGAAGTTCACGGCCAAGTTCATCACTTCCAACTCTGCTTATAACTCCGGAAGAAATTCCCAAATTCTGTAAGTGAAGTGCAACATTCATTGGAGCCCCTCCCGGCATTTTTCCAGATGGCATAAGATCGAATAACGTCTCACCAAAGCAAAGTGCCTTTACTTCCGAAGGCCTAGTCATCCTTTCTTCCCATAAGTTTTCTCTGCAAATCCTCCAATGATATGCCTTTAGTCTCAGGCATGAGGAAAATCACAAACAACAGCTGAAGAACCATGAACCCAGCAAAAAAGCCAAAGACCATCCACGGTTCAAAAGCATTGATTATTACTGTTCCCACTGTGGTGATAACCGCTGCAAATACCCAGTGGGTTCCCGTTCCCCATGCTTGGCCATAGGCTCGTACCTTGTTGGGGAAAATCTCAGAGATGAAAACCCAAATTACCGCTCCCTGACCTACAGCGTGCGAGGCAATAAATCCAAGGATAAACACCAACTTGAATATAGCACCCTGATCAGCATAAAAGCCATACGCAATCATTCCAAGGCTTATGATGTACCCAACCGATCCGACAAACATGAGACTTTTGCGTCCTGCTTTATCAATCAAATAGATTCCAATCATAGTGAATAGAAGGTTCACTCCCCCAATGGAAATAGAACTCAACAATGAGTCCGCTGCACCGAAACCTGCCACGGACAGGATCTCAGGAGCGTAATACAGTATGAAATTGATGCCAGAGAGTTGATTGAAGAATGCAATTAAAAATGCGAGCATAAGTGGTTTTCGGTACACCTTTGAAAAAACGCTCTCACCTTCAGAACCAGAAGATCGACTAAGATCGTTTTTGATATCCGTCAGCATATCTGACGCAGAAGACTCATCTTTTGCTATTCTCCGAAGGACAGCCAAAGCACCTTCTTCATCGCCGTGTCTGGCCATAAGCCATCTGGGACTGTTTGGAACATTGACAATCATCAGAATGTAGGCCAATGCTGGCAATGCTTCAATTCCCAACATCCATCTCCAATCATTGTCACCACCAAACCCACTTAGTAAATAATTCGAAATGAATGCGATCAGTATCCCAAATACAATATTGAATTGGTAGAGTGCAACCATCCGACCCCTGTTTGAGGGTGAGGAAATCTCCGAAACATACGTAGGCGCCGCTACGGAAGAAGCACCGACACCCAAGCCACCAATAAATCTGAAAAATGAAAATAGGTAAGGGTCAGTAGCTAACGCTGAACCAGCAGCAGAAATAAAATAGAGGACACCGATCCAAAACAAGGTTTTCTTACGCCCGTAGTGATCACAGGGAAATCCACCCAAAAGAGCACCTACTACTGTCCCCCAAAGTGCCATGGACATGATGAATGTCCCGTGAAACCAGGGGGATGTTTGCCAAAGTTCTTTTATAGGAAGGTTCGCTCCTGATATTACTACGGTATCAAAACCGAATAGGAAACCTGCTAAAGCAACAGTGATAGACCAGTAGAGTGTTTTTGATCGCATTAGGTATTCATTATTTGAACGAGGCGCAGCAATTCATTATCGATAGGTTTCGATTTGGAAATAGCCAATTTAATACTAGTGTATATCAACTGATTATCTACAATGCCAGCCATCACATTTGATTTCCCATCTATAAGCCCTTCGACTGCCGCCAAGCCTAACCTAGAGGCTAAGATTCGGTCTTGTGATGTTGGAGATCCCCCTCGCTGTAGATGTCCAAGGGTAGAAATTCTAATGTCAAGTTTTGGTAATTTTTCCATCACACGATTACCAATAACGTGTGCGTTACCCTGCTCATCCCCCTCTGCCACAATCACAATTGCTGACGTTTTATCTTTGTCTCTTCCCACGTTCAGCGTATCAATCACATCTTGAATCGTCGTTGATGTTTCTGGAACCATCACTAATTCTGCTCCACCTCCAATTGCACAATGGATGGCGATATATCCTGAATGTCTCCCCATCACCTCGATAAAGAACACACGATCATGTGAATTTGCAGTATCACGAATTTTGTCAATCGCTTCTAAAGCTGTGTTTACAGCAGTATCAAATCCTATGGTGTAATCGGAGCCAAACAAGTCGTTGTCAATCGTAGCAGGAACACCAACAGTAGGGATACCAAATTCTTCATAAAAAATATTAGCCCCAGTAAACGTCCCATCTCCTCCAACCGCCACCAAACCGTCAATTTCATTTGCTTTCAAGTGGTCGAATGCCTTTTTACGGCCTTCCTTCGTTCTAAAATCTTCGCTTCTTGCAGATTTCAGTATCGTGCCGCCCTTCTGCAAGATGTTACTGACCGAATGGGACTTCATGAGATCCATATCCCCGTTAATCATCCCATTGTAGCCATAGCGAATTCCATACACATTCAAGCCCAAGTTCAGGCCTGATCTTACAACAGATCTAACACATGCATTCATTCCTGGCGCATCGCCGCCTGAGGTAAACACTCCTATACTCTTCATTTTCCGTCAATGTATTTCCAGACCAAACTAGAAGCTCCCAAAATTTGGGCATCATCATCCTTAAGGCCTGAAGGTTGTAATTCTATTTTTCTAAGCTTAAATCTCGGCATGAGGTATTTTTCCATATTGTCCTGAGCTGGCTTGAACAGATGATCACCGGCCTTCGACAAACCGCCTAACAAAAAAATCGCTTCCGGACCAGTGTGCACAACAAAATCTGAAAGTTTCATACCAAGGATTCTACCTGTATATGCAAATGCCTCTATTGCAATCTTATCGCCTTCTGCAGCAGCAGCCGTAATAGTTCTAGTCGATAGTTGATCAAAACTTATTGAACGTAAAACACTTGGTTCGGTATAGTCAGCTAATAATTTATAAACTGTTCTCTTAATGCCAGTGGCACTGACATATGTCTCTAAACATCCCTTTTTCCCGCAATCACAATTTCTCCCATTCGCATTTACCAAGGTGTGACCTAGTTCACCTGCGAAACCATCCTTGCCGTACACAAGTTCTCCGTTGACAACGATACCACTTCCCAATCCAGTTCCAACAGTCAAAACAACAAAGTCCCTCATGTTCTTTGCCTTTCCGTAGGCCATCTCCCCAAGCGCTGCTGCATTCCCGTCATTGGTAACAATCGTCTTTTTGCCAAACGCGCACTCAATGTCCTTGGTGAAATCTAAAACTCCCTTCCATGGCAAATTAGGAGGGTATTCCACTTTGCCGTTGTAGAAGTTGCCATTCGGTGCTCCTACACCTATTCCAACAACATCGTCAAGAGGATGAAGCGCTTCGATCTGCTTCTTCAGTTCCAGAATATAAGCTTTAAAATCTGGAAAGTCTCGAGTTTTGATGCGAGATTGAGCAACCAAGGTGCCGTCCTCAGTCGTAAATCCAAATTTCGAATTCGTACCTCCTACATCAATTCCAATAGCGAGTTTGCTCATACTTCTCCTTGTTTCATTTCTACATTATCATTATCGTTGACACGCAAGCAAAGAAGCCCCGCTACAATCATTGATGCTCCACCCAACACAATTGCGAAAATAAATTCGCCATTAAAATAGGTGGTCACCAAAAACCCTAAAATACTTGCCGCAACTATCTGTGGTATCACAATGAAGAAATTAAAAATCCCCATGTAATAACCCATTTTCTTAGCTGGAATAGAACCTGACAACATCGCGTACGGAACGGACAAAATGCTCGCCCATGCGATTCCTACACCCACCATGGAAAGAATTAGCCAGTATGGATTAGGGACAAAATAGAAGGAAATCAATCCTGCTCCGCCACATATCAAGGCTGCCATATGTGTCAGTTTCCTACTGGTCTTCCTCACAAAGAATGGTAGCACCAGAGCGGTTAGGGCCGCTATCCCATTGTAATTTCCAAAAAGCGATGAAACCCAGTCAGCTCCATCATTGTATGCTTTGCTAGTGGTATCTGTCGATCCAAAAATGTGTGCAGTGACAGCAGAATTACTGTATATCCACATCGAGAAGAGTGCAAACCATGAAAAGAATTGAACATAAGCCAGTTGGATCATCGCCTTGGGCATGTTCTGAAAATCTCGAACGATCTGCACAAATCCATTCTCGTACTTATCTTTTTTCATAAGAATGGAAGCACCGCAATACGAGAGTCCAAATAATCCGAAAACTCCACAAAGGACATAAAGCTGGGGTTCAAGCCCTGATGTCGTAAACCAGATTGCCAGCAAAACACCTATCAGGGTCAACCACAATCCTCTTTTTAAATACTGATTGGGTGTATAGTTAATGACAAGTGGCTCCTTAATGGGCGTACTATCATCAACCACTACTTCGTCAGGTGGGTATTCTTTGGTCGTGAATACTGTCCACAAAACTGCGGTAAGGAAGGCAAATGCTCCGAGGTAAAAAGACCATTTCACGTTTGGTGGTATCTCCCCCTCTGGTGCCGAATTGGCTATTCCCAGCACATTGGTGAAAAACCAAGGCAAGTAAGAAGCCACAATTGCGCCAATCCCGATGAAAAAGCTTTGCATGGCAAATCCTCGGGTTCTTTGTTCTGGAGGGAGCATATCGCCTACAAATGCTCTAAAAGGTTCCATACTGATATTGATGGAAGCATCCATGATCCAGAGCGTTCCAATCGCCATCCAAAGTGTAGGAGAGTTTGGCATCAATACCAGAGCAACAGTTGAAAAAATTGCCCCGACAGCAAAAAATGGTCTTCTCCTTCCCCATTTGGGATGCCATGTCCGATCGCTATAGTAGCCAATGATCGGCTGCACGATCAATCCTGTAACTGGTGCCGCCAGCCAGTAGAACGCCAAATTCTCTGTGTCCCCTCCTAAGGTCTCAAAAATCCTGCTGGTGTTTGCATTCTGCAGAGCAAATCCAAATTGGATACCAAGAAACCCAAAACTCATGTTCCAGATTTGCCAGAAACTAAGCTTCGGCTTTTCAGAGGAGAGAGAAACTGTACTCATAGTTTCTCGGATTTATATGAATAGACTTGGTATTCCCATGGCTGTAAAATCAAGGATTCACCTGTTTTGATATCGGTCGCTCGTTCCCTAAAAACATCCACCGCACCCTCTTGGATACTTCCTTTTTGAATCTTAACTCCTTGCTCTTCTCCTGTAAGATTCAGAATGACAACCACGCTACTTCCTTCCTTCGATCTTTTGAAGGCGTATACATTATCTTCATTACTTTCATTTATTCTGATGGATCTGCCTCCAAAATCTCCTGACCAGAGCGCTTGATTCTCTTTTCTAAGCATGAAAAGTGTTTTGTAGAAATCGTGTAATGGAATCGTTATCCAACCAATTGTGTCTTTCTCAAAAAACTTCAACCGACGATCTAGCTCGGCTTCCTGACCACTGTACAGCAGTGGGATACCGTCAATGGTTGCCATCAAAACAGCCATAGCCTTGTACCCGTCACCATATCGTTCGAATACCGTTCCTTGCCACGAGTTTTCATCGTGATTGGAGGTAAAGTTCATTCTGTACGCGTTCTTTCCGTACTGGTGGCGATCAGCCTTTAAGAATGTTTCTATTTCATCAGCGGATTTTTCACCTCGTGCTACCTCTCCTGAAAGATGGTGAAATGCCCAGGCGTAGGTAGCATCAAAAGCAAAATGCATCTCTGGAGAGTTCCACTCGGCCAACCAGAAAAGATCCTTGATTTGATTCAATTCCTCAGTTGCACTTTCCCAGAAATCAATGGGAATTTCATGGCCTGCATGATCTTGCCGGAAACCGTCGATATTAAACTCCTCGACCCAGTACTTCATAGCCTGAATCATTTCGTTTCTCATTTCATAATTCTCAAAATCCAGTTGAGCAACATCTGCCCAGTCGTGTGCCATGACAATATCTCCAGATTCATCTTTTGCATAGTAGTCTGGATTGCTGGTAATCCAAGGGTGATCCCAAGCGGTGTGATTTGGCACCCAATCAATAGTCAGCAACATACCCAGGTCATGTGCGCTCTTGACTAGTTGTTTAAAATCAGCATCACTCCCAAACTCTGGATTTACTCCACGATAGTCCTGTATTGAATAGTAGCTACCCAGACCTCCCTTTCTTTTTTCCACCCCTATGGGCTGGATCGGCATCAGCCAGAGAATATCGATTCCCATGTCTTTCAGTCTTGGAAGATGAGCTGCAAAAGCAGAAAAGGTACCCTCTGGGGTGTACTGCCGAATATTCACCTCGTAGATCACCATGTCCTTAGCTCTCTCGGGAAATTCAGGAGCCTTAGTCTGCGAAGCAGTATCTGCCTGAGGTGCGCAAGACCACGTAGCAAGAATTAGTAGGAATAGCTGGGAGAATGTTTTCATAGTTAGGGTTTGCCGTTTCTCACCAGTTAAAAGTCATTTCATCCGCCTGATAGTCTGTGGTGACAGTCAGAACATTTTCAATTTCATGCTTTGTTTCTCTCTTTTCTACGGGGTCAAAATTTGAAATTGGAGTCAGGAAAGAGTAAGATTCACTTTTCACTTGCGCATCTAGCACCTCGATCTCCTCCTTTGTAAATCCATGAAACACAAGTTTCAATTTCTTCATTTTGCTCGGATACGAGCCAGTACTAGTGTTTAGAATAAGGTTCTTTTTTTCAGGTGAGAATGAAATGGATCTTCGATGGAAAGTTCCCTCCCTGTAGTCAAAAGAGGTTCCATCATCCTCATAGTATTCGAAGAAATTAGATTGTGTGCCATTGTATAGATGTAGCTCCAGAAGGGCACCTACATCACGGGTGTTTGATCCAGCCTCTGCATAGATTGGCACGATGGCTGATTCTTTTACGAAAAGAGGCAGTTTCTCCAAAGGATACTCCTTGATCATCTCCTGTCCACCAGGATATTTCTCATCGGTGAAAAATTCAAACCACGATTCACCAGGCAAGTAGACTTTCGCATACTGATCGTCACTTTTCATGGGTGCAACCATGATGGACGGGCCAAATAAATATTGATTCTCAAAATTTTGATCGTACACTTGATCATCATGTGTATAGTCAATTGCAAGGCTTCTGACCACAGGTACACCAGTCTCCGAAGCATGCAAAAAGCAGCTATATAGATATGGGAGTAGTTTGTATCGTAACTTGATATAGTTGGCTGAAATCTCCTCCACCTCCTCACCGTAGGACCACGGCTCTGAATCATGTGAGTTAATCATCGAATGCCCTCGGTACATTGGTGAAAATGCGCCAAGCTGAATCCAACGAGCAAATAATTTCCTATCTCCATTTCCTACAAATCCGCCAACATCGTACCCTGCAAATGCAATGCCTGATAGACCCAGACTGCTCACCAATCGTACTCCTAAGAGCATATGATCGTCATTCGCCACGTTATCTCCTGTCCACATCGCACTGTATCGCTGCACTCCTGAGAAACCTGCACGAGTAAGAGCAAATGGACGTTCATTCCCAAGGTTGGCGGTGGCACCTTCATATGAAGCTTGCGTCATTTGCAACCCGTACACATTCCTTGCTTTTCTTGTGGTGGCTGTTTCTCCGTTCATATCGAATTCGATATTCTCAGGGAGCATTTGACCCCACGTTGCTATCTCATTCATGTCATTCCAAAATCCCTTAACGCCTACATCGGTATAACTCTTCATCATCTCCTTCCACCAAGACCTACTTTCCTCTTTTGTGAAATCTGGGAAATGACACCACCCTGGCCATACCTCACCTTCGTACATTTGTCCATCTCGGTATTTGATAAAAATATCATTCTCAACTCCTGAATGGTATGGCTTGTAGTTCTCTTCTATCTTAATCCCTGGATCACAGATGACGACTACCTCAAACCCCAGATCTTTCAATGTCTGGATCATCACCTTCGGATTCGGGAAGTTCTTCTCGTCCCATGAGAATATTTTAAATCCATCCATATGATGGATATCAAGCACAATCACGTCTGCCGGAATTTCTTTGGTACGAAACTTCTTCGCAACATCAACCACCTCACTATCTGGATAGTAGCTGTAGCGACATTGCTGATACCCAAGGCTCCACATTGGTGGCATAGGCATACGTCCGGTCAACCACGTATAGGACTGGATAATTTCTTCGACGGCTCCGCTGAAGAAGTAGTAATCCATATCTCCCGCATCAGTTGAGAAGCTCGAGAAACGATTATTTGAAGCTCCAAAATTGAAATGGCTCTTGTATGTATTGTCTACAAAAATTCCGTAGCTAAGTGAGTTGTGTACTCCTATGTAAAAAGGAATCGTGGAATAGAGAGGATCTGCTTCCACCTCATAAGCAAAGTGATCTGTATTCCAGTTCTGATACCCTGATCCTCTTCGATCAAGGCCTCCCGTCTTCTCACCAAGTCCAACAAACCGTTCACCCTTCTGCAATTTTTTATACACGGTCGTTTGATCACCCTGGCTCTCAGTGCCAAGGCCATCCTCGTCCTGATTGATGATTTTCCCTTCCTTGGTAAGAAAGGTAAATAGTATAGGATTCTTTCGTACTGCCAAGTCAAACTCCTCGCCAACGATCATAATTGAATCATCGTTCTCCTCTACCGTGAAATTTACTTCCTGCGGCACTTCGATGACTGAAAATGGATTGGTATCCTTCTCCTCTGTTTGGTGGTGAATTCTTACAATATTCGATCGGTAAAATCGGACAGTAAAAACCTCAATATCCGTGGAGATTCGAATACCTCCATCACTTACTTCAAGCGACTGAAAAATTCCAGGACCTTTGATTCGATTGGTTTTAACTTGATTAGATAACTCGGCCATACTTTCTTTTACCAGTTCTACACCCATTTTCTGAGTGCAAAACGGGCTCAAAATAGTAATTTTTATCAGTTGTTAAGTCAGGAAAGTTTTAAAAAAAAAACCGCAAACGGTTGCGAAAGGTGAAGTCTTTAAACATTCTTGAAAAAAATGCATTTTCGCATGAGAAATTATTAAAAATAACTACTTTAATTCCGATAGTATTCTATGAATGAGGCACTTATCTGAGTCTCATTAATCAACAAAAACTACAACTCAACAGGTAGTTAACTCCCACTTTGAACCGAATTATACTAAACGGTATTGTTTTATAAACCGAACTGAATTAAACCCGATTAATGAGAACTAATCAACCTCCATTTCTACAGCCCTCCTCTACTTTCAGATCCTTCACAATGTTCGGGGATAATATTCCAAATTTAGATTGAAGCTGTCCTGCTGACCTGCCCGTCCGTTCAGGCTGGCGAAGGAAGCATCTTACCGTGCTTTTGTCATGACTTTCCTTTGTAAGCTGAACCTGATGATAATCATTAATCGGGTTCAGGATATTAGTATATCTGCTTTTTGTCGCCCTTTTAGGTTCTGGATCGAGAGGAAACACAAGAGTTAGGAAGATTACGAAAATGCTGTTTTGAAATTACCCAGCTGACCCCGAGCAGAGGGGTAGTTCATGCAAACTCAGACTATGAGAAGCCGTTCTCTTTGAGTCAATTCAGTCTTAGTGTAGCGGGAGAAATACCACCTCAAACTACAGTATTCCCATTTGCTCAAAACTGTCCTTTAGACTAATTCCATTATCAAGATGAACAGTATCAAATCCAATTTCTTTAGCTGCAATCACATTATCAAGGTTGTCGTCAATAAAAACGCACTCTTCTGCACTGATCGAATAACGTTCCAATAGTAACCAAAATATTTCCTTATTTGGTTTGATCATTTTCTCATCCCCTGAAACCACGATTCCTTCAAAATACTTATTGAAAAAAGGGAATCTCTCTTTGGCATAGGGGAATGTTTCACCCGACCAGTTAGTCAATCCAAATAATTTGTATTTTTTACTCAATGGCTCCAAAAGAGCTGTGTTTTCAGGAATTTCGTCCTTGAGCATGACTTTCCAATCATCGTAATACCGTTTGATCATGTCCTGATGTTCTGGAAACTGTTCAATTAGCAGTTCTGTAGCTTCTGCAAGAGAACGACCAGCATCCTGCTGTACATTCCATTCATTCGTGCAGACATTCGACAGAAACTCCTCCATTTCGGTTTTATCATCAAACAGGTCATTGTAGAGATATCTGGGATTCCAATCGACCAGGACGCCTCCAAAATCAAAGACAATATTTTTCTTCGTCATTTAGCGAAATATTATATAGTTAGTTCTATTTGGTTTCCCTCTGGATCCAGTATCACGCTTTCAAAGTAACCATCTCCTGTCATTAGTGGCTCTCCTATTATCCTAACTCCCTCTTTGCGCAAGCGTGCTGTCATTTCCTCAACGCTTTTTTTGCTGCCAACTGAGATTGCAAAATGCGCGAAACCGAGTTGCTAACTTTCTGAAACTTTCAAAAAGGCTGGGCTATGCATTAATTCAATTCTAACGCCAGAATTGAAGCTTAAGAAATAAGAAGAAAACTCTTTCTTCTCGTTGTAGTACTTCTCACCACATGTTACCTCAAAATACTGTTCATAGAATTGTCTACTCAATTCAAGATCGCTAACCCAAATAGCAAGGTGATCAATCCTCATTTGTTGTCGTCGACTCCGATAGCTTCTGAAAAACGCCATTGGTCCAGCCAAATCCATCCTGGTTAGGATACTCCCCTCCTCCTCCATCCAATGTCAAGTCTACCACATTGTACTTCTCCGTCATTTTATTGGTGTTTTGAAAAACTTTCTCGTTCAATTCAACCCATCTATTAGCAATATCTCCAGCTAATTCCGTCTGATTATAATTCCTCAATCCTTTCACCGTGATCCATTGTAGCGGTGCCCAACCATTTGGGTAGTCCCATTGTTGACCCGATGCGTTCAAAGTGCTAACTACCCCACCTGGCTGCAGAAACAAATCTTTGACAGTCGTTGCGACCATTGCAGCCTGGTCTTCATCGGCTATCTCAAAAAACAATGGGTACAAACCAGCTAAAGATTTCACTGGAGTCACTGCCTGTTTTTTATAGTCATAGTCCATAAAGAAGTTCTCAGGTTCACTCCAACAATACTTTTTAATCAAAGCCATTCGCTGCGCTGCTTTTGCATTCCAGTTAGCAGCTTCTTCGGCAGCACTTCCCTTTGCAATGAGTTTTTCAAGATGATAGAGAAGTGAATTCAAATCAACGGGAATAATATCCGTGGTGTGAATGGACGAAAGATCAAATTTCCCATCTTCTTCAATATCAAACCAACGTGTAGAAAAGTCCCAGCCTGATTCCGCAGCTGCTCTCAAATGTCTGTAAACTTCGCTAGCCGTTCTCTCAGGAAATTTCTCAAGTGCCTCTTCAACGGTCTCCACATCTTCCCGATAGCTCTCTGCTCTTGGGGCATCACGATCATCCCAATACCGATTCAACACTTCTCCTTCAGCCAGTCGAACCACTCTTCTATTTGTTGGATTTGATGCATCCACATCGTCAGCGCCGTCCATCCAGAAATCATATTCTTTTTTTAAGATTGGTAAGTAGTAAGCTAAATCTCTAGTCTGATTTTCAGACACATGCAAGTCCACCATTAGTGAGTAGAACGGTGGTTGCGAACGTGAGAGATAGTAGGTTCTATTCCCATTTGGAATGAAACCGATGGAATCAATCAACCCTGAGAAGTTCTCAAGGACGTTGTCAATCAATTCTACCTCGCCATCAACCTGCAGTCCCAACATCGTGAAATAGCTATCCCAATAGTATACCTCTCTAAATCGTCCACCAGGCACAACGTAGGGATTTGCAAGCGGGATCAATGTTCCAGTTGCGGCAATATCAGCAGGTCGGCTTAGCTTATCCCAAAGCTTCTGAATATGTTCGCCTGCACTATTTGATTTTTCAACATCAACCTCTTCTTCATACCCTGGAATAACGAAATGTTCTTGGATGAACCCAAAAAGCACATCCTTATCTGCTCTATTCTCTACCAGTTCATAAGCCTCTAGGATAACAGACAATTCCTTGTTAGGCAGACAGTCCACAAACGTCTTGCTGTCAGGGAAAAGATCATCTCTGGATTGGACGTCATAAAAAAGGTCTCCATAGAGCTCTTCGGGTGGCAAAACCTGAACACTCCTGCTTGTTTCGGCAGGCTGACAGGCAACAAATAACAAAAAAGTTAACAGGGTTAGGAATCTGAATTTTTTCATAAGTTTGATTGGTTAACTTTAATATGGTTTGAGTGGAAGGCATTGCTCCACCGTATAAGAACACTATGACAGAAAAAGAAAAAATGCTTTCCGGGCAACTCTACGATGCTTCTGATCCGCAACTTAGCACTTCTCGCGAACGTGCCAGATTGCTTTTCCAACGGATAAATTCGATGGACGAAACGCAAAAAGAAGAACGCAACCAACTTCTGCACGAACTGATTGATGAAGCGGGCGAAGGTCTCTGGATTGAACCTCCATTTTACTGTGATTACGGTGAAAATATTTCGCTGGGCAAAAAAGTATTTATGAATTTTAACTGCTGCATTCTCGATGTAGCGAAAGTCAAAATGGGCAACAATGTTTTGTTGGGACCTAATGTTCAAATCTACACCGCTACCCATCCAATAGATGCTAAGACTAGAGCCACATGGCTGGAGTTTGCGAAACCGATTATGATAGGAAATGATGTGTGGATTGGAGGTGGTGCAATTATTTGTCCCGGTGTCACCATTGGCGATGGAGTAGTCATTGGAGCTGGCGCAGTGGTTACAAAGGATGTTGCCAGCAATGTTTTTGTCGGCGGAAATCCTGCCAAGGTGATCAAGACCATTGATAATTCCGATCATATCTGATTAAAAACTGTCAGCTTCTTGGTACGCTGCAATGACCGCTTGCTCTCCTTCTTTTCCAGAAATTGAGTTGCCATGTTCCATGCCTAAAATTCCATCGAATCCCTTCTCATGGATGTACTTAAAGATGTTTCTATAGTTGATTTCACCTGTCCCTGGTTCATTTCTACCAGGATTATCTCCTATCTGGAAATAGTCAATTTCTTCCCAGCAGTCTTCTATGTTAGGAAGTAGGTTTCCCTCCTGAATTTGCTGATGGTAGATGTCAAAGAGAATTTTGCAAGATGATGAGTCAACAGACTTGCAAATCTCGAATGCCTGCGCGGCCTTGGTTAAAAACAAACCAGGATGGTTTCGGAAATTCAGAGGTTCTAATACCATCGTGAGTCCATGAGGTTCTAAGATTTCACTGGCGTGTTTTAATGACTCAATAACATTAGCCATTTGATACCCCATGTCTTTCCTAAGATCAACATGCCCTGGAACTACCGTCATCCATTTTGCATTCACCCGCTTAGCTACTTCCACCGAGGTTTTAATGTCTTCGAGAAATTCATTTCTCCATTCAGCTTTTCCGCTGGCAAGATTTGGTTCTTTCCAATAAATCTTGTGGGCAACAAATACACCCATTCTCATCCCTCGATCTTGCATCACTTTGGCCATTGCTTCCTGTATTGCAATTGGTCGGGATTTCATTTCATTGTCTTCAAAGGCTTCAAACTCCTGATCCGCCATGAATTTCAATTGATCAACAACGTCGTCTCCCGCATGGCTCTTAAACATGCCAATGTGCGGCGCGTAATTAAGTTTGAAGGTTTTACCTGCTGGAATATTGCCAAATGAAAAAGACGTGGGCAGCGAGGCAATCGCTCCGGTTGCTAAGGCCTTTTGAATGAATTTCCTGCGTCTCATTTGGATACGTCAGGATCTAAAGAGACCAAACTCTGCCTCCCGTCGCCTCATGCAGGTCAACACATCCTCTTTGCTCACCAGGAACGGGCTTGTATGCCAGGATTGTCTCTCCAACCAATTCGTTGGATTTGTAAGCCCAGATTGACATGCCTCTTAGACCTGTCAGGTAAGAGTAGACCCGAGCCTCCGCTGGCAAACTCGAAGGATCATCGGCACCAGAGACCGTAGCTGATATCGCTTCATCTTCCTCTTTTGATTTACTCAGGTTTGAAGCCAAAAACTCATCGTAATCAGAAGATTCAAGTTCATCAATGTTTTCGTTTCCAGAAACCGCAAGTAGTTCTTTGATTGTCACTTGCAGTGATTCTCTATGTGCCTTTCTATCTTCAAAATCCATCACATCTTTGACGAATTTATCAACGAAGACATGAACGTTTACTTCTGTCGCACTTGGCAGGTCTTCTACAGATGGTAGAAATGCATCCACAAGTCTTCGAACCACTTTACCCTCCTCTTCAGAGTAAAAGGCAGGTATCCACTTAGTTTGAGGTGCCTGGCAACTTTGAAGTAAGCCTATTGCAGTTGGAGTTACCACAAAAGTCCCGAAGGCCATTCCTAAATTTTTAACAGCGTCGCGTCTTTTCATGATTATAGATTTTGCTTTTTTAACTCTTGTACTGCATGATCCGCTGCTCGCGCAGTCATTGCCATATAAGTCAGAGAAGGATTTTGGCAAGCCGCGGAGGTCATTGCTGCTCCATCAGTCACGTACACATTCTTAACTGCATGGAGTTGATTATTCCCATTCAGAACGGATGTCCTTGGATCCCTGCCCATTCGAGCAGTACCCATCTCATGAATACCAAGACCCTGAGCTCCAAGATCATCCCAAGGCTTAATGTCTTTGAATCCAGCATTATCCAACATTTCCATTCCTTGTGCTATCATGTCCTTTCTCATACTTAGCTCGTTTTCCTTGAACTCCGCATCAAATGTTACTGTAGGTAATCCCCATTTATCAAGCTTCTCGTAATCAAGGTACATTTTATTATCGTGGTCTGGCAGTGTCTCGCCAAAACCCATTAAGCCCATTTGCCAACCTCCTGGCTCCAAAATTGCCTTCGTCAGTTTTTTACCATGACTTAACTCTCGAACATTCTCTGTCCAATCCGTACGACTGGCTCCACCCTGATAACCGTAGCCTCTTACAAAGTCTTTTTGATTAGTAGCGCCACCCAGGTTCCTAAACCTCGGAATGTAGATACCATTAGGACGTCTTCCTGTATAATATTTATCTTCGAAACCATCATATTTTGCGGTTGCCCCGGCTTTGAAATGATGATCCATCACATTGTGCCCCAGTTCGCCAGAATCGTTCCCCATTCCTTCCGGGAATCGATCACTTTTTGACTGCATCAAAATGGAAGCCGAAGCAATTGCAGAGGCGCATAGAAAAATTACCTTGGCTTTGTACTCATAGGTTTGATTGGTCTCAGCATCAATTACTCTCACCCCCGTAGCACGTTTCCTGTTTTTGTCATACATCACTTCGTGTACCACGGAATTAGGACGTAGTGTCATATTTCCTGTTGCATCCGCCAACGGTAACGTGGAAGATTGACTACTGAAGTAGGCGCCAAACGGACATCCTCGCATACATCTGTTTCGATACTGGCACGTTGAACGCCCCATCCCTGTCTTCACTCCTTCTGTAATGTGAGCAGTACGTCCTATAGAGAGTACGCGATCATTGTAATTTTTTGTAATACTGCCTTTTAGGTGATCCTCAACACAATTCAATTCCATAGGCTTTAGGAATTTCCCATCAGGCAATTGCGGTAGTCCCAGACTCTCGCCACTCACCCCAATATGCTCCTCTACATAATCGTACCAAGGAGCAAGATCTTTGTAACGTATTGGCCAATCCACTGCGATTCCTTCTTTGGCATTTGCTTCAAAGTCAAAATCAGACAGTCTATAGCTTTGCCTTCCCCAAACAAGGGATCGACCACCAACCTGATACCCTCGCATCCAGTCAAACCTCTTGACTTCATTATATGGATGGTCGATATCATCAACAAAAAAATGGCTGTGTGCCTGGCTCGTGGTATAACCTGTCCTGTTTTGCTTTTCCTGACGTGCTCTTCCCTCTTTTGAAGCTCTTCCCGCATTTTCAAAATCCCAAGGATCCATATTCGCGGTGTGATAGTCTGTAACGTGGTTAACCATTCTTCCTCGCTCCAACACCAGCGTCTTTAGTCCTTTTTCACAAAGTTCTTTTGCTGCCCAACCTCCACTTATTCCTGTACCAACGACAATGGCATCATAATCTTCAGATGAGGGCTGTATGTTCACTAAATCCATTTTTTGGGTTTTTGTATTAAAGTCGAAATTTAGTAATTGTGCACAGGAATATTAGCAGAATTTTATTTTTCCACCGCAATCGTTTGCAGAAATTAAAAACTCTTAAATTCATCATCATTTCCTTAAAAGCACCTAAATATATCAGCCATGGACAGAAGAATTTTCATCAGAAACACAGCCTTAACAGGCCTTGGAATCGGCCTTTCCGAGCTAACCTCTTGTACCCCGAAAGGTGGTAAAGAAGAACCCGCAAGCGCAGTCAGAGAAGCATACTTCAAGTTTTCACTAGCGCAGTGGTCTATCCACAACATGATTTTCAATGATGGGCTTGACCCCTATGAGTTTGCTGCAAAAGCAAAAGGATGGGGCTTTGAAGGGTTGGAATATGTGAGTCAGTTATATCAGAGGAGTTTTGACGAAAGTCAAAGTTTGGCTACAAATCTCAACAAAATGATTCTCGAACTGAACAAAAGAAGCAATGAGTATGGTCTCGAAAATCTTGTATTGATGGTGGATCTATCGCCTGAGAAAGGAGATATGGCGTTCGTTGACAAGACCATAAGAGACACTGCAGTCGAGAATCATTTCCCCTGGGTGGATACAACAGCAGCACTTGGTTGTCACTCTATGCGAATCAACATGTTTGGTTCGTTTGATGCAGCTGAGTGGAAAGCAGCCTCCATTGATGCCCTTGGCAAACTGGGAGAATATGCTGCAAAACAAAATGTAAATATCATCATCGAAAATCACGGATGGCTTACTTCGAACGCGGCCCTGCTGATGGAAGTCATCAATGAGGTAAACATGCCTAACTGTGGAACATTGCCTGATTTTGGTAATTTCTGCACTAAGAGAGCAGACATGGCTCGATGGGGAGACTGCGAGGAAGAGTATGACAAGTATCAGGGAGTCGCTGAGCTGATGCCTGCTGCAAAAGCAGTTAGCGCTAAATCTTATGACTTTGATGAAAACGGAAATGAAACGACTATTGATTATGCAAGAATGCTTGACATTGTCAAAAAAGGTGGCTACAAAGGGTACATTGGAGTCGAATACGAAGGCAAACGTTTGAGTGAGGAAGAGGGTATTCTGGCCACAAAAGACCTACTCATGAAACTAAATGACAATCTGGTATAAAGTCCATCTAAACATTGACCTAACTTAATAACCCAATGAACACCAAAGTAAATATTCAACTCTCAGTAATGATGTTTCTCCAGTTCTTTATGTGGGGAACGTGGTTTGTGACCATGGGCACCTTTCTTGGAACTGAGCTACAAACAGACGCAGGTTCGATCGGCACAGCATATATGACTCAAGCCTGGGGAGCCATCATAGCACCCTTTATTATGGGACTGATTGCTGACCGTTACTTTTCTGCGCAAAAACTACTTGGTGTGTTGCACATCGTCGGAGCCGCACTTCTATATATGGCTGGCTCATCTGGAGATTTTGGCACATTCTATCCATTTATCCTACTCTATATGATCATTTACATGCCTACGCTGGGTCTAGTGAATAGTATTGCATTCAACCAAATGAGTGATCCTTCAAAACAATTTGCAAACGTTCGTCTTTGGGGTACGATTGGTTGGATAGCAGCAGGTATGCTAATTGGGTACGTATTTAATTGGGAGGCGAAGAACATGTTGGGATCCACCTTCATTCTTGGGTCAGCGGCTTCTGCAGCTTTAGGCATTTATAGTTTTTTCCTGCCAGACACTCCTCCTCCATCAAAAGGTCAAAAAACAAGCATACGAGACATTCTTGGTTTGGAAGCGTTAGGGTTGCTAAAGGATCGAAATTATCTGATTTTCTTCCTTACCTCAGTACTGATCTGTATTCCGCTTGCCTTCTATTACAGCTTTGCAAATGCTTTTCTAAACGAAGTTGGAATGCAAAACGCCGCTGGGAACATGAGTTTTGGTCAAATCTCCGAGGTATTCTTCATGCTTCTAATTCCGATCTTCCTGAGAAGGTATGGCCTCAAAATGACACTTGCAGTGGGGATGTTTGCCTGGGCACTTAGATACGTACTGTTCGCCTATGGGGATGTTGGATCTGGTGTCTGGATGCTATTTGTTGGTATACTACTACACGGCATCTGTTACGATTTTTTCTTTGTCTCTGGTCAAATTTTCACAGACTCCAAAGCAGATATAAAAATCAGAAGTGCGGCACAAGGACTTATCACACTGGCAACCTATGGTGTCGGGATGCTGATTGGGTTCAAAGTAGCAGGCTTGATCGTGGATAATTATGCAACCGCTGGTGGACACGATTGGGAAACCATCTGGGTAATTCCAGCAGGTTTTGCAGCACTGGTACTATTGGTGTTCATGCTAACTTTTAAAAACGAGCAAATAAAAACAGATTCCGACAATGGCTAAGATCAGATTAGGAATATTAGGTGGTGGGGGTGACTCACTTATTGGTGTGCTTCATCGCATTGCATCGTCGATGTTCGATAATTTCCAAATAGTCGGCGGAGTTTTTAATCCTGTGTGGGAAGATAACATTGGATTCGCCAAACAAATTGGATTGCCAACAAACCGGATCTACAAAGATTTTGATACCCTGATAACCGAAGAACTGAAACTTCCGATGGAGGAGCGCATTCAGGTCATATCCGTTCTGACTCCCAATTTTCTTCATTTCCCAATGGCTAAAAAATTACTGGAGTCTGGTTTTCATGTCATTTGTGAAAAACCCATGACGACCACCTACGAGGAGGCTAAAATTCTAAAAGACACATTGGCTGGGAAGGATTTGGTTTTTGCCGTCACCTACACCTACACGGGTTACCCAATGATCCGCCAATTCAAAGAAATGGTTGCTTCGGGGGTTATTGGAGAGATTCAAAAAATTGACGCCCAATACTATCAAGGCTGGATAAACCCGATCATCCACGACAAGGAAAAAAGAAGTAGCACCTGGCGCCTCGATCCGGAAAAGTCAGGTATCAGCTGCTGCATTGGAGACATTGGTACGCATGCCTTTGATATGATTGAGTACGTCACAGGAAGTCGCGTCAAGCACATTCTTGCCGATCTCAATTACCTATACGCTGATAATCAAATGGACATTGACGGTACTGTTCTACTTCGTTTATCTGATACGATCAAAGGTGTACTGAGAGCAAGTCAAATTGCCACTGGAGAGGAAAACAATTTTACGGTAAGTATCTATGGGACTAAAGGCGGATTAAAGTGGGCACAAGAAAACCCAAACTACTTGTATCATCTGGCTGAGGGTGAGCCCATGAAAGTACTTAAACCTGGACATGCCTTCCATTCGGAGCTCTCACTTAGCGGTACTAAACTTCCACCCGGTCACCCAGAAGGGATTTTTGATTCGATGGGCAATATTTACAATGGCGTGGCGAAGGCTATCCGCAAAGAGAAGTATCACCCTGGAGAATTCCCCTCTATCATTGATGGTGCGAGAGGAATGGATTTCATTGAAAAAGCGGTAGAGTCGCACAAAAATGGCAATGTCTGGATTTCACTTAACGACTGACTATGAAAACAATCAAAGGACCTGCCGTATTTCTGGCGCAATTTGTAGATAGCAAAGCACCCTTCAATACACTCGATGGTATGTGCGAATGGGCTGCCGGGCTGGGGTACAAGGGCATTCAGATTCCGACCTGGGAAACTTTTCTAATTGACTTAGATAAGGCAGCTGAAAGCCAGGACTACTGTGACGAGTTAAAAGGAAAAATCAATTCGTATGGACTGGAAATCACTGAGCTCTCCACTCATTTACAAGGGCAGTTAGTGGCAGTGCATCCTGCCTACGACATCATGTTTGACAATTTTGCTCCAGATCATCTCAAGGGGAACCCACAAGGACGTACAGAGTGGGCGATTCAGACGGTCAAAAATGCAGCGATTGCCAGCAGGCGGCTTGGACTCTCTACGCATGCTACTTTTTCAGGAGCTCTACTTTGGCATACTGCACACCCATGGCCCCAACGTCCACCTGGACTGGTGGAATTAGGTTTTAAAGAATTGGCCAATCGCTGGCTCCCTATTCTTGATGTCTTCGACGAAAATGGAGTCGATGTGTGCTACGAGGTACACCCTGGCGAAGACATACACGATGGTGTAACTTTTGAGCGATTTCTGGAAGCCACAAATAATCACAAACGGGTAAATATTCTGTATGACCCATCTCACTTCGTGCTTCAGCAACTGGATTACATCGAGTACATTGACCACTATCATGAGTTCATTAAGGCCTTCCACGTAAAAGATTCTGAGTTTAACCCAACTGGTAAGAAAGGCACCTTTGGAGGATACCTTGACTGGAGAGACAGAGCGGGACGCTATCGACACCCCGGAGATGGACAGGTCGACTTTAAAACCATTTTCTCAAAGCTCACGGAATATGGTTGTGATGTGTGGGCGGTAATGGAGTGGGAATGCTGCATAAAAAGCCCCGAACAAGGAGCTCGTGAAGGAGCTCCATTTATTCAGAAACACATTATTGAAGCTACTGAAAAGGCATTTGACGATTTCGCTGGCGGTGACGCTGACGAAGATCATTTAAAACGAATTCTAGGATTATAAATAACAAACAGCATGAAAAAATTAAGTTTCACCTTACTCCTATCGACTTTTCTATTTGGCTGTAATCAGCAGGCAAGTCAACAGTCGGCTGAACCCGAAACTCCAGCAGAGGATTGGATCATTTTGTTCGATGGCTCTTCGCTTGACAAATGGCACGGCTATAACAATGATGATGCTATGCATGATGAATGGACGATCCAGGATGGAGCAATGGTATTCACCCCTGGTGAAGAAGGGGGTAAGAACATCGTCACAGACGAAAACTTTACCAATTTTGTCCTGTCACTGGAATGGAAGATTTCCGAAGGAGGAAACAGTGGAATTTTCTGGGGCGTGTACGAAGATACGATCTATTCTGAGGCATATCTGACCGGACCAGAAATTCAAGTGCTCGACAATGAACGGCATCCAGATGCCAAAGTAGCTGGTAAATTGCATCAGGCAGGTGCTCTATATGATATGATTGAGCCAGGTGCAGATGTTGCGAACCCTGCCGAAGAATGGAATACCTGTGTGATCACCATTGATCACACTCGGAATTATGGCGCGGTTGAATTGAATGGTACACAACTAATGGAATTCCCCGTGCATGGTGCGGATTGGGACGCAATGGTAGCAAAATCAAAATTTGCTGAGTGGGAAGGATTTGCAAAGTATCAGACGGGCAAAATAGGCCTCCAGGATCATAGCGATATAGTTTCTTACAGAAACATTAAGATCAAACGTCTTGCAGAAGATCCAGAATCATGAAACGTCGAGAATTTGTAAAAAAAGCATCCGTTGCTGCTGGAGCCTTTAGCATTGTCCCAAGTTTTGTAATGGGTGGAAGGCATACACCACCAAGCGATACGCTATACCTCGCCTCAATTGGTGTTGGTGGACGCGGAGCCGGAGTTGTCAACGAAATAAACAGAACTGGAAAAGTCAAGTTTGTAGCACTCTGCGACGTAGATGCAAATCGGGCAGCAGAGACCTTTAAAAAATTCAAAAAGGCAAAGGTTTACACTGATTTCCGAGATGTGTACGACAACCATCTGGATGAGATTGATGGCTTTACAGTCGCAACACCAGACCACACCCACGCCGTTATTTCGCTGCCCTTCATCAATGCCAAGAAGCATGCTTATGTTGAAAAGCCGCTCACACATAACATTCGTGAAGCACGGCTAATGGCTCAGGCAGCATCCAATGCCGGAATTATTTCTCAGATGGGTAATCAAGGAGCTTCAAGCGATGGAATTAGAAAAACGAAGGAATGGATTGACGCTGGCGTGATTGGAAAAGTGACCAAGGTAGACTGCTGGACGAATCGGCCTGTTTGGCCACAAGGACTACGAAATATTACGGAGGCTCAACCCGTACCAAAGACTTTAGATTGGGATTTGTGGCTTGGCCCAGCCGCAGATCGTTCCTACAACGCAGCCTACCTCCCATTTAAGTGGAGAGGGTTCTGGGATTTTGGAACTGGAGCACTTGGAGATATGGGATGCCACATCATGGAAACACCTTTCTATGCCTTGGAGCTTGGTCATCCGACTGAAGCTGAGGCGAGTTGCACAACCGTCTGGGCTGGGGATTTCGTAGAAGCCAACTACGATAAGGTTTGCCCTCCATCATCTATTGTACGTCTGAAGTTTGAGAGTAAGAATCACGGAGAAGTGTCACTCAACTGGTACGACGGTGGCGTGATGCCAGACCTGCCTGACGAGCTAAAAGACAACGAAATTCTAGGTGACTGGAATGGAGGCACCGCCTTCTACGGGACGAAAGGGATTTTGATCGCCGATACTTATTCCGCCAATCCACGATTACTACCTGGTGAATTGAATGCAATGTTCAGGTCTCCAGAAGAAAAAATTACTCGAATCAGTGAAGGTGAAGATAGAAACCGACATGGTTCCAACTGGGTTAACTCGGTTTTAACTGAAACACGAGCAGCTTCAGATTTCAGCTATGCAGGACCGCTGACAGAGGCGGTCCTGATGGGAAATTTGGCAATCAAAGCTTATCAGTACAAAGTACTGCAAGAAGGAAAAAAAGAAGGTGATTGGGCTGCATTCGAATATCCAGGACGGAGGACTCTGAAATGGGATGGTGACAATATGAAGATCACCAACTACGAAAAAGCAAATGATTGGGTAACCAGAACATACCGTGAAGGTTGGAAAATAAAATAATTATGAACTATAGCAGACTTCTTATACTACTTGTCATCCTTCAGGCTTGCCAGCCCAGTGCAACAAGCGAGCCTCCAGAGTCCGAACAATGGGCATTCCCCTATTTTGAAAAAGTTGACAGCCTGAACCCTATACTTACCCCATCCCCGGACTTGGCATTTAGGGATCCCATCACTGGTGATTCTCTGAGATGGGAACAGCGCAATGTGCTCAACCCCACAGCAGTCGTGAAAGATGACAAGGTCTTTTTGCTCTACCGAGCTCAGGATTCAAGTGGCACGTCACGAATCGGTATGGCCGTAAGTACCGATGGTCTCAATTTTGAGAAAATGCTAGCTCCTGTGTTTTATCCTGACAACGATTCCATGAAGCTCTACGAATGGAACTATAAGAAAAGCGCAACAGAGCAAACAAATACCGAAGATTGCTATTTCTGCTACTTTGATGGTGTTGAAGACCCGAGGATTGTTGAAAGCGAAGATGGCAGGTATATTATGACCTACACATCCTACGACGGAAAGACGGCCCGCTTAAGCATTGCGTCGTCCCGAGACCTCACGTCATGGGTTAAACATGGACTTGTCCTGAAAGGTGAAAAATACAAAGACACGTGGTCCAAAGCTGGAGCGATCGTCGCAGAATTGCGAAATGGCAAAATTGTGGCAAAGCGAATCGGAGGTAAGTATTGGATGTACTTTGGAGACACCAATCTTTTTATAGCATCCTCTGATAATTTGATTGACTGGGAAGTGGCAGAAAACGAAGAATCAGGAAAAAGGATAGCTGTTTTACACCCCAGATCAGGTTATTTTGACAGTCGATTGGTTGAACCTGGGCCTTACGCCCTTGTGAAAGATGAGGGGATTTTACTGATCTACAATGCGAGTAATGCGGCGAATTTCAATGATCCAAACCTACCGAAGTTCACGTATGCAGCGGGTCAGGCTTTGTTTGACGGAGCCTTGCCATTCAAGCTGATAGATAGGACAGAAGGTCATTTCATTTATCCAGATAAAGACTACGAAAAAGTGGGCGAAGTAAATGAAGTGTGTTTTGTGGAAGGTCTTGTTTTCTTCAAAGAAAAGTGGTTTTTGTACTATGGAACAGCAGATTCGAAGATTGCAGTCGCTACCTACTAAAAATTGAGGAATTACGAAGATTAGCCAATGAATGAATTAAACTTTATCAATACTGTAGAGGGGTCATTACTCGAGGGATTCTACCCAAAGGGATGGGACTTAGAGAGAATAGATGAGTGCTGCGAACTGGATTTAGATGCTCTAGTCAAACCTGCATCTCACTGGAATACTAATTTCGCGCCATTACCTGTCGATTCATTAGATCAGATGGAGCAGGCGATGGGTGAGGAAATTGCCAGGGAGATTATTGAGACAAAACAGCGAGGACAGAAACTAGGCATTATCCTTCCCGTCGGTCCAATGGGAATGTACAACTACGTTGTCGATATTCTAAAGAAACAGAATGTTTCATGCGCGCATGTGACCACCTTCAACATGGACGAATGGTCCAATAAGGAGGGTGATACGATGCCTAAGGATCAAGTTGGTGCCTTCGAACGTGCCATGAATGAAGCATTTTTTCAGCCTTTGGGTGATCTTACGGTTCCTAAAGAACAAAGAAACTTTGCAACCAGGGAGGTTCTCCCCACCTATCCAGAAAAGATTAAGGAAATTCGTGGGTCTGGTGGAAGGCTGGTTACCGTCTACGGGATTGGAAGAGCATGTCATATCGCTTTTTGGGAACCGCAAATTGGAGATGACTTTACCGATGATGAAAGCTGGAAAAAAGAAGATTACCGAATTGGACAGGCCCTCCATCCATTAACTATTGAGCAAAATTCTCTGCACAGTTTTTCAAGTCGTTTTACTAAAATTCCCTGCTGGGCAAATACGATTGGTCCTGGACTTTTTTTACAAAGCGATTTTTGCATCGGTGGTGCTGATGGCGTTTATCAAGATCGCGGAGCATGTTGGCAAGGCATGAGTTTATGCGTGACCCTCCAATATGGACCTTCAAGATGGGTAGCCTCTAGTTGGATGCCAACACTGCCAGGGAAACTTGTTTTCATGAAAGGATTAGCTGGCCCTCTCCTTCCAGACGCACATTAGTTTCAAATCGCTCAATTCCAAAAAACTAAAATGGACCGTATAAAGTTGAATGACAATTTCGAATGCTCTCGGCTGGTGCACGGATACTGGAGAGCCACTGAGTGGGGCAAATCTTCCAGGGAAATACTGGAACTCATCGAGCAAACAATGGATTTGGGTATTACCACGTTCGATCACGCCGACATCTACGGAAATTATGCATGCGAAAAAATATTCGGTGATGCGCTAGCACTAAAAAAGGAAATTCGGAAGGATCTGCAAATCGTAACCAAATGCGGAATCAAGTTGCTTTCTGATAAATTCCCTGACCGTAAAATAAAATCTTATGATTACGGCTCTGATTACATAATCTCCAGTGTAAACAATTCTCTCTCAAATTTTGGTTCAGACTACGTTGACTTGCTCCTGCTCCACCGTCCCGCTCCCTTCTTTGATCCCCTTGAGGTAGCAGATGCTTTCTCGCAACTAAAGAGTTCAGGAAAAGTTCTAAATTTTGGTGTTTCGAATTTCACTCCTGCCCAGTTTGAAACGCTAAACTCCCATTTGGATTTCGATCTTGTCACGAATCAGATTGAGATTTCGCCTTACTGCCTTGACCATTTTGAAAATAGTAATGTCGAATTTCTTTTGAAGGAGAGAATCAAACCAATGGCGTGGTCTCCCCTTGCAGGTGGCAAGATTCTTAACCCACAAGATGAGAAAGGCACTAGAATATTTAAGGTTCTCGAAGAGGTAGGAGAAGAGCTGGGAAATATTGACATCGATCAGGTGATCTATAGCTGGTTGCTGGCTCACCCAGTTTCTATTATTCCAATCCTTGGAACAGGGAAACTATCTCGCATTGAAAAAGCCGTTCAATCTCTCAGTGTCGAAATGACCCAGGAGCAATGGTATCGAATTTGGATTGCTTCTACTGGAAACCAACTACCATAGTGCATTCGCATTCTCTCTAACATCAAATAAAATTCACTTTACTTCAAAGGTCTTTCTTTCCACCCCTACACCAGTAATGGTTAGTTTCTTCCATTTTTTGGGAGAGATAGGAGCCACTTGAATAATGCCATCATCGGTAAATTTCAATCCTCCAAAACCTGCAAGAACTGTTTGCAGAAGACCTCCAGCACCAGTGGCGAAGTATGGGTTCGTGCCGTTTCTCGTTTCTGAAAGTACTCCAAATGGAGGCACCGCGTTCAACCGATAGCTGTCAACGAAAATATCATATGCCTTTTCCGGTTCACCTAGTTTTGCGTAAAGCGTCGCTAACACACAGAACCCCATAGCTGGGCCATTTGGTGACATGCGTGTTTCATAATACTTCAGGTCACGGCGAATGTCCTCTTCTGCCGTGATAATTTCCAAGGGATAGGATAACAGATTGACATCTGCCTGCTTAATCATCTGGCCAGCAAACGTGCTATTCTCCTTTGTTGTCCCGTCAGGAAATTTGAGAATGGGAATATTATCAGCAACATGAACCCAGTCCCTATTTGGTTGAATACCCAGCGCTTTCGCTGCCTGATCAGCATATCTCAACGCTGAAATAGCAACCGCATTGGTAAACGCATTGTTGTCAATATTCTCTTCCCACTCATTTGCTCCAACAACATTGTTGATGTCATATTTTCCAGGGCCATTCCTTTCCACTCGGCTTGCCCAAAAGTCAGCCACTTCTTTTAAAACAGGATAGCCTCGAGATTGAAGCCATTCCTTATCCTGAGTTACTTGATAGTATTTCCAAAATGCCCAGCCTACACAACCAGAAATATGATGCTCAAACGGTCCAGTCAATGCCCAGATCGGCGTATCCTCAGATCCATCATCAGCAGACTCCCACGGAAACATCGCTCCTTCATAGCCGTGTGCAAATGCATTTTGCTTTGCAGCATCCAGTCGTTCAAACCTGTACTCCAACAAAGATTTAGCAATGTCTGGCTGCAACATGACCAACGCAGGATACATCCACATCTCAGTATCCCAGAAAACATGTCCATTGTATCCAAGTCCCGACAAACCCATTGGAGAAAGGCTGTAAGCAGTGCCTTTTCGAGCAAAAGCGTATAGGTGATACAATGCAGACCGAACTTCCTTTTGTACCTGCGTATCTCCCTCAATGATGATATCACTCTCCCAAATATCAGCCCAAGCTTCATTGTGCCGCTTCAAGAGGCGTTCTTTTCCTTCCAACGTCGCATAAATGGTAAGTCGCTCTGCCTCGTTAAAAGGATCTTCATAATGCTCGCTGGAAGTAGTGGAGGCAACCAAAGCAAAACGATAGGTCTGTCCCGCTTTCAACTTCTTTTTGAATTTCATCCAATGAAGATTAAAGTCCCAGTCCTCATGAATGATATCTGGTTCCTGGCCGTGCGCCTCTTCAAATATGATCGAACTAGAAGCAGCCAACGTGTATCTCCCTGTTGGACTTTCTCCCACAGAAGTCAGCAGGGGAAAACTAACATGTGGTCTGTCAATTTCAGCAAAAACATTCTTTACATCCCGTATATGATTTGGTGCTTCCATCAACGCAAATGGAGTGACCTCTACATCTTCCTTTGCTGTAATTTCAACTACACTAAGCGCTGTAAAAGGGAGGTGTCTCAATGAAATCATTTCCTGCTTCACAGAAACTTTGTCCTCAAAGTCAAAAGTCGTGGTAAGTGTTGCGTTGCGCATGTCCAACGATTGCGCATAGTTCGAAATATTGTCTATTGAAATTCGATGATCGTTCACATGCAGATACATATTCACATGATTGAATGTTTTCAGGATGTTTGACACCCTACCTCGCTGGTAATTATCGTACACTCCATTCAAGACTACGTCTTTCACCTGCATAGGTGTGGCTGACGAGACCAATCCAACCATACCATTGGCACTCGTGATCCCGAAATACTTACCCGGATCAATGTCTATAGCATCGATTGTCCATTCATTTGACTGGCTATAACCAGAAATAAACAGTGCGGTTAGTGAGCTAAGCAAAAAGGTCCTTCTTATGATTGAATTCATGGTAATTGGTATTAACGAGTGGTGACTTATTCCTTGCTTGTTTTAAGCTTAGACACAATAAAATCTCCCACATTCTGTCCTTGATCTACACCGTTATCAATGGCCATCATGTAGTGAATTCCGCCGTAAAGGCGACTTACAGCTGCTTCCTCTGAAGCATGGATAAAGGAATCGAACTGTCTGGCTGGCAAACCATACTCGACTTCTGTAGTATCATTAAAGGCGAAATTCTCACCAAGAATATCCGTCAAAGTGACAGCAGCAGCTCGGGAAATAACACTGTGACCACTCGTGTACTCTGGAAAAGGTGGTGTCTGTAACAAAGGCACCCATTCCTCGTCCATGTATTGGTTTATGAGGGTTTCAGGCCGCACAACGATGCTTCTCCATTTTTCGTCCCAGCAACTGATAAAAGCATCAAAAAGAGCAATAGACACATTTGCATAAACTTCAACTGTCTCATCAAAAGTACTGCCCGCCTGCCTTGTAGCTACCGCGGTGATTCCTATCCAATGTCCCCCTGGTGTGATCTTTTTTGTAGCAAACATGGCGTGGCCTCTGTGATGTGAAACGTAAGGGTTACAGTCCCAGAATTTCGCAATGTCTGTCTGCTCCTCATCCAGATTCTTGCCTACTTCGTACACTTCCACCAATTGTCGGTAAAACTCAGAATTCTTATCCAGGCTAAATGGTTCGGGATCAATAGGCTCAAACTGCTTTGCGGAATCAAGCACCATCGTCCTGATTTTGTCCCAGTGCGGCTCAATTCCCTGCATATAATCAGGAGGTGTTGGTTTCCACAAATGATCCTCCTGCTTGATAGTGTACTGTGGGAAGGTTCTGGTCTGCTTGTACAGATCCTTGTCTGCCCAGGCTAGAACATGTTGAGCAATCTTATCCCCAAATTCCAGTGAAGCATTTTTAACAGATCGGGGAAGCCCATCATCTGCAAGTTCTTCGTACAGTTTGGCTTGATAGTCCTTCATTTTTGGCTCAGAGAAAATCAGAGCTGTACCTACCTCAAGAAAGGCATGAACACTAGCTAAGTGAAAATTGATCTTCTCATCCTCAGGCTTCGGGAAATCCCCAAGACCCGATAGCTGCCCCGCAAGTGTTTGATATTTCGCCTCATAAAGTGGTCTCATTGCTTCGTAGGCTGCGATGCTAGGATACGAATAAATACGACTTGCAACCGGAGGTGAAAAAATATCGTGAATAATCACATCAGTCAATTTTTTCATAGATCCGTGAAGCAATTCTGGATCGTTCAACTTCTCTTGATATTTTGTATTCTCGCTACACGACCAACCAACTATGGAGCCGATAAGTAATATGGTAAATGACTTTTTCATTTTTACTTTCATCATTTTATTGGTAAAAAAATCTCCGCTCTCCAGTCTAGCTCGTTGCTATCAAAGTTAGGATTATTGTAAAAGAACTCAATTGGTAAATCCACAGTTTCGATGCTGTTTTTCTTCGCGTAGAAAAGCAAAGCATACCACGCTCTATCCGAGGAAATATAGTTCCCATTGTAGACAGCTTTTATAGCTTTTCGAGCCTCAAGCGTTTTATAAATTAGCTCAGCATGTTCTGGAAGGCTACCCCTGTCGGCGATAGGGTAGCAAAAATTAAATCGAAGTTGATCTGTTTCTTTCTCCCATTTGGTTACTTCCACAAAGGGCACACCAGCGGCCTTTAAGTCATTCTCAACAATGAATGAACTTATCAATGAATAGTTGGCCATCATTCCTCCTGCCTTTCCATACTGGTCGGTTTCCAACGGCATGCATATACAAAAAGTATCTTCTAAGGTGGCAAGGCCCTCTACTTTCACTTTGAACTTCCCTAGGTGTTCCATGAGTTTTTGGTAGAAACTCTTTATTGTGTTTTCGGTATCCTCTTCTAGCTGTGTTGACAAAAATGGAATAGCAATTTTGTTAGTCAAACTATTCCCAGGCTCCGTCACCAGAACACTCACCTCAGCTGTGGAATCATTGAGCATCTCCACTTGCCAGGTATACCGATAGGTCTTATTTCCAATGCTAAGCTCCTGATCAAAAGAGCTTAATGAACTTTGATTGACAATCGATGAATTGTTCAGGGACGAACTCCATAATTTGACCGTTTGATTGATTGTCCCTGGAAACGTATCAGCCCTGAACGTCACCAAATATTCATAAGGCTTGAGAAACAAGTACCACACCAGCCCTCCAATTGCAAAAAAAACTACACTGATGAGAAGTCTCTTCTTCATAGCTACCTCATGAATTTGTATACCTGTGCCCTATCGTTATTTACTGTGATGAGCAAATAGTTCACTCCTGCTAAATTCACAATCCTTAGATCACGAATGGATCTATTCATCCAATCAAGCCCTATCTGGTGTCCGAGTTCAATGTCACTTTCATTGTTTATCAGTGCTCCAGAAAAAGAACCAAACCTTCCATGAAATGGCTTAACTCCAAAATAGTTTCCACCCGCGAGAAGTTCCAAACGTCCATCGCTATCAAAGTCAAAACTTTCAAAAGCTGTAATTGGAGCTACCTGAAGGTCAGCAGAAAAAGGAATGAAGTCAAAGGCTCCCTCCTCGTTTCTCAGAAAGCCTGATCGCAGCTCTGCAACCTGAAGAACATTGGCAACTTCCAGCTCTCCCAACTCAAGGATCTTCTCTACTGATTGTCCAGCAAAATCTCGATAACTGGTATAGGTTTTTCTCAAGCTCACCATCTGACTTCCCAATCCATCAAGGCCTTCAAGAGGAAAGTATTCGCCGTCTTTGTAAGTAGCTACAACTGTTTCAGTGCTGCCATTTTTATCAAGATCACCATAATACATTTTCATTGGGTAGTCGCCTGACGCTACGAACTTTGAGTTCAGCCCCCAATTTCCCATCACAAAGTCGAGATCACCATCTTCATCCATGTCAAAAGGCTCTATCGTTTGCCACAATCCATTTAATTTTTCAGACAGCTTTGATTCCTCCTGAAACTCTCCGTCCACATTCCTGAAAAATTTTGGTTTCATCCATTCGCCTACAATGACCAGATCCATACTACCGTCGTTATCATAGTCATTCCAAACAGCATCGGTTACCATTCCCACATTCTCCAATGCAGAATTCTCAAGCTGACGAAAACTCCCATCTTCGTTGACAAGCAGCGTTGACTTTGGTACGGCACCAAAATCATTTGACGTTGTGTGATTTCCAACAAAAACGTCCAAGTCTCCATCACCGTCATAATCATACGGTTTTATTACCGAGGCATTTTCAAACATTTCAGGAAGTGATGCCTGGCTGAAAGATTCTGCTGTCTGTTGATAGTAGCTATCCAACAGTGGTTCCATTTTGTTGTAGAAATCAGCCCCTCCTGAGCCGACAAGCAAATCATTCTTACCATCCCCATTGAAGTCTGCGATCGCGGCGGCAACGTCTTCCTTAATCGAATCAGCCTGAATCAAGGGAATCTCCGTCTCGATAAATGATTCGTCTCCCTGTAAGTAAATTTTCGCTGATCGGAATTTAGACCCACCGAAAAAAAGATCTTCTTTCCCATCGTTATTCAAATCTCCTCCAGCAACTGCAGGCCCACGATCAGACACCTGATAAGGCATAAGTTTCTGGCGATCAAAGTCGATATAGCGATCTTCAATGTGACTAAAATCAATACCGAGATTGTCTGGAATCAGAGAAAAGAGTAGACTCTCAGAAGAGTTAGCTGTTCGGTCTAACTCGGTAGTATTTTCTGGAGAAAGAATCAGCGTTTGATTCAATGGTACGTTTTTCAGTACTTGAGATGTTCTGTCTGGCCAAACAACAACTAGTGAATCTAGGATTTGAACGTCACCAAATCCGAAGTGGACAATCGGCTCAGACGATGCTTGAAATCCCCGAACCGAATAGAGCTCCTTGAATTGAAGTTTCCCGCTTTGATAGGAATATACCTTCGCCCCAATCCCATATCGATTCATGTCAGAATACCTGAATTTTAGCTTTAAGAATGAGGCGTTGTTATTGTTCTTATTTTCATAAATAGCCGGCACATTGTTAAGGTCGTTAATGACAATGTCCATATCTCCATCGTTGTCTAAATCACCGAGCGCGGTAGCTGTGGAAAACGACTCCTCCTGAGGAATCCATTCCTCCGATTTATCCTGAAATGAAGTGCCTAAGCCTTTGAATACATAATTTCGGGCAGCTCCAGAAGGCATGAGTTCCATTGCTTGCTGATCAACAAGTTTGGTAGCGTCAATTTTATCTTTGATTTGCTCATTGGAAACAAACCTGATATAATCAAGGTCATTTGGCCTTTTAGGAATACCATTAGAAATAAAAAGATCCTGTTCTCCATCTAAATCATAATCTGCAAAAAGAGCACTCCAGCTCCAATCAGTCGCAGCAACTCCACTCATCAAAGCAGTTTCCCCAAAGGCATCTCCCTGGTTAATATGAAGCATATTCCTGGAGAATTGGTAATGATAACCGTACCGCTGCGTTCTCAATCGCATGATATTGAGGTCATCATCTCCTTCAGAGCTTTTTAGCACAGTTTCGTTCTCAGGGAGCATATCTAGTGAAATGATGTCAGGTAGTCCGTCATGATTAAGATCAGCAACATCGTTACCCATCGAAAAGCGAGTTGTCTGTCCAAAGTATTTTTTCAAACTTTCTGTGAACGTACCATCACCATTATTCACGTAATAGTAATCGTCTTCATGGAAGTCATTTCCCACATAAATATCTGGATAACCATCTTGATTGAAGTCGGCAACTCCAATTCCCAATCCATAACCATTGATGCCACCAAAGATTCCAGCCTCTTCACTCACATCGGCAAAAACTCCGTTGTCGTTGCGTAAAAGTTTGTCGCCTGTTTCGGATGATCTTTTCTCTCTCAGATTGGCATGACCAAATGACTCTTGTGTATGAACTGCATGGTTCAGCAAGTACACATCAAGGTCACCATCTAAGTCATAATCCAAAAATGCTGCATTGGAGCTGTACGAATCATAGTCGAGTCCAAATTTGGAAGCACTCTCAGTAAACGTATTGTCTCCATTGTTTATGAACAGTTCGTTGTAACCTCCCAGACCACGGATACCCACAACGGCACAAACGTAAATGTCGAGTAATCCATCTCCATTCACATCTCCCATCACTGCTCCAGTATTCCAATCACTATCCCCTGCTACTCCAGCTGTTTCAGTAATATCTTCAAATACAAAATCTCCTTTATTCAGATACAGCTTATTCCTGACTTGATTTCCTGAAAAATAAATATCAGGCAAATCATCTCCATTGATGTCTCCAATGGCAACTCCCCCACCATTGTAGAAGTAGAGGTAATCCAGGATGTTGAAGTCGTCTGATTCTGTCAACGTGTTCTGGAAATCAATGCCAGAGGCTTGTGAAGTAACCTTCTCGAAGAGTGTATTCTGATTATTGCATGCACCCAACGAGAGCAATATCAAAACGGATAGGAAATCCTTCATTCTGCTATTCAATTGCCCAGTGATCATTGTAAGAATTTGAAAACCTTCGGTTTGTTATCGTTGATTGCCGTAAAAAGATATTGAACGCCATCCTTGTCTTTGAAAGTTTCCAAATGCTTTACCTCATCCCTCACGAAAAATCCGCTTTCACTATAGTCCTGCCACTCAAATCCCATTTGACCGTCGCCCAGTAAAACACTGCCAAAATTTGCATCTAGTCTGGAATACTGGGGTTTGAATTCGTAGTTGTTCCCTCCCATCACCAGATCAATATTCCCATCTTTGTTCACATCTGTACAGGTAATTCCACAGACACATGAGAGTTGCACCCTGTTTGGTAGCTTCTTAACAGAGAAATTTCCGTTACCATCATTCACCGCCACAATGCTCTCAGAGATGTTAACCTGCTTAACGATGGTATTGCTAATGACTGATTCAGGAAATAGCTCTTGAATGGTTCTCTTAGCATAATCTGAAGCTTTTAGATTCTCTTTTTTCAACGATACAATCTGCGATGTTAATTCTTTACGCATGTGAATTGGGTAATCCTTACCATCATACTGATTAGTTGTGATCTGTTCAATGCCGCCATTTTCATCAAAATCATTGACCCACAGTTTAAGTGGGTTTTCAAGGGAAGCCTGGTAAAGTGTATTGCTTCCTTGATTTCCAATTACGAAATCAAGATCACCATCTGCATCGAGATCCGAGGCTTCGATGGTATTCCACCAACCATGCAGATCACCAAGAGAGGTTTCCAGCTTCTGCAAACGTCTACCAGAATTCCCGAAGATGATCGGTGTTCCCCATTCCGAAACAGTGATCAGATCTTTGGTTCCGTCCCCATCTGCGTCCGCCCATAAGGCATCTGTAATCATACCAGCTTCTCTGATATCGTAAGCCGAACGTTCCGTTCCATCGGTAAAGGTTCCGTCCCCATTATTTACAAGAAAAAGATGCTCAGGGTCAATCCCATAGACTCCTGGAACACTTCTGGACCCCACGAAAAGATCCACATCTCCATCATCGTCAAAATCCTGAGCTGCTATGACTGAAATATTTGTCCTCCTGAAAGGTAAGTCTTGTCCTGATCGATGAAAAGTGCCTTTACCATCGTTGAGGTACAATCGAGCAAAGTAGTACTGTTGATCCCGACTTTCATTGCCACCCGAACCAACGATCAGATCCTGGTCTCCATCGTTATCCGCATCAAAAAAAGTAGCGGCAGTGTCTTCGTAGCCCTCATCCTCAACAAGAACGGTCTGCTCAGTAGCCTCTAAATTTCCTCCACCTGTATGCAGGTAAATGTTTCCAGGCTGGCCCTTGGCTCCACCAACAAACACATCTTCCTGACCATCTCCGTTCACGTCTGCCACCGCCAAGGCAGGGCCCTCCTGAGACAGTTGTTTAGTGATCAAACCCTCATGGTCGAAATCATTGTAGAGATTCTCTTGATGATAGGTTAGCGAAGTATTTGGCAGTTCCTCCATCAGGGTTTCAGGAGCGGTATCAACAAAGTTGAACTTCTCTGTAGCATCGACTTGACTTAGCTCAATAGTCTTATTGGTCTCGACTTTTTCTAAGCGAGTCACCATATTATTTGGCCAGGTAATCTGAATGGAGTCAATGAAATTCACCTTACCCAAGCCAATCGTCATTGGATACTCCATCGAGGATTGGAAACCCCTGGCAGGCATCAGCTCCTGGTAGATCACCTGATCATCAAAATACAACTTGACGGAGGTGCCAACCGCAAATTGGTTTTTTTCAGACCCTTTAAACCTCAGTTTCAGATAATTGTTTTCTGCTCGTGTTTCTGAGTTATTTCGGAAAACAAAGGCTTCCATGTTTACATTGTTCACAATCAGATCTAAGTCCCCATCGTTGTCTAAATCTCCATAAGCACAACCATTTGAAAAGCTCGGAATCTTAAGGCCCCATTCTTCAGAGACATCGTCAAAGGTTAAGTCTGTATTATTTCGATAAGAATAGTTTGGTAACGCCACCACTGGCATTTTATCAATGATCGAGCTGATGTCTTCCTTTTTCCCAGTTAAAGCCAGATTCTGAATCACATCGTTGGCAAAAAAGTCAACAAAATCAATATCAGTCAGATCATGAATGATTCCGTTGGTCACATAGATGTCTTTGTATCCGTCGTTGTCCATGTCAAACATCAGGCCGGCCCAACTCCAGTCAGTTTTTGCAACCCCACTGAAATGCGCAACCTCCGAAAATGTTTGATTCCCATTGTTTATCTGAAGCGTGTTTTGGATGTATTGCTGATAGAAATCTTTGCTTTGCTTTAGCTTGAACACGTTATATCCCTCAAATTCCATCACGCTTTTGATTCGTTGGTCAGCCTCCGGTAGCATATCTGTTATGAAAATATCGTTTAACCCATCATTGTTGATATCTGCCATATCAACACCCATGGCCGAAAGGCAGAGGTGTGATGTCCAGTTTTTTATATCCTCACTAAAAGTTCCGTTCTGATTATTTATGTATAGATAGTCTCGCTCGTAAAAGTCATTAGAGACATAGATGTCTGGGTAAAGATCTCCATTAAGATCACTTACATATACACCAAGCCCAAAACCGATGAGACTTCCATAGATTCCAGACTCTTCACTGACATCGACAAATTTCCCGTTGTCATTTCTCAACAAAAGATCTCCCACCCCTTTGAAAATATCAGGCACATCCCAATCTCGTGCTCGTACATGGCGATGAGCAGCATACCCAAGGCTACTTACGGGGATGTTGCTATTGTTTAAGATGTAGGCATCCAGATCTCCATCTTTATCATAATCGAAGAAACTGGCATGTGTTGAAAACCCTGTTTTGGCCAGATTATATTCATCCGCCCTCTCGGTAAAAGTGAGGTCTCCATTATTGATATACAGATCATTATCATGATTGTTCCCTTCCAGGTTTCCAGCATTACTCACATAGATATCAAGCAATCCATCCTGGTTAATATCTACCATTGTGACTCCGGTAGACCATGGCTTGTTCCCTTGAACTCCTGCAGTCTCCGTAATCTCCTCGAACTGAAGATTCCCTTTGTTAACAAACAAACGATTGGACTTCATGTTGGCAGTAAAATAAATATCTGCCAGCCCATCGTTGTTGATGTCGCCGATAGCAACTCCACCACCATTGTAAAAATTTCTGTATTTGAAAATATTGAAATCCTTCTGATTCTCGATGTCGTTGACAAAGTCAATTCCTGTCTCAGAGGACTCCATCAAAGTGAAAAGAGTATCGGTACTCGCATTTTTCGTATCACTGCAAGAATTGAATATTAGCAATCCAGCTAACACCCAAAGTTGATTTTTTTTCATTTCTGTATTCCTTTTAGAAAAATTGGTTTCCCATTATTAATTGAAACTATGTAATAGTCTGCATCTCCTACTTGAATTTTCTCTATATCTCTTGCCTGGCCAGGCACATCAAACATCGCGGAATTTCCTTCCTTAAAGAAACCATTTCGATCGTTCAAAAGCAACGTACCATGCGAGGCATCCAGACGCCCCAACTGTGTACTAATTTGATGTGAATTCCCAGCAAGAAACAAGTCCAAGAATCCATCTCCATCAAAATCTTCGGCCTCCAGTGCATGGATACTTGAAACCTGCGCTTCGAATGGCAGCCTTCTTTTCTTGAAAGTATTATCACCCTGATTTTCAAAGTAACAACTGGCTAGCTCGTAGGCACTTCTCTTTTCAGAACTGCTCAATTTCTCTTTAGAAAATAGTTCACCAAAATCTGCTGTGGCAAAGCTCTGATAGGAAAGATACTTCTTGTTAAGAATTGGTAATTGCTTAGTCAATTCATCCTTGGAGGCCAGGGTCGTTTCCTTACCTTGGTAATGATAGGTGACAATTGACTCTATACTTCCATTGTCATCAAAATCATTTCGATACAAATTCACTGGCTCTTCGTATGAAGCTTTAAGTCTCGTGTTTAGTCCCCAATTTCCAGCAACAATGTCCAAGTCTCCATCCTGATCAAAATCCTTGGCAACTACGGAGTTCCACCAACCATTTGAGCGTTCTAGGATTGCCTCAGCTAAGACAAAATCTGTTCCGTTGTTAAGGAAAATGCTAATCGGTATCCAATGACCAACCACCACCATGTCTTGGTACCCGTTCTTATCAAGGTCAACAATGGCAATATCCTCAACCTGTCCCACATCACTAAATGCCGCTCCATACGAAGTTGAGACATCTTCGAAATGGCCATTGGTGTTCGTGAAAATGTAATTAACTGGATTACTTCCAAATTCCCTCGGGACCGAGCCAGACCCTATCACTACATCCAGGTCGCCATCATTCTCCAAATCCAATGTCCTAATTACTGAAGCAGTGACCTCCACCCCACTAAACTCGACAGTATCAAGAACGAAAACACTCTCTTCATTCCTATATAGACGTGGTTGCAGCGGTGCTCCACTTCTAAATTCGTTACCGCCCGAAACGACCAGCAAATCCATATCTCCATCCAAATCTGCATCGAAGAAAACCTGGTCAGTGTCTTCGCTTATGTGACTCTTTTCAAAAAGTTCAGACTGATTTCGAATGAATCCATCTTGATTCTGAATAAACAACTCACCTGCTTGCCTTTTTGCTCCACCAACGAAAACGTCATCCAGTCCGTCTCCATTTATATCTGCAACGCTAACCTTTGGGCCTTCATTGCTTTTTGCGAATGGAATTAGTGGCTCTCGCTCAAACTCGAGACAAGCTTCTTCCACATGTTCAAAATCAAACAACGCCACTGTATTGGACAAAATCGAATTTTCAGCTTCATGTTTTTTGGATGAAACCAGATTAGCTTCCTCCCACCTTAAAGTAAGTCGGTCATTGACAGCAACGTCCACCATGGTTTGGGATCTACCATCTGGCCAGATGACCGTGAGCGAATCTACTTTGCCAGCGTTTCCCAATCCGACCGTTAGCGAAGCTGGTACGGAGGAAAGGTATGTGCGGGTGGGGAAATTTTCTTCGTAAATGAAAAGATCTTCAGCTACAATTTGAACCTTAGCTCCAATCCCTCTAGCGTTTTTTTCTGATCCCTCGAACTCAACTTTCAAATAGGAATTCCCCTTTTGATCAGACGTATTTTCAAAAAGACTTGCTACTTCATTAATGTTGTTGACAATAATATCTAAGTCACCATCATTGTCGAGATCGGCATACACAGCTCCGTTGCTAAACGAGGGTGTAGCGTTGAACCACTTGTCACTAACGTCGTCGAAAGAGGAGTTTCCGAGGTTCTTATATGAATAGTTGCGGATTTTCTTTTCTGGTATCTGTTCAATAAATGACATTTCATCTCTTCCCATCCCAGCATTCAGCTTTCTTTGAATCTCATCCTGGGCGATAAAGCTGATAAAGTCCATATCATTGGTAGCTCCTTTAATGCCATTTGAGATGTACAAGTCTTTGAATCCGTCCATATCAAGATCAGCAGCTAAGACAGCCCATGACCACTCGGTGGCAGCGATTCCTGCAAGATGTGCTACTTCACTAAATGAGCCATTTCCACGGTTTAGATGCAAGGTATTTTGCATGTATTGCGGAGCATATCCATTCTTTAGATAATTATTATAAATGGGAAAGGAGTATTCAGTCCCCGAAGCCTTGAATGTTTCCAAATTTTCAGGAAGCATATCCAGGCTCAGAATATCAGGTCTCCCGTCATTGTCTAAGTCAGCCACAGTATTACCCATGGAGTAATGGCTGGTGTGGCCCATCTTAGCCTCATCTGATGAAATCACTTCAGTAAATGAGCCATCAGTGTTATTGAGGTATAAATAGTCATTCTCAAAAAAGTCATTCCCGACATAAAGATCAGGATAGCCATCAGCGTTGAAGTCAGACGCGGAAACCCCTAACCCATAGCCGATACCTCCCTGAAAAATTCCTGTTTGATCAGAAACATCTGTGAATTTTTCATCATCATTTCGAAACAATCGATCGCCAGAAAGAGAATCTACCGCTCTTCTCTTTTCACCGACACCGTAGGATCGATTGGGGTGAATAGAGTGATTCAGAAGAAACATGTCTAGATCCCCATCAACATCATAATCAAAAAAAACGGACTGTGTTGAGAAACCAGAAAAGTCCAAGCCGTACTCCTTGGCCATATCTTCGAAAATGGGAACACCTTCTGCATTGACCCCTTTGTTAACATACAATCGATTCGCGCCTTTCAATTGGCTATAATTACCCACAACACATACATAGATATCCAGTAACCCATCATTGTTGATATCTACATGGGTTACACCCGTGGACCACACATTATCATTCCCCAGGTTTGCTTCAGCAGTAATGTCTGCAAATTCAAAATTTCCTTGGTTCAGATACAATTTATTCCCCACCTGGTTGCCGGTAAAAAAAAGATCAACAAGCCCATCATTGTTGAAGTCTCCAGCGGAGACCCCACCACCATTGTAGTAGTACAGGTAGCTTAGAATATTGAGATCTGAAGTTGGGCTAAGATGATTCGCAAAGGTGATATTACTGGATTCTTCACCGTGCTTGATGAATAATTTTGCTGGTTCATCGCACGAGATGAGCGCTAAAACGGAACAAATCAAAATTAGTGTTCTTGATACTACAAAATCAATCATCCATCTACTACTAGCCCTTTCCACAAATATCTCTATTTACGCAAAAAAAGAGGCCACATGGGCCCCTTTTCATTGTATTATAAACAATTACTCAAACTAATATCCTTCGTTCTGTACCAGATTAGGATTAGAAAGCAAAGCATTTGACGGAATTGGGTAAAGATTTCTGTTGACGTCGCCTACAGAACCACCATCCTTAAACGACCAATTCTTAGTGAACTGACCAAACCTTACTAAATCATTTCTTCTCCAGTACTCAATGTAAAGCTCTCGTCCTCTCTCATCCAGTAAATCAGATTCTGCTACTCCACCAAGAGCATTTGCTCCTCTAATTGCTCTCAACTCATTCACTTCCGCAGTGGCACTTCCTCCCATTCTCAGCATAGCTTCAGCTCTCATCAAATGAGCGTCCGAGTATCTGAAAATAATTTTATGTCCAGCAAAAGCACCGTTTACAGGGTGGTACTTTATAACTCTGATTCCATTTCTTTCATTGTTTCCAACTAGTCCAGGAAGTTCTTTAGTGAATACAAGCGGATTACCAGGTCGATCATTCAAAGCCTCAAAACCTGTTGGAACCCCGTCATCATCGTACCCAGTACTCCCCCATTGCTGTCCAACTAGGAAGCCAAAACCAATACCAAGGTTTGTTGCATCAGCGTTACTACCATCTGGAACCCATCCACGTCTCTCTTCTTGTCCATCTCCCACATTGTTTGTGCTTGGATCACCTTCAAAAAGATCATAAAACTCAGAAAGCGTAGTGAATCCATTCCATCCACCTCCTTCATTGTCAGAGGAGGTTTGATTGTAGTGAAGCCCGTTCCAAATATTGTTTCCAGTAGAAGCTGTTACGAACCATATTGTTTCCGTGTCAATTGCATCGGTAAACAAATCGAAATATCCAGCCTGCAACGCAAACCCATCATCTTCGATCGCATCAACAGCATCAACTACTTCCTGCATATCAGCAGCACTTGCTGCCCCAGAACCATTGTATACATGAGCGTTCAAATACGCTTTCGCTAGCAAAAAATTAGCAGATGCTTTAGTAGGTCGATCTGCTCCCACTCCCGGGCCACTTGCTGGCAAATCGGGAAGAGCACTTGTCAAATCAGCTATAATCATATTGTAGGCCTCGGTTCTCGTTAGAACCGATGGATTAACATCTGCAGCAGCATCTGGCTCTCTAAAAGGAACCTGACCATAGTTATCCATAATAATGAACATACTGTAAGCTCTGGCAAATCTGGCTTGAGCAACATCTGTTGCAGAACCATTACTTCTTGAATCAATCACCTCAGATGCTCTAAAAATCTCCTGATTAAACTGATTCCATACATTCAAAACGTAGGCATGCGATGGCGTCCAGGTATGCGCATGAAGCGTTCTCCAGATTCCATTATCTCCCCAGTCAGTTCCTCTCGTTGGAACTAACAATTCATCCGTAGATACCTCTTGCATCGCAAAGTAATTGTCTTGAGCCTCAAGATTACCTCGGATCGCATTGAATATTTCATTGACCTGAGCTTCTGGATCCTCTACTCCCGTAAACGAGCCTGAAGACTCAGGTGTGATTAGAGAATCAGATTCATCAATATCTAAGCTACAAGACGATGTAACAAAGACAAGCGCCAGAGCCAGTACATCAAACCTCTTAAAATATTTTAATTGACTAGTCATTGATGTGTTATTTAAAAAATTATATATCCTATTAAATTTAATTAAAACCATTCCCCTTTTTCTTAAAAAGTTGCATTAAGTCCTATAGTAAAGGTTCTTGGTCTCACGTACGACGTATAGTCGATCCCTGCCGTCGGCAATTCATTCAGTAAATCACCCTGAGCTGGTGAACTACTCACTTCAGGGTCTAGGCCTGAATAATCTGTGATCAGGAATAAATTCTGCGCATTTGCGTAAACTCTCAGCCTGTTGAACACTCCGCCTGATGAAACAGGAACGTTATATCCAATTGCTACATTCTGCAATCTAACAAAGTCTCCACTTTCAAGGAATCTCTCTGAAACAGCAGCTTCAGCTGTACCTGACTCTCCACTTGTCAGCACATCTGTGGTCACGTTACGGCCATTTGCAATTGCACCCGCTGTGAAGAATGCGTTTTTCGTATTGTTATAAATGTAATGGCCAAACTGGCCAGCGAAGTACGCCGAGAGATCCCAATCTCCAACATTTAGATTAAGTGAAAAGCCAGAGTTCCATACAGGAAGTGCACTTTTCCCAACAAACGTCTGATTATCTCTAATCGGCTGACCCTCTGCATCAAATCCTGCAAACTCTCTAACAAAGTAAGAGAACAGAGGCTGACCTTCGGCTAGTATCTGAGAAAATGCCTGAGATAGTCCTTGTCCTCGAATCGTTCCGGCTGGAATCTGTCCTCCAAAATCTTGAATTTCGTTTTTATTTCTTGAAACATTTCCGCTGATGGAGAAATTCACATTGTCGCTTCTGATCGCGTCAAAGTTCAATGCCACTTCCCAACCTTGGTTCTCAACTGTCGCATCAAAATTCCGGAAGATGAACGGATTTGGAGCAGGCTGTGCTGCATTTAACTTGAGGATTAGGTCTGTCGTTTCCTTTCTATAATAGTCAACGCTTCCCGAAAGTCTATCATCGAATACAGCAAAGTCTACGCCTAAGCTGAATTGCGTAGTTTCTTCCCACTTCAAGTCATTGTTTGCCAAAGCTACAGAGGAGGTTCCAGGAATATTTATTTCCCCACCATCTCCAATTGATATTGCTCCATATCTTTCTCTTCTCACAAAGTTTCCAAAACCAAGTCCATCCTGGTTTCCTACCTTACCGTATCCTGTTCTAAACTTCAATGTGTTAAAAAAGTCTGGCATAAAACCTTCTTCACTAGCAATCCACGCAAATGCTCCAGACGGAAATACGCCTGTTCTTTCGTTTTCTCCAAATCGAGAAGATCCATCAACTCGAACAGTACCAGTGAATAGGTATTTTTCAGAAATCGAATAGTTGGCTCTGGCAAAACCTGATTGCAATTTGTCTTTAAAATCGAAACGATCTCCCGTAATCGAGCTTACATTTAACCCCGGTGCCGCAAAGAAGTTTGTAGCAATATTCTCAGATGTTAAGACATTAACAAACCCACCAGAAGTTTCAGCACCATTTCTCAAATCCCCTCCGGCTCCAAACTGCTGATAGAACCCATTCGCTGCATTAGCTGCCAGCCCGTCCAGTGTTTCGATAGCACCTACAAGATCATTTTCCATTCCTTCGAAATCACCGCTCGTGTAGTTAGAGAATCCCCAACCTTCAGCATTCAGTCCATCACGACTAAAACTTTGATATGAGTAACCAGCAACCATGTCAAGTTTACCGGGGCCTAGCTCTTTTGTGTAGTTCAGGCTAAACTCAACAAGATTGTTATCTACATTGATTTCATTGAATCCACCCCTTCCGTTTCCTTGTGTTCCTCTATCAAAATTTCTTGCTTCAGGAGTAGAAAGTGCAATTGTCTCGCCTTTAGATTTATCCAAACCAAGTGTCAATTTAGCTCCAAGACCCTCAGCAATCGTATAGTCTGCAGTCAAATTCACTAGTACTCGGTTAGTGTTTGCATTACTTCTAAAGTTAGCCAGCATGTTCGCCGGACTTAATTGTCCACCCGTATCGAAGTTTGGATCTCTTGGCCATGTCGGATTTGCAGAATATGCAGATCCAAGAAGGTCTCCTCTAAATCCTGCGCTACCACCAATCGGTGCCGACTCCAGATTTACTCTAGAAAGTGTCGATTGCAGAGCAATATTTAAGTCATCATTTAAAAACGACTTGTTAGCATTGAATCTACCTGTAATTCGTTCCATTCCAGAATTTTCAATAATTCCTTTTTGGTTTTCATATCCGAAAGAAGCTCGATAAGAAAGTGCTTCTGCAGCTTTAGAATAAGATAAGTTTTGCTTGTGCGAAACAGCAGTTCTGGTTACAACATCCTGCCAATCATTATCATATCCAAAATCCTGAGCGGCAGGTTCTCCGCCAAACTGACCAACTGCGGAGAGGAAGTAAGGTCCCTCACTCACACCAAGTAAATCATATTTGTTAGCAGCTCGAGAGATGCTTGTGGATGAAGAGAATTCCAAGCTTCCACTTCCCTTGCCCTTCTTTGTTGTAATAAAGACAACACCATTCGCTGCTCGCGATCCGTAAATCGCAGCTGAGGAAGCATCTTTTAGGATACTCACACTTTCAATATCATTTGGATCAAGGAAATTCAGCGGGTTACTTGACCCGTTGGTACCAAATCCAACATTTGACGTCGCAGCAGTCGTTTCATCACCAGCTAGCGGTACTCCATCTACCACGAATAGTGGGTTGTTATTTGAACGAACAGAGTTAGTACCTCTGATTCTCAATTGAACTCCAGCTCCTGGCGCACCACTTGTAGAGGTGATTTGAACACCGGCGGTTTTACCCTGAATCAGTTGCTCTGGGGATGAAATAACACCACCGTTGAAGTCTTTAGATGATACAGCAGCAACGGCTCCTGTGGCATCTCGTATTGTAGTTTGTCCATAACCGACAATAACCACTTCGCTTAGTTCAGAGATATCTGGTGCCATCGAAACATCTATTACAGATCTCGATTGAACTGGAATTTCCTGAGTTGTGAATCCAACATACGTAATGACCAGTGTTTGATCATCGGAAACAGAAATTGAAAAACTTCCGTCAATATCGGTTACAGTTCCAGACGTTGTTCCTTTGATGGCTACTGAAACACCTGGCAACCCTTCGCCAGAATCATCATCAGTAATCCGTCCAGTCACAGTTCTATTCTGTGCCAGAACGATACCTCCAATAAGAACAAATAACATTGAAAGTAATAATTGCTTCATAAGTTAATGTTTATAAGTTTAGTTAATTGGTTCTTTATTTTCTTCTTTCCCAGACTGCCGTTTACTATTTACCAATCTCCCCAAGTCGGTATATTCACTAAGGAAGATTAAGATTTACAAAATATTCAGTCCGTGAATCCCAAAATTTGTCAAAATCGTAATACAAAGCACCATGTAATACAAAATTTCCACGCAAACGTTTCCGACACTTATTTAGCTCGATTTTAGAAGAGACTTGGACGCCTAAATAGCTGATTAAAGCTCATGATCACACTTTTTACAGTGCTTTGACTTCTTAAAGACAAATTCGAATTACCACAAAATCCTTTTATGATTTGGGCGTTTTGCTGGTACTTCGCGGCTTGATCACACCTTTCTAGTGGACTCTCGTGCAATCAGATTGGTTTTTAGTTTTTGCGACTCGACGGTAATATCATCGTCTTCTGACTCCACCTGTTTTAGTAAAATTTCAGTTGCTTTTTGCCCTATCTCAAAACCTGGTTGCTCTATTGTTGTAATAGATGGATTTGTAAAACGAGTAAACTGCCAGTTGCTAAATCCAACTACCCCAACATCCTGAGGCACATTCATTCCTAGTTTCTGCACTGCGGTAATCGCGCTCATTGCCGCTAAATCATGTGGCGTAAATATTGCGTCAGGCTTTTGTGATTTGAGTAGACTGAGCGTCGCCTCGTAAGCGTCCAGATCGTCCATCGATTTATCAAATACCACAAGATCTTGATCGAATGGGAGTCCAGCATCCTCGATCGCCTTCTTGTATCCTTCGTATCGATCCACCATAATTTGAAGATTCGATGGGCCAGCCAGGTGTGCTATTCTGGTATAACCCTGCTTGATCAAATGTTCAGTAGCCTGGTAGCCACCTCCAAAATCATCTACAGTTACACTACTACTCTGCTCTACATCTGCTTTTCGATCAAAAAAGACGACAGGCAAGCCTTTTTCACGAAGAGATTCTATGTGCTTAAAATCTTTGGTATCCTTCGAAATTGAGATTAGTATTCCGTCTACTCGACTATTAAAGAGCGTTTGAACATTCGAGACTTCCCGATCGTACGATTCGTTTGATTGCGTAATAATCACGTTGTAGCCCTTACGATGAGCAACATCTTCAATTCCGCTAATGACTGTTGAGAAAAAAAAGTGAACCAGTTCTGGAACTACAACACCAATGGTATGTGACCGACTACTTCGGAGACTTAGCGCCAACGAATTGGGCTGATAATTAAGTCTTTCGGCAACTTCTCTAACTGCAACCTTTGTTTCTTCACTTATCTCGAAATGATCCTTCAACGCACGAGATACTGTAGATGGTGAAACGCCCAACTCCCTTGCAATATCCTTAATAGTGACTGCCTGCCTTTTCATCTTATGGTAATGTACTAAAACGCCTCTTCTGAGGTGTGGTTTTTTTCAAGTTTTAAAATTACATTTTGATGTTCAAAAGCTATTCCTTTCTAAAATAAACCTGATTTTACAGGTAAATTGTTTAGAAAATTCGGTATTGTAGATTACAAATCTGATCCTTTGTACCATTGGTCTTTATCAAAACATAGTCACCGGATAGATTTGATTTTTCGCACCTCAGATGAGGTCACAAAACCACTTTCCTTTATCTGGTTTAGCGGCTTATTTGGAAACAAATTACCTCTCCTCATTTAACATCACTCCATACTTAAGTTCGATTTTAAGCACCGCACTATTCTCTGCATTTTCAGCCCAAAATCGAAGAGTGGAGTGCTCCTTTTCCCGGGCATTCGACGGCACTTCTATTTCAATGCCCTCCTCGGTCTGAGTTACAAAATCAGAGGGTAGCAGCATATTTTCCCAAAATACATAGAAACCATTGGCCTTCTTCAGAGAGATCAAGACCTTGTTTTTAGAGGAGGAGACAACACCCAAAACTGGCGATTTTCGAATATCGAATCCTGGAATTTCCAAAAGAGAATTCCATCGACCATCCCGACTAACAGAATCTTTACTGTACGGGTCGAGCATCTCCTTCCCATCTACAAGCAAGCGATATTCATATTTCCCTGGTCTTAGCAGGAGATAATCCGAAAAAGCCTTTCCGTTTTTATTCAGAATTAAGTCTGGTTCCCAATTATTAAAATCTCCCATCACTTTGACTCCGCTAGCATCTCCGATGTATAGGAAATTATGAAGCTTCGGCTTTGTACGTTTCAGCAAAATGCTTTCCGGAATGCCATCTTCCCACATGTTTAGCACATACAATGGCTTCTTGGGTCGTCCAAATAATTGTAAGTTAGAATTATCTACCTCATAGCTGAAAGGTCCATCCGTTGTGATGGAATCTACTCTAAGTGGATCATCCGAATAGCTGCTCATCGGTATGCTGGTCAGCTCCAATTCCAATTGCACAGGTTCTGAACCTATCTTGATCAATGGAGGATCTAGCACCTCAATTCTCCTTCCTGAAGGATCACCACAAGCCGACAGTAGTGCAAGACACACTGCTGTCGAAAAGTGATTAAATCTTGGTATTCTACTTTTGAAACTCAACGTTGATCGGAATTTTGGCTCAAAGTAAAGAAATAATAATAGTTGGCATAGAATAACGATTTTTGTGGTAAGTCATAGTAAATGACGTCATGAAAAACAGCTATTTCCGTTACATACTCTAGCACTTTATCATCTGGAACGTTGCTTTCATTTTCTAGGGGTTGCTGCGAGAGTTTGGCCATGAGATCATTCAGGATTTCGAGCCACTAACTCCACTTCAACGTATTCGGCTGCACCTTGTACTCTCGACAGCATCAGCGTTCCTTTTCGGCAGTCTTGACTACTAGTTCGAAAGAAGAGTATTCCGAAATTTCTCACTTGGAAAAGTGGTGCTCATTGGATCGACCTCTTACCTGCTCATTGTCTTCCTTATGATGACGTTCGCGATGCGAGTGTTCACTAGAATCGCCGGACTTGAATTTAACTGGGGAACTTACAGTGAATTCATGTTCTCTGGTGAAATGCTCCTACTCGTCTTCTACTTCTTCCTGATTGGATTCATTACTGATCTCTTCAAGCAAATAGATAAAAAACTAGGTCCTGGCGATTTATGGCGCATGATCAAAGGTGAATTTCTATTCGCCTAAAAGAAGACGAGCAAATTTTAATGTTTCTTGATCTCAAGAGCTCCACGAGGATTGCTGAGAAATTAGGCCATATCGAGTACAGCAAATTGATCCAGAATTGCTTCAAGGATCTCCACGTAGTGGAAAGGTTCAATGCAGAAGTCTATCAGTATGTAGGTGATGAGGCAGTGCTTACCTGGCCCAAAGAAAATGGGTTGGTAAATTCCAATTGCCTACGGGCTTTTTTTAAATTCAAAGAAAAACTAGCTGACAAGTCAGATTATTACATGAAAAAATATGGCGTACAGCAGAGTTCAAGGCTGGGCTAAATATTGGGAAAATTGTGGTGGCAGAAGTCGGAGAAATAAAAACGGAAATCGCATACCATGGCGACACGATAAATACTGCAGCAAGGATTCAGGAACAATGCAACGTGCTAAAGCAAAGGCCTTCTAATATCGGAAAAACTGGAGACCAGCCTACGTCCAAACTCAGACTTTTCCAGTAATCATGTGGGTGATATTCTATTGAAAGGAAAGAGCAATAAAATCAATATTTATAGCATAGCGGCTTCCTAAACTCACTTAATCCTGAGTGGTCACATATTTGAGTACCTCAATTACCTGATCCTCACCTGTTGCAATCGCCATCGCCTGAGCATCTACTTCTTTTAAAGCATGCGTGAAATCTTCAGGGTGAATTACGATATAAGGCTTGTTCATCGCGGCAGCAAATCCAGCATCAAAGGCAGCGTTCCACTGTCTGTATTTCTCGCCAAACTTCACAATCACCAGATCAGATTTTTCAATATTCGTCTTTATTCGAATGCTGTTGACCTTGGCACTTTTGTGATCCCTCCAAAAGGATTTTTCCTCTTTTCCGAGTACATCACCAGCATCATCGGAAGCACTGTGAGTAACCACAGGTGTTAAGAATTCTATCGGAAGATCAAGTTTATCCGAACCCTTTACAATAGCATCCCTCCAATCGGAATGAATTTCTCCAGACAAGTAGACAATGAGTTTCATAAGAAATAAATACGGTTCTGACTCTGTACAAAATAAATACACTTTGAGTTCTCGTGGATAAGTTTGCCCCATGAATACCGTTACAACCAGACCTGCAGTCATAGAGGATTTGCCCGTTCTCTATCAATTTGAACAAGGTATAATTGAGTCGGAGCGGCCGTACGATTCTACGCTAAAGAAGGGAAGTATCAACTACTATGATTTGAAGGTACTGATAGAATCTTCAGATGCGGAAGTAGTGGTAGCTGTTCAAGATCATGAAATTATCGGCTCTGGTTATATCCAAATACAAGAATCAAAACCATACAAAAAGCACATAAAACACGGATACATTGGCTTCATGTTCGTAAAAGCAAGCCACAGGGGAAAAGGCATCGTTCAAGTGATAACAGATGCAATGTTGAGATGGGCTAAATCCCAAGGTATCGCTGAAGTGAAATTGGAAGTGTACGATCAAAATCAATCTGCCGTTCGAGCTTACCAGAAAGCTGGTTTTATGAAAAATCTTGTCGAAATGAGATTAGAGATGTAAGCTGGTGATATAAATCAAATACACAGATGACATAACTCCTATCTCCCCTTTTTGATGTCTCATACCTTGGCCCCTAGAATATGAATACTGAACCAAAGAACATATGAGCACAGACATTAACGCAGAAACTAAGAAACCAGAAACTAAGAAACCAGAGACTCAGAAACCAGAGGCTCAGAAAATTGAAACCAAGAAAATTGAAAAAGCAGGCAACGGAAAGAGTTCGCCAAGTTTCAAGCTTTCCACAAAAGATTTGAAACTGATCAATACCCCTGGGGGTATCAAAAGGTTATTGAAAGATAAAAATCAAAACCTCGATCATATCTTATTTAACCTTAATTATGAGAAGGAGATGCAGGAACTGCAAGTTGAGCTGGTAAAGCTTCAACGAGATGTCCAAGTCAATGATCGCAGAATAGCGGTGATTTTTGAGGGTCGTGATGCAGCAGGAAAAGGTGGAAACATACGTCGTTTCATTGAGCATTTAAATCCACGAACCCAGCGGGTTGTGGCCCTAAACAAACCAACTGAAGTCGAAAAGGGTCAATGGTATTTCCAACGTTACGTCAACACATTACCTAATCCTGGTGAAATCACTTTTTATGATCGGAGTTGGTACAATAGAGCTGTTGTAGAGCCCGTCATGGGTTTTTGCACCAAATCTCAGTACAAGACATTTTTGATGCAGGTACCTGAGTTTGAGCACATGCTCTATGAGGATGGGGTTGAAATAATCAAATTCTGGCTCTCAATTTCCAAAGAAGAGCAAAAAAGAAGATTTGACTCCAGAAAAGATGATCCACTAAAACAGTGGAAATTGAGTCCCATTGATGAAAAAGCACAGGAGCACTGGAATGAGTACACCAAGTACAAAAAAGAAATGTTCTCTCGCACCCATACTTCTTATAGCCCCTGGATCATCATCGAAGCAAACAATAAGAAAAAGGCCAGATTAGAGACGATGCGGTTTGTTCTCAACCACCTAAACTATGAAGGAAAAGAGCAATCTAAAATTTCACTACTTCCCGATCCGGAGATTGCACGTCGCTTTCATAGGTCCGGAGTATCAACCGATTAACTACAAAATAAAAGGAACATGAAACGACGAGAGAAAGTATCGCAAATAATGACCACCAAAGTTCAAACGGTCAATATCAACAACTCCCTACAGGAGGCAAATAACCTTTTTAACAAACATCATATTCGGCATATCCCCGTCGTTTCCGGGGAGAAACTCATAGGCATTCTGAGTCATACCGACATTCTCCGAATCAGTTTTGGAAGTACGTTTGGCGAAGAGCAGCAAGGCGGTGACGAAGCAATCTTTGACATGCTTTCTATCAATCAGGTAATGAAGCACAGTCCCGTCACTGTCTCTCCAGAAGGTACGCTGAAAGAGGCTGCAGAGATTCTTGCGGAAAAAGAATTCCATGCGTTACCAGTAGTTGAGAATGAGAAACTAGTGGGGATCATTACAACCACTGACCTCATCAAGTATTTTTTGGAACAATTTTAGACACTGTGTAGTCGACCGGTCAAATATTATTATATTTAACAGATGGGTGGACTTAACAAGAGGGATCATTTACTAAAAAAAGGGCAAGATCAAATCTTATCAAAAGGGTATGATCTAAGCAGCATAAAAGATATTACTACTGCTGCAGGACTACCCAAAGGTTCCTTTTATCACTATTTTGACAGCAAGGACGAATTTGCTTTGGAGGCAATGAATGGTTTCATTGAATCATTCAATGAAACCATTCCTGACGATCAATTGACAGTATCAACATTGGAAAAAATGATTGACTCAAGGATCGATTCCATCACCAAAATCAATTTCGCCAGAGAGTGCTATGTAAGTATCATGTGTCATGCTTCAAAAAACGAAGATGAGGTCTTCCGCACTTCGGTTATTGGTGCGCTGGGTAAATCCAATGAAGCTATGCATACGTTGATCGTTGCGCTTCAAAAGAAGAAGCAAATCAATACAGGTCTAAAGACTGCTGAGTTGCTAGAATTCATAGATTTCGCATGGAGAGGTGCAAGGATGAAAGCTAAGTTATTGAAGTCTGCCGCACCACTGAGAATATTCAAAAAGTATTTAGTTCAGCATATTTTAAAACCATAAAATTTTTAACTAAAATATATCCGACTGGTCAAATACTACTAACTACTAAAACTATGACACTTAAAAACTTTCTTACTCTAAATGCTGCTCTCTTTGTTCCATTCGGGCTGGGGATGCTTATCGTTCCAAACCTACTATTCCCCATGTTTGGGGTTATCCTTGATTTTGATGGCACCCTGATGGCTAGAGTCTTTGGCTCTGCGCTAATGAACCTGGGGCTCATCTGTTATCTGATTAGATCAGAGAGCAGATCAAACAAGGCAGTGACAGGTATATTGATTGGTAATCTTCTCTTTCACGGTATAGACGCCGTTTCAACATTTGTTGCTTCATCTTCTGGAGTGATGAACAGTATGGGGTGGATGTTTACCACTTTACATTTTTTGCTCGCAATAGGGTTCTTCTACTTTCTGTTTAAGAAGGACTGATTACTATCAATGTTGACGATAAATAAATAACGTAAATTCAAAACCATAATGCTGTCTTTGCTGTTTTAACTTCATGAGCATCCAAAACGATCATGGCTAAAAAAACAGTAACCAAAAAAAGCATTCAGAAAAGCTATCAGGACTACCTCCTCACAGAAGGTAAAAGTCCTGCAACGGTCAGAGTTTTCACCAACTACGCGAAAATTTCTGATGAGGAGTTCTATAAGGTATTTGGAAGTCTAGATACGATTGAGTCGTCAATATGGAAGGATTATTATGTCAAGACTTTTGATGTACTTCAAAAGGATCAGGACTTTGAATCCATGAACGGCCGTGAGAAACATCTATCGTTTCTTTTCACGTTGCTAGAACTGATCAAGAGCGATCGATCGTATATTCTGTTTCGAATGAAACCTAGTCTTCAGGATATCCAGAATGCAGCTCCAAGGTATTTAGCAGAGACACGAAGGATTGTGGTAGATAGTGAAATTGATTGGGTAGAAACTCCGTCGTTTATTCCAGAGAAGGGGTTGAAATTCGCGAAATCGGGGTACAAGAACATTCTCTGGCAACATAGCATGGCCATGATTCATTTTTGGACAAAGGATGATTCGGCTAGCGCAATCGATACGGATCTTTTTATTGAAAAATCAACACGCACATTGTTCGACATTGGGGAGCTACCAGCCTTAGACTCGGTCATTGATCTTGGTAAATTTTTTCTACAAAAAATGGGCTTTGCAAAAGCCACAGCATAAATGTCAAAAGAACTAGATCGAATACCTATCAGTAAGGTTCAGCGAGCCAGCAAGTTTGTGGCTGCAGGTGCCAAAGTTGGAGCTAACTATGTCAAAGCTTACAGCAAAGCTGCAATCAAGGGAAAACTAAACAAGGAAGAACTTGATCAGGACAATGCCAGCGATATCTACAACTCCTTGAGCGAATTGAAAGGCAGTGCATTAAAAATGGCGCAACTCCTCAGCATGGATCAAAACGTACTGCCGAAGGCCTATTCGGACAAATTCGCCTTAGCACAGTACAGTGCTCCACCCCTCTCCTATCCTTTAGTCAAAAAGACCTTTCGGGAAAATTTTGGTAAGGATCCCGTCGAACTATTTGATTCCTTTTCCAAATCTGCCAGCAACGCAGCATCCATGGGTCAGGTACACAAAGCTGAAAAAGACGGCCAGCAATTGGCTGTTAAAATCCAGTATCCTGGTGTTGCAAATAGCATCAAGAGCGACCTAAAGCTTGCCAAACCCTTTGCCCTGAAGTTGATGAAAGTGAAAGGGAAAGAAGTAGAGCCTTACATGAAAGAGGTGGAAGAAAAACTGTTGGAGGAAGCAAACTATGGTCTGGAATTAGAGCAATCCTTAGATTTTGCAGAGAAATGTAAAGGTCTTCCCAATCTGTTTTTTCCTACTTATTTCAAAGAGTACAGTGCTCCTCAGATTTTAACCATGAGCTGGTTAGATGGCGAGCCAATCGGTGAGTGGATGAAGCGAGATCAGTCCGAAGAAGCTCGAAACAAACTTGGGCAGACACTTTGGAACTTTTACATGTTCCAGATGCACGAACTGCGAATGATGCATGCAGACCCGCATCCAGGAAATTTCATTATCAACGACAACAAATTGGGTGTGATTGATTTTGGATGTATCAAAAGGATACCTGCAGATTTCTACAAGGCCTATTTCGAATTGGCTAGCCATAAGGTTCTCGAAGATCCAAGTAAGGTGGATATCTTGTTCAAAGAACTTGAAATCATTAGATCAAGTGACCCTGAAAAAGATAAGCAAGTTGTAAGCGGAATGTTTACTGGATTAATTCAATTACTCTCTCGTCCTTTCAATCAGGAGAAATTTGATTTTGGTGATGATTCTTTTTTCACCGAAATCTACCAGATGGGTGATTTGATATCCAAAGATCCTGAGATGAGTAGATTGCAAGCCAGAGGTTCCAGGCACTTTATCTACTTTAATAGAACCTTTTTTGGTCTGTACAATATTTTGAATGCGTTGAAAGCCAAGGTTGACACGTCAGAGACCAATCACTACCTGAAACTTGCCTCGTAGTTTTTAGCGAACAAAAATTCGTTTCTGAATAGGTTGGTCCAAATCATTTATGATTTTCAGAAGGTAAATACCTGTATTCAAGCCTCTAAGATCAAACTCAATTTTAGAGCCAGATATGTACTTCGGATGTATTAAAAGCTGCTTACCATCAACGGTGTGCAAAGCAATTTCTGGTTTACTGAAGTCGAGACCATCGATATCCAGAAACAACGTTTCCGAAACTGGATTTGGGTACACATGTATTTTATCTGTAGCATTAAAAAGACCAAGCGGAACATCATTTAGGTTTATGGTGACACTCACGGTCGTAACCCCTCCGTTTCCGTCATTCGCTTCCACCATTAACGAAAAGCTTGGGTTCACTACAAAATCAAGTTGACCCTTATCAGCTACCGTAAGAGTTCCGTCCGTTGAACTAATCGCAAAAGCACCTGCGTCATTTCCAGATAAAATTGAAAAAGTCAATGGATCGCCGTCTGGATCAGTCGCGGTAACGGTACCCACCAACGTACCATTTTCGCTATTTTCATCCAGATAAAATATCAGTGAAATATCAGGCGGAGTCTGTGCGGCCAAACCAGTGCTAAAAAGGATAAGGACTACACCAAGTAGATTTTTCATTGTCTTTTCCATGTTGATCATCTTATCAATATATTTTTGGTTGTGTGTGTATCTCCGCTTTGAAGTTTCAATACATAAATTCCAGCATCTAAATCAATGAGGTCAATCTCAACCTTTCCGCCAAACCCAGTGTTGACCCTTGAAAGCAACGGCACTCGACTTCCACTCAATGTGAACATGCGTACTTCAAGGTTATTCCTCATTCCTTCCGCTAACTCGATCGTCAGCGTCTCGTGCGCAGGGTTTGGATAAATGTTAACCTGCTCTTCTAAGTCACCTACTCCAAGCGGATTTTCGTCAACTATATTATTTAGATTGATCGTAATAGAAACCATAGATAGTCCCAAATTTCCATCATCTGCTTGAACCGTCAAGTCAAAGGCTGGTGTGGTCTCGAAATCCATTTCGCTCTCAGAAGCCACGGTAATAATTCCTGTGGTAGGGTCAAGCGCGAATGCATTATTTGTATTGCCTGAGAGTATCGAATAAGTCAGCGGCCCACCACCCTCGTTGTTAGCTATGCCAAAAACAGCACCAATACGAGTCCCATTGGGACTATTTTCATCCAGATAAAAGACAAAGGAGATTTCAGGCGGCTTATTCACAATTGTATTTTCATACCATGCGATTTTGTTATCAGAACGAGAAGCAGACAGTATATCCATATCTCCGTCGGAATCCATATCCGCTGCGTACACATCAAAAATCAAGTCCGCATTCATGGTAACAGATTGTCTTGTGAAACTTCCCGATCCGTCATTGAGATATAGCGCAACTTCATCCTGCAGCTCCAGTGCGGCAATCACGTCTAAGTCTCCATCTCCGTCAATATCTGAAGCATAAACTTCTCTAGGTTGTGATTCAGAACTTTCAATCTCATGTTCTGTGAAATTTTCGCTACCATCATTTTCGTACCATCCTATAAAGTTTAAAGATCCAGCAAGGAGTAGATCTACATCACCATCACCATCCATATCAGCAGCATACGTATCAACTTGTATCCGGGAAACATCAGAAATGATATGTTCTGTGAAGTTTTGATTTCCGTCGTTTTCAAACCACAAAAGCTCATTCGCGAAGGCTGTTGTAAAGGCCGCTGCCTCAGATGTAGCAACAATATCGATGTCACCGTCTTCATCGACATCTGTTGGATAGGCTCCTGTTCCGTTTATCCCTGGAATTACATGATCACTAAAATTCTCAGCTCCATCATTTTCATGCCACATCAACCGCGCATTAGTAGTCCCCGTTGGACCAAAAGAAGTAGAAAGTGCATCCTGATCGCCATCTCCATCCATATCGATCGTATAAACATTTGAAGGCGTACCTGCACCTGAGCTAACGAGGTGTTCGGAAAAATTCTGACTCCCATCGTTTTCAAACCAGATAATCCTGCCATCAGACTGTGATGACGTAAGGATATCCATATCTCCGTCACTATCAACATCAGAGGAATAAACTCCTGTAGGACCCAATGATGTGTTGGTTATCGCGATTTCAGTAAAGTTTTGACTTCCGTCATTTTCAAACCAAACAACCCCATTTGTTCCAGAAGCAGTACCTATAGCATCCATATCTCCATCTGTGTCCAGGTCGACTGGAAAAACCGCGAATGTCCCACTGGCAGTTGATGTTAGTACTCTTTCGTTGAAAGCAGGAGGTGTTAAAGGGCCAGGGTTTGTGGCCGTTGTGAATTGGAAGCTGTAGCTATTGGTGAGCGTATTTCCACCTGTATTCATAAGGTCGGCTGTGAGCGTTACTCGTATTACCTCTCCTGCTTTAAAATCTGCTGTTGGATCGAATGTGAGCGTTGTCGTTCCGCCTCCTGCTAGGGCTCCATCTATTATGCCCGTTTGTTCTCCAGTAACAATCACGGTCGAGGTATTCAAGGCGAAGACATCAAGGTTTTGATCAAAGTTGATCGTGATGTTTGCATCTACAGGTACATTAACAGCATTGCTTTGCAGTGTAGCAGAAGTAAGGTTCAGTGGATCCATTGTTCTGGTATCGATGGCCAGATATTGGGGAGCAGTTACCGCAACTGATTGAATGACCGTCCTGTCGCCACCATCATAGTCAGCACTGATAATTGCAGGAGTAGGAGTCGAAGAATCGATTAGATAAATTCTTTGATTGTAAGGATCGCATTCAATATCATTTAAGCTTGCAGAACCAATATTGAGGAGATCAATTCTATTCGTCCCATCTAAATCAGCCTTAAAAACATGGAAATTTCCTTCGTCATCTTCAATCCAAAAAATTTTATTGTTCACAAGGTCAATAGCCAAACCTAATTGCGGCCAGGAAGATCCGACATAGATTCCCACTGGAGTATCTGTCCCTTCCAGATTTGTCATCAAAACCTCATTTCCAGCTGAATAATACATCTTGCCATTGACCAGATCAAGCTCAATGTCCCTTGGCGATGTTGCGCTTATTAAATCTTCTGGATCGCTACCATCAAAATTTACTCGTCTAATCTGATTGTTAAAAGCATCACACCAGTAAACCTTTCCTGCCTCTCCATCTACATCAATTCCGAGAAATTCACGAGCCGAAGTTGTACTCTCATCCAGCAGCGTATTTGTTGCTGTGAAGCTCGCATCTCCAATTCGGCCACATCTTATTTGTCCATCTGTGTTAGTCCAGAAAACCATATTGTTTTTTGTGTCAACCGCAATACCCTTAATATCAACCGAAAAACCAGAATAGTATGCATTCTGGCCATTGGCCCCACTCAAATCAACCCGATCTATTTCGTCATTCGCCGTACCCGTTTCATCTGTCCAGTAGGCCTTTGGAAGCAGCGTTCCCTTCGTTCCAGTTACTGGGAATGTGAAGTTCAACTCATTTGGATCATTGTTTTGGATCGTCACCGTTCCATTTGCTATTCCATCAGACAAGGCCAGAAGGTCTACCGTGAAATTTGCTGTTGATCCAGCCGTGACCGTAAAAGAAGTTGATGAGCTTACGGCGAAAACCCCAGTAGTTGTAATATCGGTAACGACAAGGTCGTCGAATCCATTGTTCTCAATTGTAAATTCACGTGAGTTAGTTACAGGGATCGGGGTATGTCCGTAATTGACAGGAACAGCCTGTCCATCGACCACCTCATGATCACTATTGGAGGTTCCTTCGAAAACTGAAATCTCTGTAGAACTAACCCAATTGGAGCCTGCCCCGGTTAGAGCAAACGCTCCTAGTACGCCATCAAAAGAATTAGACGTGTGATCGATCAATTTAGTAAACAAGGTATTCGTGCCTCCGGCAAATCCCTGATTAAAAGGATAGTACACCTCTAGGTTGGGTTCATTTCCTACCAGATCCGAAAACATAGATGCTTGAATTTCACCCTCGGTTCTCCCCACACTCCAGATCCGCAAGTCATCTAGCTGCCCGTCGATGAAGTCGCTCATTACTGCAGAACCATCAAATTCTTGCCCCAAGGACCAGAGTTCGGTGCCGTCAAAAGTGAAATCAGCAGTATGCGTGCCTATCAGGATACCATCTACATACAGCGTACCAACGGTGCCTGTTCGGGAGTACGCAATGTGATGCCAGGTATTATCCGCGATGATCGGTCCAGTGATATCAAAATCCGGATTGATCCCTGCGTCAACCACTCCGAGCCTGTTTTCCAACGCTGGATCAACTCCATCGTTGATGTACAGAAGTATTCGGTTAGTGCTACCATCAAAACTATTGATAGAAAAGATGGATCCTCTTCGTGAACCCGTAAATACTGGTTCCAGATTGGCCCATAACTCCACTGTAAAATTGTCCTGAGTACCCATTGACGAATAGCTTAAAGACGAGGTAATATTGACATAATCATCAATCCCATCAAAATCAAGTGCGTTCTCTGGAATTGCCCCTGGTGTTTGCCAATTAGGATCGGTCGCGGCAGGAAAATTGGTCAGCGTCCCATCAAAGCCACTGGAAGTGATATCTGACAAATTGGTGCCTGTCGTTTCATTGAATTGGTAATAGGCAATGAGATTTGGTTCATTCCCTATAAGCGTTTGAAACATCTGATCTTGGATGGTTGTCTGATTTTGAGCCACGCTCCAGACTCTTACTTCATCCATCAAGCCTCCATACGGGAGAAATGTGCCAGAATAAGCACCTAGCGAAAACATACCAGACAAACCTGCGGATGCGACATTGAATCCCTCAATTTCCTGAACACCATTGACGTAGAAGTCGATTGACCCTAAATCCTCAACAAAAGCAACATGCGTCCACTCGTTAGCATTTATGGTGATGGATCCCGTGACGCTCCCGTTTTGCACACCGTCACTTTCAAATACTTCAAGGAAACCATTCGCTATTGAAAACCTCGCTTCATTATTGACACCATCAGTCCAGCTGGCTATCGTTTGAAATCCCATCGTAGTGGTTGGAAAGATCCATGCTTCGAAGGTCATTGTCCCTGAGCCTGAAAAAGTGGGTCCCGTGGCAAACGTCACATGATCATCCACACCATCGAATAGCAGTGCGTTGTTTTGAGCGTTAAGTGCGAAAGGGAGAACACAAAGAGCTAGAGAAGCCCTCAAAATGGTGAGTATAAGGTTCTTCATGAATTTGGTCTTGAACAAGAAAAAATTAACTAGCTGACTATTCTACTAGAAAAGTACAAAAAATTATTGGTAATTACATATTGCAAAGGAGTTTTTGTACGTGATTACGGCAATTCTGTAAAAAAGAGATGCTGTATTCCCCGAGTTGTTGCTGTAAGTACAAATTCCTCCACAAACAAGGAAGGGTCATTTCACTAAAATGTTCTTTCCAATTGTTTCCTTGTCATTCACGATTTTTAGTAGATACATACCAGCATCCAGGATTTCTAAATCAATTTCCATTAATGTATCAGATGTCAGTGTAATGCTGGCAGGTGTCAGCACTTGCCGACCGCTTACGGTGAATAGCTGAACTTCAAGGTCACTAGCTAAAATTCCCTCAGATTTGACATACAGTGTCTGATGTGCAGGATTAGGATAAATATTTATCTGATTCTCAAGATCACCGACTCCAAGTGGATTCTCGTCCACAATGTCATTCAAGTTTATGGTAATAGAAACCGTCGCAATTCCTCCGTTTCCATCATTCGCCTCGACCTCCAGATTGAAGACCGGGGTCGTTTCAAAATCTAATGCCTCCATAGAAGCCACAGTAATATCACCTGTGGCTTGCCCAACAGCAAACGCACCACTGGTATTCCCAGAAAGGATTGTGTAGGTAACCGGATCCATTTCCAGGTCGGTGGCGACAATTGTGCCAATCCGTTCACCTGCTTCGGTGTTTTCATCTAGATAAAAGACAAAGGAAAAATCAGGTGGTAGGTTGCCACCCAGTACTGTAACATCGAATGGATCCGAAGAAATTGTAAGTCCTGGAACAAGTGTACTTGTAATCTCTAAATGATAGGTGCCCGCATCTGTAGGTGTTACATTGGAAATAAGCAGGTTGCCTGAGGTTTGTCCCAATACGTCAATTCCGTCTTTCACCCATTGATATTGGTTTGCAGATCCACCAACTGGGATAGTTACATCAAGCGCATCTTCCTCGATTAGATCAATATTGGCTTGTCCAGCTATGTTGGCTTGCGGTGAATAGACAATTCCAGCAATTCCAGCATTTGGTTCAAGGTCATCGAATTGGAAATTGTTATCCTCAACTTCCATCGACAGCATATTTATCAAAGCAGATAAATCAGGAAGATTAAAAAACTGGTTATCGTCAAGTTCAAGATTCGTAAGTAAGACCAACGATTCGAGTTCCATCGGAATTGATCCCGTCAATTGATTCTGACTTAGATCCAAATCCACAAGATTTGTCAGATTTTTAATTTCTGAAGGAATGGTGCCTGTTAGTTGATTTGCACTTAAGTCTAAGTATTGGAGATTCGATAAATTTCCCAGCTCAATTGGAATATTACCTGATAGGTCATTTGAATTGACCCAAAGCGTAGTTAGATTGGTAAGGCTTCCTAAACCAAAAGGAATCGAACCAGTTAATTGATTGGTCCACAACTCCAGATAAACAAGATTGGTTAGGTTCTGCAGCTCTGGAGGTATGAAGCCAGTTAGCTGATTTTGATGCAGTTGAAGTTGTGTCAATTGAGTCAAATTGCCAATTTCACCCGGAATGGGTCCTGACAGTTGATTTCCATTGAGATCCAATTTCTGGAGACTTGAAAGATTCCCCAATTCTGTTGGAATGGAACCAGTTAATTGGTTACCCCACAGCTGTAGACTGGTTAAGTTAGAAAGGTCACCTAATTCAACTGGTAGGACACCAGATATTTGATTGACCTCAAAATCTAATTCTATCAGATTCGTCAGGTTACCTAATTCAATTGGCATTGTACCAGATAAATTATTTGTATTGAGTACGATGTTCGTGACTCTATTTCCTGAAACAGTGACCCCGAACCATGTACTCACTGGATTTGCACTCAGCCAGTTGGTGTTATCGGTCCAGTTTGCGCCATCTGTAGCGTTGTACAGAGCAACAAGCGCATCATAATCCTGACGAGTCACACCACCTATATTTGAAACTCTTGTATCTAAGGCCAAATATTGTGGGTTTTCAAACTGTGCAGGCTGGAGGAAATCGACAGCGTCACCCTGAAAAGTATAGCTTGAAATAAAATAGCCAAAGGGTACTGGTTCATCAGCTAATGGTTCATCACCCCCATTTGCTATGGGAGGAAATGGGTTGAAAAAATCAATTACGTAGATCATTTCATTAGCGACATCCAGTTCAATAGCACCAGCTTCCATTTCTGATGGGTAATTGGAAATCACCATCATGCCAGACCCATCAAGGTTGGCTCGAGAAATACCCCCATTATCGGTCCAATAGATATGACCATTGACCAAATCAAGTGCTAGCGATTGCAGAAAAGGGAGCCCGGAAATTAGGTTTTCAACACTCGTTCCGTCTAGATTGGCTCTCCAGATTTGTTGCGATCCTCCATTTCTGGTTATATAATACATCTTCCCTGCCGAGATATCCAGTGCGATATCTCTTGGACCTGAGACGCTAACAAGTACCTCAGCATTTGAACCATCAAAGTCAACTCTTCTTACTTGGCCATTTTCAACATCACACCAGTAAACTTTGCCAGCTGTTCCATCTACGTCAAGTCCCTGCCAATCATGGGAGCTACCAGTGCTTTCATCAACAACTGGATTTCCAACAGCTTCAAAATTGCCATCTCCAATTCTACCACATAAAATTTGTGCATCTGTAGTTGACCAAAAAACCATGTTGTTGGTTGTATCAACAGCAATTCCCCTAATATCAACTGAAGTGCCTGAATAGTACGGAGTGTAGGCATCCGTTCCATCAAGATTGGATTGGCCAATTTCATCGTCAATGTTGGACGTATCATCTGTCCACCAAAGTTTGGCCATAGGTGCACCCTTTGTTCCAGTTACTGGAAATACAAATGAGGATTCATCCGAATCATCATTCAATATGGTAATGGTCCCATTGGCAATACCCGGTGACGACGCAAGAAGCTCGACGGTGAAATTTGACGTTGATCCAGCACTAACTATAAATGAAGTTGAGGTTGTGATCGAAAAGTCACCGGTGGCAGTGATGTTCGTGACGGTTAAATCACTACCTCCAGTATTTTCAATAGCAAAAACCATAGGAACTGTGGTGGACTGTGCTGCATTTCCAAAATTGGCAGGGATTGGTTGACTGTGCAAAATTTCGGGATCAGAATTGGTCGGTCCCGCGTAGACAGATATTTCTGGGGTAAAAATTTCTGAAACAACCCATTGTGGAGTTGTCACCCCTCCTCCATTTCCATTCCAGACTCCATCGTTTTGATTCGCGCTTCTATCAGGAAGAAGAAGGTCAGTTGTCTCTTCCTGATCAAACTTGTAGTAGGCCTCAAGATTGGCTTCATTGCCAACTAAAGTAGAGAACATATCTCCTTGAATTTCGCCCTGGGTTCTGGAGGCACTCCATATTCTTACTTCGTCCATTTCGCCATCGACAAAGCCAAGTAGATCATTTGAGGCCCCCAGAAAAATATCCGAACTAGATGTGGCCATTGCCCCTCCAACAGAACCTAAAATATTTACACCTGTTTTGATCAGAATCCCGTCTACGTATATCTCAAAATCATCAGCACGACGAACGGCTGCAATGTGATGCCAATTCAAATCTGTGATTGCATTCGCATCAGAATCCAGACCAGAAAAGGAATCATCAGCTCGGTAGAAAATGATAGACAAATTCTTGTTGTTACCCGTGAAATCTCTGTCGAACTGTAAGCCAAATTGTCGCTGACCGGTCAAGTCTTTGCTAACCAAAACCCGATTTCCATCAACAAGGCTGTTTGGTTTAAACCAGAGTTCGATGGTGAATTCACCTGCACCAAAGTCCACGTTACTGTTATCAGGGATAGCCACATAATCATCTACGCCATCAAATGAAACTGCATTTCCAGGAGGTGTAAGCGTACCGGCAAATTTCTCGTTTGAAGGATTTGAATTATTCGTACCATCGGTTGCAACGACACGGTAGAAATAGCCATTTCCTGCTGTGACAGAATTGTCTATATAATCAGGCGCATCCGCTTCGGACGTACCTACCTGCACAAAATTGGTATTGTTTCCATCGGATCGTTCAATGATAAAGTCTGTTTCATTCCATGCATTGTCTGTCCAATCAAGATCTATCCTTGTGTCGCTCACCTCTGTCACAAACAGATCCAGCGGTTCATTGGGTGTAGGATCTAAAGAGCCAGAACTTACCCAATTGGAATTGGCTCCATTCAAAGCAAAATTTGTTAGTGCTCCATCTAGGACATTTATTGATTTATCAACTAGCACGTTCACTGGTGGTGTTGTATTGTCGTCACCTGGAATTCCATGATTGAAATTATAGTAGGCTACTAAATTTGGTTCATTCCCAACTAACGTTCGCAGACTATTTGTCTGAATTTCAGACTCCGTCCTTTCAACATTCCATAGACGAATCTCATCCAACATCCCCTCATATTCAATTCCCCATGAATCGCCAATTAGCAAGTTTTCAGCGTTAGACACATCTCCCAATACAACTGGATTCGATTCAGTGTTTGTATGAATTCCATCGATATACAACTTGAGATCCGAACTACCCCGAACCATGGCTACATGATACCATCTATCATATTGCAATCCTCTCCATGCGGTGCCGCCAGTTCCATCACGAGGACCATTTGTGATGTCTATTTGGATGCCTGGATCAGCATAGGTATTGATCTCAATAGACCATCCTGGTGTATTTTGAAATGTAGCAGTCTTGGCTATGAGGCCAATGCTATTATTGAGTGGTGTATTACTACTGGCATTGAGCCAAAATTCAATGGTGAAAGCTCCAGTTCCAAAGTCAAGGTTTGCATTATCAGCAACTATCACCCTATCATTTGTACCATCGAAATCGAGCGCGTTGTTGAGCACAGAGACATCCAATGCGCCGGAGGCCAGCCACTGCGGAGTTGTAACACCTCCACCTCCGTCTGTCCAGGTTCCGTTGTTGTTGTTTGTGCTTCTATCAGGCAAAACGACGTCTGTAGTTTCATCCTGATCGAATTTATAGTAAGCTTCTAAATTGGATTCGCTCCCGGTGAGAGTTCTAAACATGTCCACTTGAATCTCTCCCTGAGATCGAGCTGTACTCCAAATGCGCACTTCGTCAATAGTACTTGTGCTATACCAATTGTTCGGTACAAATGCTCCAATGTGAAGACCTCTGGTTGACGTTTCATCCAAGAGAATGGTGGCCGATCCAGCGGATTCGATAATAGGCATCTGTATCCCGTCAATGTATATTATAGGATTAGTATCTCCCTCCTGCGCGGTAACTGCGTAATGGTGCCAATTCAAGTCTGTAACGCCGGCTACCCCACGAAGACCCCCATCAAATGAGAAATAGAATTTGTTATCGGTTTCTCCAATTACGTCATTATTAAATTCCATACCGTAATTGGTGGGACTCGCTGAATTCCAGTCCAGACCTTTTATCAAAATCACATCACGGTTATCAAGTCTATTTCTTTTTACCCATGCAGAAAGTGTAATTGATGTAGGAATTTGTAGGCTAGCTTCTGATGGTATATCTACATAATCATCTACCCCATCAAAATCCAATGCATTTCCTGGAGGTGTGATCGTGCTTCCAAATTTTTCATTTGAAGGATTGGAATCAAAGATTCCATTGGCGACAACTCGGTAGAAATAGCCATTTGCAGCGGTTACTGAATTATCGCTGTAGGTTGTTGCAGCAGCATTTGCTAGAAATGCGAAACTGAAATTATTCCCATCAGATCTTTCGATCGTATGGCCTGTTTCATTAAGTGCATTGTCTGTCCAAGAAAGATCAATTTGCGAAGTAGATACTTCAGTTGTGAACAGTCCAGTTGGAGCAAATGGAGTTTCATATTCTGAGAATACCCAATTGGATGTAGTACCTGTCAAGGCCATGTTAGTCAGGGTCCCATCATTTCCATTGGCCGTTTTGTCTGTCAGGGTGGTAACACCCGCATTGTTGCCCTCTGGAATACCTTGATCGAAATCATAATAGGCGACAAGTCCACTTTCGTTTCCTACCAGTGAAGCATATAGATTCGTTCCAATATCGCCAAGCGTCCTAGCTGTATTCCAAATGCGTACTTCATCTACCTCACCGTCAAAAAAGCCATTTCCATTGAAGCTTCCGAAGGTGACTGGTTGTCCAGTAACGTTAAAAGTCAACCCACCATGAGTCGTTGTCGAACTTCCAACATTAACCCCATCAAGGTACATGATCAATTCTGTATCATAGTCCTGAACAAGTGCTACGTGGTGCCATCCGATTGTTAAGTCATTTGGAGAGGCTACGAAACGATCATTTGGTCCTGGATTGAGACCAACAAAACTTCTTCCATCTGGCAAAGCCTCGATGAACAACCTTTTTCCTGCACTTCCATTGAATGTCCCATCATTGATTAAAATCGTGAATTGCTCGAAGGGAGTTACAGGATTTCTTTTCGAAACAATTCCTGATAACTTGTCCGTCCCATCAAAATAGAACCACGCTTCCATGGTAAAATCTGTTGCCCCAAATTGAAAAAGCACATCATCTGGTATTGTCACAAAGTCATCCGTTCCGTCAAAATCCAGTGCAATTTCTGGGAGAGCTGCCGAGGAGCTAAATTCAGAAGTATTGTTAGATCCATCAATCCTGGTCACCACAATTTCATCACCTTCCAAAATGGTTTGTGAAAGCGAACCGATCGTAAGTGTAGTTCCCCCAGAAACCGCCGATCCAATAAAGGCTTCTCCCTGACCGTTCCCATCGCTAACAAATACCTCGATCAAGTCCCCATTTGCGATACCGTCAACACTTACAGCCGATGGAGTGACATTAGTAATATTCGGTGCCGTGATGCCATTGTTAGCACCATTAAGATTAATCCCATTCCCATTCCCATAAATGCTGTTCTCACTTATTAAATGGCCTGTCTGTGCTGCATTTGTAAACAGAATAGCGTTCCCCGAGTTGAAGGCGATTAGGTTTCCCTCGCCCGGATTCCCGGTGCCAATTTGCCAATTGTCATAATCATTACTTAATGCCCTTACCCCATCGGTTCCATTTCCAAAATCAGTGGTTCCTGTTAAATCAGTACCAATGGTATTTGCAATGATCACCTGATTGCTTCCTCCCAACTCAATTCCCACTCCAGTATTTCCAGATATAATGTTATCAACAATCGTACTGCCGTCACTTGGAGTAATCGACACAGCATCCCCATTAGGTATTGCTGCATCCTGAGAGATGTTTAACCCGATGATGTTTCCCTCGAAGTGATGAGCATTAGATAACCCGCCAGAAATTCCCGCAATAAAATTCCCAGAAATCAAATTTCCCTGACCAGCACCGGACCCTCCAATAATAGCTGAGTGAGCACCTGTATTTAAGTTTATTCCAATCGGGTTAGGCACTGCGGATGTACCAGCATAGTTGGTTCCAATTCTGTTACCCCTAATAACAACATCGGAAATACCTGTGATCCGAATACCCATGCTGCCATTATCATTGATCACGTTTCCCTTGAATGCATCACCAACGGCACCTCCTGATCCGCTACCACTAAATTCTATACCATTAATAGGGAATCCGGTGATTTTTAACCCATAGATCTCTACGCCATTCGACGTTGCTGAAATTCCCGTACCTGAACCAAGCAGGTTGCCGTCCAAAATGACCATTTTATCTGTGTCCATATCCCAGGTTGATTGGGTACTTCCGTCTATGATCAAGGGTGAGCTGATTGTCGGCAAAACTGTAGCTAGTGATATGGTCCAGGTAGATCCAGTTCCGTCACCAGGTAGTTCAAACGAGATTACCGCAGGTGTTGATGACATGTTCGCGTTGGTCATGGCTTCACGCAGTGTTCCAGCTCCATTATCCAAAATACTTGTTACCAAAAAACCAGATCCAAAAGGGGAAATCCCCTCAGTGGGTGAATTAACAAATACCGAAAAAATACCAGGTATGGTAAATGAACCTGCCAAATTCCAGCTACCACCAGTGACCGTTGCTTCGCCTAAAAAAGTGAACCCCTGATCATTGTTGCAAGCGTCTGTAGATTCATAGACATAAGCGATTGACCCATCAGCCACTGAAGCTACACCGCCAATATCCGTTGCAGAAATCGAAGTGATGAGAGGAGCTTCGATTGGAAGATTATTCTCATAACCAATCCCCACATTTGTGTTGCAGAGGAAAAGATTTTGCTGGATATCAATATTCGCGGCATAGACATCATCATTTCCTGTGTTGTCATCAAAATAGATTCCAAATCCTGAGGTTGTTGTGCTACCGAGGCTGTTTGCTATTATGTTTCTTTCAGCTAGAATAGTACCTCCGATCAGAACATCGGACACCGCATCAAGAATAAAGATGCCAGAACCAGAATTACCAAGCGCCGTGGTTCCATCGCTCTCTACGCCTATTTGGTTTCCTTGTATAATCAGATCAGAAGAAGCGCCTTCCAGATATATTCCATGATCGGTATTGGCGCTACCATTTCCCGAGATCACATTGTCACGGATCTGGATGGGTTGTCCAGCATTTACACCTGAAGCATTATCTAGTCGGATACCCATTCCCAGGTTTCCTAGTCCGCCACCTCCTGCTGTACCTGCCGCATTCGTGCCGATGTAATTATTCTCAATAATCAGATCTGAAGTATGATTGGTTGCAATGATTCCATCGAGCGTACTGGCTGAAATCGTGTTGTTTCTAATGATCGTTCCGGATCCGGTCGTTACATCAATATCGATTCCATTTCCAGTATTTGGTATGGCAGTGGTTCCGGCTGAATTTAATCCAATGATATTGCTGTCTATGATGATGTTATCAGCTGACCGCAGACGAACGCTGTATGTACTGAAGGTCCCTGAGATTACATTTCCTTCCCCAGTGCCTTGCCCACCAATAGTTACATTACTTGCACCATTAAGAACCCAGATACCACGAAGGTTTCCGAAATCATTTTCTCCGTTTTTATCTGTCCCGATGAGGTTACCGTAAATTTCAATGTTGTCTCCTGTTCCAGTATATATTCCATATTCATTTCCCCCAGTGCCATTATTAGAAATGACGTTTCCTTCTCCTGCTACAGAATTTCCACCAATCAAAATATTATCCCCCTCAACACCAATTCCACTACCAAGATTTGGGTCTGGTGAAAGTCCGTCAATGCTTGTACCTATATAATTTGATTGAATCGTTATATTATTAGCAACACCTCCAGATATTACGCCCCACCCCGTGAGTCCTTTGATTACGTTTCCTTTACCAGGAGATCCAATGATCAGTCCATCCGCTCCAGTATTTATTCTGATTCCATGGAAAAATCCATCAATGACGAGTCCATAGATTTCAACATTGGATTCTTCAACTACTAAGCCCAAATCACTGGAATGCGCCAATGATCCTTCAATGTGAACCATGGTTGTCGTATCTCCAAATATCCAACCTGGTTGGGTGGTTGCATCAATAATGATCGATGCGCTGCCTACATTATTAATGGTAGGAAGTTTATTGGCAACAGTTGGCTGAATCACCCAGGGTCCTGCGGTTCCGATGTTGAAAGTGATTGTTACACTGGCATCAAGGGATGCGTTTGCGTTATCAATCGCCCAGCGTAAAGAGCCAACACCTGAGTCGTTGGTGTTAATGACTTCATATAATGATGATAAGACCAACACAGCACTTACGAATTCGGACGTGTTACTACTTGACGTCTGAGTTGCGCTAATATTGCTTACTCCGGAATTGATGCTTGCCACCGTAATCTGATGGCTCCAGTCGCCAGCTCCATCTGCGGTTGTTGTGGCTAAGTATTGTTCACCTTCATCCAATGCATCCCCAAAAATTTCAATGGTTGCGTTTGCAACCGACGTACCAACTATAAGCCCATCGAGTGTAGAGGTGATTGTGGGAGGTGATATTCCACTCTGTGCTCCATTTGTAATGAGAATACCCTGACCACCATTATCGAATATATAATTTTGCGAAAGGATGTTATTGTCAATTCCAGAAACGGCCACCTCTCCAATTTCGATACCGTTGTTTGTGTTATTAGCAATGGTATTGAGTGTAATCGTATTTCCGTTCGCCTCACTCTCAATCAAAATTCCATTCGCGCCATTTCCTAAAGGACTCGTACCATCAGTTTGCAATCCGATGTAGTTCATGGTAATAGAATTACCCGTAACCGAGGCATTGAATGCCAAAATACCATCAGCGTCATTGCCCGAGATAAAATTAGCACCACCAAGACTACCATCACCAATTGCGGTCCCTGAACCGACGCCTAACCGGATTCCCTCATTGAGATTTGGAATTGCTGCCGTTCCACTGGCATTGGTTCCAATGTAATTCCCCAGGATAGAGAATCCTCCTATACTCACACCAATACCATAGCTGTTTCCAGAAATAACATTTCCCTGTCCGCTGACGGAACCTCCTAGTGAACCTGACCCACCAGATAGATTAATACCAGCATTTGAATTGCCCCTGCCAAGTGTTCCCAATGCATTTGTACCGATGTAGTTGCCCTGAATAGAAACCACTCCAGCTCCGGCATTGACTCCAATGCTATTATCCGAAATAACATTTCTACCTAAAGTAGTTCCGTCCCCAATGGTTGTGTTAGTTGATGTTCCTTGTATGAGAATGCCATTGTTGTTACCAAGCGGAGTATCACCATCGAGTCCAAGACCAATGTAATTACCCAATACTATCGTGCCATTAGAATCGTCGATTTGAATACCGTGATCCGTATTACCGGCAATAACATTTCTTGTAGCCACATTTGCTGCCCCAATCTCGGTGTCATCGCTATTTGTCCGTATCCAGATCCCCTGTCCGGTACCTGCAGCTGCATTTCCCGTATCATCTGTGCCTAGATAATTATTCACGATAACAGTACGAAGGGCCGTCTGCAGATAGATGCCATCACTATTGTCAGATATGAGATTTCGAAATTCGCCAACTCTTCCAATTTCCACATCATTTGAAGAAAATACATCGATACCTCGTGAATTTCCTAATAAGGAATTTCCATCAAGTCCAATACCTATGTTATTGCCTGAAACTACGTTCGCATCCGCACCGTCTCTTATGTAAATACCAAAAGAATTATTCCCAATAACATTCCCATTTAAACCTGTTCCATCGCCAATGAAATTGCCTGTTGCACCATTTCTGATATAAACACCTGCGTAGTTGGCCGTCCCAAGTCCATTTCCATTTATCGTCGACCCAATTCGGTTAGCCAGGATATAATTCCCCGTTGCTGTGGCACCATCGATGCTGATTGCACCATTCGGTGCTCCTGTAAATCCCTGGAGATGCAAACCTGTAACTGTGCAGTTGGCGGCATTGATTATAAGTCCATTAAATGCCCCCCCTTGAACAGTGATATTCGGGTTGTTGTTTGCGCTGATGTCCCCGTCTATGGAAGTGCCATTCCCATTTCCAGAAGTGATTGTTATCGCCGATAATAAAGAAATGGTGCCACCATCAACTGAAGGATCAAAGGTGATGGAATTAGAGCCCACTGTATTATTAGCATTGTTGATACACCAACGAAGAGAGCCCACACCAGAGTCTGCGTTGTTTGTTACGAGAAAAGAATTCGTTGTTAATGCTTGAACATCATTAGCCGACAAGGCTCTATCGTAAATTCTTACTTCATCAATCGCTCCTGTATAATAAGTACTTTGACCTGCCCAGTAACCCAACCGGGCGACAGTTGTGGCGGTGTTCAAGGTTCGAGCAGAATTATCGGTTTCAACGCCATCGAAGTATGTGATGACATTAGTGCCGGTATACACAACAGCAACATGGTGCCATGAACTCGTTTGAGGACTGAATGCGCTACTTATATCGCACCCTCCGCTGCTTCCCAACTGGATTGAGCCGTTTCCCATAATGGCATATTCGGTACAGGAAGTGGTCGTTCCCATATGGAAAATAGTTCGATGATCTGTATTGGATTGATTCACCCAAGCTGACACAGTCCGTACTCCTGCTCCGTCAATGGCCGAATTATCTGCCAAAAGATCGATGTATGCACTTGATCCATTAAAAGAATATGCGCTATTTGAGTTGCCGTCTTTGTCGGTAGTTAGTGTAGCATTGAACACAGTCCCGTGATTGGCATTGCCTGAAGCATCATTTGCATCTCCGCTAAAGGGATAATAGCCAATAAGATTTGATGTAATGTCTTGAGCAAAGGAAAAAAAAGGCAGGCAAAAAAGGATCACAGCAATCCTTAGCATGGCGGTCAAGGGCTCCCTCATAGTGGCAGTTGTTGGGTGGTTAATAACTAAGCGTAAATACTCTTTCGTATTTAACAATAAAGTACTAAAAAATAGTGGTAATTCCCTATTCCTATTACATAAACTTCCTTAGATATTCCATTGCAGATACGGGTTAGTTCCGCACATAATACCCATCATCCATTCGATTCTTTTAAGGTTTATAAGGTTCTGTCTTGTCCTACTAATCCAAAAAGCTCTATTTTGGCGGGTAGCAAAAAATATAAAATGACAACAAAGCGAGAACCCACCCTTGGTGAATCCCTAGTTCCAGTAATCTTTCTTACCATTCTCCTCTCCATCAATGTGGGCATTTTTGGCGATGCGGCGCTCGATGGCTCGAATCAAATTGTTCTCATTTTGTCCGCCTCAGTTGCTACTTTGGTTGCCATAAGAATCGGCTTTAAGTGGGAAGAGATTCAAAAAGGAGTTGTCAAAAGCATCGGATCTGCAATGGGGTCTATCCTTATTTTATTGATGATCGGCGCTTTGGCAGGCACTTGGCTATTAAGCGGGGTAGTCCCTGCCATGATCTACTATGGATTACAGATTTTAAATCCATCTATCTTTCTTGTCGCAGCATGCATTGTGTGTTCGATTGTGTCAATTGCTACGGGAAGTTCCTGGACAACCTCCGCGACCGTCGGAATAGCATTAATTGGTATAGGACAAGCACTTGGTATTTCAGAAGGATTAATTGCAGGTGCAATACTCTCAGGGGCATACTTCGGAGATAAAATGTCGCCATTATCAGACACTACAAACCTTGCTCCTGCTATGGCCGGCACGGATCTTTTTACACATATTCGATACATGACCATTACTACGGTTCCTTCAATTGTTATTTCATTGCTGATATTTATGGTCATCGGGTTTACTCAAACAGGAGGTAACGAAATCGAAGGTAAAGAGGCAATTCTACTAGCTATAGAAAACAAATTCTATATCAGCGGATGGCTGTTTATAGTCCCGATCGTTGTCGTGTTGTTAATTGTGAAGAAAATGCCAGCGCTCCCTGCGCTATTTATAGGGACTTTGTTGGGAGCTCTTTTTGCGCTGATTTTTCAGCCAAATATAATCGCTGAAGTCGCATCCACTGTTAGCTACAATGGAATGTTTTATGACTTTTTCTACAACTTTTCGCCATGGTTCACTACTAGTTTCCTTGGCATCATTCAGTCCTTATTCGGCGACATATCCTTTACAACCGGAATTGAAAGCCTTGATAAAGAAGGTCTTCTCAGCGCTGGAGGAATGAGTGGAATGTTGGGTACCATTTGGCTCATTTTGTCTGCCATGATTTTTGGAGGGGTGATGGAAGGATCAGGCATGCTTAAACGCATAGCAAAAGCGATCATTTCCAAGGTTAATTCAGTCGGTTCTCTAATTTCCTCAACAGTCGGAACATGTGTGTTCTTCAACATCACTGCTTCAGATCAGTATCTGGCCATCGTAGTGCCTGGTCGGATGTATGCTGACATTTACAAAGAGAAAGGGCTAGCTCCTGAAAATCTAAGTCGAACACTTGAGGATTCCGGAACAGTCACTTCCGTCCTAATTCCTTGGAATACGTGTGGCGCATACCACTCTCAGGTGCTTGGAGTGGAAACATTCACCTATTTGCCTTACGCCTTCTTTAACATTATTAGTCCAATCATGACCATGATCGTGGGCTATACGGGCTACAAAATTAAAAAACTGGTTTCCAAAGGTGAGTAGTCTTTTATGGGACAATATTACCAAAGAAGATATCAGAGGACTTCCCCTGTTGACTTTCAACGGTCCTATTCATGTGGTAGAAACAGAGGCTGACTTTCAAGGCGCCATCCAAGCGCTTCGTACCGAAAAAATCCTAGGATTTGACACCGAGAAAAAACCCACTTTCAAAAAAGGCGAATACAATCCTACTGCTATGATCCAGCTTTCATCTATTGAAGAAGCCTTCCTGTTCCGGCTAAACAAGATTGGATACCCGAAACCCCTTTTTGATCTCATGGGAAATCCTGATGTCACCAAGCTTGGGATTAGTATTGACGATGACATCAAAGAACTTGAAAAATTAGCGGATTTTCGACCCTCTGGTTTTACTGATGTGAATGATATTGCCAAGGAGATTGGAGCCAAGCATATTGGCGTGAAAAAGCTAGCAGCCATATTTCTAAAGCACAGAATTTCCAAGGGCCAGCAAACCTCAAACTGGGAAACCAACGCATTGACAACCAGCCAACAAAGGTATGCCGCCACCGATGCCTGGATTTGCCTAAGAATCTACAATGAAATCAAGGAAAACGGCTTTTTGAATCCTGAGTAGTTTAATGAAAAATTTCTTGAACCCAATATTCCAGAGGCTTTGCTTCGGGGAAGACCTTCTGATTCAACACTGTCATTCTAGCGACAAAAATCCCATGTAAAAACCCACTAATCGAAAATCCTCAACCGTCTATCAAATGTCCACCCTATTTGAACAAGCGATTTGAATCTCAATACTATATTCGCAGCATGAAGAGACTAACCCTCCTCATTTTACTTTCGCCAATATTTCTATATGCCCAAGATGACAGCTATAGCATCAAGAGGGCTATGGGCACCATAACTATTGACGGAATACTGGATGAGTCAGACTGGGAGCAGGCTCAGATGACAACCAATTTCCATCAGTACTTTCCGAGTGACTCCGTGCTTGCAGATGCGCAAGTGGAAGTCCGTATGACGTATGACGATCAATACCTCTACGTCAGCGCAAAAATGCACAACCTAACCCCAAATCAGACATACGCTGTTCCGTCTCTTCGAAGGGATTATCGTGGAAATTTTGATGGCTTTACCATTGAAATTGACCCATTCCAAGACAACACGAATGCGTTCCAATTTGGCATCAATCCTTATGGCGTTCAGAGAGAAGGTCTGATAAGCAATGGCGGCACCAGAGGTACGGACTTGTCGCTTTCCTGGGACAACAAGTGGTTGGCTAATGCTACCCAACATGAGAACTACTGGATTGCGGAGGCTGCGATACCATTCAAAACGCTCAGATTCAAGCCTGGAAGTTCAAATTGGAATGTTAATTTTTACCGAATCAATGGCTTGACTGGAGAGCGTGCCAGCTGGACAAGGATCCCACGAAATTTTCCTATTCTTTCATTGGCATTTATGAAAGAGTTAATCTGGGATAGGCCATTAAAAAAATCAGGACCGAATGTCTCACTCATCCCGTATGTATCACCAGCTACGACCAGAGATTTCGAATCTGAAACACAGACCTCAGCGGATAGTAAATTGGAGTTTGGTGGAGATGCCAAAATTGGTGTTAGTCCCTCACTGAATCTTGATCTGACCGTCAATCCAGACTTCTCACAAGTGGAGTTGGATCAGCAAGTAACCAACCTAAATCGCTTCGAATTGTTTTTCCCAGAACGTAGACAATTCTTCCTAGAGAATGCCGATTTGTTTGACAGTTTCGGTCATCCCTTCTTTTCCCGGCCCTTCTTCTCTCGACGTATCGGTATTGCCCGAGATGAATCTACTGGAACCAATGTCCAAAACAGGATATACGCGGGAGCCAGGTTGAGCGGGAAGCTTGACAAGAACTGGAGAATTGGATTGCTGAACATGCAAGCAGCAGAAGACGATGACATCAACCTGCCAAGCATAAATTATTCTGTTGGGGCTATTCAAAGAAAGATCTTTGGAAGATCTAACATTGGCGTTATTGCCGTAAACAAGGAAACTTTTGAGGACTACGCGGTGAATGATTCTACTCCTTATCAAGGGAAGAACAGTCTGCTCGGATTTGATTACAACATTGCTTCCAGCAATGGAAAGTGGAACGGAAAGGTAAATTACCATCACTCATTTGATGAGCAAACGTCTTCCAAAAACGGTTCGCATACTGGCTGGATTGGGTATCAGTCCAGAACCTGGACTTGGAGCTGGGCACACGTGTATGTGGGGGAAAATCACAACGCACAAGTGGGCTTTGTGCCACGTCCCGGAATGTTCAGGATCAATCCAGATTTTGGAAGAAATTTCTTTCCAAAAAGTGGTCCATTTAATTCAGTTCAACTGCAAGGCGAAGTAGAGTTCTTCTGGAACTCAGGTAGGAAGACAGATCACAAATATGCCTTTAATGTCAATACATCGCTGGCGAACACGGGAAGAATTTCGGCCTCACTTGAACAAAATTACACTTGGCTATTTAGCGATTCCTTCGATCCCACTCGGACAGATGGAGCAGAGCTACCCATTTTCACTGGCTACACCTACAATAGCTTCGTCTTCAATTACTCTTCAGACATGCGGAAGATCTTCAGCTATAGTGTGAACGGATATCTGGGTCAATTCTTTAATGGCGACCGTACGAGCCTCCGTACCACGTTGAATTATCGATTCCAACCATTGGTAGCTCTTCGTCTGGATGTTAACTATAACAGGATTCGAATGCCCAAGCCGTACAATGACGCTGACCTGTGGTTGATCGGCCCCAGAGTCGACTTGACACTCTCAAAATCAGTCTTCTTCACAAATTTTATCCAATACAATAGCCAGATTGATAACCTAAACATTAACTCACGCTTTCAGTGGCGATTCGCGCCCGTTTCGGATCTTTTCGTGGTCTACACGGACAACTACGGAACGGAAAACTATGCCGATTCTGGGCTTCGAAAGAAAAATCGAGCGCTTATCATAAAAATGACCTACTGGTTCAATTTGTAGTATCCCTTTTTGAGTTTTATGCCTATCTTGATTTTCCTATAAATCTTGAAAATCATGAAAAACGCAATCACACTATCCCTGCTCCTATTTGCCTCTAGTCAAATATCTGCACAAGGTGCGCTTACTTACCAGGAGCCACCCAAAGAAATTAAAGATTTGGTTGATGCACCGCTAGCTCCTTTGGTACGAATTGACAGTAAAGGAGAAAATGTTGTTCTTTTTTATCGGAATGCATTCAAAACGATCGGGGAACTCTCAGAAACAGAACTAAGGCTTGGTGGGCTAAGAATAAACCCAAAAACCAACATCGGTAGTAGGACTACTTACTATAATAATATTGAGGTGAAGGATGCCTACGCAAAAGAAACAACGAAAGTATCGGGGTTACCAAAAAATCCACGAATCGCTAACTTCCGTTGGTCCCCTGACGAAAAGATGATGAGCTTCACTCACACCACAACTACTGGTGTGGAGGTGTGGGTACTAGATGTAAAAAATGCGAGTGCTAAAAAACTTACCGACGCAAGCGTAAATGCCAACATGGGATCGCCTGTTGTTTGGTTTTCAGATAGTAAGTCGCTGCTAGTGAAAATGCTGCCTGCGACGAGAAAGGGGTTGATCAACTCAGCTGAGGCTGTGCCTGAAGGCCCTACCGTCTCAGTGAGCTCAGGTGCCAAAGCTCAGAACCGAACGTATCAGGATTTACTAAAAAATCCTAATGATGAACAAAATTTTGAGCAACTAGCATTGTCTGAAATCAAGAAGGTAACGCTTGATGGTAGCAGCTCAAACTGGCTGACCACAGCAATGTATACTGGCGTATCATTTTCTCCTAATGGTGATTATGTAATGGTCAGCAAGATCGAGCGACCATTTTCATACCTTGTTACCTTCAGACGTTTTCCATCACAAACATCAATCTACAGCCAGAACGGCGCTTTGGTTAAAAACGTGCTAACTGTTCCTCTAACAGAGGTTCTACCAAAAGGCTTCATGTCCACACGTGAAGGCCGACGATCCATGCGTTGGAGAGCTGATCATCCAGCAACGATCGTATGGGCAGAAGCACTAGATGGAGGAGATCCTGCAAACATGGTTGACTACAGAGATGAAGTTTTCCAACTGGCTGCACCTTTTGAGGGGGAAGGAAAATCCCTTCTAAAAACAGTAAACAGGTACTCATGGATAGAATGGGGAAACGAAAAATCTGCCATTGCGCACGATTACTGGTTCGATTCTCGTAATACGAAAAGCTATTTATTCGACCCCTCAAATAGTAAGAAGGAGGCAAAGGTCATTGCGGACAGGAATAACCAGGACAGATACAGCGATCCTGGAGATTTTGTTACGGCGAAAAACAGCTTCAATCGAAGTGTACTATCAATCGTTGATGGAAGTGCCTTTCTAATGGGTGACGGGTTCTCAGAGAAGGGACAATTTCCCTTCGTCGACAAGATCAATCTAAAGACAGCCGAAAAGACGAGGATCTATGTATCTACCTACACTGATAAATTAGAAAATTTGTATTCGGCTTTAGATATGAAGTCGGGGAAAATCTTAGTGAGAATTGAATCACAAACGGATTATCCAAATTACTACAAGCGAAACATTTACAAAGAAGAAGACTTAACTCCAATCACCTCCTTTGAAAATCCTTTCAAGAGCTTGCAGGGTATTGAAAAGCAAGTTGTAAACTACAAGCGAGATGACGGACTGGATTTGGAAGGAACACTCTATCTGCCGATTGGGTATGATAAATCCAAGAAAGAAAAAATGCCGATGATTCTATGGGCATATCCTAGAGAGTACAAAGACAAGGCCAGTGCTGGACAAAGTACTTCGAACCCCAATGAATTCATCTATCCATCCTACGGGTCACCTATATATTGGGCGACCCGTGGTTACGTCGTTCTGGATGATGCAGCATTTCCAATTGTAGGAGAAGGTGACGAAGAACCAAACGATACCTTTAGAAAACAGCTGGTGGCAAATGCAAAGGCCGCCATTGATGCCATCGACAACATGGGGTATATCGATAGAAACCGGGTTGGTGTTGGGGGACATTCCTACGGTGCCTTTATGGTGGCGAACCTCCTTTCTCATTCTAATCTTTTCGCTGCTGGAATTGCCAGAAGCGGAGCCTACAATAGAACCTTGACTCCTTTTGGCTTTCAACGAGAGCAACGCTCCTATTGGGATTCCCCTGAAACATATTACACCATGTCTCCATTCATGCATGCAGATAAAATGAAGACTCCACTCCTATTGATTCATGGCGAGGCGGACAATAACTCAGGAACTTATCCCATGCAGAGTGAGCGATACTTTAATGCTCTGAAAGGCTTGGGTGCCACAGCGAGATTAGTGATGCTTCCAAAAGAAAGTCATGGATACAGAGCTAAGGAAAGCATCATGCACCTCCTTTGGGAGCAGGATCAGTGGTTAGAAACGTATGTAAAAAATGGAGAATCAATGGATACGGCAGTTATCCCAAGTAAATAATCTGACTTCGCTTAAGCTTCGTCAGATAAATCCGAACTTGTCACAGCATCACCTGACTAGGTATACTTTGTCGGGCGAGCAGAAGAACCAAAGCGTTTCTAAGAGAAAAGAATATGGCATTTATAAAAATAGATTCAATCGGACAGAGAGAAATTCTTCCCGGTTATACCGTTCGTTTTGTGCACACCGATTCGATGACTTTTGCTTATTGGGATGTGAAAGCAGGAAGCCCGCTACCTGAACATTCGCATCATCATGAGCAAGTAGCTAGCGTCGTTGAAGGCACGTATGAGCTGACTGTGAATGGCGAAACCAAAAAATTACAAGCAGGGGAAATTGCGGTAATTCCTTCGAATGTTCCTCATTCTGGAGTAGCGATCACTGATTGTAAATTGATGGATGTGTTCTGTCCTGTACGGGAGGATTATCTTGGTTGAATAGTTAACTGGTGATTGGTGATTGGTTAACTGGTTAAATAGTGATTGGTAACTGGTTGGATGATCCTTTTTACCCAGCATCGTTCGGAAGTTACTTTTCGGACTTTTACTGGTTGTCACGGAACTAAGTTCCGCGGCAGATATGAGAAATGGCGTAGAACATTCTACGCCAAATCTGGATAGATTTTGTAATAACTCCTTAGCAAACCACCAACTATAACCAAAGACTTGCAACGAGCCACAACGTGGATTGTGCTAATAAGGTCTAGACAAAAAATTGTCATAAAGACTTTAACTGCTATATTTATGTTCAAGTTAAAACTGATAACATTCAATGAAGTCAAGGGAAGAAAGAAATAAGGAATATTACGAAGCTGAGATAATCCCAGTCAGCAAAGACAATTACAGAAAAATTCAAAAGTTGACATATAAGAGAATGGTGTACCTCCCCATTCTGATAATCTCGATTGGGGGCTTTTTTGCACTACCCTTTTGTATGTTCTTTTTCGTAGCTAAAGCATCGCTGACTTTGTCTGTAACAGTTTCAGTTTTCATTGTTGCTACTTTCTATCTGGTAGGTCCGCCTCTCTATGTGTGGACGGTTTACCGCATGGCCAAGAAAAATTCCGAAGCAGCTTTTAGAAAAGTAAGCTATTTGTCCCAATTCGACAGCATGGCTTAGTTTTGATAGACCGAGATATATTTATTACATTTAACGTTATAATATAAATAAATATATCAAATGAAAATTTCACATTATCTTTCTAATCTATGAAAACCGTTGCTTTTCATAGCCTTAATTTCGAGTACTAGTCTAAGTTGTAATGAGCAGATCGTGGAAGAAACACCACAGGTTCTGGACTATCAATTAGATGCCTATGCTGAAAGCCTTGCCAACGTTTTAAACAATGTTGCCCAAGAGTATCGTGCAAATAATGTATTGTTTAACGAGGAAGGATTTTTTCAAACTGCTCTCATTTCAGTTGCAAGCAAGCAACAGGAGTTTCCAGACGCTCTCGATCTGATGAACGTCACTTCGAATTGGTATTCAACTCAACTTAGTGAATCAATCCGTGGGCGCTCCGAAAATGAATCCCAAATACTTGACTTAAGCGAGCTCCAAATTACACCTGACACAGAGAATCTTTTAGTCGATTTGGTACACAGGTCTTCTGAATTGTCCATTTCAGAATACAATGATTATCTGGATGAGAGAATTGCGAATTTTGAAGTTATTGAAGGTGGTCAGCATGTTGAATTCATAATGTTGTACGCAAGTACTCTCAAAGTCTTCACTGACTTTTACGAGAATAATTCAGACCTCATTGAAGATGGCAGTGGACGCATAGAAGGTTGCGCCTCTTCAGTTGCAGGATGGGGTCTTTTCGGCGCAGTAGTTGGCGCAGGTTTAGGATGCGCTGTTGGTACGTTGCTGGCAGGGCCTGTTGGCTGTGTAGCTGGGGGTAAACTAGTTTGGGTTGGTCTGGGTGCTGTGCTAGGAGGTGCTGCAGGAGCTGCTGGAGGTTACGCAGGAAATTGCGGCTATTCAGTCAATACCAACCCAACGATTGGGCCTGGCTATACAGGTACGCCGTTTAGTGGTGCTACTTTACCAAGTGGACTTTTACTTTTGCCATTGTGAAAAAGAGATCTATTAATGTTACCAAACATAAACCCTTCACTTTTGGTGAGGGGTTTCTTTTTACTTGTAGATTAGAGTTTGAAAGAGATAGGTTACAGTGTATTCTTTAGTTTTTCCAAGTCACTATTCAAGTCATTCAAAGATTGGCCATAATAATGATCGAGAATTACTTTAACGCTTTATCTACAATTGTGCTGATGCTATTGGGAGAGAGCCAATACTGTATGGACTGCAAATAAATGGTAGGATGATCCTTATACTATTTAACCAGCCAACTAATCAACTCCAAACCACCAGTGTATGAATCATCAAGAGCTCAGAGAGAAAATACAGGAAGAAATTCTCAAAACGAATCAGACGATCGTCGATTACAAGGATCTCTCAAAACCTGTCTCTCTTGATAGTGCGATCGGTCGGATCTCACGAATGGATGCTATTAATAACAAGAGCATCACAGAGTCGGCGCTTCGCCAGGCAGAAGAAAAGCTAGCTAAATTGAATCAGGCGTTAACTAAAGTGGGAACCAAAGACTTTGGTGTGTGTATTAAATGCAAGCAGCCCATTCCCCTTGGGAGGATTCTGCTGATGCCGGAGAGTTTGCGATGTGTGAATTGTGCGAGGTAATAAGCCTCAAGTAGCAAGCTTTAAGCAGAGCGGCTGGTGACCAAGTCTTGTAGCTTCCACCTTTAATTCTGCCTTTTTGACATGCTTCCTCATTTAGGTACGGTTATCGATTAAGAGGCCGCATGAGCAAGAAAAAGAACGTCACCTTCGGTTGGGCCCTCAAAAACATCATCTGGCCGAGGCGAAAGACCTTGTCGATTGGTCTACTCCTAATCTTTATAAGTCGTCCCGCAGGCTTGGTGCTTCCTACCGCAACCAAGTATTTGCTAGACGATGCAGTTCCCAATCAAGATTTTGAGCTGTTAAAACTTATCGTCATTGTTATCATCATCTCTCTGGCTGTTCAGGCATTATCTTCATTTCTACTCACAAAAATCCTAAGCGTAGAAGCCCAATTTCTGATCTCTGAATTACGAGTCAAAGTGCAGAAAAAAATTCTTTCGCTCCCCATCAATTTCTTTGATAATAATAAGTCTGGAGCGCTGGTCTCAAGAATAATGACCGACGTAGAAGGTGTTAGGAATCTTGTGGGAACAGGCCTGGTACAATTAATTGGAGGAACCATCACTTCGGTTCTCGCTCTAATACTCCTCATTAACATTAGCCCTTCTATGACGATCTTCACGTTGATTCCAGTGGGTCTTTTTGCCTTCATCGCTTTGAAGGCTTTCGGAAGGATTCGACCAATTTTTCGAGAACGAGGCAAACTTAATGCGGAGGTGACCGGACGACTCACCGAAACGCTCAACGGTGTTCGCGTAATCAAAGGCTTCAATGCAGAGGAGTCTGAGAACAAAACGTTCGAGTCAGGGGCTCGGCGATTATTTGAAAATGTAAAATCAAGCCTAACTGCCACCGCGCTAGTGACCAGTTCAGGAACTTTCTTAATTGGATTTGCAAGTGCTGGAATCCTGGCAATGGGAGGTTACTTTATGATACAGCAAGAGTTGACGTCAGGAGAATTAATCTCCTTTATTTCGCTCCTTGCATTCATGATTGCACCAATCGTGCAAATGAGTAACATTGGTAGTCAGATGACTGAAGCGTTTGCTGGGCTGGACAGAACTGAGGAAATCATGCAAATGGATCCTGAGGATTTGGATAGTCTCAGACCAAACAAATTGGAGGAATTACACGGTGATATTGTTTTTGACGATGTATCCTTTAGTTATAAGGAAGACAAGGCAGTCCTGAAGAACATTAATTTCAAAGCACCTCAGGGAAGTGTGACAGCTCTCGTGGGAAGTTCAGGTTCAGGTAAATCTACCATCGCCAGTTTAGCTGCAACTTTCTTAACTCCAGATGATGGCCAAATAACGATCGATGGAAAGGATCTTTCCAAGATCAACCTCTCTAGCTATCGAAAACATCTGGGTGTGGTACTTCAGGATGACTTTCTATTTGAAGGTACAATCCGAGAAAATATCCTATTTCCAAGACCAGACGCTACGGAATCAGAATTAACAGAGGCTGTAAAAGGTGCCTACGTGAACGAGTTCACGGATCGTTTTGATGAAGGTTTGGATACCGTCATCGGTGAACGAGGGGTCAAACTTTCAGGCGGTCAACGTCAGCGAATTTCGATTGCTCGAGCTCTCCTGGCAAACCCAAAAGTGATTATCCTGGACGAGGCGACTTCCAACCTTGACACGGAAAGTGAAACGTACATCCAGAAAAGTTTGGATATCCTGATGCGCGACCGAACCACATTTGTCATCGCCCACAGATTAAGTACGATTCGACAAGCGGATCAGATATTGATAGTAGAAGATGGCAAAATTGTTGAACGTGGAACACATGACGAGTTGATCGCTTCGAAAGGTCGATACTACGAATTGTTCACCTATCAGAGTAGGATTTAGCGATCGACTGGTATTCGATCAATCCAAAGGTTCACCGCAATGCGGACAGAATTTAGACTTTTTGCTGGCTCTGGTCTTATCAAAAAAAGCGGAACTAATAATACCAGTAGGTAACGCAACTACCGCAATACCAAGAATCGCCATAAAACTTGCTATGATTTTTCCCGCAACGGTAATGGGATAAACATCACCGTATCCTACAGTAGTCAAGGTGGTGACAGCCCACCAAAAAGCACCTACGATATTTGGATATTCAACGGGTTGCGCATCATGTTCTGCAAAGTACATAAGCGTTGAAGCCAAGAGCATTAGGATAAATGTGACGAAAACGGTGATTCCGAGCTCTGGACGTTTGTCTTTTAGCACATCGATCACCAATGCTAAGGACTTATTGTAGCGGGCTAGCTTAAGGGCACGAAATAGTCTTAGAAGTCTTAAGATCCGAACAAAGCGTAAGTCTAGTGAAATGAGCAACGGCAGGTAAAATGGCAATATGGCTGCTATATCTATGAGACCATAAAACGAAATCATGATTCTCCCAGCAGCAACAAAAAAATTCTGACCTCTGTACTTTAGGTCGGCAGTAGCTAGCCTCATCAAGTACTCAATGGTGAAAATGAGAACAGAGAAGGTTTCAAAAAGCGTAAACTCTATAGAGTATGATCTTCTTAGAGAATCAAAAGACTCAAGTATTACAGCCAAAACACTAAGCATGATCAACGACATAATAAATATGTCAAAGACCTTGCTCTTCGTACTACTTGAAGAAGGTTCTATTATTTCATATATTTTCCTGCGAATATTCAAGATAAACTAAGACTTGGTTTCGTAATTTAGACTGACTAATGAGCTTATGAAAGGCAAAATTGCTGATCAGTAAGTGATTTTTATCAGCATGAATTCCAGAAAAGCAACCGAATCAGATATTGGCGGAATACTCGATCTTCAAGAAATGTACTTGTACAGTCAACTTGATGAAGAGGAACGCAAAAACGGTTTTGTTACTACTCCCTTTACCCCTGAACAGATTAAGGACATTATTGGCAAGTCTGGTCTCTTCCTTTGTGAAGATGGTGACCAGATTATTGCATATGTATTTGCGGGAACCTGGGACTATTACGAGCAATGGCCGATTTTCCCCTACATGACCTCAAGGTTCCCTAAGTTAAGTTTCAAAAATTTTGAAGTAACCACTTCGGCAACCTTCCAGTACGGTCCAGTTTGTCTCGATATGGCCTACAGAGGCAAAAAAAACTTCAACGCTGTGTTCGAAGAAATGCGCTTGCATTGGATGAAAAAATTTCCCTTGGCCGTGACATTCATTAATGCGGTAAATGAAGTTTCTGTTCGTGCGCATTCAAAAATAGGCTGGGAAGAAATTGATCAGTTTGAGTACAATGGCAATCGCTACCTGAGCCTTGCATTTGACATGAAACACTCGGTGATCTAAGATGGAACAGTCAATGGTCACTTTAAGAGAGCTGAAATCAAGCGACGCAGACAGGATGGTTGAATTGGCAAACAATGAAAATGTAAGTATCAATCTTCGAGATCAGTTTCCGTACCCCTACACGCGAAGAGATGCTGAAAGATTTCTGAAATTAATTCAGGTTGGAGATCAGATCTCAGCTTTTGCTATCGAATTTGATGGTGTCTATGTTGGAAATATCGGCATGGTGCGTGAGACCGATGTTTATCGTAAAAGTGCTGAGCTCGGTTATTTCCTGGGTGAACCTTACTGGAACAAAGGAATTATGACTGAGGCAATTGGTTTGGCTACACAATTTGGCTTTGAAAAGCTTGATTTAATGCGAATCCACTGTGGTGTGTTTGGATTCAATAAAGCTTCGCAACGTGTACTTGAAAAGTGCGGGTTTGCAAAAGAGGGAGTTTTCCGAAAAGCAGTTATTAAAAAAGACCAAATCTGGGACGAGGTTCGGTTTGCAAAAATCAAAGACACCTAATTAATCACAGAGACCTATTTTTAAATTACTGACATCCGACTAAAGATGAGATAGCCAAAAAAGGGTTGTTTTTGTTCAAATTAAGGAGATTTTCCCATGTTCTCAAAACCACCCCCCGTCGAAGAGTTGAACAAATTGAGTTGTACTAT
>Ga0316189_10000029_pt1 | contig 122126 bp, 112 predicted proteins | sample LowCovwburrow_MG_FD_204930 | JGI IMG/M metagenome (GOLD analysis project Ga0316189, IMG submission 204930) | Coastal sediment microbial communities from Maine, United States - Lowes Cove worm burrow | ecosystem: Environmental > Aquatic > Marine > Coastal > Sediment | place: USA: Maine... | reverse complement strand
GCCGCGTTATCAGTGAAATGCGCACGAGTTTCACACCCTTCGGCACAGAGGCGCTGGATGAAACACTGGGCGAGCCAAGCGAAGATCAGCGGATTGACCTGCTTGCCGGGCTCGAAATCCGCCAGCCAGATATGTCGCGTTCCGGTTTCTTCATCGACGGCGCAGGCACAGTCATAACCACCGCCGAAGTGGTTGAAGAGTGCCGCGAAATCACGCTGAACCGTGACCATGTCGCAGAAGTTGCCTTCAAGGATACAGATCTTGGTTTTGCTGTACTGCGCCCGACTGAACCGCTTGCGCCAATCGCCTTTGCGTCCTTCCGGCAAGGTGTGGCGCGTATCCAGTCTGAAGTCGCGGTTGCCGGGTTTCCGTTTGAGGGCGTACTTGATGCGCCGACGCTGACCTTTGGCCAGCTTGCGGACATTCGCGGACTGAAAGGCGAAGACACCCTGCAAAGGCTTGCACTGGCGCCGCAAGCCGGCGACGCTGGCGGGCCGGTGTTTGATACGGCAGGCGCGGTTATGGGAATGCTATTGCCGCGCCCCACTTCAAGCGGTCAGCAATTGCCACAAGACGTGAGCTTTTCAGCGAATGCGCGCTCTATTAGTGCGGCATTGGAGGCAAACGGTATTGTTGCATCCACAGCCGAGAGCAACGGCCAGATCGCGGCCGAAGACCTGACATCACGCGCTGCCGACATCACTGTTCTGGTGAGTTGCTGGAATTAAAAGAAACCTAAGCACGGATTGGGTGGGCCAAAACCCACCCTGTCCGGTCAGTCATGAATTTCTGGTGTCACATAAATCAACGTCGGGCCGTCGGCATTAAGGGCGGACCGAAGTGCCGCCTGCAATTCTTCGATCGACTTCGGCGCTGCAGATAGGGCGCCAAAAGCCTCGGCCAGCTTACAGAAATCAGGGTTTTGGGCGATGACTGCGTTCGGCGCGATCTGAGAGCGTATCATGCTGTCCTCGATCTCTTTCAGCTTGCCGTTGTCCCAAAGGATGATGGGTAAGGTCAGACCAAGTTCAACCGCAACGCCAAGTTCCTGCATCGTGTAGTGAAACCCGTAATCGCCAATGATAGCAACGACCGGCTGATCACCTACACCGACCTTACCACCGATGGCAGCGGGTAACGCATAGCCCAGGGTACCAAAGCCATATGGGTGATGCCAGTGACCCGGGCGGTCCATATCAATCACTTCTTTCGCGACGTAAGCAAATTGCGTCATGTCTGAGAAATACATCGTATCAGCCGGAAGCACCGCTTTGATCGCATCGCAAAGCGGAACAATACCGGGACGTTCCGCATCAGTTTCCGCACGCCAGCGGGCGCGGGTTTTGGCGACCTGCTCGGCTTTCCAGCCTTTGGACATCGGGTTATCGATTTCTGCGAGAAGGTTCTCCAGAAAGGCACCTGCATCCGACAGCACTGTTTCATCCGCATGCTGCGCATCAAACAGGCTGGCGGGGTCAATATCGACGCGGATCAGCTTTGCCGTATGTCCAAGATTGTCGCGCCAAAGATCGACTTCTGAGAGCGCTGTGCCAACCGCAATCACCAGATCAGCCGAGCCTATGACGTCTGCGCTGTCGGGCCGCGCTAGATAGGACCCGTAGTTCAGGGCTTCATCCTCGGGCAAAATTCCACGGCCTGCATAGGTGGTGAAAGCTGCGGCACCCGTTTGCTTCATCACAGCGCGTGCTGACTCTGTTGCTGTTCTGGCACCGCCCCCGAAAACAAACATCGGCTTTTTTGCCTTTTTAAGATCAGCTGCCACGCTGGTCGCCTCTTGGCACTGGGCAATCGTCTTGGTCACGCGCGGTTCTGGTGCAGCGTCGGCAACCGCACCTAATACATCAATAGGCACTTGTATGTGCTTGGGGGTGTGACGCTGCGAGGCAAATTCCCCAAAGGCGCGGTCAACTAATTGATAGGCGCTTTCTGCATCCATCGCCGTCTTGGACCAGTCACAAACGCAGGCGGCGGCAATTTCCTGATCCTTCATCTCGTGCAGGCGCCCGCGGCCCATGCCAAGATCGCCTTTGTTCAGGCAGGATGACACAACAAGCATCGGCACGGAATCTGAATAGGCCTGCCCCATCGGGGTCATGATGTTGCAAAGACCAGGACCAGTAATCACATAGGCGACGCCCGGCTTACCTGTTGCGCGTGCATATCCATCGGCCATAAATCCCGCACCCTGTTCATGACGCGCAAGAACATGGGTAATACCCGCCTCTTCGATTCCGCGATAAAGTTCAATGTTGTGAACACCGGGAATCCCAAAGATCGTATCGACATCGCGCGCTTTCAGCATATGCGAAATCTGCGCACCAAGGGGACGTTTGGGCATTAACTTCTCCAGAATTGAATTGTGAGGATTGCGTAGACGGCCAGCAGTTCAAGTCGGCCAATCAACATGGCCGCGGAAAGCATCCATTTCGCGGCATCGTTCAGGCCCGAAAAATTCCCTGCGGGGCCTATTTCTGCGCCAAGACCGGGGCCGATATTTGCCAAAGCTGCGGCTGCACCGGAGAGCGAAGTGATAAAATCAAGACCTGTCATACCCAACAGAACCGACAAAACGCCAAGCGTCACGACGAAAAACACAAAGAACGACATCACCGAGGAAAGTACGTCTTCGCTCACGGTGCGGCCCTGATACCGCGGTGTGAATACACCATGTGGCGCATGGATTTTACGGACCTGCGCGCTTACGGACGCAAACAAAAGCTGGTAGCGGAAAATCTTTATCGAACAGGCGGTTGACCCGGCACAGCCGCCGACAAGACCAATAAAGAAAAACATGACAACCGCAAACGAACCCCACTGCATATAGTTTTCGCTTGCGTAACCCGTGCCTGTCAGGATCGAGACCACATTGAACAGCACCTTGCGAAACGTTTCGCTGTCAGTCTGTGCTTGTTGGGTCCATTGCCACAAGCTTAGCACGGCAATCAACACAATCGCGGTGGCAAAAAATGAACGGACCTGACTGTCTTTCAGCAAGGGTTTCGCGGTACCACCAATAAGCTGCACGTACCGAACGAATGGCAAGGCCGCTGCAAGCATGAACAGTACCGAGGCATATTCGACACCAGCGGAAAAGGCGCCAAAAGAATTGTCGTAATTTGCAAATCCACCCGTTGCAACGGTTGTCATTGAATGGACAACAGCGTCAAACGGCTCCATCCCGAAAGCGGAGTATGACAATCCGCAAAGGACCGTCAGCGAAATGTAAATCACCGAAATTCTTGAAGAAATCTCGGTCGCCCTAGGCAGGATTTTCCCAAAGGTATCAAACCCTTCAGAGCGGAATATCTGCATCCCGCCAATTCTGAGTTCCGGCAGGAACACCATTGCCACAACGATGATACCGATACCGCCGAACCACTGCAAAAGCCCCCGCCATAACAGCAGGCCACGCGGCAAATCCTCGAGATTAGAAAATACCGTAGAGCCGGTTGTGGTGAGCCCTGACATCGCCTCAAAAAAGGCGTCAACCATACGGGCATCCGTTGCCCCAAACGTAAAGGGCAGTGCGCCAAACAGGGGCAGCGCCACCCAGACACCCGTGGTCAGCAAAAAGGTTTGCTGAATCGTAAGCCCTTGCTGCACACCATTCACACAGGCCAGCGCAATCAACCCACCAGTCAAAGCCGTAATGATCGCGCATTCCAGAAATATTGGCCAATGCGCGTTGCCATCCGCCAGATCCAACGCCATCGGCAAAAGCATTGACACCCCAAGACAGGCGACAAGCAGGCCAATGACATATCCAACAGGGCGCAAATCAAACATAAGAGCAAGGCTTGGCCGTAGGTGGCTGAACTGTCAAGCCACAGCGAACATCAGGCAGGTTTGCTACGCTGAAATAATACTGTCCCACCCAGAATAAGGCCCGCAGAAACAAGGAAGTAGGCTGGCAGGGATTCCCCTAGGAAAAGAACTGAAACCGTTGTTCCCACAATGGCCGCGACAGAGCCAATTTGGCTAAGATAAACCGGCCCTGCAATCTTTTGCAGCACAAAATAGAAAACGTAAAGCACTGAGAAAATTGTGATTTCAGTGAGAAGCAAAGTCAGGATTTCTGTAGAAGACAATAATATTCCGGCAACATCCGGCTCTGCCCAGACAACGACTGGCAGCAAGGCGCCCGCGCCACCAAACAGCATCAGAGCCGCCAAAAAAACCGGAGAGACCCCCGTGGGCCAACGCAACGTGCGGTAAATATTTGCAATTGCAATCAGCACGGGCGACATCATTGCAAGTACAATCCAGAAGAAAACACCATCCGCGATATCAAGTTTGGACAGCGACAAAACAACCCCTCCGGCCAACCCTGCAAACATGCCCATGACACGACCCCGGCGTATCTTTTCGATCCCCAGTCCCAGGGCGATCGCATAAGTCAGCAGAATCGGAAACGCAAAACTCAGCGATAAAAACCCTGCCCCGACATGGGGAACAGCCAGAAACGCAATCGCATTGGGAATGGCAAAGAAACTGCCCGCGACCACGCCATATTCAAGCGTATGCCGGTTTAAGACAACGGGTGCTTGCAACAAAAGTGCTGACACCACCAGCAATATGATCGCTGCACCAAACATCGACACCATCAGAAAACCCAATGGCGGTGCGGCCGCTTGACTGGCGAGCTTTGCGACAACAAGCGAAAGGGCCAGCAGAACCCCAACAAGGCCAAGGCAAGCAACTGCGGCGAGCCCGGGATCAGAAGTTTTATTGTTTGCGACATATGACATTTACTTCACCTTCGTAGAAAGCTAGTTTTAACTTGATAAGAAGTATCTAATTACAAAGTTTCTTAATATCAAGGTAAAAGGAATACAAAATGGATCGTGCTTCAACCGCTGTCGAACAATGGCGCAGGGAAATGCCTGGTCTTGACCTTCTTGCCATGGAGATTATCGGCCGCTTGTCCGAAGCATCACTGATCTTACGGCGCGACTGGCTGGAGCCTCTTTTTGCGGAACATGGCGTGCAGGCCGGCGAATTTGACGTTCTGGCAACCCTGCGGCGCGCCGGTGCGCCCTATTCCCTGACCCCGACAACATTGTTTGAATCGGCCATGATTTCATCTGGCGGCATGACAAACCGGCTGGACCGGCTTGAAAATTCAGGATGGATCAAAAGATCGCCGAATCCAAATGACAGGCGTGGAACACTTGTCAGCCTCACTGACGAGGGCGTTGCCTTGTTAGACAAGATGGTTCCGGCGCACCTGAAAAACGAACAGGACGCGATCAAAACATTGTCGCCCGAAGAACAAGCGCAATTGAACCAGCTTCTCAGAAAATTGGTAAAAGGCGTCAGCCGACGTGATAAAGCGTGTTAAACAGTTTTGGATCAAGGCTTTCTGACAAAAACGTCTCTCCCTCGGTCAGAACACTCACCGCATCATGGCTGTGCAAACTTTCCTGATGGCTTGCGACGATTCGAAAATCCCCGACACGCGGATCGTTTTGCAACTCTTCGCTGAACAGGCGGGCTGCATCTTCCACAAAAATGGGGTGCGCTGCATTCAGTTCAGCAAAGGCTTGTTCATCTTCGCGCTTTACCATCACCTGTGTCTCGGTCGGTACCGCGCGGCGGCACATATCGATCAGATCCTCAAACCATAGACAATGTTGATCAGGCCGCAAAACAGCCGAAATGCGCGCGACAGAACGCTGTGAATGCGGCGTTGCCAACTGCCCACGGAACTGACGCGCATGTTCGGAAAGTTCAAGCGAACAGGGGCATGTTGACGAATAAACATAGTCAAGATGTATGATTTTCTTAAATACGCCCCGGCTTTCCACCAGTTCCAGTGACAGATCGTAGTATTGATATCCGGTTAAGCCCGAACGCAGAGAGTTCACGCGCATCGGGAATGAGAAGCGCATCTGAATACGGGCGTCAAAGCTTTCGAGATCTGTCTTATAATCGTTCAGCGCGTCCTCGATCACCTCCATACTGAAGGTTTTTTCGGAATGCGCGTAAAACGTGCGCATGATGCGCGACATGTTGATACCCTTTTTGCCCGCCTCAAGGCTCACCGTCCCCGTCACCGAGGTCTCTAACGTAAGGTCGCCGCCGTCACGCCTGTGAAAACGGATCGGCAGGCGGAAGTTGGAAATACCAACGTGTTGAATATGGCGTTTTGCGCCCTTGATCAGGCTTTCCGGGCCATTCTGAAGGTCTGGCAAGGACGCTTTATAGGCATCATCAGCCAAGAATTCTTCGGGATAAGCCCTTGCCAAGGCAGGATAATTTGCAAGATCCTGATTTGGCAAAAGACGTGCCACAGCGGGGTGCAGCTCTGCAACCTCTGTTACTGTGGCAGTTCGGGCCCATTCCTGCAGGACCGCAAGCGCCTTTTCGGCGTCGGTTCTGCTTGGCTCGACATCGGTGGTCGGCGTATGGACATTCATTGTGTAACCCTCGCGCGCTGTCACAGGCCCCTAACTTAAAGAGTTTAGCACAATTTTTCCAATGCTTATGCGACAAACTCCCTGCCGGATGCGGCCTAAACGGCTTTTAACGCGGAGAGCAAGTCTTGGATCAGGTCATCTGTATCTTCGATTCCGACCGAAACGCGAACAAGCCCCGGGGTGATACCAAGCGACTGTCTTTGGTCTTCAGTCAGCCGCTGATGTGTTGTTGTCGCCGGGTGGGTAATGATGCTTTTTGCGTCCCCCAGATTATTGGAGATCGTAAATATTTTCAACGCATTAAGGAAACTAAATGCAGCCTTCTGCCCACCCTTCAGATCAAGCGACAAGACGGTTCCACCCATTGTCATCTGTGACTTGGCAAGGTCAAACTGCGCGTGATCGGTCAGGAATGGGAAGATAACCCTTTCCAGATCAGGATGTCCCTGCAAAGCCTCTGAAATTGCCAATGCAGATGCCCCCTGTGCACGACAGCGCAGATCAAGTGTTTCCATGCCTTTTAGCATGACCCAGGCGTTGAACGGGCTCATTGAGCCGCCTGTATGCTTCAAATAGGGTTCAAGCTTGCCCCGAATATAGTCGCGCGTTCCACAAACGACGCCGCCAAGGCAGCGCCCCTGCCCGTCTATGTGTTTGGTCGCGGAATAGACGATGACATCGGCCCCAAGATCAAGCGAGCGTTGGAAAATGGGTGTTGCGAAAACATTGTCAACAACAACAGTCGCCCCAACGGAATGGGCAATCTCTGAAACACCCTTGATATCAATAACTTCCAGTGTTGGGTTTGACAGCGCTTCAAGAAAAACCACCTTTGTATCCGGACGCATCGCAGCGCGCCATTGGTCAAGGTCAGTGCCATCAACAAAGGTGACTTCGACGCCAAAGCGCTGAAGGATGTCTTCGAGAATGTAAAGACAAGATCCAAACAAGGCACGTGCGGATACCACATGATCGCCTGTTTTCAACAGGCAGGTCAGCGCCGCGTTGACCGCCGCCATGCCAGAGGCTGTCGCGAACGCATCTTCGCTGCCTTCCAGAGAGGCAATCCGGTCTTCAAACATGCGTACAGTCGGGTTGCCATAGCGCGCATAGATAAATTCGTCTTCGCCGGCTTCGATAAAGCGCGCTTCGGCAGCTTCTGCCGTGTCGTAGACAAAACCTTGCGTCAGAAATATCGCTTCGGACACCTCACCATATTGGCTGCGCCGTGTCCCTGAATGCACGAGACGGGTACGTGTATTCCAGTCTTTTGTCATCTCATCTCTCCTGCCCTATCGGACATAAAAAAAGCCCCACCGTTCACAGACGTCGGGGCAATCGAAATGATCCCTGACCTCTTTAGCAGCATATTTAACGTGGCCCGCAATCCGGTATACAAATCGCCACAGAGTGGGTTTCGGATAGACCTGTTTGAGCGGCCCGTCAAGCGTTCTATCAAAACGCGAGGGCCGATTTCAAACACCTGAATAGGAGGTTTTCAGAAACGGGAAAGCTTATTTTCTACCACTTTTAGTGAGAAAGCTAACAATACCAACAGTATCTTACCTTGTCAGGTTGCTAGGGTCAGGACTTTGAAACTGAAAAAGAACGAAGGCCTGCTACGCGGGGTGATTTCAATCGGTCGACGCAACACTTTAGTCTTTTTGGAAAGATGGAGTGTAAGTCATGAAGTATCGGCTTACGTTCCTGCACGGCCTTGGCCATGGAGTCTGAACCGACTGTCTCGACCCCCCAAACTCTAAGATCGGGCGACACGGATTTTGCGGCGGTGGCGACACCGGATATCATTGAACCACCACCGATTGTGGCGACAATGTCTGGCATCTCCGGTACAGACTGTGACCTGCCCCCCGACGCTCCCTCATTCATAACGAGAGTTTGCGGGTTTGGATTTCATATTCCGTTGCTTCGTTCTGGGCAAGCGCGCCGCGCGCGGAGCCCTCAAATTGCTCAAGCGTCCTTAAACAAAATAGACTTACCAGCCCGTAAATTCGGCAACAGCTTCATCTGAAACATTTCCTGCAATCGCATCTTCGATTGAACGTAGAATTATTTCTGTTCCTTTGTTCGCTTCTTCGCGGGTCAAAGTCAGCGGAGGGGTTAATTCCAACACATTTGACTGCATGCCAACGTAGTAGAAAACCGCACCAAGTTCCCAGGCGCGGTAGACAACCTTGCGGGTAAGATTCGCCGCGGGCGTTTTTGCGTCATCAAGGACAAGCTCGATCCCAATTGCGAGACCACGCCCCCGCACATCACCTATCACCGGTTGTCTGGATTGCGCGTGCTTAAAGGATTTTATCAGGTAATCACCTGTTTTGGCGGCTTGCGTGATCAGGTTTTCGCGTTGAATTGTATCCAGAACAGCCAGAGCCGCTGATGCGCAAACCGGGTTTCCATGCAAGGTTTGCATCGAAAACGATGTAGCAAAATTCATGATTTCTGCGGGGCCAATAACCGCAGAAATTGGCAAACCACCGCCAAGACCCTTGCCCAGAACAACGATATCAGGCGTAAAATCTTCCCACTCAAAACAATTCATCTTTCCGGGGCGGGCAAGCCCTACTTTGACCTCGTCGCATACTGTCAGTATTTCGTATCGCGCACAGAGCTTTGCCAGCTTTCGCAAAAATCCCGCTGGTGGAACGATCAACCCGCCATCAGCTTGTATTGGCTCGATGAAAAACGCTGCGACCTCTTCTCCGGGACAAGTGGCTTCAAGCAATGTCTCGATATGCGAGAGCAATGCATTACCGGTTGGATCATCTTCAAAGGGTCTGTACGGGTTTGGATAGGGTACGAGTGTAAGCCCACCAGATTTCTCCACACCCTCTTGCGCAGAGTGGCCCGATATCGCCATCGAGCCCTGCGTGCCGCCATGATAGGCCCCCGTGAAAGCAAGAATTCGGTTGCGACCTGTCGCAGCGACCACTGCCCGTGCGACAGTCTCATTCGCGTCGCTTCCGGAATGCCCCAACCAGACGCGTCGCTCGCCCGACCCCGGAACAATTTGCAACAAACGTTCCGCTAACATTACTGCGGGCGCATTGGTGGCGGACAATATCGACGCGCCGGCCTGCGATTGCAGTGCAGAGTCAACACTCTGACGGATAGCCGGGCGACCATACCCAAGGCTGGCAGCCCCCCAAGCACCCGAGAGATCAAGCAAACGTCGGTCGGAATCGTCGATCACATAGCGTCCGTCGCCGCCTTTCAGCGCTAAGGGAAAGAATCGCAATTTTTGCAGCGCCGAAACGGACTTCCGGTCGCGATCATAGAGCGTTGCGTCTGACGTCATGGTTCCACCGTTTATGCTTGTAGTTCCGAGATCAGCTCGTCTGTCGTGACTTGCCGACAGTATCCTTGGATCGTTGAGACAGAATTGTCGTGCCGTGCCTGAGTATAGGTCAGGCAGGCGTCCGTTACCTGCGTAACCAGATAGCCCAAATCACAAGCATCCCGGATTGCGCTTTCGACACACTGGTCGGTCAAAAGCCCACAAAGCACCAATTGCTTAACACCAAGATTGCGCAGAACGTAGTCGATATGCGTAGAAATAAAAACTGAAGAGGATGACTTTGGAAATACCATCTCGTCCCTCTCGGGCGCGATCTGGTCAATCACTTTGCCGTCCCATGATCCCTTTGGCACGTTAAAACCGGTTATCTTGTAATCAAGACTGCGGTCACGCCCATCCAGCGTCAGACTTTCAATGGTTGTATACATGACTTCGACGCCGGCCTTTCTGGAAAAAGCCTGTAGCCCTTGCATGTTTGGAATAATACGCGTTTCAAGCTGGTCAAAATACCAGCCGTATTTTTCTTCAAACTTTGCGGGAAGCAGATCTGAAAACTCGGCGCCATCACGATGCGCACTGAAATTCTGAACATCTATGAACAGCAGAGCTGTGTGGTCCGGAACCAGAGGAATATCTCTTGTTAAGGTCATTTCATTTTTCCTTGAATAAATGATCAAATGCACCAACCAGAATTTCCGCCCAACGCGCCTGCCCCTCCGGCGTTTCGATGTGATCATTACGGATTTCGATCAGGCTGTGTGACAATCCACTCGCTTCACCGTGGTTTGGCACGAACCAATCTGAGACATCGTCAATCTGATAGGGCTGGTTCATTCCTATTTTCAGGTCCGGCCGCGCATCGTTTACAAACTTTTCCAAAAGTTGTGATGTGCAGGTGTCCCTGCGGTAAAGAAACCCAATATCCCAAGGACGGCGAACACCACTCATAGATCTTGTGAAACTATGTATAGAAAACGTGGCGCAGCAACTGGGGCTGGAAAGGTATCTGGAGACAACATCCTGAAACGGATCAAAAATCTCCTGCACGCGTGCGTTGCGGGATTGTTCATCCAGTAACGAATTCCCCGGAATTGATATCCCGTCACTGATCTCCGGAATTGCGTCTGGTGCTCCCGTCGGTCTGTTGCAATCAATCACCAAACGACTGTAGCGCTGAAGTACGGCAGGTACCCCCAGAATATGCGCTATGCGCCGGGTCAAACCCTCGGCCCCGATGTCCCAACCAATGTGGCTATCCAGCGCTTCAGTGCTTATCCCGAGATCACCCAACCGCTTTGGTATAGCTTGCCCGGCATGTTCGCAAACCAGAAGGACAGGATGGGTGCTATCCGCGTTTACAACTTCGACCGGGGCTGGATCATCAGGCCCAAGAAGTTGGGTATCAGTTATGTCAAAATGAGCGGGGCTCATACCTTTATTGCTTTCAACGCGGCTGACGGAATCAACCCATTTGGCCGGAAAAGTAAAACCAGAACAACGATCCCAAGGCCTATAGGTTCACGGAACTCTTGAAATTCATGTGGTAAAAACGCCGCGAGGTAAATTTCGATAAAGCCGAGCAGGAAGCCACCGGCCACCGCGCCACGTAAACTGCCCAACCCACCAAGAATTGCGGCAATAAAGGCCTTCAGAACCGGCATAAATCCCATCAACGGGTCTACTGACGCGCGCTGACTTACCCAAAGCACAGCAGCAACACCTGCCAGCAGACCTGACAAAGCAAAGGCCCCGGCAATTACCGTATTCGCGCGAATACCCATCAATCGCGCCACACCAAAATCCTCGGCGGCTGCGCGCATGGCGATTCCGGTTTTCTGGTGTTTCATAAATCGGTCAAGAACAACCAGCATCACGAGGGTTGAGACGATCGCGGCAATTTTGTTAACACCGATTACAAGACCACCAATCGTTACACTGTCAGACAATAGCTGAGGAAGCAGAACCGGTTGCGATCGCGTTGAAATCAGGTTTTGAAAGAGTACCTGCAAAATCATCGCGACAGCAAAGCTCGTCACAAGCATTGTCGCCCCGGAACTGTTCCTGACAGGGCGAAATGCAATGCGCTCCATAAGGACCGCAGCAACCATCGAGGCCGAAATAGCAAGCGGGACAGACAACAGGAACGGCAACCCCGCCAGCCCGCAATACATCAGCACATATCCGGCAATTGTCATCAGTTCGCCGTGGGCGAAGTTGATCAGGCCCATGATCGAAAACACCACCGCGAGCCCAAGTGCCAAAAGGGCGTAAGTGCCGCCTAGGGCAAATGCATTGACGGTTTGTTGTAAAAACAGGTCCATATCATCCACCTCCCAGATAGGCAGATTGCAGAGCATCTGATTGTGAAAGCTCAGATGCGCTGCCTGCCGCAACGATCTTTCCACTTGAAAGGACATATCCGCGGTCTGCGATGTTCAAAGCCATCGAGACATTCTGCTCAACAAGGGCAAGCGTGACACCTTGTTCGCGCAGCAAAGATATCAAATCAAATATCTGCCCAACAATTTTGGGCGCAAGCCCAAGGGATGGCTCATCAAGTAAAAGAAGGCGTGGATTGCTCATCAGCGCACGGCCTACGGCCAGCATTTGTTGTTGGCCGCCCGAAAGAGTACCTGCAAATTGGTCTCTTCGTTCGTGGAGGATCGGAAAAAGCGTATACACACGCTCCCAGGCGTCACTGACAGCGTCTTTGTCTTTGATGCTGTAAGCCCCCATCAACAGGTTCTCTGCAACGCTTAGTGTTCCAAAAACATGCCGACCTTCGGGTGACAAAGTCATCCCTGCTGGCGCAAGTGTTTCGGGCGGCCAATCGGTGATATCGGAACCGTTGAATGTAACTGTACCGCTTGCAACGGGCACAAGCCCGACAAGCGCATTAAGTGTCGAAGATTTGCCAGCGCCATTTGCACCAAGGAAGGCGACGATCTCGCCTTCCTTGATTTCAAAGTCGATTCCACGCACCGCTTCGATAGGGCCGTATCGTACTTGCAACGACTGAACTGAAAGAAGAGGTGCCATGATATCTGACCTTACTGCATGCGTGGTGCTGGGATCAGCGAGGCGTCCGGGCTGGGCTGACCTACAAGTTCGCGCGCACCGTCTTTCACACGAATAAGGGTGACTTCACGCACTGGCATGCCGTCTGTTCCTTTGTAGGTGATAAGGCTGGTTGCGCCTTGAACGTTTTCAAGATTTGCAATCGCATCCCGCAGTTCTTTTGGATCAGTGGAACCGCCCGCCGCGATCACCGCAGCTTCTAGCACTTTCACCAGATCGTAGCCAACTGCGTTGAACACGGTTTCCGACGGGTTGCCGGTAATCTGCTCGTACTTGGCATTAAAAGCTGCCAAAGGGCTGCCCTCGGTCGCGTGACCAGCGGTGGTGAAAACTACGCCTTCCCCAACATCACCAAGCGAGAAGGTCGTCGGGCTGTCAATCCCGTCAGATCCTATCACCTGGCTTGTCACACCAGCAGCACGCAACGCTTTCAGCATTGAAGGAAAATCAGGCTCGTAGGACGATGTCATGATGACATCCGGTTGCGGCGACAACGCCGCGATCCGCGTTGCTATAGCTGAAAAATCCTGCTGGCCAATGGAATGTGTGTCCTGCCCCAACATGGTTCCGCCAAGTTTTTCAAACACCTCAGAGAAATAGAGCGGCATTGTCGTGTACTGAGTATCAGGTGAGTAAACAATGTAAGCAGAGGTATGCCCCTGTTCATATGCCCAGCTGGCGGAGACTGTCGCCTGAACGTTGTCTCCTGGGAAATTGGCGAACATGTACTCCCCACCAATCATCGGCAGCGTTGGCGAGGAGGCGCAGGTTGAAATAGCCGGTATTTCCGCCGAAGAAACGATACCGATAGCTGCAAGCGCCGGATCTGCATCGCAGGGCAGAATCAGCACAGATACGCCTTCGTCCACCAGCTCCTGCGCTGCAATTGACGTTTGCGCAGCATCAGAACGTACATCTTTTTCAATGAGCTCAATCATCACATTGCCGCCGATTCCACCGGCAGCGTTGATTTCGTCAACAGCTATGTGGAAACCCTCGACGACAGGCGAGTCATAGCCAGCAAGCCCACCCGACTGGGCCGTGGCTAAACCGATGCGCAGCGTTTCTGCTGCTGCTGGCATGCTGAACGCTGCTGCACCAAGCATTGTTGAGATAAGCAGGAATTTTTTCATTGGTTTTCTCCATCTGTTGTAGTGACAGTCAGTCTTTGTTTGGGCCCAGATAGGCCTCGATTACGGCGGGGTTGTTGCGAATTTCTGACGGTGAACCTTCGGCTATCAGGTGCCCTTCGTTCAAAACCGCGATGCGGTCACATAACTGGTTGATCAGCTTCAGATCATGGTCGACCAACAAAACCCCGATCCCCAACTCTTTCGTTAGCATCCGCAGCGTTTCCATGAGGCTGTCCGTTTCTTCCCGGTTCATTCCCGCTGCAGGTTCATCGAGGAACAGAAGCGACGGCAGACAAGCGAGCGCACGCGCGATTTCCACTCGACGCTGATCTCCGTAAGACAACGTCCCGGCGTCATCATGCGCATGCCCGATGACACCCATTCGTTCAAGCGCAGCATCCGCACGAGCGGCGGCATTTACACCGCCTTTGGTCGACAATGCGGCGACCAGAACATTCTGATGTACAGTAAGATTTGGAAACAAACGAATGTTCTGAAACGTACGTGCGATACCCCGATCCGCAATTTCGTGTGACACCAACCCAGACAACAATTCCTCGCCCCGGTGAAACTTTCCACTTGAAGGCTCTAAAACACCGGACAACATGTTCATCAAGGTTGTTTTGCCGGAACCGTTCGGCCCGATAAGTCCCATAATCTCGCCCGGTCGCAATGAGATTGATACATCGTTTACGGCGGTCAAACCGCCAAATCGCATGGTCATTCCTTTGGCAATCAAAGGCTGCGTGTCTTTTGTAGGCTGTTCAATAGGTGCTGTGACTTTGACGGCATGTGGGCGAGAAAAAACTCGTTCTTCCCATTCTTTCAAACCAGCAAGGCCTTCAGGCTTGCGAAACATGGCAAATAAAATAATTGCTCCGATGCCGATCTGCGTCGTTCCAAAGACTGCAGGCATATCAAAACCACCGACTGAAAACCCACCTTCAAAACGGCGCAAAACCTCTGTCACAACTGTTATCGCGACGGCCCCTGTTACGGCACCTGTAACCGTGCTCATTCCACCGACGATCAACATTGCAAGCAGTAGGAATGTATCCGTGAAAAAGAATTTCTTCGGGCTGATCGCACCAAGAAAATGCGCAATGAGAGCGCCAGACAATGCCATCAGGGCCGCGCTCAGCACCCAGGATACAAGGCGTTCTCGCCGTATACGAACGCCGACCGCGCTTGCGGCAATTGCATTCTCTCGGCCAGCACGAAGCCGCAGACCTGAGACGGAATCCCGATAGAGCCGCGCAATGATCAGCGCAAACATGCACCCGATAGCTGCTGACCAGAGTGTGGTTTCACGAGGGATCCCGAAAAACGTTTGTGACCCGCGTGTAACATCACGCCATCCGATCAACACACCATGTATAATGATCAACAACCCAAGCGTCGATATTGTGGCGGCGGACCCTTCAAGCTTTCCAAGAGCGATACCAATCAGCAAAGCCACAAAAACGGTAAACATGATTGCGATGACTGAGGCTGGGAACAAGCCAATCTCTGTCGTTGCAAGCCAGTCTGGCAACTTAGGCAGGGTCGCCACTTTGAGATTGGCCGGCAAGGTAAGAAGCGATGCGGTATAGGCCCCGATCCCCATAAAGGACAGATGCCCAAAACTCAGAATGCCGCTATTCCCACTGTAGACCCCCATTCCGACCACAGCGATCAGTGAGATGAAAAACACGGTCAGTATCCGCTCGCTTGCCGCGCCGAGCGCACTTGCCAACAGCGAAGCGAGAACGATAGCAATCACAATCGCAAGAACAGAAGGAATTATGTGCTGGCGCGGTGAAGTTAGCATAACGAATCCCAGAAATTTCACCCTTTCAGTCTTGACTATATTTTTTCATAGTCAAGATTTTTTATAAATTTGACAATTTATTTCCAAAATGCTTTTTGGTACATAAAAGGAGTCATGATGCAAGTTCGAGATCGAATTGAAGAACTCTCTGAAGAGCTGACCGTGACAGAACGCAAGCTGTGCACCGCATTGCTGTCAGACTATCCTTTTGCCGGGCTCGAACCGATTCAATCCCTTGCAGAGATGACCAAAACATCCCCTCCAACAGTGTCACGCTTTGTGACCAAACTTGGATTCAACGGGTATCTGGACTTCCAGCGCCACTTGATCAGCGAATTGAAAGAGGGGCAGCGTTCTCCGGTTGATCTGCAAAAAACCAGCAAACCAGTTCAGGGTGCATTTCTGGCGAGCTTTCTCGGGCGCGCGAATGCGTTGCTTCAGGAAACCTCCAATGCTGTATCCGAAGCCCAGTTCGAACGGATTTGCAGCTTGCTGTCGGACGAAAAGCGCAACATTTACGTCATTGGTGGACGGATGAGCGACGCGCTTGGCCTCTATTTGTCGCGCCATCTGCGACAAGTCAGAAGTAAAGTATATCACCTGCCATCTGATCCAGAAGTCTGGCCTGAATACCTGCTGAGGATGCGGCCAAAAGACGTGCTGGTTGTCGCAGATTTCCGCCGCTACCAACGCAGTCTTCACGCATTTTCGGAAAAGGCAGCAAACACGCGCAATGTGCAAATTGTCCTGATGACCGACAAATGGCTTTCACCGGTTTCCAGACACGCGTCCGAGGTGCTGGCTGTTCCGATTGACAGCGGCACTCTGTGGGACAGTTATGCTGGCGCGATGGCACTGATTGAGGCGATAGTGACCCGAATCGCGGAAGCGAGTTGGAGCAAGACAAAAACCCGTATCGAAGCATGGGATTCGATGAGACTGGACTTTGGAGAACCGACCGATGATCAATAACCCGCTGATTTTCGCCGCCACTTCTGACCTTGCCGGAAAAACGCGCGGCAAAGCCTTTCCTGTTTCTGATCTTGAAAAACGGTTGCGAAAAGGTGTTGGTTGGACCCCAACAAACGTTATGATCACCTGCTTTGATACCATCGCTGACGGCCCATTTGGAGCTTTGGGAGATTTGTTGCTGATCCCCGACCCCGACACAAATGTCGAGGTGGATTTTCAGGATGGCGGCCCAACAGAGCGCCTTATGCTGGGTGACATCACGGATCTTGAAGGCAATCCGTGGGAATGCTGTACGCGTTCAATTCTGAAAGGTGCTCTGGAGCGGTTGAAAACAGTGGGCGGTATCAGCCTCGTTTCAGCTTTTGAGCATGAGTTTCAATTCAAAGGCCCGACATCGAACCGAGGTGAAGCTTACTCTTTAGCTGGGTTCAGCGATCGCCGCGTCTTTGGCGAAGCGCTGATGTCAGCACTGGAATTCGGTGGGCTTGAGCCAGATACTTTCATGAAAGAATACGGTGCCAACCAGTACGAAGTCACCAACGGTCCCGATCAGGGTGTTCGTTCTGCTGACGCGGCTGTGATTTTACGGGAACTGACCCGCATGACCGCAAAACGTCTGGGAGAGGAAGTGACCTTCACCCCAATCCGCGATCCTGCTGGTGTCGGTAACGGCGTGCATATCCACATGAGTTTTCTGGATCAGAGCGGCGAACCAGCCACCTACGCTGGCGACGGTCCGGCTGGAATGTCGCCAGTCACTGCCTCTTTCATAGCCGGAGTGCTTAAATATCTTGGTAGCATCATTGCACTGACAGCACCCTCTGATGTCTCCTATCTACGCCTAACCCCGCATCGCTGGAGCGCGGCGTTTAACAATCTCGGTTTTCGAGATCGGGAAGCGTCCGTGCGCATCTGCCCAGTCACGGGGACCGATCCGAAAAGTATCGCGCGTCAATACAACTTCGAGTATCGGGCTGCAGATGCGGCGGCTTCCCCTTATTTGGCTCTTGCGTCAATTCTTCATGCCGGTGCGCAAGGAATTGAAGACGCGCTACCTGCCCCGGCTGTGACTGAAGAAGACCTCTCACTTCTAACAACCGAGGAATTGGAGCAACGCGGATACGTCCGCCTGCCCCAGTCTTTGGAAGAAGCATTGCAACGATTTGAGAACAACAAAACTGTTTGCAACTGGTTCCCAAAAAACTTCGCGGCGGTGTACATCGCCCACAAAAGAGGTGAGTTATCGGTCCTTGACGGGATGAACGAAGAAGATAGATGTGCCGCTTACGAAGCTGTTTATTAATTTCTGAATGGAAAAAAGCGTTCTACTTGTTGATCAGTAAATCTTGTTTCCAGATTTCAGTCGTAAATGCGTTTGGCCATCGGCACTTCTTTCAGCAATAGGTTGATCGATGCAACCAACGCCATTTCTGCCGGGTTCATACTTCGCATTGGGTTCGTCAAAAAGTAAAGATCAACCGCTGGTAAGTTCGAGTATGGTGGCAATTGCCACAACTGGCCAAGATCGACGTCCTTTTGCGCAACATGCACTGGCAAAGCACCCACTCCAATCCCGGCTATAATCATGCGACGGACCTCGGGTAAGTTTGCTGAAATTCCCTTGAGATCGGGTTTCAGCAAAGCCATCTCTCTGAGTTGCGTAACTGAATAGAGCGGGCCACTTTCCACATCGGTTTGAAATGAAACGGAACTTTCACCCTGCAACTCGGAAATCTTGATCCGCTCTTTCCCAAATAGTCGATGGTGCGGCCCACAGTATAGTCCAAAGTATTCGCGAAACAGGACACTGGCTTTCAGTGCGGGGTCTGGCTCTCTCATCAGACACAAGCCCATGGTTGCGCGGTTTTGTCGAAGGCGGTTAAGTACCTCCAGGCTTTCTGCAACCGAAATGGAATATGTAGCATCAGGGTGGACTTCATTGAAACGTTCAAGCGTTTCGTCGAAATGCGGTGACACCACATGGCTGGTCATCACAATACTTATGTGGCCACTTATCCGGCTCTCTGCTTCCGTCATTAAACTCGGAATTTGTGACACCGACCCAAACATGGTGCTGCATTCACGATAAAGGATTTGTCCTGCCTCAGTGACAGCAAAATGACTCGGACGACGGTCGACCAAACGCTTGCCCACCGTGTCTTCCAATCGTTTCAAAGCGCTGCTTATTGTGGGTTGAGTAACGCCCAGAAAATCGGCTGCGCGGGTGATGCCTCTTCGGTCCACAACCACCATGAATGTGCGAAGCAAATTCCAATCCAGATTCCAAGGGAACCTCTGCTCGTAGGGTTTCATTATTAATCTCATCAATGCACTAAATAGATAGTATTTGTTTGCATTATGTAGAGCCGGCATGCAACAGATTTATGAGAGCGAAAACGAGAGCCGCTTCTGTTCACGCGGCCCGCTCACGGAAACACTGACAGGAAAGGACGCGACATGAATGCGTTTAGAAATATCTTCAGGGCGGTGGCTGTGGCCGGGTCCCTTACAGTTGCAATCGCAGGCTCTGCTTCGACTGCTTTTGCGGATGAGTTGGATGCCATCAAAGAAGCTGGTGTCATGCGTATAGCAATGAGCGGCGCTTACCCTCCGTTCAACTTCGTTAACGAGCAAAATGAAGTCGTCGGGTTTGACCCGTCAATCGGTGCGGAAATTGGCAAGCGCATGGGCATTGAGGTCGAGATTGTCACAACAGCCTGGGATGGCATCATCGGTGGTTTGCTTGCGAATAAGTATGACGCCATCGTCGGTTCCATGTCTATTACTGCAGAACGTGACGAAGTCGTTGATTTTGTTGGGCCTTATTACACAACAAAGCGAGCCATTTTCACAAAAGCTGGGTCTGACATAACCAGTGTTTCGCAATTGGGTGATGCGACACTTGGCGTCACGCTGGGTGAAACGCACGAAGAATGGGCGCGTGACCTGGGATATACAATCCGCACGTACAAAGGATTACCCGAACTGCTGCTCGAACTCGACAATGGTCGTGTGGACGCCATCGTGAACGACTCGATCGCTGCAATTCTGGCGATGAAAGAAGTCGGTTATGACTTCGTCATGATACCTGACCTTGAAACCGAAGTTATCGGCGCGGGCATTGCTATCCGCGAAGGCAACCCCGAGTTGGCTGCGGCTATGCAAGCGGCCCTCGATTCAATGATGGATGACGGCACATACCTTGAAATTGCCAATAAATGGGTCGGCGGCGACATTCGCTGACCTCATCAACTTCGTGTCTGCCGGATAACTTCGGCAGACACGTTTGGCTAGGAAACCCCAAGATGACACCCGAATACGGCAAACTGACATGGGAAGAGGTGCGCGACGCAGACAAAGATCGCGTGGTTATCCTGAATGTGTCAGCGACCGAAGACCATGGTCCCCATATGCCGCTCGATACAGACACAGTGCTAGGAATGGCCGTGGCGAACGGCGTTGCCAAGATGGCCCCTGATGAAGTCTTCGTCATGCCCCCGGTTGCCTACGGGTTCAACGAGCATCACAAAGATTTCCCCGGTGTCATATGGATTCAGCCTGAAACACTGATCGCATTTGTAACCGACATAACCGCATCGCTGGCGCATCACGGATTTCGCCGCATCCTTCTTCTAAACTCGCACGGCTCAAATCATCCGGTACTTGATCTTGCGGCGCGCAAAACCGTGATTGCGAATGAAATCATCTGTGTCTCCGCCTCCTACTGGAATTTATGCGCCGACCGGATAAACGAACATCGAAAGTCCGAGATTGGTGGCATCGCGCATGCTGGTGAATTTGAAGCTGCTATGTACATGCATCTGCAGCCCGAGTTTGTGCATATTGAAAAATCGACAAATCAAAACAAGCACAACCCCAGCAGCAAGTTTTTCAATCTGGATCTAGCCAAAGGTGGCGGCAAGGCCATGTTGATGCGCTGGTGGTCAGAAGCGTCGCCCGATGGAACGATGGGTGATCCGACCGTCGCTGATCCGGAAACCGGGGCTAAGTTTCTTCAGGCAGCGATCGAAGAAACCACTGCGCTCGTTCGCGAAATTCGTGCGTTGCCAATTTTGGCGCGTGAAGACCACCACTAGGATGGAAAGAGAGAAAAATGGATTTTGACCTCATGATGAGAGTTTTTCCCTTCTTTCTTGAAGCGGCTTTGGTGACTGTCCAGCTCTCCATTCTGACTGCCATACTGGGTTTGATCTGTGGTTCGCTTGGTGCGGCGGCGCGATTGTCGCGCCTTCGTTTCTTCCGTGCGATCGGGGCAACATATGTCAGCATCATCCGGGGAACGCCTGCGCTTATCCAAATTTTCATCCTCTACTTCGGAGGGCCACAGATCGGCATACAGCTGGATGCTTTTTCAGCTGGCGTGATTGGCCTGAGCGTGAACATCGGTGCGTATATGACCGAGACTATACGTGGTGCGATCATCTCGGTCGACAAAGGCCAGATGGAAGCCGCGCGCACGCTGGGCATGAGCCGCTGGCAAACGATGCGCAATGTCATAATACCTCAGGCCGCGCGCCTGATGGTTCGCCCGCTGGGAGTGAACATTAACGCTTTGATAAAGGGCACTGCACTGGTCGCCGCAATTTCAGTGATCGAGCTTACATACACCGCTCAGCGCTACATCGGATCCACCTACAAACCGTTCGAGATGTTTCTGATCTCGGGCGCACTCTACATGATCATTATTTATGTAACGGGTCGCGGAATTGCCTGGCTCGACCGGAAAGTGCAGATCACATGATTATTCTGAACCACAGCGGGAGCTACCACCATGGGGCTTGATTTTACAGTTGTGCCAAAATTTTTCGACGTCATTTTCATCGGCGTCGGATGGACAGTTGCTATAACAATAGCTGCAGGCTTGCTCAGCTTTTTCGGTGGGATCGTTTTCGCAGTTGTTGCGCTCTATGGTCCTTTGCTTGTCCGCCTGCCTTTTCGGTTGTTCGCCTGGTTGTTCATGGGCACACCGCTGCTTCTTCAACTCTTCCTGATTTATTTTGGCCTCATACAGATCGGGATCGACTTGCCTGCCTTTGTGGCGGGGGTCGTCGGGTTGGGCCTGCATTTTGCCGTCTACAATTCAGAATTGATTCAAGCCAGCATTCTGGCCGTCGACAAGGGCCAGAATGAAGCTGCAAGAACACTGGGCCTGAGCCGCGGGCAGGCTCTGCGCAAGGTCGTTATTCCGCAAGCTGTGCGCGCGGTCATTCCCCCAATCGGAAACAACATGATCGCATTGCTGAAGGATTCAGCCCTCGTGTCTGTCATCGGTGTCGCTGAACTAACGCTTGCAGCGCAACAGGCCATCGGGCGTACATTCCGACCCTTCGAGTTCTATGTAACGGCTGCGGTTTGTTACTACTTCATCAACCTGGCTTTGGAAGCTGGTTTACGGCGGATCGAACGCCACATCCAGTTGTCACGCTAGGCCCGAGCAAGGAGACAGATCATGTCAGATGCCCCATTTATAGAAATCCGGAACGCGGCAAAAAGCTTCGGTGCGCTCGAAGTACTCAAGGACATTAATCTGACTGTCGAGAAAGGCCAGATCGTTGCCATTATTGGCCCCAGCGGTTCAGGAAAATCTACGTTGCTGCGCGCGATAAACGAACTTGACCCATTGACCTCGGGTGAGGTGTGGCTTGACGGGGTGCAGATCAACAAGGACCTTCCATTCCGGCAATATGAAAAGCATGTAAATCAGGTTCGGCAAGACATCGGCATGGTGTTCCAGCACTTCAACCTATTTCCGCATTTAACGGTTCGCGGCAATATCACGCTTGCGCCCAAGATGCTCAAAGGTCTCTCCGACAAAGAGGTTAATGAACTTGCTGAAGAGCAACTGAAACGCGTCGGCATGCTGGAGCGGATTGACTACTACCCCAGCCAGCTTTCAGGTGGCCAGAAACAACGCGTCGCCATTGCCCGCGCGCTCGCGATGAAACCCAAAGTGATGCTGTTTGATGAGGCAACGTCCGCGCTCGACCCCGAATTGGTGGAAGAGGTTAACCTCGTCATGAAACAGCTTGCTGAAGAGCATATGACGATGATCATCGTGACCCATGAAATGGGCTTTGCGCAGGATGTCTGTGACCGTGTCCTGTTCATGGACCAAGGATATGTTGTCGAGGAAGGCTCTCCGGATATTGTGTTTCGCAATCCAACCCAGGACCGCACAAAAGATTTTCTGAAAAAGCACCTTCAAGGCCAGAACTGAAGTGAAAGACCTGCACATGACACGATCGTCGAATTTGTTCTATCAGTCGCGCCTCGCGCGTCCGATGCTGGATCGTGCTGAAGGGATTTACCTTTGGGACACAACGGGCAAGCGCTACCTTGATGGGTCAAGCGGGGCTATGGTCAGCAACATCGGTCACTCCAACCCCCGCGTGATCGAGGCGATGAAGAAACAGTTGGATAAATCTTCATTTGGCTACCGTCTGCATTTTCAAAATGAACCTGCCGAAAGACTTGCCCGGATGACGGCTGAATTGATGCCCGAAGGGTTGGACCGTGTGTTCTTCGTTTCCGGTGGATCGGAAGCGGTGGAAAGTTCTATTAAGCTTGCGCGTCAGTATGCGATCACACAGGGCAATGATAAGCGCTGGAAAGTAATCTCTCGCTTTCCGTCGTACCACGGGGGGACATTGGGGGCCGTCGCACTAACCGGGTATGACCCCCTTACCAAGCCTTTTGCTCCTATGTTGCGAGAGATGCCGAAGATTCCGGCGCCCCTGTGCTATCTGGATCAGGACAATCTGGATGACGAAGCTCGCGGATTGAAATACGCCGAGATGCTGCGGGACGAAATCATTGCACAGGGCCCGGAAACTGTGTTGGCTTTTATCATGGAGCCCATTGGCGGCGCCTCTACCGGGGCCTTGGTGGCACCCGACAGCTACTACGGCCGTATCCGCGAAATCTGCGACGAATTCGGCATTTTGCTGATCTATGACGAGGTTATGACCGGCGCTGGTCGCACGGGTAAATTTGTGGCTTCAGAGCATTGGGGAATCACACCTGATATCGTGGCCCTGTCCAAGGGGTTTGCCGCTGGATATTCACCGCTTGGGGCTATGGTTGCAAAATCTGACATTGTTGATGCGGTACTGGACGCGGGTGGCTTTTTGCACGGCTTTACCTACGCAGGTAACCCGCTTGCCTGCGCTGCAGGGACTGCCGTTTTGGCGGAGCTTCAGAGACTGGATCTGATTACAAATGCAGCGGCTATGGGTGAGGTTCTGAAAAGTGAGCTTACCACCCTAATGGATCGATATCCGTTCATCGGGGATGTACGCGGCAAAGGTCTTTTACTTGCGTTTGAGCTGGTTTCTGACCGCGAAACCCTGGTGCCTTTGCCCAAGGAACTTAACGCCTACAACCGTTTGGTCGATCTCGCTTATGAACGCGGCTTGATCATCTACTCACGCCGTACACGTGGCGGGATTGAGGGTGACCATTTTCTTGTCTGCCCGCCTTTGATCATAAACCGGCCTCAAATCGATGAAATCACAGCAACCCTTATCGAGAGCCTTGATGCGATGGCTGCCCAGATGAACCTGCCGGTGAATGTCTGATGCCGATGCCCGACAAAACCACCGACTTGACGGGCGCCATCGCCCTGATCCCGGATGCGGCCAGTATCATGGTCGGTGGATTTGGGGTGCCCGGCACACCATTCTGTCTGATTGAGGAACTGGTTAGACAGGGCCAGAAAAACTTGACCATTATCAAGAATGACAGCAACGAGGCTGGCATGGGTGTCGACTGGTTGCTGCAATCAGGGCAGGTCAAAAAGCTTATCACCAGCCACATCGGGCTAAACCCCAACGCCGTGCGACTAATGAACGAAGGCCTGATAGAGGTAGAGTTCGTTGCACAGGGCATTTTGGCTGAACGCATCCGTGTCGCGGGCGCCGGTCTGATGGGATTTGTGACAGATATCGGGATGGGTACCCCTCTTGCCGAAGGTAAACAACGTGTTATTTTTGAAGGAAAAGAAGGCATTTTGGAACCTGCCCTGAAAGCGGACTTCGCGCTGGTACACGCGGATACGGCTGACCCATTTGGAAACCTGACCTTCAACGCAACTGCAAGAAATTTTAATCCGCTGATTGCCATGGCAGCCCGCTGCACTATTGCCGAGGCGGAAAGGGTGGTGCCTCTTGGAAAGATAGATCCAGGGCATGTGCAAACCCCTGCCCCCTTTGTCGACCACGTCGTGGCTTTACCCGATCTGCCGGAGGTCTATGGCATTGTTGAACGCTAAGGAACGGATGCTGCGCCGTGCAGCGAAAGATATTGAGGCAGGCATGACCGTCAATCTGGGGATTGGGTTGCCGACACAGGTGATGACCTATGTTTCCAAGGATTTGCCCGTTTGCCTGCATTCTGAAAACGGCATTGCCGGTGTTGGTGCGCTTGTGACGAAAGACAAGGCAGACCGCAATCTGATTGACGCGGGTGGCGCTTATATTTCACCAGTTCCAGGGGCTTCCTATTTCGATAGCGCGGTCTCTTTCGCACTGGTGCGTAGTGGGCGGCTTGACCTGACACTTCTGGGCGCCTTCGAAGTGGCAGCCAACGGGGATCTTGCGAATTGGATCATTCCGGGACGTTTTGCAGCGGGGGTTGGCGGTGCAATTGAACTGGCGCAAAAGGCGCGTAAAGTGGGTGTGATCACCACCCATACCGACAAGCACGGGAACCCAAAAATACTTGAGCGCTGCACATTGCCCCTGACCGCAATCAACTGTGTGGATCGAATTTACACTGACATGGCCGTCTGTGACATCACCTCGGAAGGCCTGATCCTAAAGGAAATCGCTGAGGGTGTTTCTGTCGAGGACGTCGTGAACGCCACCGGTGCTGATCTCACCATCCCAGGCGCTCCACTGCCTACGTTCTAATCGGGAAAGACCAATGGAAGCCTTAGAAAAATCCGCAATCCTGAACGCGGTTGATACGTTGTTTGATAGCGAAATCGAGTTTCTCTCAGAACTCAGCAGTCATCCGTCAACACGCGGCAACGAACAATCCGCACAGGATTTCATGGCAAATGAGCTGCGGAATCGAGGGTATGACGTCGACCGCTGGAATATAGTGGTCGAAGACATTTGCCGCCTGCCCGGCTTTTCCCCGGTCATCGGCAACTATGACGATGCGGTGAATGTTGTTGGCACACATAAAAGCACGACAAACAAAGGTAAAAGCCTTATCCTGAACGGCCATATCGACGTGGTTCCTGAAGGGCCGCTTGATATGTGGGACACGCCACCTTTCTCCCCCCGAGTAGACGATGGTTGGATGTATGGTCGCGGTACCGGAGACATGAAAGCCGGACTGGCAAGCAACCTGTTCGCATTGGATGCGCTGCGCGAAATCGGTTGCGCCCCGGCGGCAAATGTGCATTTTCAGTCGGTTGTCGAGGAAGAATGCACCGGAAACGGCGCGTTGGCGTGCTTGCAGCGCGGCTACAAAGCGGATGCCGCGCTTATCCCTGAACCATTCGATGAACAGCTCGTCAGTGCACAACTGGGGGTCCTTTGGTTTCAGGTGCATCTCAAGGGCATTCCTGTGCACGTTGCCTACGCCGGAAGCGGTTCTAACGCGATCGAGGCTGCGATTCCGCTGATTGATGCGCTTCACAAAATGGAAACACGCTGGAATGAACCGCACTTCAGGCACGCCCAGTATTGCAATCATGACCATGCGCTAAATTTAAATGTTGGAAAGATCGAAGGTGGCGACTGGACAAGCTCTGTTCCGGCATGGTGCGTGTTTGACGTTCGAATGGGCCTGTTCCCCGGCCAAAGCATTGACGACGCCAAGCGCGAAATCGAAGAGGTGCTGATAGAGGCTGCGCAGGGGCATTCTTTCCTGCGAAACAACAAGCCCGAGATTGTTTATCATGGTTTTCACGCCGAAGGTTACGCCTTGACGGACCACAAGGCCGCCTCAGCGGGTCAGGCTATCTCAAAACTCGAAAATGCCCATCGCTCAGTCACAGGCAACGCTTTGAATTTGGCCCCCATCACCGCCACCACCGATGCGCGGTTCTTCGGGCTTTATGCAGACACCCCTGCCTTGGTTTATGGACCTGCGGCTGAATCAATTCATGGCTTCAATGAACGCGTTGATCTTGAATCTGTGCGCCGTATTACCCAAACAACTGCGCTGTTTATCGCCGACTGGTGCGGTCTGGAAAAACTCTGAAAGGGTCTGAAATGCGCGAAGCTGTCATTGTTTCAACTGCTCGAACACCTCTTGGCAAAGCCTATAGGGGAGCCTTCAACAACACTCAGGGGCCTGTTTTGGCGGCGCATGCGATACGCGCGGCGGTGACGCGTGCCGGGCTGGAAGGGGGTGAAATTGAAGATTTCACCATGGGGTGTGCACTGACCCAAGGCACTACAGGTATCAATGCAGCCCGTCATGCGGTTTTTGCTGCGGGCTTGCCTGATACAATCGCCGCCGCAACAGTCGACCGGCAATGCGCCAGCGGGCTTTCAGCCATTGCGACCGCCGCGCATCAGGTAATGCAAGAAGGTGTCGATGTTACCCTTGCAGGAGGTGTGGACAGCATTTCACTGGTGCAGAACGACAAATGGAACGGTCACCGATATAAGATTCGATCGGTGGCAGATAACTATTATATACCCATGCTTGAAACTGCCGAGATTGTTGCAAACCGCTATGATATCAGCCGCGAAGCGCAGGACGAATATGCGCTGCAAAGCCAACAAAGAACGGCCAAAGCGCAAGCAACTGGCCACTTTGACAATGAGATAATTCCCGTCAAAACAATGAAGTCGGTCAAGGATAACGCCACAGGTGAAACGCGCGAAGAAACCGTGATGCTTCGCACGGATGAGTGCAACCGACCTGGCACTACCCTTGAAGCTTTGCAGGGGCTTGCCCCGGTTATGGGCGAGGGTCACTGTGTTACTGCGGGCAACGCCAGCCAGATGTCAGACGGGGCGTCGGCCTGCGTTATCATGTCGTCCAACGAAGCGGCCCAGCGCAATCTGGAACCCTTGGGTATCTTCAGGGGCATGGCTGTTGCTGGATGCGCACCCGAAGAGATGGGCATTGGCCCAGTTCTTGCGATCCCGCGTTTACTTGAACGGCACGCCCTTAAAGTGCAGGACATCGACCTTTGGGAAATCAACGAAGCTTTCGCTTCACAGCTTCTCTATTGTCGTGAGAAACTTGAAATCGATCCTGATCGGCTCAATGTCAACGGCGGCGCTATCTCTATCGGTCACCCATACGGGATGAGCGGCGCGCGTATGGCTGGGCATGTTTTGCTGGAAGGGAAACGTCGCAACGCGAAACTGGCTGTCGTGAGCATGTGCGTCGGTTGGGGCATGGGTGCCGCTGCGTTGTTCGAGGTTCTCAGCTAGGTCAGCGAAGAAAAATAAGAAATATGGAACTTACGCGGCAAACTACGTTCAATACGAGTTCCGACAATTCAAATGTTCGCCTCGAGAACCCGAACCAATCTAGTTGGATTAAGTAACTGAATTGGCTTTGGCGCCACCGGTAGATGCTTGAACGGCTGACACCATAAAATTCGCCCTGTACTGGCGACGTGGCCAGCCACTTCAGTGTGTCTAAGTATCCGCAATTTTCGCTGTATCTACGTTAATCCTTGGCCATGAACATCTCCGTCTTCCCAAACCTGAGAGGTTAAAGAAAATGCCCCGCGAGAGCGCCTTGGGTGTGGTGCAACCAAGGCCCGCTTCATGTTCAGGCAACCACAGCACTCCAAACTTTGAAGGACTCCTGCTACTGCTCGCCCACCCCTCACGCCATGCCCTTCGATCATGTCCATGCCGTCCCCGGTTTCCCGGTTCTCCGCACAGACGTAAGCCGTGTCTTCGGCACCGAAGCAGTAGATAATCAAGGTTTCATGTCGCGTTGTCTCGTCCCATTCCAAACCCTGAAGAAATTCGATGATCGGGTGTCAGGAACTCTTGACGCAAAAAATCCAGATGGCATCCAAGAGTTTCTTCTTTGAATGCCGTCGTCAAAGTTCGTCTTGCCATATGGGATTAGTCCAAGCACGTTTGCCTGCTCCGTCGATTATCGTCACGCGCAACCACGGGCTTCGATCCGGCACCAGCCAACCGACGTCAAGGTCAGCAAGATTGAGCGTTGCACGGGTAATGGATTTGCCGTGTGATTTAACGGAACGCGATGTGCCGCCGACAACGGAAATAGAATCTACGGGCGAGCACTCAATATTGATCTGATCTTCGGAAATGGACAGAGAATGGATTTGCGGTCCTTGGCTGGAGTAGTAATTTCCTAATTTGAGCGCATTGAGCAATTCGCTGGGTTCCAGGCTTTCCGCTTTCACATGAACCCAACCGCCAAAAGCATCATCATGGCCACTGGAAAAATGAGCATCATCAGCTGCGTAAGCAGTGAGGCGTTTTCCTTCATTTGCCATTTGGTCAAGCATATACCAACCTTCGCCCCGGTCGGTTTGAACCGCGCAGCCATGATTGTAAATTTCTACTGCATGAGCTGCATCGATACTGCGCGCATCTTCCATTGTGAGCTGTGACCATGCAGGGTGCGCGATAGCAACAAAGGCACCTGCTTCAACTGCTCTACGAGCAATTTCCGGGCCTGTTTCCTCGTCACCGCACGGTTCAAAACCCAGTGGGAGACCGGCCGCAAGTATGTGCCATAGCTCCCCGACGCTTGTTTTAGGCGCGTGCAACTCAGCCCCGATTATTGTTGTAAAACTGTTTGAGCGCATACTTCGCGTATCGGCCATCGGCCATCTAAACTTTTCAACAAAATGCTCCGACATCATAAGAAAATCATAGCCAGCATTCTTGTACGCTTGGACCACATTCTCTATCGGTAAAGCTCCGTCAGAAAGTGTCGAATGTGTATGGAGATTGCCGCGCCAGAAGCGTCCCGGCAAAGAGAAAGGTGATATGTTGTTCATTAATTTACCTTTGAAAGCGGGTGCTTATTATAAAATGTCATATATGGACGGCGTTACTGCACAAATCGGCCTGAGTTCAGGTTGTCCCTCCATTTTCAGTGGGGTCTTGCTGAAAAACGACGGCCTTCTTTAGCTTCATGATCAGAGTGATCCCGCCTACACCCATGTTCGGTCGTTCGCTGGTGTAAGTCCATAGCCATTTATGGAGTGCTATCAGAAGAAACTTGCTTCAGGCGGATCAAGTGATTTCGTAGCCCTGGGCACGAGCACATGCAGCACATGCAGCACATTTCACTCCGGCAAAGCATCACTTGAAGCAATCCTTCTGGCGGTGACGTTCAATGCCCGCTTCCCACTATCGTTACGCAACACTGAAAACCGGCGACACGAACGCGGGATCGACATAAGCCACCAGGCCGGCGGCTTTGGTGGAACGGGTTGTTCCAATATTTTGCCACCCTCTTGCCAAGTGATGCGATCTTTGTGTGGTCTAACGAATTGCCTGAGTTGGGAAATTGAGGCGAGTTGGAATTCCTTTGGCTGCCCAAATTCTCGTTTCAATCGTATAGGTGTTCTCGGCTCACGCCCGATTCAAACGCATTTATTGCCTAAATCGTGACACCTCCCATTTAGCCGTCAATAACACAGGCGCTCGACACTCGCTCTTGGAGGGGGCATTGTCCTGGTGGGCGCATTCCGGCATGTAGTAAAATTGTCGGAGACGGCGCTGCGCAGATTTTCACGTTAAGTGAGTTAATTCGCGCAATGTGACTGGCTTAAGTCACGCAAAAAGAAAAGCGAAAACGCACTCATGGAAATCAAATGGCTGGAGGATTTGTTGGCGCTGGCTTCCACGGGAAATTTTCGCATCGCCGCCGAGCAGCGCAACGTATCTCAGCCGGCGTTCAGCCGCAGAATCCAGGCCCTCGAAGCCTGGGTCGGAGCGCCATTGGTTGACCGGAGTTGTCAACCCTCGCGCCTGACCGACGCGGGCGAGACCTTTGCAACCGTGGCGCTGGAAATTGTCAACCTTTCTTATCGGTCTCGTGATGATATTCTGGCGAAAATTTCGCACGAGAAGGAGAAGATCCGTTTCTCAACACTGAGTACACTTGCACAGTTTTTCATGCCAGCGTGGCTAAAGAAACTTCAGCCATTTATCGACACGGACCAGTTTGTTGTCAGAACTGATTTCGGGACCATCGCGAATTACCTCGATGCGCTTGAGGAAAACGTCGTTGACCTTTTTATCTGTTACGAGAACCCAAAAGTTGGCTTTCATAGTGATGCGGAAAAGTTCACTTTTCTGAAACTGGGTGAAGAGACGCTGGTTCCCGTGGTGGCGCCAAATTCAACCGGCGCTCCGCTTTGGTGGTTGCCGGACATGCCCGAGGGTCCGATCCCCTACCTTCATACCGAATCTACGCTTTCCCTGTGGCCGGTCAAACAGCACTTGAAGAAACACTATGCCGATCTGTCTTTCAATATTGTCTACGAATCCTCCATTGCGACGGCCTTGAAGGCGATGGCCATCGAAGGCTATGGCGTCGCATGGATCCCCAGAGCTATCGTCGCCGATGACCTCGCGAACAAGACGCTTGTGAGGGCGGCTGGCCAAGCCGATGATATCGTTGTCGATATCAAAATCTATCGCTGTAACACATTCAAAGAACCCAGGATCGAGACGTTCTGGCAGGCCTTACTTCAGAAAAAATTATGATCTGAGGGCAAAGACTGATAGGTTGTTTTATCTTTCTTAGACCCCCTCCGGAATGCGCGGCTTTCGCTGCATTCCGATCTCTCCCAATTCGATACCATTTGAACATGGCATCAGAGAGCGATGCGTTTTGCGCATGAGGTGCTCTGATATTGGCATTGGACGCCTTTGCTCGGGCCCCAATACAGTCCGGCAAAAGAAAACCATCAGGGAGAATACCGAATGAAATTACGAACTCAAATTGCAACGTTTGCTGCCTTAACTGCTGTGGCAGGTATGGGCGCAACCACCGCTTTCGCCGAAAGCACTCTGGATATCGTCAAGGAACGCGGGAATCTGCGCTGTCAGGTCGGCCCGCCTTCGCCGGGTTACTACAATCTGGACAGTGACGGCAACTGGTACGGGCTTGACGTCTCTGTCTGTCAGGCTGTGGCAGCCGCGATCTTCGGCGACAAATCACAAATGGAAATTCAGTCTGTGTCCAGCCAGGCGCGCTTCACCGCTCTGGCAAACGGAGAAAGCGATCTGTTGTCGCGCACCGCCACATGGACGCTGACCCGAGACACCCAGTTGGGCATCGATTTCCTGTCTCCGAACTTCTATGACGGTCAGGGTTTCACCGTTCGCAGAGATAGCGGCATCACGAGCGCGATGGAGCTTGCAGGCGCCAAGGTCTGCGTGACAACCGGCACCACAACCGAACTGAACCTCACCGATTTCAGCCGTACCAATGACTTGAATATCTCGAATGTAACGTTCGAAGATTACAATGTGCGCGACGATACCTATCTGAACGGTGGCTGTGACGCGGTAACGGGTGACAAATCGTCGATGGCGGGCAATATCGCGTCCTTCCCGGTTCCCGCCGATCACATGATCCTGCCTGAAACCCTGTCGAAAGAGCCGCTCGCGTCGGCTGTTCGCCATGGTGACAATCAATGGTCCGACATCGTGCAATGGAGCATTTTTGCGCTGGTCAACGCCGAGGAACTGGGCATCACCCAAGGCAACGTCGACGAAATGCTGGCCAATTCATCCGACCCTAATGTCCGCCGTATGCTGGGTGCCGAAGGCAACCTACACGAGGGCCTGGGGCTTGAGTCTGACTGGGCCTATAATATCATCAAGGAAGTCGGTAACTACGGCGAGATTTACGAAGCCTACATGGGCGGTGGTGAACAAGGTATCGGCATTTCGCGTGCAGGCACTTTGAACGCGTTGTGGTCCGATGGCGGGTTAATGTATTCGCCTCCGATGCGTTAGGAAACACAGTGGCGCCGGGCAGTTCGTCTGGCGCCATTTTCTATTGCGGGGAGCAGAATTCATCAAAGACGTTACTTGCGCTGAAACGAGGGTATGAATGACACAAACCATAGATCAGACAAGCCCGATGCGCATCAGGCCGAAAGAGAAGTTCGACTTCTTTCATGATGAACGTGTTCGCTCTGTTTTTTACCAACTTCTGACCGCCGGGATTTTTGGCTGGCTGATGTGGTATCTGATCGCCAACACAGCGCATAACCTTGAAGTGCGCGGAATGAATACAGGCTTTGGCTTTATCAACAGCTCGGCCGGGTTTGATATTGATTTTAAACTGATCGACTATTCGCCCGGCGTCGGCACCTATGGCCTGATATTTCTGATTGGGGCGATGAACACCCTGTTTGTTTCTTTTCTGGCAATCATCGTCAGCACGGCCTTGGGCTTTTTCATCGGCGTTCTGCGGCTGTCGAACAACTGGCTGGTGTCAAAAGTAGCGCTGGCATTTGTCGAAATCTTCCGCAATACGCCGCTGTTGATCCAGATTGTGTTTTGGTACATCGGGGTGTTTTCACTGTTACCGGCAGTCAAAAAGACGATTGATATCTCGCTCGGTGCCGAGATGTTTCTTTTGAACAACCGCGGCTTGTATCTGGCAACACCGATCATGGGCGGGCTGTTCTGGATGACCCTGTTGGCGGTTGGTGCCGCCCTTGTGGGGGTGTTCCTGCTGCGGCGCAAGGCGCGGAAACTGCAAGAGCGCACAGGCCAGCAAATGAGAACGCTACTCCCATCCCTAGCACTGGTGCTCTTGGTACCAAGTGCAGTGTTTGTACTGACTGGCATGCCGCTCAGCTGGGATATGCCAACGCTGCAAGGCTTTAATTTTGCAGGCGGAACCAGCGTGCCACCAGCATTCCTGGCGCTGCTTGTGTCGCTCAGCATCTATCACGCGGCCCAGATTGCCGAGGCCGTGCGGGCCGGTATTTTGTCAGTCAACAAGGGACAGAACGAGGCCGCACTTTCCATCGGTTTAAAACCTAGCCGGATCATGGCGATGGTTGTCATCCCGCAAGCCATGCCTGCGATTGTGCCGCCCTTGATTTCGCAATGGATGAACACAGTCAAAAACTCATCGCTGGCCATCGCCATTGGATATGCCGACATCGTTTCATTGTTTATGCAAACCACGCTTAACCAGATTGGACATGCGGTTGAATTGGTCGGGATGACCATGGCGTTCTATATGTTCATCAGCCTGTCAATCTCCGGTCTTCTGAACATCTACAACAAACGCGTGCAGTTGGTGGAACGCTGATATGGCTATAATCAACGCCACAAAAACCCCTGAACGCGCAGCACCCCTTGGCGAACGTTCCGCTATTGGCTGGGTCCACAAGAACCTGTTCAGCTCGTGGTTCAACGCAATCCTGACCGTCGTTACCGGTTATCTGGTTTTCATCACCTTATCGGGGGTCTGGAGTTGGGGGTTCACCGACGCGACCTTTGTAGCCCAGAACCGGCGCGAATGTTACGACAACAGCCTGACCGGGGCTTGCTGGGCCGGTGTCATCGACTGGCTGGACAACATATTTTACGGCCGTTACCCGCGTGACCAGATTTGGCGGATTAACTACGGCGCGTTGATGCTGGTTCTTTGGATGGCCCCGCTATGGATGGGACGCGTCAAAGGCAAAATCCTGATTGGTGCGGGGGTTGTCGTCTTCTATCCGTTTCTTGCCGGATACTTGTTTTCCGGTGGAGACAAGGGCTTGTTCATGCAAGTCATGGTCACGGGGGCCGTTGTCGCGCTGATCGCAAATACGGCGAATATGCTGACCGGTGTGCTGCGGGGCGAATTCCTGCCGGATTATCTGCTGCGTGTTCTGGGCAAAACCACTGCCCCGGACAAGACCCAGCACAATATGTTGCTGGCAATCGCACTTACGGTCTTCGCGGCGGTGTTTATCTGGCAAACAAGCTGGACGGCTGAGGAAGTCAGTTGGACCAAGTGGGGCGGCCTGTTTTTGACCATGGTAATTGCGGGCATTGGCATCGCGTCATCATTGCCCGGTGGTATCATTTTGGCGTTGGGCCGTCGCAGCAAACTAACTGTCGTCCGGGTTCTTTGCGTCGCCTTTATCGAAGTGTTCCGCTCGGTGCCGCTGATCACCGTATTGTTCATGGCGACCACTATGTTTCCGCTCTTCATGCCCGAAGGGTTTGTGCTGAACAAGCTGGTGCAGGTCATCATCGCCGTTGTCCTGTTCAATGCCTGCTACATGGCCGAAACCGTGCGTGCCGGGCTTCAAGCCATCCCAAAGGGTCAATATGAGGCCGCCCATACAATCGGGCTTGGCTATTGGCGCACCACTGGGTTGATCATTATGCCCCAGGCGCTCAAACACATGATTCCCAACATCGTCGGCAGCTTTATCGGCCTGCTGAAAGACACCACGCTGGTGTCGATCATCGGGCTTTTCGACATCCTCGGAATGCTGCGCTCGATCAGCAAGGACCTGCCCTGGCTGGGCCTTCACAAAGAGCCGCTAATCTTCGGCGCGATACTGTTCTTTGTCCTGTGCTTCTCAATGTCCAAATACAGCCGGCATCTGGAAGTAAAACTCTCGGCTGGAAACCAGCATTGACCCGGAATTCGAGGAAATGACCATGACAAGCGAACAAACCCAGGGCCAACTTGCCTCGGCGGCCTCAACCGAGGTCATCATCGAAATAAACCAGATGAACAAATGGTACGGCGCGTTCCATGTTCTGAAAGACATCGATCTGACCGTACATAAAGGCGAGCGGATCGTGGTCTGCGGCCCCTCGGGTTCGGGCAAATCAACACTGATCCGCTGCATCAATGCACTGGAAGAGCATCAGGAAGGGGATATCATCGTCGATGGTATCAAGCTAGGTAAGAACCTGAAGAACCTTGACCATATCCGCACCGAGGTCGGCATGGTGTTTCAGAACTTCAACCTTTTCCCGCATATGAGCATTCTTGAAAACCTTACACTCGGGCCCGTCTGGGTCCGCAAGATGAGCAAGCTCGACGCTATTGAGACCGCGATGACCTATCTGGAGCGGGTTAAGATCCCCGAACAGGCCGACAAATACCCCGGCCAGCTGTCCGGAGGACAGCAACAGCGGGTCGCCATCGCGCGTTCGCTGTGTATGAACCCCAAGATCATGTTGTTTGACGAACCGACTTCGGCGCTTGATCCGGAAATGATCAAAGAGGTGCTGGATGTAATGGTCGAACTGGCGGATACGGGTATGACAATGATTGTGGTCACCCATGAAATGGGCTTTGCCAAGACCATCGCCGATCAGGTGATCTTTATGGATGAGGGAGATATTGTCGAGCAAAGCGGGCCTATCGATTTCTTTGACAACCCGCAGCACAACCGCACCAAAATGTTCCTTAGTCAGATTCTCTGACCAAAAACCCCTTTGCTCCAGTGACCGAGGTGCGACATGTCCTTTGAACTATTTGTCGAAGTCACACGAAATAAAACCGTCGAAAGCCGCCATTTCGGCGCGGCGGTCGTATGCGATCACAAAGGCAACCTGCTGGAAAGCTGGGGGGAACCAGAGCAACTCGTTTTCCCGCGCTCTGCTCTGAAACCAATGCTGGCGATCGATCTGATCGAAAGCGGCGCCTGTGACAAGTTTGGGCTGAGTGACGCCGAACTGACCCTGGCTTGCGCATCACACCAGGGCGAGCCGATGCACCAAAACCTGGTCGAAGCCTGGCTGCACCGTCTGGGACTTGGCGATGATGACCTGGCTTGTGGCAGTGTGCTGCCCGACGATATCGAAAGTGCCAACCATGTTCTGGCCTCGGGCCAGCATGGCCGCCGTTCGCATCACAATTGCTCAGGCAAACACGCGGGCTTTCTGACCAATGCGCTGCATCTCGGACTACCGACTGCCGACTATCATCTGATCGGGCACCCTCTGCAACAGCGTGCCTTAGATACTCTCTCTGACCTCGCTGAGATCGACTTGAGGAAATTTCCCCTGGGAATCGACGGCTGCGGCTTTCCGGCGATCACGATGCCCTTGGCAAAGCTGGGGCATGCCATCGCCCGGTTCAGCAATCCTGCCGATCTGAGTGCGGAGCGAGCCCGTGCAATTTTTCGGCTGCATGCGGCTATCGCCCAAAACCCGCTCCATGCTGCGGGCCATGGCACAATCGTCAGCGCCTTGATTGCTGCAACCAAGGGCGTGGTCCTGGCTAAAACCGGTGCCGAAGGCGTTCTCGTCGCCGCCCTGCCCGCGCAGGGGCTTGGCATTGCACTGAAGATAGCGGACGGCAACGCGCGACCTCGCGGGGCCGCGTTGTTGGCAATTCTCGACCACCTTGGTATCCTGTCGGACGCTGAGAAAAGCCAACTCGGAGAACACATGGCACCCTCGGTAGAAAACTCTCTTAGGGCGACTGTAGGGGAAATAAAACCTGCACCGACATGGTTAAAATAACCAGCTATAAGAACTGAGGGCAGGTTGGTAAGAAAACCTGTATGTGCTGCAAACGGCAGGATTGTCCCGCACTGAAGCCGTTGGATGATCACGCAGCGATCGACTGGATTGCGCCCGAAGTGCCCGGTTTCGGCGGCAAATCCAATGTCCGCTCTGCGATCAGGTCGCGTTCTCAATAGCGCCCTTCATTCAGCGCTGTTTGGACTATTACTTCGATCAGTTCCATGCTGGATTCTGAGCTGACATCTTCGAAATAAATCGTACCCGGCCAAGGTGGATTTGTGATGCTGTACCCGTTGTCACGTATCGTACGCGCGACGGTTTTCACTGCGTCGATATCACAGCGGGCAACTGCGCGCAGATCAGCCTTTGCTGCAGCCATGTTGGCCACACTATTGCGGTCAATTTGTGATGAACCCACACCCGCAAAAAGCGGCACGTTCCATTCAATCGCCTTGTCGCGGTAGTAGTCTACAGGCACTCTGTCATCGTGCAGGCGCTGTACATAGTGGCGGCAGACAGAATGTTTGGCCTCTGTCAATTCATCCAGTGTCACCGCCGGGTTCTTTGCTGCAGAGATGCCGCCTTTTCGTGCGTTGCGTCGATTTTTCTGCTGCGCCTGAGTCACGTAGTCGCCACGATAGTTGGCGTCATACACACGATCACCCCAGGGCTCGTCCTTTGCAAGATACCTGATCGCGTCTATAGATATATCACGGCAGTTCCTTGGCCCGACAAAGAAGGGCGACCCCGACGCATCCGACAATTCGATCCAGCCGTTGGGAAATTTGGATATGAAGTCGTTGATCCATGGGCGATGGACGGTATCGGCCAGATGCCTCAGTAAATCTTTTGCGAACTCAGGTTCGCGCACCAGTGCGGCCAGAAGCGGCTCTTGCCCGAACGTATCCGCAGCCAAACTGTAAGGTGCTGACAGGTGAAGTACCGGCTCCAGGCCAGTCAAGCTGACGTAAACTCGGATCATTTCTTCGATTATGGCTGGTATACCCTTGGTAAAGTCGGGTGTTCGCGGCTGCTGCCAGTTTTCCCGGTTGAGCAACATCAAATCCGGGTCCGACCCCGGAGGAAACTTGTCAGGATACATGGTCTGCTGGCCCATGGCCTCGGCTGTGAAAGCGTAAACCGGCCAACTCAGGTATAGCTTATTCATCCCCAATAAACGCCGAGTCATCAGTGTCGTACGCACATACCGTTCGGGATTACCTTTGTAGAATTCAGATGAGTCATATCCGAACAGATCATGCATGATGGTCAACGTCATCAAGTTGATCGACCCACCGATATGAATTGCATCCGTTGGTCCATTCCACGCGAAATCACTGTCGAACTTGCCTTCGGCAGTATCCAAAAACACCTGCTTCAAATCATCCATGCGGGTTGCGTCAGCATCCTGCCAGGCCTGAAGCATGCGAATGCCATTAGGAAATTCCAGAACATCAGCCGAAGTGACATCCAATGTGTTCTGTGCTGTATGTTTCATCATCAGGATTCCGTAAGTCATATCATTAATACATTATAAAATAATACTACCTGCCTTAAAGATGGAATAAAAATATAACTATTATATAATAAGTATATGTATAAACGCAAAAGCATCCAGCCGGTCCTGAAAGCTCTCTATGTCTTTGAAGCTGTAGCGCGCAAGCAAAGCTTTACCAGAGCAGCACATCATCTTGGCATGCCGCAGCCTTCTGTCAGCCGTTTTATCGCCAATCTGGAAAGCTTCATTGGAACGTCTTTATTTCATCGCCGGCACAATCGGATCGAAATGACTCCGGCGGGTGACGAACTCGTTAAGGCGACTGAGCTAGGATTGGGACATATCCGCGCTGTTGTGGAAACGCTAATGCGCGGGCAGACAATAGACCGCCTGTCCATCGTCTGCACACACGGGTTTGCCCATATGTGGGTACTTCCACGTATGGAGCCGCTTAGGGCGCTGCTGCCGGGTTGGGATATCCGGCTGAATACGTCAGACCAACCACAGGGTGCTGATTTCGACGATGCAGATATCGTCATCCGCTTCGGATCAGGCGACTGGGCCGGTATGCATGCGTCCTTGCTTTTTGAAGAAGAGGTCTTTCCGGTCTGCGCACCTGCTTTGCTGAGCGCGAACCGGCTGCAACAAGAGATGGTTCAGCCCGGTGATTTATCTGCGCTGCCTTTAATAGCACAAGATTTTGGTGAATTTGGCTGGGTAAGTTGGTCAGATATGTTTCGTGCTTTTGGGATCAAATGCGAACAATTGCCCGAAATCCATCCTGTGCCAAGCTATCACTTCATCCTTCAGGCGGCGACGGAAGGTAAAGGTGTCGCTCTGGCCTGGGCGCACCTGACCGAACCATATTTATCTAATGGATGGTTAGTAGAACTGCCCAACATGCGGCTGAACACGGGTAAAGCATATTATGCCACTTTTGCGACGGACCACCCGCAGAAGGAAGCCATCACGCGGTGGCTGACAGCATGTCGAATGCCCTAATTTCCTTTGCGTTGATACGATTGAAGTGAACTTTGAACGGAAGTCTGCGCAACACTCGAAAATACAAAGAGAATAACTTTATCTTGGTGGAATGCATTAGCTAAAAAGAACAGTTTGCGTGTTGTCGTGATCCGAACGCTGAAGACCAGAAGATCGTTAGCCGTCTCAGGTTGGTGTTTCCGGCTCTGATACGGTTAGAATACTATATAGCGGGGCGGTGGCTTTATTCTCCTCGCTCTCGTCTTCGAAATAGTGGGCTATGGTGCGGGCGAAATAGGCCAATAGGGCTTTCTTGTCCGGGTTACGGTACAAGTGTCCCTCGTCCTGGATAAGAACTTCACGCGACAGAAGAACATCAAGTCCTTTCCGGTAGGTTGTTTCGCCATCCAGTTCGTCTGTCGCCATCGGCACGTTACGTTGACACAATCTTTCGAGCAAGCGCAAGACACCCTGTTTGATTTTCGTTTTTTGGAGGATGTCGCTGCCGGATTCATGAATTACCGTCGCGACCAGCGAAACCGGCAAGACCGGGATGATATCGCTGATGCGTCCGATAATTGTTTCCGCTATTGGTGCAACGATTGCCTTGCGTTGTTCATCATCAAGGGCCTCGACCGATCCGCCGTGTTCAGCCAGCCAGTCCCTCGCTGAAAGCGCGGGGCCAAAGCTAACGGCCGCTTGTCCATAGCGACGACGGCTTATGCGCAGCAGGCGAGCGCTCACTCCGAAGGAATGCCAAATCGTGCTTTTAAGTGTGTAAAATTTCGACTTTCTGGCAAAGCCGTGATCCTGATGGGCAAGCAAGGTCAGGTCTTCGGGAACCCTGTCATAGTTGAAAGCCACGGGAATGAAGACAATATCGCGCGTATCGCCTTTTCCGAGACCCGCCAGAATATAGCGCATCAGCCCCAGCTTGACGGGCTGGATAGCGCCATCCCGGCTCAACCCGCCTTCCAGAAAGATCCCCTGAGGCATATGTGCCCCGATCATCATGTGGATGTAGCGCGCGAGTACCTTTTTGTAGAGGCGGCTTTGGGCTTCGCGGCGGATGATATACGACCCGCTCATATGCATGATCCGGTTTACCGGCCACACTGCGGCCCATTCTCCCGCCGCGAAAGACACCATACTGGTGCGCGACGCCAGATAGCTCAAAACCGCGACATCCATGTTCGACCGGTGGTTGCCCACCAGAACGATACTGGCGTCCTCTGGAATGTCCGTATAGGCGCCCGGTGGCGGTTGTTGAGCGATTTGAATATCATACATCGACCGCAGGTACCGGCGCGCGAGCCAGTAGCCGACGTGAAAGTAAAAGAGCGCAAAAAAGGACGGCATCATTTCGTCTAGATAGGTTCGCGCTTCCTTTTCGGCGGCGTCACGCCCCCTTGTATCGGCAGCAAGATCAATAGCGGCCTGCACTTCCGCGTCGTTGAATAGCCGTTCCATCAGAACACGACGCGGAACCTGCAAAACCGCGGGTAAGGGTCGGGTGAGCGTAGTATTCAGGCGCGCCTTGATATCCCGTTCCCGCCGGTCCAAGACGCGGCGGATAATCGGGTCGAAAATGAATGCTTTTGCCCCCAACGCAGCCAATACGAGCGTGGGTACTGCTGCCCACAAGGGCAGTGTGATCGGGAGCCCGAGCACTACCGGGTCTCCTGCACTGCAATCTCATCGAAAATTTCCTGCAGCCGATCCAGCGGACGTGTGTCATGACCCAAACGCAAAGGAACGGTGAAATGACCGCATGGCCATACAAACCGATTTTCCGGGGGCAATCGCCACTTTTCCTGCAGCTTTTGGCCAGAGGAAAAATGTGTGACCCGGTCATGTCGCCCCAGAACGCTGACAATCCTACTTGGTGGCACTACGGGCGCACCAGATGGATCAAGTTTAGCCAGCCATTCCTTCTGCATGTCCCGGCGCCATCCCAAAGCCCCCAAAGGTTCGTGTAGCCCCCAGATATCGGACAGATCGCTGTCCGTTGCCACGTCACCCACATGTTCGCAATGGGTCATCAAGAACAAAGCATCCGGTTGCAGGTGTTTGGGCCAGTTGCGGGCCCTTATTGATGTCATCTGGGCTGATTGTGCGCCTAGGCTGCTACCGCCGAAGGCGACAGGCCCCTTGCTTGTGCGCCGCGCCCAATCCATGAGCACAGCCCATTCGCGATGCTGGGCTGTAAAGTAGTCAAATTCGCCCTTTGGTGCCCTGGAAAGGAAAGGCTCACCCCCATAGTACCCCTCAGGTACCCGGCGTCCGTGCCACGGGCCTTCGGGCCGTATCACGCGGATGCCCCAGCGTGGCAAGTTAGCGATCGGGTCAACCAGATTGCGCCAATGGTCGAACTCGACACATATCCCATGACCAAAGATCAGGGTGGGTGGGTTTTCGACACCGACAGGTTCATGCACCCGGGCATAAACGTCATCACCCATATGTGCCGCCGGAGAGGCAAAGCGGATCCAGCTATCCCGCCCCGAAGCGGTCGCAATGCTGCGAGATCTCTCCACCTTCGGCATCAATACAGGTGGGGCGAACAACTGCTCAAACTTTTCTCCGCTGACACCATAAACCGCCTCAAACTCTTGCGGGGTGACGAAACTCGGAAACACCGTCGTTGCCAGCCAATGACGCAGATAGGTGAAATGCCGCCGGGTTACATTGTAGCGGCTGCGTGCATGAAGGCGTGCTTCTTCAAGCGAGATAAGATGTTTTTCCGGAACATCACCGGACCCGAAAAAATTCTCCTGCCAAAAAAACTCAACACTGTTGATATTGGCACGTTCGCGCTCAAAAATCCTCAAAGCCCGGCGCAGTTTAGCCTTGTATCTGATTTCACGTGTGAGCGGAGCAGCGGCAGCGAACTCATCAACCTCTCCATTCGCTGCCCTGGCGGCCGCCCAAAGCCGCGAAAACGGGAAGAACAGCCGTTTGAGACCTTGCAATATTAACCAGTCCAGCCAGCGGCGTGCCAGAATTTCGCCAATGGGCGAAGCCATGATACGTTGCGCGGCGTTAATCTCGCGCCGTGGGATGTGACGCCCTGACGATGTGCTCAAATCGAAACCACTATCTCTTAGTCCTTGGAAATTCATATACTTGCATAAACCATTGTCGGTGCATGTCCAGATGCGCCGAACCCTCCCGATCTGGCAAAGGCAAACAAACCCGCAGGCGTGTTCAGATTGTTCGTGCTCTTTCCACTGCGGGTTAAGGGATCGAAAACAACACGAGTTGATATGGAAAAGAAGCAGAAATTGAAGTCAGGTTGTTAGGCCCCATCTAATGCGTCTGTTACCCTATATGACGTCTAGGCCCTCCTTTTTCCCTTATTGGCGACGCCAAAAAGTGCAGGCTGGGCACCAGTCTGAACAACCACGGGGGTGGAAAAACGAGTTGGATAAAGTGAAAGGCTTCCTGTCAATGATTAGATTCTGACGAAACTGCGATTTGCATCACGAAATCGATATTCAATCATTCAAACGGTTGGTCTTTAGTTCAAGTCAATCAGATGTGGCACTCCAATAGGCAGGCGCGCCACATCGGATGGAGCGTCCGCTGGAAATTCAAATGTCTCCGCTCAAACGAAATCAACAAATTTATTGAATGGCATCTCACGGAGGCGCTGTCCGGTGGCGTCAAAGATCGCAGCCGCAAGCGCCGGAGCCGCAGGTGGAACCGGGGGCTCACCGATGCCACGCACCTTGTCGCCGTTTTCCAGCCCTCTTACAAAAATCTCTGGGCATTGGTACATGCGCATCCCTTCTGCATCCCAAAAGTTCGCCTGTTCTGCCATGCCATCGGAATAGGTGATTTCGCAGTTCATCGCGTGGCCTAAGCCGAAAACGACGCCGCCCTGTACAAGATTCTCGAAATTCACCGGGTCAACGATCTGGCCCACATCTGCGGCCACCCACACTTTGTCGATGCGGATCCCATCGTCGGTGTTCGTGATTTCAACCACCTCGGCCACGGGTGTGCCGAAGCTTTCGACAAACGAAACACCGCGGCCCTTGTTTGCTGCTAGCTCACCACCCCATGAAGACATCTCAGCCACGGCCTCGAGCACCCTGCGAGAGGTGTCATGACCCATCAACCGGATGCGTTCTTCCATTGGATCTGCACCTGCTGCTTGGATAAGTTCGTCGAGAAAGCTGTCGAAGAAAAAACCGTTAGCCGAAGCGCCAACCGAACGCCAGGACGACACCGGTGCAAGTTCCGGCACCCGATAGGCACGCATGCGGTAGTTCGGCAAGTTGTAAGGATTGTTCCAGGAACCGGCGGCGATCTGAGAATCCGGTCCGGGAATGGAAAGGCCAGCCCGCCCCATTTGCGATGAGATCACTGATGGCATCGCAACCTGCAGATCGATCGCCTCGACCTTACCATCGACAACCGCACCCGTACCTCGAGCCATACCAATATGACGCGGGAAGTCGTGGGCAAAATCCTCTTCCCGGCTATAGGTCAGCTTGACGGGTGTGCCGCGCATCTGGGTGGCGATTTCGGCGGCTTGTTTCAAATGTTCAAATTCCAGCCGATGGCCAAAACTACCGCCGATAAATTGATTGTGGAACTTCACTTGCTCTGCTTCATGCCCGGTAACACTGGCGACGATCTGCTGCAGCATGCGAGGCAACTGATGACCGCTCCAGATCTCGACCGCATCATCCGTTACAAGGATTGTGACATTGAGCGGCTCGAGCGGAGCGTGTGCCACATATGGCGCCCGGTATTCAGCGGAAACCACCTCGCCTTTTGCAAGCGCTTGTTCGACATCGCCGTCGTCGCGCCATCTGGAATCGAGGTTTTCTTCGGAGAAAGACTTCGAAATTGTTTCCCAATGTGCATCCTGTTCGGCGGGATAAGGTGCTGAACCCCAGTCGAATGTGATTGCTTCTGCCGCCTGAATCGCGCGCCAGGTATTATCGGCGATGACCGCGACACCATTGGTGATCGGAAAAATTTTCCACACTCCACGCATGTCTTTAGCTTCCGAGGCGTCGTAGCTGCGAAGAGCACCCCCTTGGCGAGGGTTCATCTTAACAGTGGCATGGACCATACCCTCGATCCTGAGGTCGATCCCGTAGTCCATAGTGCCCGTTGATTTGGCGACTATGTCAAGCCGCTGCATCGGCTTGCCGATCAATCGCCACTGATCAGGTGCGCGCAATTCAACATCTGTGACCGGTTCGATCCCGGCTGCAGTTGCGGCCAGTTCGGTGTATTTCAGCTCTGAGCCGTCTGGCAGCTGGACGGCACCATTAGCCGTCTTGAGTTGGTTGACCGGAACGCCGGATTGCTGAGATGCCGCCAGTTTCAGTGTTTCGCGCGCAACAGCACCCGCACGGCGCAATTTGTCAAAGCTGTCCGGTATCGTCGTCGAACCACCTGTGCCCTGCATGCCCAAGAGTTTCAGCACCCCGCCCATTGCGCTGCGCATCGACTCTGCAACAAAGCTTTCGTCCGTTGACATGAAAGGCACAGCTTCATCGGCCATTGCTGTGTTCCAATAGGCCTTGTCCGGTTCGCCAAAACTTACGTCAAACTGACCGAATTCAATATCCAGTTCCTCGGCTATCAGCGCGGCCTGGGACGACATCACACCCTGCCCCTTGTCGGCATGTGGTGTGATTAGAGTGACTCTTTCCCTGTCGATCAGAACCCATGGGTTAAAGGAGGCGGTGCCTTCTGCAAGCCCGTCTTCAAGTGGATTTGGATAGGGCGTTCGAATTTTGTAGATTCCGAAGGCAACGCCACCCGCTATTGCGGCGGATCCGATCAGGAAGCTGCGGCGCGCGATTTTTCCAATACGGCTCATGACTTCAGGCTCCGTTGATTTTTGCTGCGGCGGATTTGATCGCGGTTCGGATGCGCGGATAGGTGCCACAACGGCAGAGGTTCCCAGACATAGCGTCATCAATATCGGCATCCGTAGGATCGGGAACATTGGTCAAAAGGTCGGCGGCTTGCATAATCTGTCCGGACTGACAATAGCCGCACTGGGCGACCTGATGTTCAATCCAGGCCGCCTGAATGGCATGCAACGCCCCAGGCGTACCCAAACCCTCAATCGTCGTAATTTCACCGTCCACATCCGCTGCCGGAACCTGACAGGAACGCACCGCGACACCGTCGATATGCACTGTGCAGGCACCGCAGGCGGCAACACCGCAACCGTACTTCGGGCCGGTGATCCCCAACTCGTCTCTGAGAACCCACAGAAGCGGCATGTCGCCTTCGACATCCACCTCATGTGTCTTTCCGTTTACGGTCAGTCTCATTCGCGTTTCTCCAGCCAAGATTCGTAGCACCGATGGAACCTTGCCTCAGAAACCCTTGGTTGCATACTTGCAAACTGTGCCAAACCTATAACCCATTCCGCCAAAGCCGCAATATCGGGTGGCATGGCTTAAAAAATATCTGTTTCTTTCATGCCAAGTTGCTGCGAAAGGCGCATCAGGATGAAAGACACGCGTCAGAAAACCCGGCGGCGAAACCCACCCAGACGCTTTGTTCAATGCTGAAGATCAACGAGGAGCGTGTAATGCGCCGCGTGCGACAGTTGCCTGACCTTCCGGTTCAAGACAGCAAGGGTGCTAAAGCAAAAGAGTTCTTTTTCCTGTGGAACGCCGCAAATGCCGAGGCAAAGCGCCCTGATCTGTCGCTTTTCCTGGCGAGAACTTTTACCTAGACCCCCTATGCGCCCGCGATACTTGCGCTACCGGACATCACTTCAGCTGACTGTCCTTGCTGCCCCTCCGGTTGATCCCTCCGCAAGCCTCATAGACACCGTCCCGCTCCTTCTGGCAGTCGATGCATAGCTTTACACCGGGGATCGCAGTTCGGCGGGCTTCTGGGATCGGCTCATCGCACTCAGCGCAATTGGTCAAACTCTCACCGATAGGAGACTTCCGCGCCTGCATGCGCGCCAGTTCATCCTTAATCGAGCTTTCAATCTGTTCGTTTACAGCACCGTCTCGCGCCCAGCCACCAGCCATCCGTCAACTCCTTTTAGACAGTAAATATATCCGACGATTAAATGCATGCAAATAGGGTTTTGGGCTTCATTCCGTCGTTTGCTACAGCCAGAACCGACGTTCGGCTATGGCCGGAAGCGAAAGCCAAGCGTGCTTGGTTATGTGTTTTTCAAGCTTAGCACTTGCTTTCGGGACGTGCAGGTCCAGATATTTACAAATTGTCTGATCGCGTGGCCGGAATAGGAATTGGATCAGTCAGCTTGCAGTTTCTTCAAACATACCGGTTAACGTAGTTTTCCAGAATTTCCTGTTTCCCTGAAACTGGTTCAGGGTTCAGTTCATTTTTTTCGACATGGTCTACCAATGCCTCCAAATCGCAGTCCCCCGACAGGATTTTCTGGGCAAAAGGGTCCGACCATCCTGCATAGCGTTCTTTCAACGCTGTCTCTAATCCTCCATCCTCAAGCATCGCTACTGCCGATTTCAGCGCACGCGCGCAGACGTCCATGGCGCCGACATGTGCGGCCAAAAGATCAACAGGATCAAGTGATTGACGCCGCAACTTTGCATCGAAATTTGTTCCGCCGGTGGTAAATCCACCCGCTCTCAGGATTTGATAGTAAGCGAGCGCCACTTCGGGTGTGTTATTCGGGAACTGGTCCGTGTCCCAGCCTGACTGGTAGTCATTGCGGTTCATGTCTATCGAACCAAAGACACCTAGAGCATTGGCCGTTGCGATTTCATGCTCAAACGAATGCCCAGCCAAAATGGCATGGCCCTGTTCGATGTTGAGTTTGATTTCATTTTCCAGTCCATGGCGTTTCAGGAACCCATAAACAGTTGCGACATCATAGTCATACTGGTGTTTCGTTGGTTCCTGTGGTTTTGGCTCAACCAATATCGCGCCTTTGAAACCTATCTTGTGCTTGTAATCCACGACCATGTTCAGCATCCGGCCCATTTGCTGATCCTCACGCGCCAAATCAGTATTCAACAGGGTTTCGTATCCTTCGCGCCCTCCCCAAAGCACGTAATTTTCCCCACCCAGTTTGTGCGTTGCATCCATGCAGGTTTTTATTGTGGCTGCAGCGTAGGCAAAAACATCTGGGTCCGGATTAGTCGAAGCACCCGACATAAAACGGCGGTGCGAAAACAGATTGGCCGTCCCCCACAGAAGCTTCACTCCTGTCTGTTCCATTTTCTCGGCAAATATCTCGGTTATGATTTCAAGATTTGCAGTGTTTTCTGTAAAGCTGGAACCCTCGGGGCGTACATCCGCATCGTGAAAACAGAAATAGGGCACACCAAGCGTGGTGAACATTTCGAATGCAATGTCGGCCTTCAGTTTCGCTGCGGCCATCTCATCGCTCATACGGTCAGGAAACCACGGACGATCAAAAGTTTGCCCGCCGAAGGGGTCTCCACCGGGCCATGCAAAAGAATGCCAATAGGCACAAGCAAACCGCAAATGGTCTTCCATCCGCTTTCCACGCAGTTCTTCGTTCCGGTCATAGTGACGGAAGGCAAGCGGATTGGTGCTTGCGACACCTTCAAACGCAATGGCGTTGGTTGGAAAAAATCCGGTACTCATGGCAAGTCCTTAATGGCTTCATATGTTTGTTTGTATGCGCGGTAGGAGGCGTCGTAGGCATCTGTCAAAACCCTATCCGGCTTTATTTCCACCTCAATCACAGCAGGGGCCATAACCTCTTGCGGAGAAAGCCCCCCTGCCCCAATCATGGCAAGCCGCGCAGCCCCCATTGCAGCACCAAAATCGCCCTTGGCCGGAAGATGTAGGGCTATCCCCAGCGTGTTTGCCAAGGTCTGAACCCAAAAAGCAGATTTGGACCCACCCCCAATAACAAGAACGGACCCAAGATTTGTGCCCGTCGAATGCAAGGCTTCAAGGCAATCACGAAGCGCAAAACTGACACCTTCCATAACTGCCTGTACCAATGCGGCCTGATCACTACCGCGCGAAAGGCCCAGGAAGGCCCCTCTGGCATTGGCGTCGTTATGTGGTGTCCGCTCACCCGACAGATAAGGCAAAAACCGGACAACGCCCGGCCCACCAGGTTTATCCGGTAATAAATCAGCCAGTTCTTCCGGGCTATGCCCAAGATTGTCGGCCATCCAATTCAGGCTGTCTGTTGCCGACAGGATCACGCCCATCTGGTACCATTTCATTGGCATGGCATGGCAAAAGGTATGTACAGCCGTAGAAGGATCAGGAGCATAGCGGTCCTTGGCGGCAAGGATTACACCGGATGTCCCAAGCGAAACGAAACCTTGCCCTTCCTCAAACGCCCCGACACCACAGGCTGCTGCGGCATTATCTGCAGCACCTGCCACCACAGAGACATCAGTCGACAGGCCGATTTGCTGCGCCCGCTCAACGCTTAGCTGACCAACGACATCGCATCCCTCAACAACATCAGGTAGCTGATCCCGCCGCATGCCGGAGCCATTGATCAAGATTTCAGACCATGTCCTTGTCTCGACGTTTAACCAACTGGTCCCTGACGCATCCGACATTTCACTGCTAATTTCGCCTGTGAGCCAGAAAACAAGATAATCTTTTGGTAACAGCACCTTACTGACAAGTGCATAGTTTTCAGGCTCGTTCCGCGCCATCCACAACAGTTTGGGGGCAGTAAAGCCCGGAAAAACAATATTGCCGGACAATTCGCGAAATCCAGGTGTTTCATCAAGCTCTGCCGCTTCTTTCGCCGCGCGGGTATCATTCCAAAGGATACAGGGGCGAATAACCTTGCCTGAGTGATCAAGCACCGTTGCACCGTGCATATGCCCCGCGACTCCGATGCCTTTTAAGGCGCGGTACTCTGCGGGAAAGCTGGCGGCGAGTTTAGACAGCACGCTCAAGCAAGCACCGACCCATACGGCGGGGTCTTGTTCAGCCCAACCCGATTTCGGAGATTGGACGTCATATGACTTCGTAGCATCACCAACGACGGTTCCGTCTTCCGAAACCAGCAGCCCGCGAAGCCCAGAGGTGCCAAGATCCAACCCCAGATACATCTACATTCCTCTACTTTAACATGACCCAGGCAGCGTTTCGCGCCGAGGATCTGACACATGCATCAACGAATTGAACACCCTTCAGCCCATCATGGACGGTCGGATAGGTGACATCCTGAGGTGGTGTCTGGTTGTTGCGTTTGGCAATGATTGCCGCTGCGGCTTCAGAGTAAATATTGGCAAAGCCTTCCAGATATCCCTCGGGATGCCCGGGTGGAACTCGGCTCATTCTTGCGGCAGCTTCACCTGCGCCAGCCCCATTTCGGGTGATCAGACGCTTGGGTTCACCGAAGGGTGTGTGCCAAAGATAATTTGGATCTTCCTGTGCCCATTCAAGACCTCCCTTTTCGCCATAAACCCGCAAGCGTAGCGCGTTTTCGTTTCCTGGCGCAACTTGGCTGCACCAAAGCATTCCCCGCGCGCCGCCCTCGAACCGCAACATGACATGAGCATTGTCATCTATCTGCCGCCCCGGAACAAAGGCTTGGATGTCTGCCGCCAGGCTTTCCAGCTCCAGTCCCGTAACAAAGCAAGCAAGGTTGAATGCGTGGGTTCCAATGTCGCCGGTTGAACCACCCGCACCAGACCTTGCCGGGTCGGTCCGCCATTCCGCCTGTTTGAAATCCTGATGTATGGTCAACCAATCCTGCGGGTATTCCACCTGCACGACCCGAATTTTGCCCAGCGCCCCGCCCGCAACCATTTCCTTGGCTTGGCGAACCATCGGATAACCGGTGTAATTGTGAGTAAGCACAAACAACGCGTCAGACTCCTCTGCGATCTTCACAAGCTTTCTGGCATCAGCAAGTGTCGAGGTCAGCGGCTTGTCGCAAATCACATGAATGCCGCGTTTCAGAAACTCACGCGCTGCAGCGTAGTGAACGTGGTTCGGGGTAACGATAGCGACCGCCTCAATCCCGTTTTTCAAGCGAGCCTCACGAATGGCCATTCGCTTGAAATCTTCGTAAATGCGATCTGCAGGCAAACCTAGTGCCTCACCCGATGCGCGTGACTTTTCTGCAGATGATGAAAGCGCCCCGGCCACCAGTTCGAATTTGTCGTCAATGCGCGCAGCAATTCGGTGCACCGCACCTATAAAGGCGTCATTTCCACCTCCGACCATACCGAGGCGAATTGCATGTTTCATATCAAATCTCCATCAAAGTATTTCAGTGCCCGATCGTGGACAAAAGCAGACGGCAACAAAGGAATAAGATCCGTTCGCATCAATCCAGCCCCAGCATTTTTCGGTTTGCAGCTGTATCGGCACCTGACTCTGCAAAATCATCAAATGCACGTTCCGTTACGCGGATAATGTGATCACGAATAAAGTCGGCACCTTCTCGGGCGCCGTCTTCCGGATGTTTCAATGCACATTCCCATTCCACCACGGCCCAGCCATCAAAATCATTCGCCGCCATCTTTGAAAAGACCGCCCCGAAATCAACTTGCCCGTCGCCCAGAGACCGGAACCGTCCTGCGCGATCTACCCAGCTTTGGTAACCACCATAAACGCCCTGCCGTCCGGTCGGGTTAAACTCTGCATCTTTGACGTGGAACATCTTGATGCGATCGCGGTAAATGTCGATATTGTCCAAATAATCAAGGCATTGCAGCACATAGTGCGACGGATCGTAAAGCATGTTGCAACGAGCATGATTATTCACTCGCTCCAGAAACATTTCAAATGTAACACCATCATGCAGGTCTTCGCCGGGGTGAATTTCGTAACAAATATTCACACCACATGCTTCTGCATGGTCCAGAATAGGGAGCCAGCGCGCCGCCAGTTCATCAAACGCGGTTTCAATTAAACCTGCTGGTCGCTGCGGCCATGGGTAAACATAAGGCCAGGCCAAAGCACCCGAGAAAGAAACATGTTCGCCAATCCCCATGTTCTTTGACGCGCTCAGCGCCATCTTGACTTGCTCAACAGCCCATTCCTGACGCGCCTTGGGATTGCCGTGCACCGACGGATCTGCAAATCCGTCAAATGCAGTATCATACGCGGGGTGTACAGCTACGAGCTGCCCTTGCAAATGGGTTGAAAGCTCCGTGACTTCGACGCCATTTTCACGCGCTTTGCCTTTAAACTCGTCACAGTAATCTTTGGATGATGCAGCCTTGTCCAGATCAATCAACCGGGCATCCCAACTGGGAACTTGAACGCCAAGGTAACCGCAATTCGCCGCCCACTTCGTAATGGAATCCCAAGAGTTGAAAGGCGCGTCATCCCCGGCAAACTGCGCTAAAAACAACGCCGGTCCCTTGATCGTTTTCATCTTATTCTCCCATTTTCAATAATTCCGTCCCTCATTCAGGGGGCATGTTTTCCTTCAGGTAAATATCAATTCGGATTCGTTCCTGCGCCGGGTTGAACGGAGCATCATCCGCAGTCGCCCGCAAAAGTCGCACAGCGCTACGCACCAAGTGCCCGGTATCCTGCGAAATTATTGCGTCGAATATCCCCGTCTCCAAAGCTGCGCGGGATAGTGGTGTTAACTCATGACCAACAACGACAATTTCTTGATCAAGGGCATTTTCGCGAAGAAACTGTATAAGCCCGTCATTCCCTGCCGCCGATGAGTAAATCCCGCGAATTTCAGGGTGTTTCGCAAACAAAGGGGGTAACAACTTTAATAATAGATCTGCATCATCGCGTCCTTCAAGCGATGGCAATATCTTAAATTCAGGGAACTCGCTGGCCATGACTTCGTCAAAACCATGACGCCGCTCCAGATGATCACGCGCCAATCTTGAGCCAGTTATTACAAGAATCTTACCGTGATTTCCCGGCACGAACCGACCCATCAACTGGGCTGCGGTCTTACCTGCCGAGACGTTGTCTATACCTACAAAATGGTCACGCGACGAACTTGGCAAATCTGATACCAGCGAGACAACTGCGATTCCCTTTTCCTTTACGTGGTGAAGGGCATCACGAACCGACGGTGTCTCTGGCCCGAAGACAGCGATGCCGTCAATTTTTGCCGGATCAATACTTTCGACAATTCGGACGAGTTCCTGCGGATCAAAGGCAGGTACCTTGACGATGCTAAGCCGGGTTCGATCAGTCTGCAGATTCTCTGACTGCGCTGCAATCTGAGCTTCAAGAGCTGCGACAAATTCATTTTGGGTCGCTGGCAATACAAACAGAAGGTTGTAGATGCGCCGACGCGCCAAGTTGGCAGCCGCAGTGTCACGGACATAGCTGAGATCTCGGATAGCTTTGTTCACGCGCTCGATCGTAACAGACCGCACACCAGGGCGCGCGTTCAGGACGCGATCGACGGTTGCAAGACTGACCCCTGCAACGCGGGCAATATCGTTGACCGTTGGTTTGCCGGTTTTTTCTGGTACGAGCTTTGTCAAAGAAACCTCTAGTTCAACCTATTTCACGCGCAAGGCCTTCGAAGACACGTGCGATGGCTTCAGCACCCGGATCGTTGTGCCCGATCAGGTTTTCTTCAGGGACATAAGCGGCCCGGCCGGCCTTGGCAGTTCCTATTTTTGCTGTCAAGTCAGCACCTTCTCGCGCTGCCAGAGCAGCGCTCTTAATGCCCTCAGATAATGCAGCAAGCGCCGGGTCCAACGCATCGATCATGGTTCGATCTCCTTTGACAGCTCCGCCAACTTGGCTGACACGCGCAAGCCCCGCACTCAGCGCTTCTGATATTGTCAGACCGCTTGCACATGCGTCGCCAGCTGCGCCAAAATAAATTGCAAGAATTACGCCAGACGACCCGCCCATGGTCTGACTCAATTCATTACCAAGCGCTGGGAAAAGTTGGGTCAGATCTGCCAATGGCATTTGGTCCATAGCGCCCTTCAAAGCACGGGCTGCACTGGCCAGCGTGCTGCCTGTATCTCCGTCCCCAGACTTGGCATCAAGTTCATTCAAGGATCGTTCGGACTCAATCAGAAGGTCGCAGATCGCCTCTATCGTTGAGCGCGTGTCGGCGTTCTCTGACGGAATTGGACGGATTGGGCTCAGGCCATCTGGCAACGCGGCACTTTTCACAGGCGCAATCGCCCGCATCTGCGGCCATGCTGCGAGTGCAACAGGCTCTTGCATTGCCGTGACCCATTCATCCTTGGCAGGCAAAACCGAAACTGAAAACCCATGCATGTCCAGCGATGTCATCAGCTGGGCGGGTCCTACTATAAACTTGAAATCTTCTGAACGTTCAGCCGTTGCAAGTTCATAAGAAAGGACGGACATTTCCAAGGGCATGGTAGAGCCCAGGTTATTAAGAAGTACGATGTGCGGACCGGGCTGCAAATGCGCACTGAGCTTGTCCAGTACGGTCACCATCGCTGATTTTGCAGTGTCAAAGGCAACTTGCTCAACTCCTGCCTCGCCATGAATACCAAGACCGAGTTCTGCCATACCTCGTTTGATCCGGTTTTCCTTTTCGGAGCCCGGAATGGTGCAGGTATCAAGCGACATGCCAATCGAACGAACTGCAGAAATCACAGCACTGGCCTTTTCTTTGACCTTGGCCAGAGGTTCGCCCGCTTCTGCAGCGGCACCTGCGATCTTGTGGACAAACAACGTACCTGCGACGCCCCGTGCCTGTGGCAAGTCAGGTAAGGCGATATCATCGTCGACCACTACCATTTCCACATTTCGACCCAAAGCACGTGCGCGCTCTGCCGCCAGACCGAAGTTCAGGCGATCACCTGTGTAATTTTTGACAATCAGCAAACATCCTGCTTCGCCCGTTACGGCAAGAATGCCGGCAAGGACAGCCTCCACTGACGGTGAGGCAAAAATATCGCCACACACTGCTGCTGTTAGCATGCCCTGCCCCACAAAACCGACATGCGCCGGTTCATGGCCGGACCCGCCACCAGAAATCAGGGCGACTTTGGACTTATCCAAATCCGACCGATAGACAACCTTGATGTGCGGGTATCCGTCCAAACGCGTAAGTGCACCGCCAGACGCTGCCAGTATCCCATCGATTGCTTCTGTTACCAAGCTGTCTTTTGAGTTCACAAACTGTACCATCCAGTCGCCTCCCTAATAAATTCGCGATCCATCCGCTTTAAAAAATAGCGGGTTTTTCGGTTCGATATTGATCGTTGTACCAGCGGGGTAATCCTGACCCGCCGCCGCAATAGTCGTAATGGCGTGGCCTTCCAGCATCAGGTGCAATCTGGTCTGATCACCCAGATGTTCCACCCGCTGAATCTGCGCTGGCTTGCCTTGCCCCTGCAGAATGTTCTCCGGGCGAAGGCCAATCGTATGTTCACCGTTTCGCGTGGTATCAAATAGATTCGCCGGCAAGATATTTATGCGCGGGAGGCCAAGGCGGCTCGCGACATATATGCTCTTTGGATCTTCGTAAATTTCACGCGGAGTTCCAAACTGCACGAGTTTGCCTTCGTGCAGTACGCCGACATGGGTCGCCATTGTCATGGCTTCAATTTGATCGTGAGTGACATAAAGTATCGTTGCGCCGAGGCTTGCCTGTATACGCTTCAATTCCACACGCAAATCGTTCCGCAACTTCGCATCCAAAGAGCTTAGCGGCTCGTCCATCAGGTAAATGGAAGGTTCCCGAACCAGCGCGCGACCAATGGATACCCGCTGCATTTCGCCACCCGAAAGCTCCGTCGCTTTGTTGTCGAGCTTGTGCGATATCTGCAGAATCTCGGCCACTTCAGCCACTTGTTGCGCAATGACATCCTCTGGTGTTTTCAAGATCGGGGAGCGCAGTGGAAACTCCAGGTTTTCCCGGACACTCATATGCGGGTAAAGCGAATATTGCTGAAACACCATGGCCACATCCCGCTGCGCTGGTGTCTCATTGTTCACTGTGCGTCCACCGATTTCGATACTGCCGGAACTAAGTTTCTCCAACCCTGAAATCAAACGCAAGGTCGTGGTTTTTCCAGCACCCGTTGGTCCGAGCAAGACCACAAACGCCCCATCGGGAATGGTCATCGACACATCATTGATTGCCTTGTTGGCACTAAATGTCTTGCAGATATTTCTGAGAACAACTTCAGCCATGCGCAACCACCCCTTTGTTAAGTTCGGAGGCAAGGGCATTGCCCGAGTCAGCGTCGAACAAAGTGATCGTTTCAGGTTTGAAATCTAACCCGATCATTTCACCGACACGCACTGATTGGTGGGAGTCTACGCGCGCCTTTAGGGTTCCGCTCTCGCTCTCAAGCGTAATGATCTGGGTGGTCCCCAGATATTCCGATGCGAGTACCTTTGCACGCAATGCGCCCTGATCTGAAAGCTTTACGTGTTCAGGTCGAACCCCAAAGACAAGGTTACCCTTTGCGTTTTGGTGTAACTTCGGGACGGCGTAGGACGCACCATTCATTGATATCTGCGCGGCACCTTGATGAGCCGCACCGTAGAAATGCAGAAAATTCATTGATGGCGAGCCGATAAAATCAGCCACAAACATGGTTGCGGGCTTGTCGTAAATTTCTTGTGGAGTACCGAACTGCTCGACAACTGCGTTGTTCATTACAACAATTTTGTCACCCATCTGCATTGCTTCAAGCTGATCATGGGTTACGTAAACCGTTGTCGCGTTCATTCGATCATGCAACGCACGCAGCTCTTCTGCCATACGCTCGCGAAATTCCGCATCCAGCGCGCCAAGCGGTTCGTCCATCATGAATGCCTTGGGATCGCGCACAATGGCGCGTCCAAGGGCTACGCGTTGACGGTCGCCCCCTGACAAACCACCGACTGGTCGATCAAGAATATCTTCAATTCCAAGAATGCCTGCTACTTCTGCGACCTTGGTTTTTACATCACGCTTCGGCATGCCCTGGCTCACCAGAGGATAACTGATGTTGCGCCGCACATTCATATGTGGGTAAAGCGCGAACATTTGAAAAACAAAGGCGATGTCGCGTTTTGACGGGGGTTGCTGGCTGATCTCTTCACCATCCAGATAAATTTCACCTGAAGTTGGCAGTTCGAGCCCTGCAATCATCCGAAGCGTCGTTGTCTTGCCGCATCCTGATGGGCCAAGCAACATGAAGAACTCCCCATCTTCAATAGTGAATGAGCTTTCCTTGACAGCCGTGAAATCGCCGAAGTTCTTGCGCAGGTTCTTTATGACAATCTCCGCCATGGTTTACTCCGGAAAATGGCTGACGATGATGAACATCACCGTGCCAGCAAGGGTGACAATGAACGAATAGGTAAAGGCCCACATCACGAAAGGCTGCATCAGCATAAACACCCCGAATACGATAAAAATGGTGGCAACCAATTCCCATGGTCCACGACGCAAACGCATCAAGCCATAAATAAATTTACTCATTTTCGCACAGCTCCGAATGTAATCCCACGCAGCAAGTGCTTGCGAAGAAGGATCGTGAAAATCATGACCGGCAGAAGGAAAATCGTGGCACCCGCAGCGACAGCTGGCCAATCAAGGCCCCCAACGCCAATAATTGTCGGAATGAACGGCGGTGCAGTTTGAGCGGTGCCAGAGGTCAACAGAACTGCAAAGGCATACTCGTTCCAGGCAAAGATCAGACAAAAGATGGCAGTTGAAGCGATGCCCGTCGCGGCCTGAGGCAGGACGATCTTGTAGAATGCCTGAAAGCGGGTGTAGCCATCGATCAACGCTGCCTCTTCATACTCGCGCGGGATTTCGTCGATAAACCCCTTCAGAAGCCAGACGGCCAGAGATATGTTCACTCCGGTATAAAGAAGTATCATACCTAAATGTGTGTCTGACAGTCCCAATTTCCGGTACATCAGGAAGATCGGGATGGCGACGGCAATGGGCGGCATCATCCGTGTTGACAGGATGAAGAACAGCAAATCATCCGCCAAAGGTATTTTGAAGCGTGAAAATGCGTACGCTGCCAGCGTTCCTAGAAATATCGATAAGAAAGTGGAACCAAAGCCGATGATGACAGAGTTCAGGAACCGCTGCCCAAATTTCGAAGGTCCGGCAATCACCATACCGCGGTTACGAACAATTTCTTCCGCAAAGTTCTGGGGCGGCGGAAGGTTTTCCAGCGTTTCCTGACTGACCCGTGTTCTCGTCGTGAAAAGGTTTACGTAGCCTTCAAGCGAAGGTTCAAAATACACTTTTGGTGGATAACTAATGCTATCCGGAGGGGTCTTGAACCCTGTCATCATGATCCAGGCAAGCGGGAGAATTGTTATGATCGCATACAGAATGACCAAAGTTCCGGCGAACCATTTCTGTCGCTTAGTGGGTTCAGTAACAGAGTAGCTCATCGTTCTTTAACCTTGTTCAAAGCCTTGACGTAGATCGAAGCCAGTCCAAAGACGGTCACAAACAGGATGATGGCAAAGGCACTGGAATACCCGGTTCGCCACTTTTCAAACGCCTCGCGCTTGAGATTAATTGATGCAAGTTCTGTGGTTGATCCTGGTCCGCCGCCAGTCAGTTGCACGACCAGATCAAACATCTTGAAATTCTCGATCCCGCGAAACAACACCGCGAGCATAAGGAAGGGCATGACCATCGGAATGGTAATCGTGAAAAATTGCCGAAGCTTTGAAGCCCGGTCAACTTCTGCAGCTTCATAGATATAGTCTGGAATACTTCTCAGGCCTGCGAGGCAGATCAACATAACGAAGGGCGTCCACATCCAGGTATCCACAATCACTATGGACCATGGCGCCAGATCGACGGATCCCAGCATTTCAAAACTTGATGGATCAGCGCCTGTAAAGAACGCGACAACATAATTGAACAGGCCTATCTGGGGTTGGTACAGGAATGTCCAGAAGTTGCCGACCACTGCTGGCGAAAGCATCATCGGCAGAACTATGATTGTGGTCCAGATGTCATTGCCCTTGAACTTGCGGTTGATCAGCCAAGCCAGCGCAAACCCGATAAGCACCTGAAAAAATATCGTCCAAAACAGGAAATGCGCAGTTGCCTGCATCGACAGCCAAATATCGCCATCTGTCAGAATGCGTTCATAGTTTCGCAGACCGATGTAATCGACAGCCCGGTTTATGCGGTTTGCTTTGAAATTCGTAAAGCTCAGATTGATCGTCCATATCAGCGGGAAAATATTGATCGCCAGCAATAAGAAAATCGTCGGCCCGACAAATATCCAGGCGATCGCCCGGTCTGAAAGACCCCGAACTTTGCGGGCAAGCCGACGGGGCGTCGCCTTGGCAACGCGATTTATTGTCTTGTCAGACATTCTGGTGCGACCTTGTTATTGTTTTGCAATACGCTGGGCAAATCACAGCACAGCATCAGCAGGAGTGCCAGCAACCAAAGTCGCTGGCACTGTTTTAGATTTACAGCTTTCCTTCGTCCTCAAAAACCTCTGTCCAATCCTGGATCAGAAGATCAAGAGCTTCTTGGGCTGTGCCTTGGTCCGCAACAACGTAGTCATGCATCCGCTTTTGCATAGATAGCAAAAGTTCAGCGTAAACGGGCTCTTGCCAAAAGTCCTTAACATCCTGCATTGCAACCAGAAAATCACCAGCAAAGGGTGCGCTCGCTTCAAAACCAGGATCGTTAAGCACCGAATTATGCGCAGAGTAGCCGCCAAGACCCCACCATTTGGCCTGAACTTCGGGCTGGGCGAACCAGGCGATGTATTCGAGAGCAGCATCCTGTTTGTCCGAATAGCTAACAACGGAAATGCCCTGACCACCCAAAGTCGACCCTGCATAGTTTTGTGGTGGATTTACAAAGAAGTCGATCTTATCGCCACCGACTCCTGGATCTGCATAAAGTCCCGGGAAGAACGCAAACCAGTTCATCGCCATAGCGACCTGACCTGATTTAAAGGCATCAAGACTCTCGCCCATATAGGCATTGGTGTATCCGGGCGGTGTGGCGGTTTGATAGAATTCTTTATAAAACTCGAGGGCCTCGACAGCTTCGGGCGAATTAACAGCGCCCTCCATATCATAAGACCCTGGAGTATTTTCGTATTTGAAACCCCATGGATAAAGCGCTCCAGTAACACCCATTGTGATGCCTTCAGAACCGCGTTCGGTAAAGATTGCAGCACCATAAACAGTGTTTCCGTCAATCTCGCGTCCTTGGAAAAACTGTGCAATCTCCAGGAGTTCCAACTGAGAGGTGGGCTCTGCAAGCTCGCGCCCCGTCTGCTCCATGAACGCCGCACGGATGTCTTCACGTTCAAACCAATCTTTGCGGTAGAACCAGCCATTCGCGTCACCCATAGCAGGAAGCGCATAATAGTTCGGCGTTCCCTTTGGCCATGTTGAATAGGCATAGACGGTTGCATCCGCGAAATCGTCCATGCTGATGCCCGCTGTGTCGAAGAAATCATTCAACTTCACGTAGTGGCCGTTTTCTGCACCACCTCCGATCCACTGACTATCCCCGATCAAAAGATCGCAAAGCTGCCCGCCCGAGTTCAGCTCGTTCAACATCCGGTCTGCAAAGTTCGGCCAAGGCACGAACTCAAAACTCATCGAGTGGCCGCTTTCGGCCTCGAATTCTTTACTGAGTTCCACCAATGCGTTTGCCGGGTCCCAAGCAGCCCAACACAGCGTTAGTTCTTCGGCTTGAGCAGTATTGGCAAAGGTTGCAGCAGCAATCGCAATCACACTAGCTGTCGCCAATTTATGACTATTCATTTCGTCCTCCCATCTGTGCGACCCCGCAGTCTTCATTTTCAATTTCGATTCGCGGTACGCACGAGCAAGACTAATTGAGGTACGTACCTCGAGTCTATCAGTTTTTGATGAACGTACATCAAAATGATGGAGATTCAGATTTTTACTGAGACAAATTAGTAAGTTAATTCGCTTCAATTTTCGTCTGGCTCTTTAGATTGATCTTCGCCTCGCAATACAGACCGCTGCATTTTATGGTAGAAACAGGTTATTCAGTGGAATGTTTTAGCGCCTACTACATCCAAGAAAATCGCTGCGTACACGCGCCACAACTCATCTCAAGCGGTTTGCGTATTGCTGTTTTCGAGCAATCTCTAGATCGCATAAACTGATGACTAAACGGCAATCTTCATGACTGTCGACGCCCCCTGAGAGCTGCAATCGAAGTCAACGCAACGAAGCTGTACTTCGGCAAGAGTTCTTCGTTCTTTTTGCGGTCAAGGAGCTGGTGATCGCGACGTGGAGAAAAGGGCTGGGGCTCGACAATATTGAAGCTCGCCTCCGGTATCGCCAAACAGTGTCCTTTTTAGTGCCCGATCCAACCACCCTTCCACGGCGCAACACGACGAAATTATCTACTTTCTCAAACGTAAAATCGAAATATTGTTCGACGTGTAAAATTGCCATTTCACCCCGGCCACCCAGATAGGTGACGGCCTTCCCAATCTGCTGAATGATATTTGACTGAATTCCTTCAACCTGCTCGTCCAACAGCAAAAATTTAGGTTTTATGATTAGAGCGCGGGCAATGGATAGCAGCTGTTGCTGATCGCCCGAGAGATCCCCGCCGCGCCGATTTTGCATTTCATTGAGAACTGGAAACAAATCAAAGAATTCATCGGGAACAAAATGTTCGGTTTTTGGTGTCTGAGGTCAGCACTTGTGGGACAGAGTTGAGGACTGCGACATAAAAATCGTTGATTCTAGCTTAAAAACATGTTTGTTAGCGCTAACATATGAACAGCTAACACTGCAATTTACCCAAAAGACAATGAATTATTTCGGGAGAGCAAAATGAATCTGAGGATCGCAATAAACGGATTTGGGCGCATTGGACGCGGAGTTCTGCGCGCTTTGATTGAAATCGGAACTCAGGATGTTGAGGTGGTCGCCATCAACGATTTCACTTCCCCGAAAACCTCGCCCCTCTGTTGAAATACAACAGCGTTCATGGCCGCCTAAAAGCCAAGGTCAAAGTTAAGGGCAATGTACTTGAAATAGAAGGGTATCCAATTCGCTTGACTGCCATACACAACTCGGCAGGATGTGGACATTGCCTATGAGTGCACAGAATTGTTCACGACACGCGAGAAAGCAGCATTGCACCTTCAGAACGGATATGGCCGTGTGTTTATTACTGCACCCGGGACGGATGTGGACCGAACTGTCGTCTTTGGGGTTAACCACACCGATCTGACTGCAAATGACGTGATTGTCTCTAATGCCCACTGCACGACTAACTGTTTCGCTCCAGTAGCCATGGTTTTCGACGAGGCCTTCGGCATCAAAACAGGATACATGGCAACTATCCATTCCTTCACCGTGACCAGCCGTCACACGACACCAACAACCGTGACCTCTAACCGATCCGCTAGTCCTGCAAAACAAACACGTCGAAACGAAAAGGCCGAACACAATGGCACTGAACAAGATATTGAAAAGCGTAACGGACCGAATTGTCGCTCGCAGCGCCCCAACGCGTCAGATCTATCTGGATCGAATGCGCGAAGCACGGGCCAATGGCCCGGCGCGGGCGCATCTTTCTTGTAGCGGGCAGGCCCATGCTTTTGCCGCAGCAGGTGTTGACAAGGATCGGTTGGCAAAAACAAATGCTGGAAATCTTGGTATAATCACGACCTACAATGACATGCTCTCGGCCCACCAACCTTATGAACGCTACCCCGAGTTGATCCGCAAAGCTGTGCGCAAGGTGGGGGGTACTGCACAGGTTGCTGGCGGTGTCCCTGCAATGTGTGATGGCGTGACACAGGGCACTGCCGGGATGGAACTGAGCTTGTTCTCGCGCGACGTTATCGCCATGGCTGCCGGAGTCGCGCTCAGCCACAACACGTTTGATGCTGCCGTATTCCTTGGTGTTTGCGATAAGATCGTTCCAGGGCTGGTGATCGCGGCGCAAAGCTTTGGCCACCTACCCGCAGTTTTCCTGCCAGCAGGCCCAATGACCAGCGGGTTACCAAATGAAAAAAAGGCCAAGGTGCGCCAGAAATTCGCCGCTGGAGAGGTGGGCAGGCAAGCGCTGATGGAGGCAGAAATGGCGGCCTACCACGGCCCGGGCACTTGCACGTTCTATGGCACAGCCAACACCAACCAGATGCTCATGGAATTCATGGGGTTGCATTTGCCTGGCGCGAGCTTCGTTCCTCCGGGAACCGGACTCCGCGATGCCTTGACGGTCGAAGGCGCGCGACGGGCACTGTCTTTAAGTGCGCTCGGGGAAAACTACACACCAGTTTGCGATATCCTTGACGAACGGGCATTCGTTAACGGAATTGTCGGGCTGAATGCCACGGGTGGTTCAACGAATCTTCTGATCCATCTGGTCGCAATGGCCCGTGCAGGTGGTATTATTTTGGATTGGAAGGATTTTTCCGATATTTCAGACGTAACTCCGCTCATCGCCCGCGTTTATCCCAACGGGTTGGCAGATGTGAATCATTTCCACGCTGCAGGGGGGCTCGGGTACATGATTGGTAGCTTGCTGGAAGGCGGGCTTTTGCATCCCGATACGCAAACAATCGCCGGAGTGGGCCTTGCGGAATACACCCGCGAACCCAAACTAATTGACGGAGATCTTCGCTGGCAGACTGGTGCCGGGCAAAGTCTCAACGAAAAGATTCTTCGCCCCGTTAGCGACCCCTTTCAGTCAACCGGGGGGCTGAAGCGGTTAATCGGGTCTCTGGGAACAGCGGTGATGAAGGTGTCTGCGGTGGCAGAAGAACACCACGTGGTCGAGGCCCCGGTGCGCGTCTTTCACGATCAGAACGAGGTGAAAGACGCCTTTAAAGCTGGCGAGTTAACTGGCGACGTGATTATTGTCGTGCGTTTTCAGGGACCAAAGGCGAACGGCATGCCAGAATTACATAGTCTGACTCCGCTACTATCGATTCTGCAGGGCCGTGGGCAGAAGGTGGCATTGGTCACCGACGGCAGAATGTCAGGCGCATCAGGCAAGGTACCTGCTGCGATTCACGTCTGCCCCGAAGCTCTGGAAGGTGGCGCGATTGCGCAACTGCGTGACGGCGACCTGCTGTGCGTTGATGCGCGCGCTGGTACGCTGGAAATACTGACCGAAGGCGTGCACGCCCGCCCCGCCGCTCAGGCCGATCTGAGCGCCAATGAGGCAGGAACAGGACGCGATCTATTCATCGCCTTTCGCCGTGCCGTTGGCCCAGCCAACGCAGGTGCAACCGTTTTTGGAGACTGACCCATGACTCTCACCGCAAAAGATGCCAGTCATTTCACCCGCGAGATTTGTGCGCTTGCACCCATCGTTCCCGTGCTGGTTATTCACAACGTCGAGGATGCCCGGCCTTTAGCAGAGGCACTCATCGCCGGTGGCTTGCCAGTACTGGAAGTCACGCTACGCACACCTGCGGCACTGGGTGCGATCCGCGAGATGGCCAAAGTACCGGGTGGCATTGTCGGCGCGGGCACACTGGTTACCCCTGAAGACGTGCAGGCAGCAAAAGAGGCCGGAGCAAAATTTGGCGTTTCTCCAGGTGCAACGAACGCATTGCTAGCTGCCAGCGAGGCCGCGACTCTGCCCCTGTTGCCCGGCGCCGCCACCGCAAGCGAGGCAATGCGCCTGCTGGAGCGTGGTTATGACATGCTGAAATTCTTTCCTGCCGAAGCCTCGGGGGGGGCACCAGCGCTTAAAGCACTCGGAGCGCCGCTACCTCAAATAACGTTCTGTCCCACCGGTGGGATCAGCGTTACAAATGCACCCACTTACCTGAGCCTGATGAACGTGCTGTGCGCCGGAGGGAGCTGGGTTGCTTCCCCTGATCTGGTGAAGGCAAAAAAATGGGATAAAATCGAACAACTGGCAAAAGAAGCCAGCCTTTTGAAGTAGCGCCCAGAACAAATTGCTTGGCGTGCTCCAAAGCATTCAAATGCAGACCGAAGGTAAACACTTCAACGCAAGAATTGCCTCAAAAATAGCCCTTTTTGGAAAAAGCCCACACCGAAGTGTTCAAAGAAAGTACTCCTTTCAGAGATGGTCTCGCCGGGGGGATAGCCGGACACCGCACTATCCTGAAATCCGAACTGGGTGTCGGATCTGATATCAACGCGGGCGAGTTGGTTAAGCGCCTTGCTGAATGCGCTCAACCTCGTTCCCCTTGCAAATGCTGTTTCCTCCCAATCGGGTACAGCCAAGGCGCGATCGCACAATTGCCGACCAACTGGCCTTGATGCTGAATGCCCAAGACTCCGTTGCTTCATAAAGACTAAGATATCACTGCCACCCACAGTGCCCATCGTGTTCACGGTCGTTCCGCATGATCGGCTAGGCGAAACCCTCGCCACCACATGACAAGCAACGTCTGGATTTGGTCCCCATACACCCTTCACAGCGGCCAAACAGTGGGTTGCTATTAAGATCTTTACCTGTAACCACCCGGCCTGATCCGCCGCAAATCTGGCACGGCGCACGACCGGTGCCATGGCAGCGGTGACACCGCCGTTTGACATGCGGCATCTGTTTCTTGCGAGGTGTATGTTTATCCATGCTTAACTCTTTAAACTCATTTGCCTTACATCAGAACACAAGCAGCGATTTCTGTCATCCTTTTCAGTTCGGCGATGTTTAGTCGGCTATCTGACGTACTCACTCCAACATATTTGGTGTTTCAGGTGACTGGCAGACAGCCATTTAGACGGCGACGCCGTTTAAAGATGCGAGCAATAAAAGCCTCTCAGTCGATGAAAGTAGATCGTACAAATAGAAACCAAAGTTGAACCAGAAATCCTCCTGATGCTAATTTCTCAAATCTGTCCCACGAGTTCTGACCTCATACAAACTAGAGCGGCGTTTCATTTAAAAAACGCCGCTCTTATATTCTGTCGCTACAATTACCAGCGTTTCGGACAAACGCAGGCCTGCAGTGCCTGGGGAGGCTTTGCCTTCAATCAGGCAAGATCAAAACGATCCGCATTCATAACCTTGGTCCATGCGGCCACAAACTCACCTACGAATGCCTCTTGCGAGTCGTCACTTGCATAGACTTCTGCAAGAGCCCGAAGCTGTGAGTTCGACCCAAAAACAAGGTCCACACGGGTGCCGGTCCACTTCACTTTGCCCGTTGCGCGGTCACGACCTTCAAACACGTTTTCAGAATCAGAAGCCGCTTTCCACTCTGTTCCCATATCTAGCAGGTTTACGAAGAAGTCGGTGCTGAGTGTTTCTGGACGGTCGGTGAAGACACCATGCTTGGACTGTCCAGCATTGGCACCCAACACGCGCATACCGCCGACCAAGACTGTCATCTCTGGCGCGGTCAGTGTCAGCAATTGCGCCCGGTCAACCAACAGTTCTTCTGCGGATACGGCGTATTCGGTCTTAAGGTAGTTGCGGAAACCGTCTGCCGTTGGTTCTAACACCTCAAAGGACTCCACATCCGTTTGGTCCTGCGATGCGTCCGTACGACCAGGCGTGAAGGGAACTTCCACTTCATGGCCGGCATTTTTCGCTGCTTGCTCAACGGCGGCGCATCCGCCAAGAACGATAAGATCAGCCAGCGAAACCTTTTTCCCGCCAGATTGTACGCTGTTAAACGCCTTTTGGACGCCTTCAAGAGCTTCGAGCGTTTTTGTCAGCTGGGCAGGTTGGTTAACTTCCCAATCCTTTTGTGGCGCGAGGCGAAGGCGTGCGCCATTCGCACCGCCACGTTTATCAGAGCCGCGGAAGGTTGCAGCTGACGCCCAAGCCGTCGAGACAAGTTCTGAAATCGACAGACCCGTGGCAAGGATCTTGCCCTTGAGGTCAGCGATGTCCCGCGCATCGATAAGATCGTGGTCAACGTCAGGGATGGGATCCTGCCAGATCAGTTCTTCTGCCGGCACTTCCGAACCTAGATAACGTGAACTGGGGCCCATATCCCGGTGCGTCAATTTGAACCACGCGCGAGCGAAGGCCTCTGCGAACTCATCTGGGTTCTCGTGGAACCGCTTCGAAATCGGCCCATATATCGGGTCCATCCGCATCGCCATGTCGGCGGTGGTCATGATCGTTGTCACGCGCTTCGACGGATCATGCGCAGCCGGTGCGAGGTCTGCATCGTCCGGATTGACCGGAACCCACTGCCAAGCGCCAGCGGGACTCTTTACAAGATCCCAATCATAGCCGAGTAGAACATCGAAGTAGCCGTTGTCCCATTTGATAGGGTTCGGGGTCCACGCGCCCTCAATTCCGCTGCTGATCGTGTCGCCGCCATTTCCGCTACCGTGGCTCGAGACCCAACCAAAGCCCATTTCTTGAAGGGGCGCGCCCTCGGGCTCAGGCCCAACATACGCAGCGTCGTCCGCGCCATGACATTTGCCAAATGTGTGACCACCGGCGACGAGCGCAACAGTCTCTTCGTCGTTCATCGCCATTCGGCCAAAGGTTTCCCGAATATCCTTGCCAGAGGCCAGAATGCTAGGCTCACCGTTTGGCCCTTCTGGGTTCACGTAAATCAGGCCCATCTGCACGGCGGCAAGGGGATTCTCAAGGTTGCGATCACCTTCGTAGCGCTTGTCGCCAAGCCACTCTGTTTCCGCCCCCCAGTAGATATCTTCTTCGGGTTCCCAGATGTCCTCACGCCCACCAGCAAAACCAAACGTCTTGCCCCCCATCGACTCAATCGCGCAGTTTCCGGCGAGGATCATGAGGTCAGCCCAAGAGATTTTATTGCCATATTTCTGCTTGACCGGCCAAAGAAGCCGACGCGCTTTGTCTAGGTTTACGTTATCAGGCCAGCTGTTGAGAGGCGCGAAGCGCTGCGAGCCCGAGCATGCGCCACCACGGCCATCTGCTGTCCGGTACGTGCCTGCGCTGTGCCACGCCATCCGAATGAAAAGCGGCCCGTAATGTCCATAGTCGGCTGGCCACCAGTCCTGCGAGTCAGTCATCAGCGCGTTAAGGTCTTTCTTCAATGCCTTAAGGTCGAGTTTCTTGAACTCTTCCGCGTAGTTGAACGATGCACCCATCGGATCGGACAGCGAAGAATTTTGATGTAGAATCCTAAGGTTTAGCTGGTTTGGCCACCAATCGCGGTTCGATCTGACACCAAATGTTGTGGCCCCGTGCATCACCGGGCATTGACCTGCGTTGTTTCCATCCATGATTCTCTCCGATCGTAACTACATTGACTGAACTGGTCCTTGGACAAAGACCATAATTTCTTTGAAAGCAATCCGGTTTTATGCGCGGCGAGATGACTTAGGTGTCATTAAGCCGAACATCCTGATCGCCGCGGTTTTTCTCAGAAGCTGAACGCCAAGCCGCAACGGTGTTAAACCGGCGCCAGCATACTTCAATTTAGGCTTCCCCATGACCAGCGCACCTTAGCAATTCGTATGCGGGGTCTTTGCAACACGGGCTGATCCTCTTCTTTTCTAGGAGTCGTATATCAAATCAGCTTCATTAGTTTAAGTTGAATTTACTAATTGTTGCGATAAGTTAATCTGATGATGAATTTAACCCTTAAGCAGCTTCGCTATTTTGAAGCTTTGGCGCGTCATGGCCACTTTGGGCGCGCAGCAGATGCTTGTGCGATCTCACAACCAGCCTTGTCTATGCAGATCAAAGAACTGGAAGAAACGCTCGGGATAGTATTATTCGAGAGAGGTGCACGAAAGGTCCGGCTTACCAACTTCGGAGAAGAGTTCGCTCTGCGGGTCCGTGATATCGTTCGATCAGTCGATGAACTGGGAGATTTGGCGCGCACCGCGCAAGACCGGCTTGTTGGTCGGCTGCGTATCGGCGTGATCCCGACGATTGCCCCCTATCTGCTGCCCACAATTATCAGAGAGCTTTCTCAAACTTACATCGGGCTCGACATTCATGTTCGTGAAACCCTGACGTCGAAGCTGATACAAGAGCTGGCCGAAGGTCGGATTGACACAGCAATCGTGGCTTTGCCGGTGTCCGAAGCTTCATTTACCGAGGTGCCACTGTTTGATGAGAATTTCATGCTGGTCCGACCACGTGAAGACGCGGGAAAACCCGTACCCAACAACGAAGCGTTACGCGAAATGAGACTGCTATTACTGGAAGAGGGACATTGCTTTCGAGATCAGGCGCTGTCGTTCTGCAAGATTCAATCCGCGACACCTAAAGAAGGGCTTGATGCAAGTTCGCTGTCCACGCTTGTTCAAATGGTAAGTGCCGGTATCGGTGTCACATTGATTCCGGAAATTGCTGTGCCTGTGGAAACACGTTCGGCTTCAGTTTCGGTTGCTCGTTTCGAAAGCCCACAGCCATCACGCACGATTGGTATGATCTGGCGGAAACAAAGCCTTTTGGCCAGTCAGCTCTTACAGATTTCTAGTGTCGTTCGCCGGTCTGTCGAAACGTTGCGCGAACATCAAAACCCGGGTTCAACGCTGCAAAACAACCATAGCTGATGCTGCCAACACCTGTTCCAGGCGGATTGTTTGGGTTCTCTCTACAAAACTGTGAAAGAGGCTGTGTTGTATCGTTTTACGATCCTAAATAACTTTCGTGCCTAGCCAAAGGCGTATCGCTTTGACAAGATGATTCATGAATCATTTGGAGGTGTTAAGGTTCGAAAAAATGTGCCCGTTGAATAACGAAATTTAAACAGTAATTTTTTTCACTAAAATCAAGAAGAACCCCAGAAAAACACTGCAATGGTAAGTAGCCAGGGTCAGACGATTGTTTAAGCTAGATTGGCAGACAGGAAGAAAGCTATGAGAAAACTCTTTTTACAGCTAACCATGCTCGCCTTTTTCCTTTTTGGCTGTACCGAACCCGTTTCCCGCGATCTTAATCCTAGAATTCTCGCGATGGGTGACTCTTTGCTCGCCACGCATGAGATGTCAGGCAAATCCGTATCGCATGCAATCGAAGAATTTTTAGGGGAACCTGTCATCGACCGCTCGGTTGCGGGTGCTCGATTCTTTTATGCCCTGCCTATTTCCGGAGCTATGGGAATGAACATCTCCAAGCAGTACAGACCTGGGAACTGGGATTGGGTTGTCCTCAATGGTGGCGGGAATGATCTGTGGCTCGGGTGCGGGTGCATCCTGTGCAACAGAAAGCTCAACCGGCTGATCGCAGATGATGGTGAAAGTGGCAAGATACCAGCCCTGATCTCTGATCTGCGCAAAACAGGCGCCCGCGTCATTTTTGTTGGCTATCTGCGTAGTCCGGGCGTCAACTCACTGATTGAGCACTGCAAGGACGAAGGTGATGAGTTAGAACGCAGGATCAACAATTTTGCCAATCAAGACGAAGGTGTTTATTTTCTTTCCTTGAAAGATTTGGTTCCTAACGGAGATCGGTCTTTCCACACGGTTGATATGATCCACCCATCTGTCAGAGGCAGCGCCGCGATTGGCGCACGCGTCGCACAGATTATCCAGCAGTAAACGGTGGGCTACTTTAGCGCCTCAGGCAGGAAGAGCGCGATCTGGGGAAAAGCTATAAGAGCCGCGACCATAGCGAGCATGACCAGAACAAACGGAATCGTGCCAAGCATAACCTCAGACATATTGCCGCTTTTACGCGCGCCTTGAACCACATAGAGGTTCAGTCCGACGGGCGGCGTTATCAAGGCCATCTCGATCAAAACAATCATCAGAATGCCAAACCAGATTGGGTCATAACCTTGCTCAACAACGAGCGGTACGATGATTGGAATCGTGACAACCATCAACGATAGCGTTTCGATAAAGAAACCAAGGACGATGTAAATCATCACAATAACGAGGATCGTCCCAAATGGCGAAAGTCCAAGGTTCGACAGAAAAGCTTCCAGTTCCTGCCCCAGCCCTGCAGAAGCGAGCGTGAAGTTCAGAAACGAAGCACCGATAACAACGAGCATAATCATCGAGGTGATCTTTACTGTCCCATACAAACTGTCAGAGATTATCTGAAACGACACGCCCCCGAAAAAGCCCGCAATCAGGAAGGCACCGGCAACACCGACGGCAGCGGCTTCGGTGGGTGTGGCCCAACCGTTGTATATGGATCCGATGATCATCGCGAAGAGCAGAATGATTGGCAGAAGATGAACCAATGCATTCATCATCTCAGAGAATGAAAAAAACCGTCTTTCACCACCTAGCTCTGGCCGCACGGTGCAGATGATTGCAACCGCAACAATAAAGGCAAAGGCAAGCCCAAGCCCGGGTACCAAACCCGCAAGAAAGAGTTGCGGGATCGAGGTTTGGGTCAAGAAACCATAAACAATCAGGTTGATTGACGGCGGGATCATAATGCCCAAGGTGCCACCTGCTGCAATCGCACCGGAAAAAAGCTTTGGGTCATAGCCCAGCTTTTCAGCTTGCGGCATTGCGACTGTTGCAACTGTGGCTGCTGTAGCAACAGATGATCCGGACGTTGCTGAAAACATGGTTGCCGTTGCGATATTGGCGTGCACCAAGCCACCTGGAAGCCAGGACACCCACCGATCAAGCGCTGCATAGGTACGGGTTGCGACACCACTTCGGACAAGTATTTCCCCCAACAACACAAAAAACGGGATCGCGATCAGGGTCGCGCTGTTTGAAGCGGACCAGACCATTTGGCCCAGACCACGGATCAACGGAAAGCTGCTGAAAAAGAAATCAATCCCAAAACCCAGCAGAAAAAGCACGATACCGACTGGAATCGAAAGACTTAGAAGCGCAAGCAGGCCAACAGAAACATAGGTGATCATTGTACTGTATCCTGCTCTGCGAAGGCGCCAATCGCCGCCTCGGATTGTGCGAATTGCCCTTTAAGAACTAGTCGCAGCGCAGCTAATGTCGTGAGGCACGCCATGATCGCGAACCATAACCAACCGGCAAACCAAGGCCCCTGGACAAGCGCCAATGGCGTTTCCAGCGGTGTGTTTGCGGTGGACGAATTCTTTAAGGAACGCTCAAGAACCGGCCAACATCTGATTGCGATCAACACAATTGTCCCGCTGAGGACGAGCATCGAAAAAAGATCAAACAGGCTGCGGCCCAGCGCCTGACGGCGGCTGCGCAGCAAATCGATCCGGACATGGCCAAGTTCAAGCATCGTATAGGCCATACCCCACGACGTTGCGATGGCCATCACATACCCGCTGATTTCATCAGTCCCCCCAAACGAGGACCCCAACTGACGTAAAACAATATCCAGCAAAACGAAGGCGGCACAGGCCAGAAGCATGACGCCAACAAGAAGGGCCACCCCGCGATTTACTGTTCTTAGTGTTTCTAAAAGTTTCATGTCACTGAGATCCTCTGAGAGAAACGTCCCTATCAGTTGATGGATACGCCAACCACTTTGCCAACAGACGCGTTCCAACGGTCGGCCCAGTCCTGGCCAGCGCGCTCTGCCCATTCAGGCAGTACTTCTGTTTCAAGTATACTCCGCGCTTTGGCAAAATCCGCATCTGATGCCTCTACCAAAGTCATGGAACGCGCGTCACCTGCAGCGCATTCACCATTGCCGGTCAGACAAGCTATGTCGTCCACAAGAGCGTTTTGTGCACTGGCCCAAGCAGGGTCTTCAAAGTCGGATTTGATAGAGGTTTCAATCAGTGACTGGGTCTCTGTACTGAGGCTGTTCCATTTATCCATATTGATCGCTGTAACAACGGGGTCCCATCCGCCCAAAGGCAGAGGCATCAGGTGGGTCGAAACTTCCCACCATCCGGCACTATAGCCTGACCCTGCTCCTGTAACGGCACAATCAACGACACCTTTTTGTAATGCCCCGGGCACCTCCGAGAACGATACGTTCACACCTTCAGCGCCAAGCGCCTCCAGCAATTTCGCGGTCATACGGCCAGAAGCGCGTACTTTTAAACCCTGAAGATCGTCCAGCCCTGCGATCTCTGCATTACAAAAGACAACTTGAGGCGGATAAGGCGCAATAGCCAAAACGTGCGAATTGAAACGGTCGCGGTAGATGTCATTGACCATCGGGCGCGCAGCATCGACCATCGCGCGCGCTTCGTCCGCAGTTAGGGCGAGCAGCGGCACGTCCAGACCTTCAAGCTCGGGGGCGTCTGCCACAGCATAATCAGCAACGGTCATACCGACGTCAAAAACACCCTGACCAAGCAGGTTGTAGATATCGCCAAGACCAAGCCCCATTTGGTTATGCGTCGTCAATTCGACATTGATCGACCCACCCGATGCCTCAGGCAAGGTGGTGCTCCAAAAAGGTGCTTCGTACTGTTTGTGCAGAGGAAGCCCGGACCAGCTACCAACAACCGCGAGGTCTTCTGCAACTGCGGGCGCTGCAAGCGCTGTTGAGGCAGCGAGTATTGCAAGTGTCTTACGCATTTATTTTCTCCTTGTTGAGTTCATTCTTTTAAGTTTGTTTCATGGTCTGGAAGGCTGGACCTTCCAAGGTTTCATCGACATCGGCGATCAGCATGTGGCCAGGCGCATGGGTAATACAGAGCGGCAATTTGGCATTGAGCAAAACGTTTTGCGGTGTCACGCCACAGGCCCAATAAACTGGGACTTCGTCATTTCCGACATCAACCGGATCACCCCAATCCGGTTTGTTCAAATCTGCAATTCCGATATCTGCCGGATTTCCTTGTGCGATCGGGGCCCCATGAGCATGTGGAAATGCAGCACTGATACGATAGGCATCTTCGACGCGATCCTTGTGAATCGGCCGCATGGTTGCCACCATTTCACCAGCAAAAACACCTGCCGGAACCAGCGGGATGCTGGTGCGGAACATCGGAACTGTTTTGTCCTGCTCGATATGGCGAACCGGAATACCGTTCGCGATCAAAGCGTTCTCAAAAGTGAAGGAACATCCAAGTGCGACTGTAACCAGATCATCTGACCACAAATGCCCGATACTCGTCACTTCCTCGGCCAGCTGACCGTCGCGAAACACCCTATACCTTGGAACATCCGTCCGAATGTCGATATCTTTGCCGAGTATCGGAAGAAATGGGTCTCCGGTGTTTCCAACACCGACAACCGGGCAAGGCTTTGGATTGCGCTGACAAAACCTCAGAAAATCCAAAGCAACGTTTTCTGATACAATCGCAAGGTTACATTGCAACTTGCCCGGAGCGAGACCTGCGGTATGTCGATCATAGCTACCTTCCCTGATCGCGGCGCGCACTGCCTGCGCATCACGTTTCCGAAGCTCCGAGTAAAGGGCAGCATGTAGAGGCATCGCAAGTACCTTTCAAAACTTGAAAAAGAGCCTCGCACAGCTTTAACATTCCCTCAAATTATCATTTTATATCACTTTTGATAAATAATTTGGATAGCCCAATCTAATTCTCGTGATCTTTGTCCCATTGAGTTGCAACGACATGTGCAATCTCAGCCCCACGTTCTGCCAGAAAGCTGCGGGGTTCACTAAGAAAAGACGCCGTGAATTCAAGAGGGCTTGGTTGAAATCCCGGGTCAAACTCCTCGATTTGGTTTGACTCCAAAAGGCTTGCGGCCAACGCCCGTGGATAAGGTCCAACCGCAATTCCCGCCGCTATCATTTGCAGGCTGGCTGACAAGGATGCAGATGAATAGACACGCACATTCGGCCCAATACGCCGCGCGAGTTCAGCGATCAATTCACGGTAGGGCCGTGTCTTGGCAGCATAGGAAATAACCGGCGTTTCGTTCAGGTCTACCGGACCGCTTTTTGTTGATTTGAACCAATGCAAATTGAACTTCGGCAGCGGAACGTTTTCCACAGTAAACTCAGAAATTGGCCCCATCAGAAAAACAAGATCGACTTTTCTTTCAAGCAGGCTGTTGCGCAAGTTACCCGAAATATCAACGGTCAGTTCTATATTCACACGAGGATATTCCTCGCTGAATGCCTTAAGAAAGCCGGTCAACCATGATTGTGCAATCGTCTCAGACGATCCAACACGAAACAGCCCCTCAATCTCGGATGTATCGGCGACACGTTTCATGATCTCTTCTTGAACAAACAGCATTTGTTCTGCGTACCCCAAAAGCAGTGTTCCGGGTTTTGTAAGGATAATTCCCTTTGAGGTTCGTTCGAGAAGTTTAACCCCCAATTCATCTTCCAGAGTTCCAACGCGTGTTGAAATCGCGGGCTGAGACAGGTTTAGCCTTTCAGACGCCCGTCTGAATCCACCAAGTCGAGCCACCCAGAAAAAAGTTTTGAGCTGATCAAACGTCAATGGGTTTCTCCGCAAACTGATTGAATGTTGTGCTGGACACTATTGCAGTGCACACACTCTCTGTAACCTAGTTTTCAGGAAAGTTCGCAATCCAGATGCAATTTACAACAGAACATGGCCCCGTGGAAATCGAGGTGGATCACCTCTTTATCGCAGGTTGGACCGGTCGCAATAAAGACGCAGTACAACACCATATCGACGAACTGGCAGCGATTGGTGTTTCTCCACCTTCGAAAGTTCCGCTGTATTACCGGGTGTCAAACACGCTTTTGACGGCGCAAACTAAGATCGATGTTTTAGGAGAAAAGACCTCGGGCGAAGCAGAACCAATGTTGGTTCAAAGCCACGGCAAAATCTGGCTGGGCCTTGGATCTGACCATACCGACAGGCAACTTGAGGTGACATCTGTTGCGGCGTCAAAACAAGCCTGTCAAAAACCCTGCGCAACAATTCTTTGGGATTTCGAAGCCTTGTCGCAGCATCTGGACAAAATTGAAATACGCTCTTGGATATGGGAAAACGGCGATTGGCAGCTTTATCAGGACGGGCGATTGGCCCAACTGATACCCCTGAAAACACTGCGCGAAGATTCCGACATGCCAGATAATTCCGCAATGCTTTGTGGTACCTTTTCTGCAATCAACGGCGTTCGCAGCGCAAAAAGATTCCGAGCCGTCATGCATGATCCAATTCTTGATCGAAGCATTCAGATTGAATACGAAAGCAATTGCTTGCCGATCGTAAACTAAAAACCCTCTGTTTTTATCCTAAAGGGTTCATTTGAAAAAGTTACTGTCTGTTGAGCTATATTTCAAAAAATCAAACGCACGGTTCAACTTTATCGCAAAGGGTTAGGGGCTTGGCAGGGAAAGAAAACACTGCTTACCCGAGAACAAGAAACCGCAGAGTCGAATTGAACATGGTAACTAAAGCACCCGAAGCCAGTAAGAACATCTTAATCTACCCTTGGTTCAAGTTCTTTCAGAATCTCGTCTTTTGGCAGGCGGTTTGGTTTTTGTATTTTCAGAACGAACTCTCGGCTGCTGAGGCGATACTTCTCTATGTAGTCTATGACGTCGGCACGACAGTGCTTGAAGTTCCGTCTGGTTACATGTCCGATCGTTTGGGGCGGCGCTTCACGCTCATTGCATCGGCTTTCGCAGGGTTGGGCGGAGCAATGCTCTTAGCGTATGGCAGTCGCTTTGAAGTGTTTGTGGTGGCACAAGTTCTGCTTGGAGCAAGCGCCGCATTCGCGTCTGGCACCGACAGCGCTTTGCTTTACGAGTCACTGACGGCCGCTGGACGACAGAAAGAAATCGAACGGCAAGAACTCAAGGCGTGGCGGTTCTCATTTTGCGCTCTTGCAATCTCTGCAGTGACAGGCGGGGCCATGGCATTTCAAAGTTTCACGCTCCCCTTTCTTGCGGGTGCCCTTGCCTTTTCCTGCGTTCTGGTTATCGCGTTTTTGTTTCGGGAGCCGCCTCGAACCCAAGGCGTGTTCGCGGAAGGAGCAGAACTTGTAAGACTTAAATCACTCAAGACCGCCCTGACGAAACCGGTCCTGATCTGGCTCTTTGTTCTCAGTGTGGCGATGTATGTGTTCAGCCACATTCCGTTTGTTTTTGGCCAACCGTTTATACTTGAAGCCCTGAAAGAAACGGGGTTCGAAGGCGAAGCACCAGTTGTAAGCGGCTTTGTTTCAGCGCTTATGATGATCTTGTCGGTCGTCACATCTCTGTTCGCCCTCAGACTTCGGCACGTACTGGGCCTGCCCGCTATCTTGCTTTTGGCCTTCTCGATGCAAATTGCGCTGATTGGATTGCTGGCACTGACGAATGAAATGATCGCGATTGCTTTCCTGTTTCTACGCATGGTCCCGGATTCACTGTCAAAACCGTTCATTTCGGCGCGTACTCAGCCAATGCTGAATGACGATAGCCGGGCGACTTATATTTCGCTTCAGAGTTTTTGTGGACGCCTCGTGTTTGCCGCATCTCTATTCTTGGCGTCCCTCGCAACATCTGACAACGGTCAAATGATTTACGCCGAAATTCAGAAGGTCCTTGGCTGGTACATCGTTGGTGGGTTGTTGTGCTTTGGGACCCTGGTATTTGCGACAAGGCGTGTGAAAATCGAGGCGCGTGGGATGGATTGATTTTCTTCTCACAAACGCGACCTATCGCGATGTTGCCAGCAAGCCATGCATGACACCGTTTTTATCAGAAATGTCCTGACTAAACCGCCAAGGCCTTTGGGGCAGCAAGAGAGTCCCGCATTACCAGTTCGGTTTCAATTTCTATGCTTGATGTGGCTGGTTGATTGGAAAGAAGTCTAAGCAACTGTCTTGCTGCCTCTTGTCCCATCTCAATCTGCGGCACCCGTACGGTTGTCAGGCCCGGCTCAACAACCGAGGCTAAGCCAATATCGTCAAAGCCGGTGATTGAAACGTCGTCCGGTACTCTAACTCCCTTTTTGCGCGCCCGAACAATCGCACCAGCCGCTAAAACGTCATTGCCGCAAATTATCGCGGTCGGTAAATCTGAAGCCGACATAATCTCGTCAAATGCTTCTGCACCGTTTTCCAACCTGTATCTGGCTTCAACAATTTTCGTCAGCCTCGCACCATCAGCGCTCTCACGAACAGCGCGACTGACCCCTTCAATACGGTTTCTGGCGCGATCATTGCCTTTTGAGATCCCTGCAATCATCGCAATGTCCCGATGACCAAACTCAAGAACGCGATTGGTCAATTTGTAAGCGGCTTTTTCGTTATCGAAACCTACGTACAAACCATCAGGATTGTTGCTGTAGCACCATGAAATTACATAGGGGATTTTGCGTAGCGCCAGAAAATCCTTTGTTTTCTGAGGGCGCTCATCCCCAATCAGCAACAAACCGTCGGCCCCATGTGTCATGAGAGAACGAATTTGCCGAAATTCGTGCTCTGTATCATACCCTGAACTTGCAACTAGCAGAGTGACACCTGATTCAGCCAGGACTTCCTGAAAGGCCTGAAGGCCGCTGGCAAACATCGCATTGGCCATCGATGGAATTATAGCCCCAACCGTATTTGTCCTGTTCGACGCCAGCACCCGGCCGCCGAAATTCGGTGTATAACCGAGCCGATCAACTGCTTTCTGAATCCGCTCCCGTGTTTCCTTGGCAACTTTGTCCGGATCATTGAGTGAACGAGAAATGGTTGCTGTAGAAACACATGCAGCCTCTGCAACGTCCTCTAGTGTCGGAGATCCTGTGTTTTTCATTCTTATCTTTTTCACATTCGAACCTTTCCGGCGCACTTATCCGGTTACACGCGCACGATATTGACATCAAGGATGCTAGTATAGTCGACACTAATGTAAGCGCTTGCATAAATCAATGTAAGCGCTTACAGTCAATAAAGGGAGACGCAGATTCTTACGGGGAGGAGCCCTGGGTTTTTGCAGAAAGGGAGTTGAATTGCATAAATTCGGCAACATCGCGCTCTTAGCAGCGCTAATCGTTTTCGCAGCTTTTCTGACCAATGTACTGGCAGGCGCGTTTTGGAACGCGAGCTTCCTTTCGGATGTCGGAGAGATGCTGACACTTCTTCTGACCAGTGTTTTCTTTGTGGCCGCAATAATTTCGTTTGAAAACCGCGACCGATCGAAATCTGGGAAAGAATAACAAAATACCAAAATCTGGGAGGATTTTTAATGACAACTGAACATGAAACAACTGAATTGACCTCTGCCTCACGGCGAAATTTTTTAAAGCTTACGGGTAGCGGTGCGTTTACCGCAGCCATGGTTGCGGGCGCTGCAGGAACGCTTTGGTCCTCAGAAGCCGTAGCGCAAACAGCATCGGAAGAACGTGAGCGCGAGGCGGCGGCTGACCACACAATGCTGATAGCAACCGCTTATGTATTGGGTGCCTCACGCAGCTATCCGATTATGCAGCTAGACCTCAAAGAGAACATCCAAAACGCCACCAACGGCAAAGTATATGTCAAGCTCGCCCCCGGCGGGCAACTCGGCGCAGGCGGCGCTCTGGTACAGAAGGTACAGGGTGGCACGATCCAGGCCGCTCAACATTCATTGTCAAATTTTGCACCATTTGCCCCGGCAATTGACCTGATCAACCTCCCTTATTTCTGTGGTTCAAATCAGCGGTTCACGAACCTTGTGGGTTCAGATGCCTGGAAAAATGAAGTGCATCCAAAAATTGCAGAAAAGGGCTTTAAGCCACTATTCTATGTGGTGATTGACCCACGCGTTGTTGCGGTACGTAAAGGGGGCTCCGGTCCCGTCTTGTCGCCAAGTGATTTGTCCGGCGTGAAGTTCCGCGTTCCCGGCAGCCAGATGCTGCAACAATATTATCGCATGGTTGGCGCAAACCCGACGCCTGTTGCCTGGGGTGAAACCCCATCGGCGATCAAGCAAGGTGTTGCTGATGCGCTCGACCCATCTGTTGGGGCGCTTTATGTCTTTGGCTTCAAGGATATTCTAAGCCACGTAACCTTTACGCAAGCTGTGCCGGACAGCCAGATATTCTCGTGCAACCTCGAATGGTTCAATTCATTGCCTGCAGACGTTCAAGAAGGCATTGAATTCGCTTCTGAAGTCACGACACAGCAGAACCTGGCAAAAGTTCCGGCAGCACGCGCTTACGCAATGTCTGAGTTGTCAAAAGCTGGCGTGGAATTCCACTCCCTTAGCGATGATCAGCTAAACGCCTGGAAAGAAGCAGGCGGCTACCAGCGGAGTGAATGGGACCAGTTCAAAACTGATCTCGCCGGATCGATGGATGTGTTCAATCGTCTTGAAGAAGGCGCGAACACCATGGGCCGCTACTACGTACACGACGCATAGACCAGACAACAATTGCTTTGGGCAGCACGCTGCCCAAAGCCAATTCATTTGAGATAGTGGGGCTGAGATGGGTCAGATATTGCGTAACATAGACAAAAACGCGGAACGCTGGGCGCTGCTCGTGTTTTACACGCTGCTTGTTGCGACTATGGCGATAGAGGTGCTTCGGCGTGAACTCTTTTCTTACTCTTCAATCTGGGGTGAGGAAATTGTGCGCTACTCCTTTATCTATCTGGCTTGGATCGGCGCTGCGTCAGCCGTTAAGGAACGTGCGCACATCCGAATTGATGTGCTGTTCCACTATGTAGGGCCGCGCATGAAAGCATTGCTCTACATTTTCGGTGATCTGGTGATGTTAGTGATCGCAGTCCTGGCACTTTATTGGTCTTTCGAGACAGTCGGGGTGAGTTGGAAATACGGCTCGGTCACTGACGGGCTGAGAATATCAAAAGTCTGGTTTCTGATGGCTGTTCCAATTGGGTTTGGACTTGTCATCTTTCGGTTACTGCAATCTTTGCTTCGGGATGTGACGGACCTTTTTGCGGGCCGCCCCGTCTTTGAAGGCAACAAACTTTTTGATTGAGGTTCGACATGCTCTGGCAAACCCTACAGCAACAGACGGTTGACCTTGGTTGGTCGTTCTACGGCCCGGTTCTGATCTTCGTCCTGTTTTGCGCGCTCGGCGTTCCGGTATGGGCAGCCATTGGCGCCTGCGCAGTAAGCATGCTGATACTTTCAGATGTTTTGCCGATGTCACTATTGGGCGAGTCCCTGTTCGACGGGATCGACGCCTTCGCCCTCACGGCGGTACCGCTTTTCATCCTGACTGGTGACGTGCTCGTCAGGACGGGTTTAAGCCGCAAATTTCTTGACGTTGCAGAAGCTTTGACCTGTTGGGCCAAGGGCGGTTTTGGCTCTGCCACCGTTCTGGTTTGCGGGATGTTCTCAGCTATCTCAGGTTCCGATGCAGCAGGCGCTGCTGCAGTTGGGCGGATGACAATCGACCGGTTGGTCGAGAGCGGCTACCCCCGCCCTTACGCCTGCGCACTGGTTGCTGCGGGGGCTTGTACCGGCATCCTCATCCCTCCTTCAATTGCCTATATCATTATTGGTCTTGTGCTTGGAATTTCCGCCTCTACCCTGTTTCAGGCTGCCCTGATCCCTGGCATTTTAGTGCTTCTTTCCATCCTGATCACGAATATCATCGTAAATCGCAAACACGCCTATGAAGGCGGTGGGATGATCACAACCGCAGAATGGCTAAGCAATCTGGGTAAAGCACTGAAAAGTGGCTGGTACGCATTCCTTGTACCCGGCATCATCTTTTACGGAATATTTTCGGGTCGGCTCACACCAACCGAAGCAGGCGCAACTGCAGTGGTCGTCACGATCATTCTGGGCTTTATCCTTGGAACTCTGAAACTTTCTGACTTCCCATCAATGCTTGTGGGCTCTGCCAAAGTGAACGGCGTTATTCTGCCAATCATCGCTTTTTCACTTCCACTGGCACAAACACTGGCAGCAATGGGTGTACCACAGGGCTTTGTCTATGCTGTGACCTCGCTTACCGAGAACCCCTATGTTCTGATCCTGCTTATGATCGGCATTCTGATCGCTGCGGGTTGCGTGATGGAAACGACGCCTAACATCGTTATCCTTGCGCCGATTTTGAAACCATTGGCAGATGAAATCGGAATGAACGAAATTCAGTTCTGCATCATGATGATCACGTCGCTCGGAGTTGGCTTCATCACCCCGCCACTCGGTCTCAATCTTTTTGTTGTGTCGGGGATCACTGGTGAATCCATCCTAAGGATCGCAAACCGTGCCGTACCCTTTGTATTCTTTATGCTGCTAGTCGTTCTTATGATCGCCTATATTCCGGCAGTTTCAACTTTCCTTCTACCTGACAGTTTTAAATAGGATGTCTTAAATGGCCCGTGATTACTTAAAAAAGGCAACAAAGACTGCTTCAACCGATGCAGGTGATGTGCGCGATACAGTTCAGACTATACTGGATGATATCGAAAAGGGTGGCGACGAAGCTGCCCTGCGATATGCGCAAAAGTTTGATCAGTATCAGGGCAAAATCCTTCTGGGAGAGGAAGAAATAGCAGCCGCATCCGTTCTGGTTTCTCAACGTCTAAAAGACGATATCGCCTTTGCGCACGACAACGTTCGTCGCTTTGCAGAAGTGCAGAAAGAAACCATGCGCGATGTCGAGCTCGAAGTCGTGCCCGGCCTGATCGCCGGCCAAAAAAGCATCCCGTGCGTTGCGGCTGGATGTTACGTGCCCGGTGGGCGCTACAGCCATATTGCGAGTGCCATCATGACAGTGACAACCGCCAAGGTTGCGGGATGTCAGCACATTGTGGCCTGCTCCCCTCCTCGGATGGGAGAGGGTATCGCACCGGCAATAATCTATGCCGCAAACCTGTGTGGTGCGGACTCCATTCTTTCGATGGGTGGTGTTCAGGGTGTCGCCGCGATGACTTTTGGCCTGTTTGGTCTTCCCAAGGCCGACATTCTGGTCGGGCCGGGAAATCAGTTTGTTGCTGAAGCCAAACGTATTTTGTTTGGCCGGGTCGGGATCGACATGATCGCCGGGCCAACCGATAGCCTTATCCTTGCAGATGAAACAGCGGACGCTGAGATTGTTGCGACCGATTTGGTGGGACAGGCAGAGCACGGATATAACTCACCGGTTTGGCTGGTGACATCAGACCGAACCCTGGCAAAGAAAGTCATGAAGCTGGTCCCGGGATTGATTGCTGAATTGCCAGAAGTAAATCGCATGAATGCCGAAGCTGCATGGCGTGACTATGCAGAAGTGATAGTCTGCGATGATCGCGAAGAAATGGCGGCGACTTCTGACGAATACGCGCCTGAGCACCTGACAGTACAAGCGGCTGACCTGCCCTGGTGGCTTGACCGGCTGCAATGCTACGGCTCTTTGTTTCTGGGTGAAGAAACCACTGTGGCATTCGGCGACAAAGCATCAGGTACGAACCACGTTCTGCCAACGTCCCGCTCTGCCAAATACACAGGTGGTCTGTCTGTGCACAAATATATGAAGATTGTCACATGGCAAAAATCCACCCGCGAAGGAGCAAAACCAATTGCCGAAGCAACCGCGCGCATCGCGAGGTTGGAAGGTATGGAAGGACATGCGCGCACTGCGGATATCCGACTGAAAAAATACTTCCCCGATGAACAATTCGACCTCACTGCAAATGGCTGACGCATCACCTTTATCCGGTCTTTTTGATCTTAAGGGGCGCGTGGCTTGTGTCACAGGTGCCAGTTCCGGGCTGGGGCGCCGCACAGCGACATTGCTTGCGCTGGCTGGGGCCAGCGTTGTGGGTGTGGCACGTCGGGCTGATCAACTGGCCGACTGGCAGGCAAATGTGAGCGGTGATACCGCCGTGATCCCGCATGATCTGTCTGACCGCGATAGCCTGCCGGAACTGGCTGAACGCGCCGCTGACCCTTTTGGGCCACCTGATATTCTTGTCCATGCCGCTGGTATCAACACCCGTGAGGCTGCAGATGCCGCTAGCCCCGAAGGCTGGGATGTCACGCTGTCTTTGAACCTCACCACGCCGTTTTTCCTTAGCCAACACCTGGTAGGCGGGATGAAAGAAAAAGGTTGGGGCAGGATCATTAATTTCGCCTCTCTTCAAACGACCCGCGCTTTTCCTGGGGGTATTGCCTACGGCGCCAGCAAAGGTGGGATCGGTCAATTAACGCGCGCAATGGCAGAGGCCTGGTCGCCGCACGGGATCAATGTGAATGCGATTGGACCGGGTTTTATCCGTACTGAACTTACCGCACCCGTTTTCAACGACCCGGAGCGCGCCGCGCAAAACGCCGCGCAAACCTGTATCGGCCGGAATGGCGAACCCGAAGATCTCGATGGGCCGCTCCTATTCCTGTGCTCGAACGCTTCGGCCTATGTGACGGGTCAGGTTCTAATGGTTGATGGGGGGTACACTGCGAAATGAAAGCCCTTGTCTATACCGGCGTTGAATCGCTTGATTATCGCGATGTGACTGATCCGGTACCGATGCTGAACGAACAGCTGATCCGGGTTGAAAGCGTTGGTATCTGTGGGTCAGACATGCATGCCTATTTGGGGCATGATACTCGGCGACCTGCACCGCTGATCCTCGGGCACGAAGCCGCGGGCGTAATCAAGGGGGGCGCGCGAGATGGCGAGCGTGTCACAGTCAACCCGCTGGTAACCTGCGGCACCTGTCCGGCCTGTGTGTCCGGCCGGGACAACCTTTGTCCTGAGCGCCAGATCATCTCGATGCCACCGCGCGAAGGGGCGTTTGCCGAATGGCTGACCATGCCCGAAAGCAATCTGGTTACTGTGCCCGCAGACGTGCCGCTTGAAAAGGCAGCCCTTGCTGAACCCATCGCCTGTGGCTGGCATGCCGTTCGGATTGGCCTCGAAACGTTGGGCGCTGAACATGACGATATTCGTGCGCTTGTGTTAGGTGGTGGCGCGATTGGCCTAGGGGCCGCGCTAAGCCTTGCCGCTCAGGGTGTGTCGGATATAAAAATCGTTGAACCTAACGCCGAACGGCGCCTGCACCTTCAGCGTAATTGCAATCAGAATGCTATTTCGGCTGATCAGTTAAACAGCAATGACATGTTCGACATTGTCATCGACGGTGTCGGTTTTGCCAGCACCCGCGCGACAGCTTCTAAACATGCACGGCCCGGTGGCGTCATCATGCATATCGGCTTGGGCGAAGATGCCGGCGGGCTGGATATACGGCGTATGACCCTTCAGGAAATCACTTTTATTGGCACCTATACTTATACAGCTGAAGATTTTTGCCAGACGGCTCAAGCAATTTTCGATGGCCGCCTCGGCGCACTCGACTGGATTGAAACAAAACCACTGTCTGAGGGCGCGCGCGCATTCAAAGACATTCGCGCAGGCAAGGTTGCCGCTCCCAAAATAATACTGATCCCCGATCACGCTGGGTCTTGAGAGGACCTGCAAGCAAAACGTTGAAATCTACGCAAAACGCGACCGAAGTGTCGCAGCATTAAGGAACGATCATGTATAAAAAAGTTATCGTCTCTTTGGCTCTTGACCATGGCATAGGACAAACGGCCATTGAAGCCGCCCGCAGCCTTGTGGATAAAGGCGGAGAGATTATTGCGGTCCACGTCTATGAGCCGCTTCATGGTTCTGTCAGCACTTACGTCACAGACGAGGCTGTTGCGACGGCGCTTCAAAAGACCAAAGACCGCCTTGCCGAACGTGTTGCAGGGTCACCAGATGTAAAAGCTCTATTGCTTAAAGGCCATTCCGGTCGCGTGATTACCGATTACGCAAAAGAATGTGGGGCCGATTGTATTGTTATTGGGTCGCACAAACCGGGATTGAGCGATTATTTTCTGGGCTCGACGGCTGCCCGGATTGTGCGTCATGCGCCTTGTTCAGTCCACGTGTTGCGTTAGAAACAAGAGAACAGCTTTCCAATACCCAAACTTCGCATCAGTTCTGACAGTGATGCAAAAATAGATTTCCGCACGTGAGGAGTAAAAAACGTGTCCGTAAATGAAAAAATCGTATCCGACCTTGTCGCAAACAAGGTTGAATTCGTGACCACCGTGCCCTGCAAGCAACTGGCCGGCGTCATCGAAAAAATCGACGAGTGCAAGGATATTTATCACATCCCATCGAACAAGGAAGACGAAGGCATGGGGCTTTGTGCCGGTGCGTTCATGGGCGGCAAACGTCCGGCGATCATCATGCAGAACACCGCAATTGGGGTCACAATCAACACGCTTGTCACCCTAACCCAGTATTACCGAATGCCGCTGCCGATGCTGATCAGCTACCGTGGTGAACTGGGCGAACCGGTGGCCTGCCAGGTTGAAATGGCTGTGCACACCAAGGCGCTGTTGGCGCAACTCAACATCCCGACCTACCACTTTCACCATGAAGATGACGTCAATGAATTCGACGCGATCCTGAAACACACCTTCATGTGCAACAAACCTGTCGCCATTCTGACAGATGCTTCTTTCTGGAAAGGATACTGATCATGATCCGCTCTGACATTCTGCGCGATATCACGCCTGTGATCCGGGACCATCTTGTCGTCTGCAACATCGGCCTTCCCAGCCAGGAATTGCACCTGATCGATGATCAACCCACAAACTTTTACATGTTGGGGACAATGGGGCTGTCGTCATCCATCGGTCTTGGCGTTGCCTTGGCTCAAGATAAAAAGGTGATTTCCATTGATGGGGATGGATCGGTTCTGACGAACTTTGGTACATTGCCAACCATTGCAAACAATGTCGCTGACAATTTCATCCTGCTGATCATCGACAACGGCAGCTATGGCTCTACCGGGGATCAGCCGACCTATGCAGGCAAGAAAACATCACTTACAGCTGTCGCGCGTGCGTGCGGATGCGAACAGGTCGTTGAATGCAAAGCAGAGGAAACAAAGCAAGTTCTTGAAGATGCGCTTGCCTCAAACAAAATGACGATCATTGTCAGCAAATGCGAAAGCGGCAACATCAAGGTTCCCGTGATCACCATGGACCCGGTCGTTATCCGTGATCGTTTCATGACACAGGTTAAATCGTAAATCTTGTCATGATCCGCCAAGTTCAAATCATAATCTCAGCGCAAACGTCGCGCTGAGATTTATCAGGAAACATGGTATGTTTGCATCAAACGAAATTCACTCGAGTTCTGATGCACGCAGGCTTGCCCGGAAACGGCTGCCATGGATGGTTTTTGACTACATCGACGGCGCAGCCGGAGAAGAATATGGTGAAGCCCTGAACAGACAGGTACTTCGCGAATTGCGCTTACAGCCGCGCATTCTGAACAACGTGCAAAGCAGAAACCTCGGCGTTCCGGTCTTTGATCACGATGCAAAGCGGCCGTTTGGCATCAGCCCTATGGGGATGTGCAACTTATCAACCCCAGGTGCTGATCTGATGCTGGCCCGTTTGGCGGCGACGCATCATGTTCCACTTGGTGTTTCTACAGTTGCGTCAACGCCGATGGAACAGATGATTGAAGTCGCGGAAGGGCACGCTTGGTTTCAGCTCTACTTCAGTGGTGATGGAAGCGGAACACAAACGCTGGTCGACCGGGCGCGGGTTGCCGGGTACAAAACCTTGGTATTGACGCTTGATGTGCCAGAGGTTGGCCGCAGACCACGCGAATTGCGCCGTGGCTTCAAAATGCCCTTCCGGCTCGGGCCGCAACAATTTGTTGACTTTGCGCTGCATCCGAAATGGTCCCTTTCAACACTGCTTAAAGGCCGGCCAGAGCTTGCCAATTTCGGCGGGGAACATGCAACATTTGACAGAACCGAAAGCCGTGCACGGGCAGATTGGGGTTATCTCGCGAAGCTCAGAGATCAATGGAAAGGCAATCTTGTCGTCAAAGGTGTTTTAAATGTTGAGGACGCACTACAGCTAAAGAAAATCGGGATTAACGCGGTTCAGGTTTCCAGCCACGGGGGACGCCAGCTTGATAGCGCGCCGCCTGCTATTCTTGCCTTACGCAAGATACGAGAGGCGGTTGGCGAGGGATTCCCTTTGTTTTACGATTCAGGCCTTCGGTCTGGTGAAGACGTCGTCAAAGCATATGCCATGGGTGCTGATTTCGTCTTTTTTGGCCGGGCCTTGCTTTTCGCGATGGCGGCCCGCAGAGAGAAAGGCCTGAATCAGCTATGGGATGTCCTGTCTCAGGAAACGAGCCTCACACTCGCGCAGCTTGGGCTAACGACTATGCCATCTCTTAAGCCCAATCAGCTTCCGCGAGAACATTGTTTGGCTGACATCTAAGCTGTTCAGTCTGTTTCGCCGGGTTTTGCAATGCCAAAATTCCATTTATGAATCCACATCCTACGCAAACGGCCATTCTGCGAAAAAAAGGCATGATTCGTTGCAGGCTTTTGAGACGCTGATTCCAGCTAAAATTGAGGATTTTCTATTGTTTACAATTCGTAAACACAGAATATTTGGTTTACTAACACAACACGTGTATGTCCTAATTTAACCAAACCACGGCCATTGATTTAGGCTTCAGATCGCTTTCTAGGAGTATTAATTTCTAAAAACCCTACCAAGCAAACGGCTGCCCCACCTAAGTTTTAGATAGCAAAATAATATATTAAAAACCTGATATTAGATAAAAAATCAATGCCGTTTCAAACCGAGCATCTTGCTTCGAGAATCGCTTGTGTAAAACTTGTGGCGGGTACGGACATTCCCGCGTAGCGTGCAGAACCGCACCGACAACCCCTTGCCGCTATTGTGGCAATCCACTGCCCCAAGTCATCCAAGCACGCCACAGTCCCGCCACATATCCGCCTTATTCAGATGTAATAACTAATCATTAACTTTTCACTTGGGCGGGCACCCTACGGCATCTAGGAGGTTCCGATGCTGCGTAAATCTTTAGTCTCACTTACCCTTGCAGGCTTCATGTCTGTTGGCGCAACCACTGCTTTTGGCGAAGTTCACGTCGTAACGATCTACGACAACCACTTTATGCCGCCACTTGTTTATGCAAACCCCGGCGACACAATTCGTTTTCTGAATGATGACGCGGTCGCACGCACGGCGCTTGCTAAAGACGATAGCTGGAGCACTAGTTCACTGGCACCTTCGGATTCTTTCGATGTGCAAGTAGCTTCAGGTATGGATCTGACTTTCGAAAGTGCAGATTCGACAACATATGAAGACGGCGTTACAGCAAATCCTGAAGGCGCCGTTACTTTCGATCCGGCACCCGTAGACTGAGCAGTCTATCCCTACGCGTGCTGTCGAGGATTCTTCCCCGACTAGGCAAAGCTGCATCCCCGGATGTGGCTTTGTCTATTTGTAAAATGGTTCAATGAGTTCGGGGCCGCTTGCGTGGTTGGAATTCACGAGCGTCGAAACTCTGTAATGTTCAAAAATATCGCTTGGTGCGGGCTGCATTAGTTTTGCGGCACCCTTTCCGCTTTCGCCCAGCCACAAAGCCCATTGGGAAGGTTGCAAAGTTACCGGCATTCGATGATGTATCTTTGACATCTCTTCATTTGCTTGCGTGGTTACAATTGCACAACTTGTGACGGGTGCTTCCCCCTTGTCCCAGACCTGCCATACACCGGCAAAAACGACGGGTGAGCCATCTTTTGCGTGAATGTACCAAGGCAGGCGTTTCCCATCTGCTGTTTTCGTCCATTCATAGAAACCTGTCGCCGGAATAAGACAACGCCGTGAGCGGCACGCCTCGCGAAACGCTGGCTTTTCAGCAATTGTTTCTGCCCGCGCGTTGATCAGCAATGGCCCGTCATTCGGACTTTTATACCAATACGGAATAAAGCCCCATCGCATCGAAACCAGCCTGCGCCCTTCGGTCTTTGTGACGGCACTGATCTGCGTTGTCGGACAGACGTTGAAATTTGGAACGTCCGGCAGATCATTCGAGGGAACAGCGTCAAAAATCTGCGCCATAGCATCGGTTGGCAGGGTATTGGCAAATCGTCCGCACATCGTATGACTTTAGCAGCCATATCGTCGGCAAAAAAGGCGCATGTTGTAGCAGGCGGCGTTCTCGTTTTTCCGCTGTTCAGCGCTTTGAAATACGGCCATCGGTATAAGGACGGTATGGCCCCTGCGACGCAAGGTACTCTGCCGTAACATCTGCCAGATCCGGACCATAGTCATAGGCGTTCATTCCATCGGTCGAGAATATTTTGTAGCCATCCCCGCCGCCTCGTACGTAATTGTTTGTGACGACTCCGTAAATTTTCGCCGGGTCCAGCGGAACCCAAGTGCCCCCTTCGGCGATCAATACTTCGGTGATCCGCCCTTCGCCAGCTGCTACTGAAACATCCCAGGTAAACTGCATGCCCGCAACCTGCGGAAAACGCCCTGCCCCTTCCTCGACTTGACTCACACCGTTTTCAAGTGCCGCAACGATACCCGCACCAGAAAGCTGGAACGTTGAAAGCGTATTCTGGAAGGGCAGCACTGTCAGCACCTCGCCCATTGTCACATCGCCAGCGTCGATAGAGGCACGAAGTCCGCCAGAATTTGCAATCGCGATCGAAACACCCTGGTCTTTTACACGCGCCAACATTGCGTCGGCGACAAGGTTGCCCATCTCGCACTCCTGTTGGCGGCACACATCGCGATCACCATTGATTGGCCCAGCGCTCTCTGCAACCACGCGCTGGCGGATTTCATCAAGCGGTTTTGCAAGCTCTGCAATCCGGTCGACCGTTACTCTGTCTTCGGAAACAAAACCATCCATTATCAGTGGCTCACCAACGGCCGCAGTGATCTCGCCTGCGTCATTGAAAGACACATTTAATTCGCCTAAAAATTTGCCATAAGCATAAGCCTGCACAATAGCCGTTTTCCCGACCATCGTCGGATAGGGCCCTGCCGCGCGTTCGTTGGTATTGCTGAGCAACGTGTTGGAATGCCCGCCGACAATCACGTCAACACCCGTTGTTTCTGCCGCGACCCGCTGGTCAACAACATAACCGGAATGGGACAGCACGATAATTTTGTTAACACCTTCCTCGGTCAAACGGTCAACTTCGAACTGCACTGCATCAACAGGATCTGTGAATATTATGTTTGACCCGGGGCTCGCCAGTTCATCTGTATCCTGAGGGGTCAACCCAATCAGGCCCAGCTTTTCGCCGCCGCGCTCTATAATTACAGACTTTTCCAAAGTTCCTGACAGCAAAGCTTCCCTCGAAAAGTCAGCATTTGACATCAAAATCGGGAAATCGATTGAGTCCATGAACCCGCGCAGCACTTCGGGGCCATCATCAAACTCGTGGTTGCCCACGGTCATTGCATCATAGCCCAGTTTATTCATCATTTCTGCGGCTACGGCACCCTTGTAGTACGTATAAAACAGCGTGCCCTGAAACTGGTCGCCACCGTCCACAAGGATCGCATTGTTGCTGCGGGCGCGGGCCTCGGCAATCGCGGTAACAAGGCGCGCGCTCCCGCCAAAGCATTCGCCAGCCGAATTATCCTCGGCAGAACACCCCGAGTCATACTTCGAAATTGGCTCAAATCGCGCGTGAAAATCGTTCGTATGCAAAATGGTTAGCGAATAGTCAGCACTTGCCGTTCCAGCCATAAGCGTAAAAGCAACAACTGCGGTCAGGAATCGATGTGTCATTTCATACCCCATTTTGTTGGACCTGTTCAGATTGCCGACAACAAGCGTCAGAGTCAAAGTTTGAACGCGTTGGATGCCTTCCACTCTAATCGCATCGGGCGTTGCATTCGCTTGACCTATCGGCGGGCTTTCGGCATGTCAGCCACATGTTGATTTTTAAGATCTTTCGCGCGACCGAATGGGAAGAATTCGAACGCGCTCGCCAGACAGCCGGTGCCCCGGTCGATCTTGCCGATGGCTACATTCATTTTTCCACGGGCGCGCAGGTCGCGGAAACAGCGGCTAAGTATTTTTCCGATACGGATGGTTTGATGCTGCTGGCATTTGAGGCAGATGCCTTTGGTGACGATTTGAAATGGGAAGCCTCAAGAGGCGGAGCGCTATTCCCGCATCTTTATCGCGAATTACACCTGTCTGAACTTCTCTGGGTAAAGTCACTTCCCTGCACTGGTAAGAGCCACATGTTTCCAGAGGGTGTTCTATGAATCTTATTGAACGGATTGGGCTTGCCGCCCTGCATCGCTGCGACCCGGAAACAGCACATACCCTTTCTATCAAAGCGTTGCGGCTTGGGCTCGTTCCGCTGGCTGGCGTTGTCACGTCCCCACGCCTCGTGACCACCCTAGCCGGGCTATCGCTTCCAAACCCGATTGGCCTTGCAGCAGGATATGATAAAAATGCCGAAGCGCTCGCGCCACTCAGCCGCGCAGGATTTGGGTTTATTGAAGTCGGGGCTGCAACACCCCGTGCACAACCCGGCAACCCACGCCCACGCCTTTTTCGTCTGACCGAAGACCGTGCTGCCATCAACCGCTTTGGTTTTAACAACGACGGGATGAAAGCCATCGCAAGCCGCCTAGCTTCACGCCCCAAAAACTGCGTCATCGGTCTTAATCTTGGTGCGAACAAAGACAGCGAAGATCGCGCCGCAGATTTCGCCCGGGTTCTGGAGCATTGCGGCCCACACATTGATTTTGCGACCGTCAATGTTTCGTCGCCCAACACAGAAAAACTGCGTGACCTTCAAGGCTCTGAAGCGCTGGCTGGCCTTCTTGCTGGCGTGATGACAGCCCGAAACGCCCTGCCCCGTTCCATCTCGATTTTCCTGAAAATCGCACCGGATCTCTCAGATAGTGAACTGTCAGAGATTGCCAAGGTTGCACTTGCCTCTGGTCTTGATGCGATTATCGCAACCAACACAACGCTATCTCGGGAAGGTTTAACAAGTGCGGCCCGCAGTGAAACTGGCGGTCTTTCAGGTGCCCCATTGTTTGAAAAATCCACCCGCGTTTTGGCAAAGCTCTCTGAAATTACGGAAGGGAAACTGCCGCTTGTCGGTGTTGGTGGCGTATCCAGCCCAGAACAGGCGTATGCAAAAATCCGTGCGGGGGCGTCTGCCGTACAGCTTTACACGGCGATGGTTTATAAAGGTCTGTCGCTTGGGGCTGATATTGCCCGCGGGCTTGATCAGCTTCTGGAACGAGATGGATTTGAAAATGTTGCTGACGCCGTCGGCACCGCAAAAGAGGACTGGTTATGATTGAAATCTGGCACAATCCACGCTGTTCAAAATCGCGTCAAACGCTTGCGCTGCTTAAGGAAAAAGGCATTGAGGCGAAAGTACGGCTCTATCTCAACGACACGCCTTCAGCCGAAGAAATCCGGTCTGTGCTGACGCTTCTGAAAGCAAAACCCGCAGATATCATGCGCACGAAAGATGCGCTATTCAAAGAATTGGACCTGAGCGCTGATGCAGCGGATAACATACTGATCGATGCAATGACCAAACACGCGGCCCTGATTGAACGCCCTATTGTTATTGCGAACAACAAAGCCGCCATGGGCCGCCCGCCCGAGTCTGTTCTGAAAATCCTTTAGGCAGCTTGCTGTTCCAGCGCAGGGTAACGCAATGCAAGCGTGACACCACGCGCAACAAAACTGATCAAGAGTGATATCCACAGCCCGTGATTTCCAAACGTCGGCAACAGAACCGCCAGTGAAATCACGTAAACCACCGCGCTGATTGCCATCATGTTGCGCATATCCTTTGTACGCGTTGCACCAATAAAGATTCCGTCAAACATCCAGGCTGCTATGCCCAGCGCAGGTGCCGCGATCATGTATCCAAGATATGTGCGCGCAGCTTCACGCACTTCTGGCGCGGTGGTCATTATGTCAATGATTTTCCCGCCATAAAGCATGAAAGCCAGCGTGAGCAACACAACCCAAATTGCGCTCCAAAAACTTGAGATCAAGGCTGCACGCCGCAGACGCAGCCGGTTCCGTGCGCCCAGCGCCTGCCCGACCAATGCTTCGGCGGCAAATGCAAAACCATCAAGCGCATAGGCGGTAATTTCAAGGAATTGCAACAAAATCTGATTTGCCGCCAGCTCAACATCACCGAAATCCGATCCCAGAAACAGGAAAGAGACAAACATCGCCTGAAGAAGCAGAGAACGGATCAGAATATCAATGTTCACAAGCAGCATGCGTTTCAGCCGCCGGGTGTTGAACACGTTGTCAAACCTTCGCCATGCATCACCGGCAAAACCGTCGCGGCACAGCCAAAGCCCGAGGCCCAGCCCGCTCCATTCCGCAAGGAACGTTGCAAAGGCAACACCCTCCACCCCCCAATCGAGACCCAGAACAAACCAGAGATCAAGCACGATGTTGAGCAGGTTCATCCACAACTGCAGCACCAGTACGCCCCGCGTACGTTCCTGCGCAATCAACCACCCCGTAATGCCATAAAGCGCTATTGCGGCCGGGGCGGAATAGACGCGGATGCGCATGTAACTGCGTGCCATGCCCTCGACCTCTTCCGAGGCAGGCGAGAGATGAAATGCTGCCCAGAACAACGGCAATTGCATCAGGATGACGCAGAAACCAGCGGCTCCACCAATCATCAGCGTACGCGACAGCATTGCCTGAACTTCGTCTGAATCTCCGGCGCCCAAGGCTTGCCCGGTCAATCCAACCGTCCCCATCCGCAGAAAACCAAAAATCCAATACAGCGCAGTCAGGATGATCGCACCAATCCCAACGGCCCCGATAGGTGCCGCCAGTCCGATCTGTCCAACAACCCCTGTATCGACAGCGCCCAATATCGGCACCGTTGCGTTTGACAGCACGATTGGAAGCGCGATGCTCAGCACCCGCCTGTGTGTCAGATGGACGGTTTCAGCCATTGCGGTTGGGCATCAGAAAATGCCCTGTTGCCTGCGCAAAAAGACGCGAACGGTTGTCTTGCCAGGCTTCGACATGCACGCTTGCATATCGACGGCCAGACCGGTTCACGCGCGCACGCGCATAAGCATCACGTGGCAGGCCGCTACGTAGGTAATCGACTGTAAAGTCAATCGTTTTAGGCAGGCGCGGATAGTTTCCTGCCACCATTTCTGCCGCGGAAACCTCGCCGCTTTCAATTTCATTCCAAAGCACTGACCAACTTAGCTCGATAATCGCAGTGACTTCCAGAAACGCTGCTGTCACTCCTCCATGAATCGCCGGAAGAAACGGGTTGCCTATGAGTTTCTGATCGAAAGGCAAAACCGCTGTAAGTTCATCCCCACGGCGGTCAAAACCGATACCAAGAAAACCGATGTAAGGAACACCGTCTGCCAACGCCTTCAACGCAGCATCACGGCGTTGTTTTACGATCTGAACGGGTTCGGGTTGCTTTGTCATTCTCCATCCCCCTGTTCTGGTTTCCCGGCTTCTATCGTGAAGGCGCCTGTGGCGCTGGCAACCGGACGTTCTGTATCTTCGTCAAACGCAGTGGCGCGCACAAAGGCAACGCTCCGTGTTACGTGGTAACAATCTGCCCGTGCAGTTATGCGCTGCCCCGGGATTGCAGGGCGCATATAGTCTATCCTGAGATCGATGGTTGCTGTTGCAGCAGGTGAAGACGGGTGGCTCATCACTGCGGCGCCGCAGCAGGTATCCATTAATGCCGATACAGCACCGCCATGTATGACGCCCGTTGCCGGATCTCCTACAAAGCGGGTGTCATATTCCATCGCGATTTCAGCAACCCCATTGCCGATCCCGGTGACGACCATCCCTAACGCGCGTGAATGCGGTATCGCTTCTATGAACTGCCGGGCAAGTTTTGCGTTAATCTCTGACATATGCAGATACCTTTTCGTGATCTACACGAGTTATTAGGTGTCACGCTCAGCCCCGCAACCCCTAACTGTCCGCTTTAAGCGTCGCGCCACCCAATGCACCGGAATTCCGTAATAGGTACGATTGATCTCTGAACTCGAAGCTCGTAAGTTTCAACCGAAGAGAGAGAAGTAGATAAAATGGCTGACGCCAGCGAAAACGCTGAACTGACCTTTAAAGAGATGTGTGCACGTTTTGACGTAACGCCACGCACATTACGATATTACGAATATATCGAACTTCTTCAGCCTAGAAAGGTGGAGCGCAGCCGGTTCTACTCTGCAAGGGAATGCGCAAGGATGGTGCTGATCCTGCGTGGCCGCCGCTTTGGCTTTAGCCTTGAAGAAATTCGCCAGTGGCTTTTGATTTACGAAAAAGATGGAACACAGGCGCAGCTTAATGCCTGGGTTGAACTTGCCGACCGCCAGCTAGAAGCCTTACACCGACAAAAAAATGAACTGGCGGACACCATTTCCGATCTTCAGAAATTGCGTGACGAAACCGAGAGTTCGCTGACCTGAATTGCTTGTTAAGCGTGACGTTCCGTTACAACCAAAAGTGACGTGACGTTACATTTACGTTAACGTCAATCAGGCTGTTATCCTGTAAAATAAGTTGATCGCGCGACTCAGCTTGTAAAGGAAATCGCAATGCAGAACGAGGAAATGACAATTCGTCAGATGTGCGAAGCGTTTGATGTTACGCCTCGTACGCTTCGGTTTTACGAGGCAAAAGAACTATTGTCCCCAATTCGACAGGGACAAAAGCGCCTTTATACCAAACGGGACAGAGCGCGTCTCAAGCTGATCCTGCGTGGTAAGCGCTTTGGTTTCAGTCTGGAAGAAATCCGTCAGCTTTTGGATCTCTACAGCATGGAAGACCAGAATTTGATGCAATTGCGCAGTGTTTACCAGGCCGCTCAGGACCGTCTGAACGATATGATTGGCCAGCGAACAGAACTGGATGAGGCTATTCATGACCTTCAAGACCAGTTGAAATGGGGCGAGCAGGTGCTCGCTTCTATGACGAAACCAGAATAGACGAGCAAGGAATTACAGGATGCCGAGCTACACCGCCCCCACAAAAGATATGCAGTTTTTACTGCATGACCTACTGAATGTTTCTGGATCCGCTGTCCCGGGATACGGCGAGCTTGAGGCTGATTTCACCAATGCCGTGCTTGAAGAAGCCGGAAAAATTGCCTCGGATGTTCTTGCCCCTCTGAACGCTGTAGGTGATCAGGAAGGTTGTCGTCTCGAAAATGGTGTTGTCTACACACCAAAAGGATTCAAGGACGCCTTTCAGCAAATGAAAGACGGTGGCTGGACAGCCTTGGATTGTGACCCTGAATACGGCGGGCAAGGTATGCCCTACATTCTGGGAACTGCTGTTGGCGAAATCTTTGTGTCTGCAAACATGGCCTTCAACATGTATCAGGGGCTGACTCATGGGGCCTACTCCGCGATCCACGCCCATGGGACTGACGCTCAGAAATCAACTTACCTGCCAAAAATGGTGTCCTGTGAATGGACCGGCACCATGAACCTGACAGAGCCACATTGCGGCACTGACCTTGGCTTGATGCGCACAAAGGCAGAGCCACAGGGCGACGGCACTTACAAGATTTCCGGCCAGAAAATATTCATCTCGGCCGGTGATCACGACCTGTCCGACAACATCATCCATCTGGTCCTGGCAAAAATTTCTGGCGGTCCGGAAGGCATCAAAGGTGTTTCGCTTTTTATTGTGCCTAAGTTCCTTGTGAATGAAGATGGCAGCCTTGGTGCGCGCAACGGTGTTTCGGTCGGTAATATAGAGCGCAAAATGGGCATCCACGGCAATTCGACCTGCGTGATGAACTACGACGAGGCGACGGGCTACCTGCTGGGCGAAGAGCACAAAGGTATGCGCGCCATGTTCACAATGATGAACGAAGCGCGGCTTGGTGTCGGCTTGCAGGGCTACGCTCAAGCGGAAGCGGCTTATCAAAACGCTCTTGAATATGCCAAAGACCGCCTGCAGGGACGCGATGTAACCGGTCCAAAAAATCCGGATGGCCCGGCTGATCCGCTGATTGTTCATCCTGACATCCGCCGCAATCTGATGGACCAGAAATCATTTGTAGAAGGCGCACGCGCCTTTGTGTTGTGGGGTGCAAGTCTGATTGATCTGGGCCACAAGCTTGACGACAAAGCCGCTGAAGGTCTTGTCAGCCTGATGACCCCTGTCATCAAGGGATTTCTGACGGACAAAGGGTTTGAGATGGCTGTACAGGCCCAGCAAGTCTTTGGGGGGCATGGTTACATCGAAGAGCACGGCATGAGCCAATTTGCCCGCGACGCACGCATCACCCAGATTTATGAAGGTGCAAACGGTGTCCAAGCGCTTGATCTTGTTGGTCGAAAACTTTCACAAGACGGTGGCAAACATGTTATGGCCTTCTTTGACATGATTAAAAGCTTCATCAAAGAAAACGAAAACAATGAGGCTTTGAAAAAGGACTTTCTTGATCCGCTGAAAACCGCATCAAAAGATTTGCAGGCGGCAGGAATGTTCTTCATGCAAAACGGCATGAAGAACCCGAATGAAGCGCTCGCCGGATCCTATGACTTCATGCATCTCTTTGGCCATACGTGCCTTGGTTTCATGTGGGCGCGGATGAGCAAGGCCGCGATGGAGGCCCTTGAAGGCGGCGCTGAAGACGCCAAATTCTATGAGACGAAAATAAAAACCGGGCGCTACTACATGGCGCGCGCTTTGCCAGCCACGGGGATGCATCTGGCGCGCATTCAATCGGGTGCCGAAACCGTTATGGCGCTTGAAGCTGACGCCTTCTAAGATTGGGGCAGAGGCCCGTGTGTTCCACGCATGGGCCGGGCCATCCCTAAAGGAGAATGAGATGCCAAAACGCCTGCGCCTGACCCGCCGATTTCCTGTTGCGATGACTGAAGATGGCTATCGCCGCCTGAAACGATTTGCCCGTGAGGCTGGTCTGGATGAAGGCGAGGCTCTCTCGTTCCTTTTTGAAAATTTCGACAGTGTGATGGACGCTGACAACCTAACGCACCGCTTGCGTCTGTTTAACTCTGAACTCGAAGCGCGAAAACGCTGATCCAAAATACGCTCGAAAGGAGCAAAAGATGATAAAACTCTACTGTTTTGGTGAAAGCGGCAATGCCTATAAGGCAGCGCTGACCTTGGAGCTCTCAGGATTGGAATGGGAGCCGGTTTATGTCGATTTCTTTAACGGCGAAGCTCGCACCCCCGAATTTCGCGAACTCAATGATATGGGTGAAGTCCCGGTCATGGTTGACGGTGATCTGACGCTCTCGCAATCTGGCATGATACAGGACTACGTCAGTTCAAAATCCGGCAAACTGGGTGGCCGTTCTGCCAATCAACGTCGTGAAATCCTGCGTTGGGTTTTGTGGGACAATCACAAGCTGTCTTCGCAAGCGGGCACAACCCGGTTTTTGATGAATTTCTTACCGGAAGAAAAACGCCCGGTTGAAGCAATCACCTTTCTTCAAGCCCGCCTGAAAGCCGCCTATGCCACGTTGAACGCGGCACTAGACGGGCGCAGCTGGCTGGTCGGCGACAGCGTTACAATCGCTGACCTCGCGTGCTGTGGTTATCTCTTTTACCCAGAACCCTTCGGCTTTAACCGCGCCGATTGGCCAAATATTGACGCCTGGCTTGACCGCATCGCGGCCCTGCCCGGCTGGAAACACCCCTATGACCTGATGCCCGGTTCCCCTGCGGACCGCGCTTAAGAAAGGAAGACTATGTCTGAAGCCTACATCTATGACGCTGTGCGTTCCCCTCGCGGCAAGGGCCGCAAAGATGGCAGCCTGCACGAGGTTACCTCGGTAAGCCTCTCTGCCCAAATTCTGAACGCAATCAAGGACCGCAATAACCTTGATACAACGTCTATCGAAGACGTGATCTGGGGCAATGTCACCCAAGTGGGCGAACAGGGCGGCTGTTTGGCGCGTTCTGCGGTTCTGGCATCAGACTTTGACGAACAGGTTCCAGGCCTTGCGATCAACCGCTTCTGCGCATCTGGTATGGAAGCTGTGAACTTGGCCGCAAACCAGATCAAAGGTGGCGCAGGCCAAGCCTATGTCGCGGGTGGGGTCGAAATGATGGGCCGTGTTCCCATGGGCAGTGACGGCGCAGCTATCGCTGTCGACCCATCGCTTGCGATGAAGACCTACTTTGTGCCTCAGGGCATTTCTGCTGACATTATCGCGACCGAATACGGGTTTTCGCGCGATGACGCTGACGCCCTTGCAGTTCAATCCCAAAATCGCGCTGACGTGGCATGGAAAGATCATCGATTCGACAAGTCTATTGTCACCATCAAAGACCAGAATGGCCTCAAGATTCTGGATCACGACGAATACATGCGCCCCGGTACGGACATGCAGACGCTCGGTGCGCTGAACCCAGCCTTTCAGGCAATGGGCGAGGTGATGCCCGGTTTTGATAAGGTCGCGCTTCTGAAGTACCCGCATCTTGAAAAAATCAAGCATATTCATCACGCTGGTAATTCGTCTGGTATCGTCGATGGCTCGGCTGCTGTTCTGATCGGCAGCAAGGAATTTGGCGAAGCGCACGGCCTGAAGCCCCGTGCACGCATTCGCGCGACCGCAAAGATCGGGACTGACCCAACCATCATGCTGACCGGCCCGGTGCCGGTGACAGAAAAGATTTTGCGTGATCACGGCATGGCGATTTCTGACATTGACCTGTTTGAGGTGAACGAGGCTTTCGCCTCTGTCGTGTTACGCTTCATGCAGGCCTTTGACGTGGATCAGAGCAAGGTCAACGTAAACGGCGGTGCCATCGCCATGGGCCACCCGCTCGGTGCGACAGGCGCAATCATCATCGGAACCTTGCTGGATGAAATGGAGCGGTCTGACAAAGAAGTCGGCCTTGCGACCCTTTGTATCGCGTCCGGAATGGGTGCAGCCACAATCATCGAGCGCGTGTAGCAAACGTTTCGCATTTTCACGCGCGATTTCGCGCAAACAAGAATGACGACCCCACTAAGGGAGACGAAAAGATGACAGATTTTACTTATTCCGTTGACGCGGACGGTGTTGCCACCATTACGTGGGACACCGTTGGCAAATCCATGAATGTGATGAACCAGCAGGGTTTTCTGGACCTTGAAGCGCATATTGATACGGCTTTGGCTGATGGTGCTGTTAAAGGCGTGATCATCACATCTGGTAAAGAAGGCAGCTTTGCAGGTGGGATGGACCTCAACATCATCGCCAAGATGAAAGAGAGCGAAGGTGACAACCCGGCGAAGGGTCTGTTTGAAGGTGTAATGGGAATGCACGCAATCCTGCGTAAGATCGAACGCGCAGGCATGGACCCAAAAACCCTGAAGGGTGGCAAACCAATTGTCGCTGCCCTGCCCGGCACAGCGCTTGGTATTGGTCTTGAAATTCCACTGGCCTGTCACCGGATTATTGCGGCGGACAATCAAAAAGCAAAGATCGGCCTGCCCGAGATCATGGTTGGTATTTTCCCAGGTGCTGGTGGCACGATGCGTCTTACACGCAAACTTGGCGCGATGGGGGCCTCGCCTCTTTTGCTTGAAGGCAAGCTGAATGACCCGATGAAAGCCAAGGCCGCTGGCGTTGTGGACGAGGTCGTCCCTGCCGACAAATTGCTTGAACGGGCGAAGGAATGGGTTCTGAACGCCAAAGATGCGGACATCGTGAAACCCTGGGACGCGAAGGGATACAAGATGCCCGGTGGCACGCCCTATCACCCTGCTGGTTTCATGACCTTTGTTGGCGCTTCGGCTATGGTGCACGGTAAAACGATGGGTGTTTACCCTGCGGCAAAAGCCCTGCTTTCTGCGGTATACGAAGGGTCGATGGTGCCATTTGATACAGCGCTCAAGATTGAGGCCCGCTGGTTCACAAATGTGCTTATGAACCCAAGTTCAAGCGCGATGATCCGCAGCCTTTTCATCAACAAAGAGGCGCTTGAAAAGGGTGCGAACCGCCCTGCTGTTGCTGACGAAAAAGTCAGCAAGGTCGGCGTGATCGGTGCAGGCATGATGGGCGCAGGCATCGCGCTTGTCTCAGCACTCGCCGGGATCAAAGTTGTTCTGATTGATGCCAAACAAGAGGCAGCGGACAAAGGCAAAGCCTACACGACTGCCTATATGGACAAGGGTATTGCCCGTAAAAAGGCAACCGAAGAAAAGAAAGAAGCCGTCCTTTCGCTGATCAACGCGACAACCGATTATAGCGCCCTGAAGGGCTGTGATCTGATCGTCGAGGCAGTGTTCGAGGATATTGGCGTTAAAGCAGAAGTTACTAAAAAGATTGAGGAAATCGTTGGAGATGACACAATCTTTGCCACGAACACATCAACCTTGCCGATCACAGATCTGGCCAAAGCGTCAAAACGCCCTGAACAATTTATCGGCATCCATTTCTTCAGCCCCGTCGACAAGATGTTGCTGGTGGAAATCATCAAAGGCAAAGCAACAGGCGACCGCGCGGTTGCCAAGGCGCTCGACTTTGTTCGGCAAATTCGCAAGACCCCCATCGTGGTCAACGATGCGCGGTTCTTCTATGCCAACCGCTGCATCATTCCTTACATCAACGAAGGTATTCGTCTGCTAACGGAAGGCGTTGCACCAGCGTTGATTGAGAACGCGGCTAAAATGGTTGGGATGCCGCTTGGACCGCTCCAGCTTACCGACGAAACATCGGTCGATCTGGGCGTGAAAATTGCTAAGGCAACCAAAGCAGCGATGGGTGCAGATTATCCAAATGACACCGTAGACGAAGTGCTTTTCTGGATGGCGGACGCGGGCCGGTTGGGGCGCAAGGCTAATGCAGGCTTTTATGCCTATGATGACAAGGGCAAACGCACCGGTCTGTGGGAAGGTCTTGGTGAAAAATATTCGCTGTCAGACACGCAGCCAGACCTGACTGAAGTCCAGCACCGCCTGCTGTTCGCACAGGTGCTTGAGGCCGTTCGGGCGCTGGAAGAAGGCGTTCTGATGGATATTCGTGAAGGTGATGTTGGCGCGATCCTGGGTTGGGGGTTTGCCCCGTGGTCCGGTGGGCCATTCAGCTGGCTCGACATGATCGGAGCACCCCGCGCGGTAGAGATTTGCGAGTCACTCACAGCCTCTCACGGCGAAAGGTTCACGGCTCCCAAGCTTTTGCACGACATGGCTGCAAAGGATGAAAGCTTTTATGAGCGTTTTGGCGCAAATCAAAAAGCGGCCTGAGAATGAACAGGGCCGGAGGTTTCTCCGGCCCTTTCAAAACGCGTATCCAAACCGCCTGATATCTTCACTGCAAAGGGTTTGAACCAACTCTGCGTCTTGGTCAGAGTATGCTGTTCGATAGTCTTGTTCCCTTCTAGATGCGTTGGTTTGGGGAAAAGGGCGCATCGCAAAGCCAAGGTGGCTTTCCAAGGGATTCAAGTCCTGCTCAAGGTGCTCCAACCGCACAAACAACGCAGATCGTTCTACCCCATTCGCGTCCCGTACGTAGGAGCCGTAAGGCGCGCGCCTGATGCTGGATTTCGTTTCGGCGTGGTTTAAGAAATTCGAAAAATTATTGACTTTTGCCAGTGTAACCGCCGGGTGCTTGAAAGCCTGAACCCTCAGCCAGCGATAATAGCTGACCAATCTGTCCCAGGGGTTACGCACCATCGTAAAGATATAGAAATTTTCAACATCTTCCTGCGTTACCAGCCCGTAGATGCCTGCCAGCCGAGAGTGTTTCCAAAGTCGCCCTGAAGTAGGTACCCCTTTTACCCGATGACGCCGCTTTACCGCCTTTGGCGTATCCCCCAGCATGATGTCATCTTTCATCGCGCGGGTCTCAAGTGCCAGCGCCATAGAAGTGCCACCGGTCTTGGGGATATGGATAAAAATATAGCGTCTACCGCGCGAAATAATCATGAATGAGTGCTAGCGAAATAAAAGAGCAAAAGCTAGCGCGCGCGCAGCGCAATCACGGCACCCGAGAAAATGATCATCGTAATTCCAACAAGACCCAATGTATCAATAGTTTGCCCCCAAAGCAGCCAGCCCCATATTGCTGCGAAAATAAGCAGCGAATACTCAAATATCGCAACATAAGATGTCTCGCCTTTCTGATACCCCCAAGTGATTAGCCCAACGGCAAAAATTGACCCGATAGCCTGCACAAAGGTCCAGAACAGAAATTTGGGTGTTATTTCACCCCAGCCTCGTGTGACAAATGCTGCAGTTTCCGGCGCGTCGGCAACCGGGAAAAACGAAACAGCGACAAGCCCCAAAACGCCCCAAATGCCTAGAACAAGGAAGAAGCCCGCCAACAGTGTTAATGTGTTTTCCTGTGCGCATTTCTGGCGCGTGACCATCATACCCAGTGCGTATAGAGCACCCGCAGCAACCGGTATAAGTGTCGTGAAAGACCCTGTCGTCAGATCAGGGCGCAAAACCAAAAGAACACCGGAAAAGCCGATGGCCATCGCAACTATATGCCAAAAACCAATACGCATTTTCAGAAACAGAACCGAAAAAATCAGAACAAAAATCGGTGCCGTAAAGACGCCTGCTGCCGCCTGACTGACCGACAAAAACCCAAGACACCCGAAATAAATCAATAGTCCGGTTCCCGTCAGAAAACTGCGGACAGCAACTGGGCCTATTCGTTCGGGGCGCAGTGATTGCCTTTGAAACATTGCCAATATCCACAAGGCGGGTAGCGCCATCGACGTGCGGAGGGCATGGAACTGCCACAACCCTGCATCTTCCGCGATGACGGTTACATAATTGTCGATAATGCCGAGAACAGCCATAGCGACCAGAACTGCACCTGCCGCTTTCAATGTCTGTTGCTGTTCCATACTCGCCCTTAAAAGATATCGTATCGAAACAGCTAACGAGGTCAGATTGCCCCGGCAACGCATTTTCACACAGCAGCGAGAAAACTATTGGCAGAATCTCAATTGTCTGACATTTAAAGATTCGCGTTGTTACCCATTGCAAATTGCTGGAACGAGCGCATTACTAAGGCGATAGCTAACTTGAGGGGGGAGACCATGGGTTGGATGCAAGACGAAAGTGGGCTGGGTAAGTGTGCGGCAAACTATGTGCCGCTGACACCGTTGTCACATCTCAGGCGCGCTGCGAAAGTCTTCTCTGACCGCGAGGCTGTCGTCTACGGAAATCGCCGCTTTAGCTATCGAGAGTATTATGAACGCGCGACACGGCTCGCCTCTGCTCTGCAAAAGTTGGGTGTAAAGCCCGGTGATGTGGTTGCCACACTGATCCCGAACCTGCCTGCGCAAGCCGAAGCGCATTTTGGCGTTCCTGCTTGTGGGGCCATCCTCAACACAATCAACACCCGACTTGAGGTTGATACGGTTTCTTACATTTTCGATCATGGCGGCGCGCGGGTTGTGCTGGTGGACCCTCAGTTCTTGTCGCTCGCCGTCTCGGCATGCGAAGCAATGGAAGGCCCGGCTCCGACAATCATCGAAATCGCAGATGAGCAAGCGGGCTTACCTGCTTCGGGCACCTACACAGAGTACGAAGATCTTCTTGCTTCCGGGGACCCGGACTTTGAATGGATCATGCCAGAGGATGAATGGGAAAGCCTTGCACTAAATTATACCTCTGGCACCACAGGACGACCTAAAGGTGTCGTCTACCATCATCGTGGTGCTTACCTTATGACAATGGGTACCGTGATCAGTTGGAAAATGGTGCTTTATCCCAGATACTTGACTATTGTACCCCTGTTCCATTGTAACGGCTGGAACCACACCTGGATGATGCCATTAGTAGGCGGCACTTTGGTCTGCTGCCGCGACGTGTCAGCCAAGGCAATTTATGACGCTATAGCTGATGAAGGGGTTACGCATTTCGGTGGTGCCCCAATCGTACTGAACATGTTGGTCAATGCTAAAAACGAAGAGCGACGCAGCTTTGATCACCTTGTGAACGTCTTCACAGCAGGTGCTCCTCCGGCCGCTGCCACGCTTTCAAAAATAGAACAGCTCGGCTTTAGCGTTGTGCATGTCTATGGGCTGACAGAAACCTATGGCCACATAACAGAATGCCTTTGGAACCACGATTCCTGGGATAATCTTGATCAGGCAGAACAAGCAGCAATCAAGGCACGCCAGGGTGTCGCGATGCCGATGATGGAAGACATCACCGTGCTCGACCCGGAAACAGGTCAAGTGCCGATGGACGGCAAAACACAAGGTGAAATCGCTGTTCGCGGCAATTCAGTTATGAAGGGTTACCTGAAAAACCCTGAAGCAACAGAAGAATCCTTTACCGGCGGATATTTCCGGTCCGGTGATATTGCGGTTCAACACCCGGACGGTTTTTTACAAATTGCTGATCGCGCCAAGGATATTATTATTTCTGGGGGTGAAAACATTTCGTCCGTCGAAGTTGAAGGCGCATTGATGCACCACCCCGCCGTTCTGCTCTGTGCAGTCGTCGCGAAACCCGACGAGAAATGGGGGGAAGTCCCCTGCGCCTTTATCGAATTGAAAGAAGGCACAGATGCAGATGAGGCAGAGATTATCGCATTCGCCCGGGAACGGCTCGCAGGTTTTAAAACCCCGAAGAAAGTGATTTTCAAAGAGTTGCCAAAAACCTCAACGGGAAAGATTCAGAAATTTGAACTCAGGAACTCTGCTAAATCGCTCTGATCATTGTGAAACCGCGCACTCTGGAGTAGTCTGTTTCCTAGTAATCAAGCAGCAACAGGCAGGGCCCGTCCGGCATCATGACGGCGCTATCGAAATATGATCGATTGGAAAGCACTGGGCTTTGGCGTGCATCGCCAGAGCACCAAAAACGCGAGGTCGTGGTCTCTTTCGGGGATGCAACATTGGTGCTGTCGGACCAGAATGAAACAGCGCTTGCACATTGGTCGCTGCCCGCCGTTTCACGGCTAAATCCCGGAAAACGGCCTGCAATGTTCTCTCCGGATCCAGAAGCTATTGAAATTCTGGAACTGGACGACGAAACAATGATCCAGGCGATCGAAAAAATTCGCCGCGCTTTGTCACGAAACACGCCGCACCCGGGCCGGCTGCGACTGATCGCGCTGGGTGTCAGCATTGCGACCGTGTCGGCATTGGCGTTTTTCTGGTTACCCGGTGCTTTGGTACGTCAAGCTGCAGCTGTTGTACCTGACGTAAAACGTGCCGAAATTGGCCAACGCCTTCGGACGAATATTCGCCGGCTGACTGGGGACACCTGTAGCTCTGTACTTGGCGATCAAGCGCTAAACAGACTGCGTGCGCACCTGTTGCCAGAAGGTCGGAAGCTTGTCGTCGTCCGGTCTGGCGTTTCAGTGTCAGAACATCTGCCCGGTGGCTACATCCTGATGAACCGCGCGCTCGTGGAGGATCACGAAGATCCTGAGGTTGTTGCGGGCTACATACTGGCAGAAGCACTTCGCAGCCAATTGGAAGATCCTTTGGAACGGCTGCTGAAAGCGACAGGCCCTATAACAAGCTTTCGCTTGTTAACGACCGGAAGCATTCCAAATGAAACTCTGGCAAGCTACGCGGAAACATTGTTGACGATTCCGAAATCAAACTTGCCGGATGAAGCCTTGCTTGCATTGTTTGAAGCCGCCGGGCTTCGATCAACACCATATGCTTATGCTGTTGATGTATCAGGGGAAACCACGATTGGGTTAATCGAAGCGGACCCGTTTCGCAGCAACGCGCCACGCCAGGTTCTGAGCGATGGAGACTGGATAAGTTTGCAGAACATCTGCGAAGAATAGGACTGTCGCCGAACGTGAACTAAGCAGAAATTCAGAAACCTAACGTCTTGGAAACGCGTTTTTGAAACCAATTGATTGCGCGCGCTGCAATGCTGCGTTTAAGGCAGATCTTTCCTGAAAAGGCCCTGCAAGAACCACGCGTAACGTCTGGCCATCGCGCTGCGTTCTACCGATCCGCGCAGGCAGCCCTGAACTTTGCAGACGTGAGGCAGCGCGCTGAGCATCTTGTGCGGTCGCAAAACGGCCAACTTGTACGTATCGATATGCCCGCCCCTCGGTGCTTTGCGCTGTTGTCGACGCGTGTTGTGTTTGCACCCTGCGGGTCGACGCACGCAAAACCGATGCATCTGCTGTCACGATGTTCGACGCTCTGCGTGTAACGACAGTTTGCCCGGTTGTCGGTGTCGGGTTAACAAGCCTTCGCGGAACAGTGTTTGTCCAAACCCGCTCCATCTGCGCTTGCCCCAACTCTGTTCCAACCCCTCTGAGTGGGTTCAGACGGTCATCTTCCCAAACCGCCTGATACCCTCGAGGAATACTGATACTCCGAGGCACCTGATTTACCGCCGCGTTGGCTTGGACCGATGTTGGCGTTGCTTCCCGAACCGGAACGACCTGAACAACTTGGCGTTGTCGCACAGTCTGCACACGTCTGGTCGGTGTCGCCGTAGCAACAGGTGTGGGTGTTGTCGTCTGCGGTCTTGTCTCTACTGATCTTGCAGGGGCAGTCGCTTGCGCGGCAGGCGTACGCCGCGCCAATGTTGGGGTTTGGTCGCAAATAACTTGTCTGCCACGCGTTACACGCGGCACCCAGTTAACGCCATCCCCAACCCCGGCGCGCACGAAAACACAACCTTTGCTGTCTACATACTGCCGACCTTGGTAGCTGGCAGGCGGGTACTCCGCCGGCCCATTTGAATCACGTAAAGACTGTGCTTCAGCACTTACGCCAAAAAAGGTCGAAAAAACGACCGCTACAAAGAGAACAAAATATGCCTGCATGTGTGCCCCACAAGATATTGTGGAAGAATGCAGCACAATGCATAATTAGTAAAGGGATTGTTCGCTTATTTAGTGCCATACATGCGGTCACCCGCATCCCCTAGTCCAGGTACAATATATCCATGGTCATTCAGCTTTTCATCTACTGCTGCTGTGACGATCGGCACGTCTGGATGTGCTTCTTTCATACGCTGGACACCTTCGGGGGCAGCCAACAAACACATAAAACGAATGTTGTTCGCACCAGCCTTTTTCAGCAGATCAATTGCCGCAACCGACGAATTTCCCGTGGCCAACATCGGATCAACAGTAATAACTATCCTGTCTTCAAGCTCTGTAGGAACTTTGAAGTAATATTGTATCGGTAACAGCGTTTTCTCATCCCGATAAAGCCCAACAAAACCGACACGCGCAGAGGGTATAAGCTCTAGCACACCATCCAACAGACCATTCCCCGCACGCAAGATAGAGATGAGCGCGAGCTTCTTGCCGGCAAGGACGGGGGCATCCATTTCCTGAAGCGGCGTGTGTATATGTTTTGTGGTCATATCCAGCTCGCTCGTAATTTCGTAGGCGAGCAACTGGCTGATCTCACGTAGCAACTGGCGGAACACGGCTGTCGGTGTATCAACCTGACGCATCAAGGTCAGTTTGTGTTGTACCAGTGGATGTTTCACGATTGTCAGGTGTTTGGTCATTGGTATTGCTCCAGTTTTTTCATCAGGCGCGCGCGTGTTGGTTCATCGCAAAAGGCAGCACCTGCAGCAGTTTCGTTCAAGGTTCTCAAAACGTCGTCGTCCCAACCGTAACTATCGGCAAGACGTTCAAATTCATAGCTCATCGTTGTATGGAAAAATGGCGGGTCATCTGTTGAAACAGTAACCTTAACCCCGCGATCCATCAATCGTTCTATCGGGTGATGTTGCCAGTCGGGATAAAGCCCAAGTGCGATGTTTGAGCCCGGGCAAACCTCAAGAACAATTTCATTCTCCGCCAGATGATCGACAAGTGCCAAATCCTCTATTGCACGCACTCCGTGACCGATGCGTTCAACGCCAAGGCTGAGCGCGTCCTTAACCGACTCGGGGCCACTCCATTCTCCCGCGTGAGCAGTAAGGTGGAGTTCTGCCTCACGAGCCAGATCAAAAGACCATGAAAAATCCTTTAGTTTTCCAATACGCTCGTCGCCGCCAATTCCAAAACCGACAAGCCAATCCCCGGCGGTTTCTGCTGCACATAATGCAGCAGCTTTCGCTTTATCTGGCCCGAGGTGGCGCACAGCTGTCACGATACCGCGCATGATAATACCGTCGCGGGTTTCGGCTATATCAGCCGCCTCTTTGATTGCCTGAAGAAATTCGCGCCAGGCGGCCACCTCTCCGCCCCCACAGAAATCAGGTGACAGAAAAGTCTCGGTGTAAATCACACCCTGTGCTGCGCTTTGCTCTAGCATGGCAAGTGTGAGACGATGATAGTCTTCCGGCGTTTTCAACGTTTCGACGGCAGCTTCATACACCTGCAAAAACTGCGTGAAATTGCCAAACGCGTAGTTGCCCGCATCGTCAAATATCCGATGAATATCAATATTCTTTTCTTTTGCCAGCCCGCGGATAAATGCTGGTGGGGCCGCCCCCTCAAGGTGAAGATGAAGTTCGACCTTCGGAAAATTACCATACGCAGAATCGCTCATAAAAAGCTCCGGCCTGGTCCCTTGGCCTGAACTCCCAGATGCGTGGCTACGCTGACACCAATGTCGGAAAAACCACAAAGGCCAATTGCTTTTGACCCAACGCCATAACCAAGCACCGGCACCCTCTCGCGTGTGTGATCTGTACCCTTCCAAGTCGGGTCATTTCCGTGATCCGCTGTAAACAGCAACAAATCACCGGGCCGCAGCTTGTTGATTATTGTCGGCACCTGTGCATCGAACCATTCGAGCGCACGTGCATAGCCAGGCACATCCCGCCTGTGGCCATACTTGCTGTCAAATTCCACAAAATTCGCAAAGGTCAGGCTGCCGTCCTCGGCATCGCCGAACAGGTCAAAAAGGTGTTTCATCAGCACCTCGTCACTGCCTTTACGCACATCATCGATGCCTTGCATGGAGAAAATATCACCAATCTTTCCAATCGCATACACATGCCCCCCTGCGTTTTGCACCCAGTTGCATAGCGTTGGAGATGGTGGGGGTATCGCAAAGTCGCGCCGATTTGTCGTGCGGGTAAATCCAGTGTCAGGCGACCCGATAAATGGGCGTGCAATCACCCGGCCGACTTTCACGGCATGTAACTGCGGGGCGATATCCTGACAAAGCTTCAGCAATCGCTCCAAACCAAAAGTTTCCTCATGCGCTGCAATCTGCAAGACGCTGTCAGCAGATGTATAACAAATCGGCCAACCCGTTTTCATATGGCGCGCCCCCTGTTCCGCGATGATCGCGGTGCCCGCGTCATGCCGGTTGCCCAAGGTGCCACCAACGCCCGCAGCAACGCATATATCGAGCAGTAACTCTTCAGGAAAGACCGGATCTGTTCTGGGGAAGTAGTGCCAGTCCCATGGCACCGGAACGCCCGCGATTTCCCAGTGCCCGGAAGGCGTATCTTTGCCTTTCGACACTTCAGTTGCGGCGCCCCAAAGGCCTGTTGGCTCTGCCTGCAAACCCGGCGTTTCCTCGCCCGAGGCAAGCCGGATGGCTGCCCCAAGCCCAAGCGCATCTAGGTTTGGCAGGTGCAGCGGCCCGCTTCGGCCCTCATCCGCCTGCCCCGCGGCACAAGCCTGAGCAATATGTGCGAGTGTGTTGGCCCCCTCATCGCCAAAGGCCGCAGCGTCCGGCGCGCCGCCGCAACCCACAGAATCCAGAACAACCAGGAAAGCCCGGCTCATTGAACGATCCTTTCGTAAATGAGTGGTGGTGGCTGAACCGGCGCATCTCCCAGGACGACCGCATCACGAATTATACTCGCAGCCCGCTGCGCATCTTCTTTGCTTTGCGCATGAACACGTGCGAGCGGAGTTTCTGAGTCTACGGATGCGCCCAGCCTTATGATGTTAGACAGACCGACTGCCGGCTCGATCCGGTCGCCACCTCTAAGCCTTCCGCCACCTAAATGAACAACGGCCATGCCAACTACCTGTGTGTCAATCGCCTGAACAATTCCAGAGGATTCAGCAAAAACATCGACGGCTACGGGAGCGGTAGGAAGACAGGCGCGCCAGTTTTCAAGGAAATCCCTTGGCCCACCAAGAAACGCAACCATTTTACCAAAGCGTTCGCCTGCCTGCCCATTGGCGATTGACCCTTGGATCATCTCGCGTCCCACGCGTTCGTTTGGGGCAAGCCCGCCCAATGCAAGCAGCGCCCCGCCAAGAACACAAGTCAGTTCGGCAAGCGGGGTTTCCAGCATTCCCTCAAACACTGTCATACATTCAGACACCTCAAGCGCATTTCCGGCGGTGCTTGCAAGCGGCTGGTTCATGTCGGTGATCAGCGCAGTCGCAGCGCACCCTGCCCCGTTTGCCGTATTAACCAGCGCTTTGGAAAGCGTCTGCGCCTCTTCCATTGATTTCATAAAGGCACCAGAGCCGCATTTCACATCAAGCACCAATCCTTCCAGCCCCGCAGCCAGCTTTTTCGACAAAATCGAAGCTGTGATCAGATCAATGCTTTCTACTGTCGCCGTAACGTCGCGGACCGCATAAAGGCGCTTGTCAGCAGGGGCAATCTGACCCGTCGCACTAACGATGGCGCAACCGAATTCATCCAACATCCTACGCAAGCTTGGTTCATCAACTTCTGTTGCTAAACCCGGTATCGCCTCTAACTTATCAAGCGTGCCGCCAGTATGCCCCAATCCGCGCCCCGAAATCATCGGCACATAGGCCCCGCAGGCTGCCAGCGCCGGAGCGAGTACTAAAGATACGCCATCACCGACCCCACCGGTCGAATGCTTATCAAGCACTGGTCCCGGCAATTCCCATTTCAGAATATCGCCACTGTCGCGCATCGCTTCTGTCAGCACGACAAGACCGTCTTCCCCCAACCCGTTCAGACACACAGCCATGGCGAATGCACCAGCCTGGGCGTCAGTCACAGCACCCGAGGCAAGCCCTTTGGCAAACCATTCGATTTCTGGTCGCGAAAGGGGTTGACCAAAACGCAATGCGGTAATGATGCTGCGTGCGTCCATGTATCAACTGCGAACCACGTGTTCAGCGCCAAAACTGCCCGGCAGCAGATCTGAAACTTTCAGGGTCAGGGTTTCACCACTGACCGTCGCCATGGTTACGGGAACCTCTGGACTGGCAAACTCCATGATTTTTTGACGACATCCACCACAGGGCGGTACAGGTAATGGGCTATCGGCAACAACCGTAATTTCCTTTATTACCCCTTCGCCAGCGGCGACCATTGCCGCAATTGCACCCGCTTCCGCACAGGTGCCTTCTGGGGACGCGACGTTTTCAACGTTGCAGCCAACAAAAACATTGCCATTTCCGGTTCTGAGAGCAGCCCCGACCTTAAATTTTGAATAAGGCGCGTAGGCGTTTTCACGCACCGCGTTTGCGGCGTCTAGCAAATTCATTTTGGCCTCCTTTAACGTCTGGTCAAATCTGCCTGCGGACGCAGCCGGATGCAACCCGTCACATCATAGTTGTAAATACGCCGGGCAACGAAACTTCCATGAGTTCAAGATCCGGTGACGGGTTGGAATAACGTGTTTTCATTCCTGGAGGAATTACAAAAGCGTCCCCTGCTGAAAGGTCGAAGGGCTCTTTTCCTTCGCCTTCCAGGGTCATTGTACCGGACATCACAAAGCTGAAATGTATATCGCAATCATGTGTCGACCAGACTGGTGCTCCCTCAGAGGGCCTCAAGACATTTACACCGGCAACGTTTTTTGTGTTTTCGGCAATTGTCGTGTCGCGGCTTTCAAAGCCCGGCAGACGGAATGGCACCCAAACTGCCTTGTCCGCTTCGTTATACACAAACCGCTGACCATCCCATTCACGCTTTGGCCGCAAATGCATTGTTGGAAGCTTCATCTCATGGTCAATTTCGGTCACATGCTCGGCTGGGACACCTATTTCAACAACTTCGATATTGTCGCTGGCATAAAGCACCCGATGCCGGATTTCCGGAGGTTGGATAAAGCAGTCTCCGGCCCGCAACCGGATTGGTGGGCCCTGATCTTCGTAAACCACATCCACCCAACCGCGTATGCAGAAGATCAACTGAAATCCGACCTTGTGAAAATGGACCATATCCGGAACGGGGCCTCCATCGGGAATACGGATATGACTGGCAATGATCGACCCACCCAGCCGCGATGGAATGAGATCACGATACTGCATCCCGGCACGGCCAATGATCCAGGGCGCCTGATCCGCCAACCGGCGCACGACAAAGGCGTGATCGGTTTCTGGCATCACGAGCGGAGGATTTAATTCGTCTATTTCCACGCGTGTGCCGTTTGGCGCAGTCAATAGGCGCGTTCCTTTAGCAAAACCATTTGGATCGTCAGTCAGTATTCGCAATGTTCCGGGAGATTCTGGCGCATCTTTCTCAATCCGCACCCTGAGACCATGGCCAGAGAAAACTGCGACCTGCGGATTGTCAGCAGGATAGATCATATCCATTCGCATTTTCAGCGTTTTCGTAAAAAACGGGATATCTTCGCGCAGTTCTTGCGTCGGCAATCTGATTTCTGCGCGTATTTCAGCCATCCTGGTTCCTTCCAACGCATGCTCCTGACGCTTGCGGCAGAATGCGCATTGCTTTGAAAATTTGCAAGATGCACGAATAGGCGCTAGGACAACAGAGGACTAGCGGTCACTTGCAGATTAGTTTAATATTAAACTATCTTTTTTTGGGGAGAGAATTTCTATGCCAGACTCGCGGATTGACAACACCAAACAGGCGGCACTGAACTATCACGAATTTCCCAAACCAGGAAAACTGGAAGTAAGAGCAACGAAGCCAATGGCGAACGGCCGCGACCTAGCACTCGCCTATTCACCGGGCGTTGCAGAAGCCTGTCTGGAGATCAAAGCTGACCCGACAACAGCAAGCCGTTATACGGCACGTGGAAATCTGGTTGCTGTCGTTACAAACGGGACGGCCGTTTTGGGGCTTGGAAACATTGGTGGTCTCGCGTCAAAGCCCGTCATGGAAGGTAAAGCCGTTCTCTTCAAAAAATTCGCAAATATCGACTGCTTCGATATCGAGCTGAACGAGCCAGACCCATACAAAATGGCAGATATCGTCTGTGCAATGGAGCCAACCTTTGGGGCAATAAACCTTGAAGATATCAAAGCCCCGGATTGCTTTATTGTCGAAAAAATTTGCCGCGAACGGATGAACATACCAGTTTTCCATGATGATCAGCACGGAACAGCAATTGTGGTTGGGGCAGCGGCAACAAATGCATTGAGGGTTACCGGCAAAAAGTTTGGAGATATTAAAATCGTTTCCACAGGTGGGGGTGCCGCAGGGATCGCGTGTCTCAATATGCTGCTAAAACTTGGGGTAAAGCGGGAAAACGTCTGGCTGGTCGACATTGCAGGGCTGGTTTACGAAGGCCGGACCGAAGAAATGACACCACAAAAAGAGTGCTACGCTCAAAAAACCGAGCTGCGTACATTGGCCGAGGCGATAGAAGGGGCAGATCTCTTTCTGGGCCTTTCCGGCCCGGGTGTCCTAAAACCCGAAATGGTTGCTAAAATGGCCAAGCGCCCCATCGTCTTTGCCCTTGCCAACCCAACGCCGGAAATTATGCCAGATGACGTGCGCAAAGTTGCGCCGGATGCAATCATCGCAACCGGGCGTTCTGACTATCCAAATCAGGTTAACAATGTTCTCTGCTTCCCGTTCATATTCCGCGGCGCGCTCGACGTAGGTGCAACAGAAATCAACGACGACATGCAGATCGCCTGCGTTGACGGAATTGCGGCTCTTGCCCGCGCCACAACTTCTGCAGAAGCCGCTGCAGCTTACAAAGGCGAACAAATGACCTTCGGGGCAGACTATCTGATCCCGAAACCTTTTGATCCGAGATTGATGGGTGTGGTTGCGAGCGCCGTTGCAAAGGCTGCAATGGAAACTGGCATTGCCACAAGACCTTTGGAAGATCTCAAGGCTTACAAAACCAAACTTGATGGCTCTGTCTTCCGGTCGGCACTTATTATGCGGCCAGTATTCGAGGCCGCAGCGACCGCGATGCGCAAAATTGTCTTTACCGAAGGTGAAGACGAACGTGTGCTACGCGCAGCAAATGCGATGCTGGAAGAAACGACAGACAAACCAATCCTTATTGGGCGGCCAGATGTTATCGAGCGTCGCTGTGAACGCGCGGGCCTTTCGATCCGCCCGGGCCGCGATTTTGATCTGGTAAACCCGGAACGCGACCCGCGCTATCGGGATTACTGGAACACCTATCACGAAGTGATGCAAAGGCAGGGTGTGACACCCGACCTGGCCAAGGCAATCTTGCGCACGAACACAACCGCAATTGGTGCCGTTATGGTTCACCGCGAAGAAGCGGACAGCATGATTTGTGGTACTTTCGGTCAATACCTGTGGCACCTGAATTACGTCCAGCAATTGCTGGGGAACACAAACCTGCACCCGGTCGGCGCGCTGTCCCTGATGGTGCTTGAGGATGGGCCTTTGTTCATCGCGGACACACATATTCATTCGGAACCAACAGCCAAGCAAATTGCCGAAAATATAATTGCAACAGCACGCCATGTGCGACGGTTCGGACTGGCACCCAAAGTGGCGCTATGTTCCAACTCTCAATTCGGCAATTTAAACTCTACCTCCGGCAACTTAATGCGCGAGGCGTTAAAGATATTGGATGCGCAGAAGTTGGATTTTTCTTATGAAGGCGAAATGCATACTGACGCAGCACTTGATGAGACTCTTCGCAATAGGATTTTCCCAAACTCCCGGCTATCGGGTGCCGCAAACGCGCTTATATTCGCGAATACCGATGCCGCAAGTGCAACACGCAACATCCTGAAGATGAAAGGCGGCGGGCTGGAAGTCGGCCCCATACTTATGGGAATGGGGAATCGCGCCCATATTGTAACCCCTTCGATCACAGCCCGAGGGCTGCTGAATATGTCAGCAATTGCCGGAACACCTGTCGCTCATTACGGATAACAAAGTCTCTGCGCAATTTCATGGATTGCGTGCACGTTTTTTAGCAATATTGTTACTTAGCAGGGTTTGACTTTAGCGCTAGCGGCGTCAATGCGGCGCAGGAGTCGGGCTTGTTGCAGGCAAGTGGGTGCGCGTAACACATACGCACGGCATGCAGTCGTATACGGAGGAGAGAAAATGACCTACAGAAGTGTTTACGAAGGATGGAAATCTGACCCCGAAGGGTTCTGGATGGACGCCGCCCAAAACATTGATTGGGTGAAGCCTCCCTCCAAAGCGTTGTTTGATAACAAAGCTCCGATCTACGAATGGTTTGCGGACGCTGAAGTGAACACCTGCTGGAATGCGGTGGATCGTCATGTAGAAGCAGGAAATGGGGACCGGACCGCAATCATCTACGATAGCCCTGTTACACACACCAAGCATGAAATCTCTTACCTTGAACTACGTGACAGAGTTGCGTCTCTGGCCGGTGCGCTACGCGCCAAGGGTGTCGAAAAAGGTGACCGGGTCATCATCTATATGCCGATGGTTCCTGAAGCACTTGAGGCTATGCTGGCATGTGCGCGGCTTGGCGCAGTGCATTCTGTTGTATTTGGCGGTTTTGCAGCGAACGAGCTTGCTGTGCGCATTGATGATTGCAAACCAAAAGCCATTATTGCCGCCTCTTGCGGAATCGAACCCGGGCGCGTGGTGCATTATAAACCCTTGCTGGAGGGGGCCGTTGCTGAAGCAAAGCACAAACCCGAGTTCTGTGTGATTTTCCAACGCGAGCAGGAAGTTGCAAAGCTTAACGAAGGGTTTGACTTCGACTGGCACGCCTTCCAGTACGACGTTGATCCTGCGGAATGCGTTCCTGTAGCTGGCAACCATCCTTCCTACATTCTGTATACCTCTGGCACCACTGGCCAGCCCAAAGGCGTGATCCGCCACACTGCCGGTCAGCTCGTCGCCCTTAACTGGACGATGAGCAACATCTATGGAATGGAACCGGGCGAAGTGTTCTGGGCAGCCTCTGATGTGGGTTGGGTCGTTGGACACAGCTATATTTGCTATGGGCCCTTAATTCATGGCAACACAACAATCGTCTTTGAAGGCAAACCCGTTGGGACACCTGACGCGGGCACTTTCTGGCGCGTCATTCAGGATCACGATGTTAAAGTGCTGTTCACAGCACCAACCGCCTTTCGTGCAATCAAGCGCGAAGACCCATCAGGTGATTTTCTGGACAAATACGACCTCTCTGGGCTCAGGACATTGTTCCTGGCTGGCGAACGCGCTGACCCCGATACAATTATCTGGGCACAAGAAAAACTTGGCGTTCCCGTGGTCGACCATTGGTGGCAGACAGAAACAGGCTGGGCAATTGCGGCTAACCCTGTGGGAATCGAGGAATTGCCAATCAAGCTTGGCTCTCCTTCGGTCGCGATGCCTGGTTATGACGTCCAGATACTTGATGAAGGCGGCAATGAAATGCCTGTGGGCGAAATGGGTGCCATTGCTGTAAAACTTCCCTTGCCACCCGGAACCTTGCCAACTTTGTGGAATGCAGAGGCACGGTATCATTCATCTTATCTTACCACCTTCCCTGGATATTATGAGACAGGAGATGCTGGGTACAAAGACGATGACGGCTACCTTTACATCATGGCACGTACGGACGACGTCATTAACGTTGCGGGACACCGGCTATCGACAGGTGGAATGGAAGAAGTTCTCGCAAGCCACCCCGACGTTGGTGAATGCGCTGTGATTGGAGTTACAGACCAACTCAAAGGGCAGTTGCCCATGGGGTTTTTATGTCTGAACACCGGTTCCGGACGTGATCAGGCCGATGTTGTCTCTGAATGCGTCAAACTGGTGCGCGAAAAGATTGGCCCAGTCGCTGCCTTCAAACTGGCCGTTGTCGTGGATCGTTTGCCCAAAACCCGATCAGGTAAAATTCTGCGCGCAACGATGGTTAAGATTGCTGATGGTGCAGAATTCAAAATGCCTGCAACAATTGATGACCCGGCGATTTTGGACGAGATTCGAGATGCCCTTGGTGCCTTGGGTTATCCTAAAGACCGGTAACTTTTCGCGCAAACCGCCTTCGGCTGCACGCACGGACTTGATTTAAAGGTGACTTTTAGACTAGTTGGATGCTCTTGTGATCTGATTTATCAGTGTGTTCATGTCGCTTAAGGGAAATATCTACCCGGTGTTTACCACTTTCATTTTGAAAGCAGCTGTTTGTTGACGGATCATAGTCATAAAGCCAAATCCCTATTTGGCGCCGCCGACCCTGACGGCGCGACTCGGCTGAACCTGCTAACACACGATATCAGGTCAGCAGTGTTTGACGTGATAGGTGGACTTCGCCTGGTCGATCACTCAAAGATTGACGCAGAAACCCGCCTTCAACTTGAACGGATACGAACATCTGGCGAAATTCTGGCGCGGCTCGTTGAAGATGCCCTAACTCTGGTTACCGACGGAATGTCGGACACAGAATCAGTTATTGCAAACCTGCACCTGCATCGGTTGTTAAATGATGTAGAGCTTCGCTGGTCGGGACGCGCGAAAGCAAAGGGTTTGGAATTTGAACTCATTATCGCGCCAGACGTTCCTGCAGTGATTTCAACTGACAGGTTGGGTCTGGAACGTATTTTGTCAAATCTTCTCAGCAATGCGTTTAAGTACACCGAGAAGGGTGTTGTGCGGATGGAAACGTCATTGGCCGATGGTAACATTCTTAAGTTTTCATTGTGCGACGACGGGCCAGGTTTTTCTAACGAAGCACTCTCAAGTCTCTACAATCTGCACGGCCGCCCCTTCAATACGGAAAAACCCGGGACCGGCGTGGGTCTTCACATAGCCAAAGATATCGCCGACCGTATGGGTGCGACTATTCAGGTTGCAAACGGGTCAAACGGTGCGATCGTGACGCTGGAACTGCCCGCCAAGGCCTGGCACTACGCGACGGCTGCCCAGGGCACACACCCGCTGCCAGACCTGTCAAACGTCAGAGTCCTGGTTGCTGAAGACAACGAAACCAATCAGTTGATCATTGCCCAGATGTTGCAAACAATGGGTGCAGAATACGAGATCGCAATTGACGGAATTGAGGCTCTGAACTGGTTAGAGCGGGAAAGTTTTGACATCGCACTGATTGACATTGATATGCCGCGTCTCTCTGGCATTGATGTGATGCGCCACGTTCGCAGTCAGATGACAGAACTTCGAGATTTACCGATACTCGCTGTCACCGCGTTTGTGCTTCGCGCAAACAGGGATGCAATCTATGACGCAGGTGCCAATCGCATACTTGCAAAACCAATTTTGAGCATCGAAACATTCGGCCAATCCATTGCATCTCTGTTACGATTGGCAGAAGGTAGCATTCCAATCGACGAACAAGCTGCCGCACGGCCAACGTTGGACGAAACACGCCTGAATCATCTATTGGAAATTTCTGGTCCAGAGGGTGCAAAGGAATTGCTTAACAGGCTACACAGTGATCTCAGCAACATCAGTGACGCGCTTTCCAATGCAGTCCCGGAACTGGATTTACCAAACCTACGTGGACAGACACATGTCTTGATTTCATTAGCCGGCGCAGTCGGCGCTGATCGTTTGCAAAGACAAGCCGAAGCACTGAATTCGGCCGCACATTTGCAAGATGAATCAGCTGTTCTGGCATTGGGTCAGGAAGCGGAACGAAATTTGAACCACCTAATTGATCGGATCGCCTCGGAAATGTCGAAAGAAAAGGGTTCATAAAGTGGAAAAACCACTTTTGCTTATCGAAGACACGCCGTCCCTGCAGATGGTCTATGAATCTGTCCTGCGCAACGCAGGTTATGAAGTTCAGACAGAAGAAACCGCAGCGGGTGGACTTGATAATTTCTTGAAACTTAAGCCAAACGTGGTCCTTCTTGATTTATTGCTGCCAGACCGTGACGGTCTTGAGCTGATGAAAGATTGCCTTGCTGCGAACCCGGCAACCAGATTTATTGTCATAACCGCCAATGGTTCCATAAACCGTGCTGTCGAAGCGATGCGCGCAGGTGCATATGAGTTTCTTCTTAAACCGTTCAACGAACAGCGTTTCCTTTACGCAATTGAAAATGCACTTGCCGAGGCGGCACGGAAAAAAACCGAAACGGCCCCATCTAAAAATCTGGATCCGATCAATGGCTTTATCGGCACTTCTGAGGCGATGAAGAAGGTCTATTCCAACACCCGCACAGTCGCAGGTTCGATGGCGACAGTTTTCATCTCGGGTGAAAGTGGTACCGGCAAAGAAATCTGCGCCCAAGCCATTCACAGCCTGTCAGACCGCGCCTCAGGCCCGTTTGTTCCGCTAAATTGTGGCGCTATTCCTTCTGATCTGCTGGAATCCGAAGTCTTCGGGCATTTGCGCGGGTCTTTCACGGGCGCAATCGCAGATAAACCGGGGGCTGCTGCAGCGGCCGATGGTGGAACGTTGTTCCTTGACGAAATCTGCGAGATGGATCTCAATCTTCAGACAAAGCTGCTCAGGTTTCTGCAAACGTCAATGATTAACCCGGTTGGTTCTGTCAGGGCGCGTAAAGTCAATGTTCGCATCGTCTGCGCCACGAACCGTGACCCGCTGGAACAGGTGCAGCGCGGCGAGTTTCGTAAAGATCTCTATTACCGTTTGCACGTCGTCCCAATTCACCTTCCGCCGTTGCGGGAACGAGGCGACGACGTGATCGAAATTGCAAATGACGCATTGCACAGGTTCTCCAAAGAGGAAAACCGCGCGTTTGAGACCTTTTCCGAGGAAGTTAAAATGTTGTTCCGGCGTATGGTTTGGCCGGGAAATGTACGCCAGCTTTTGAACGTTGTTCGGAATGTCGTCGTTCTGAATGATGCAAAAATCGTAACCCGATCTATGCTGCCTGTTGATATTCACCATGAACTAGAACTTATGAACCCTACAAAGGCTGCGTCTGAACAACCTGGCAATCCACCGGTGATGCTGGACGGCCTGATCGGAAAATCCCTGAGCGAAATAGAATACCTCGTAATCAAGGAAACCCTTGAGCAGCACGGGGGGAGCATTCCAAAGGCCGCGCGGGTGCTCGATGTTTCGCCGTCAACGCTCTATCGGAAAATCGCAACCTGGGAAAAAATTAAAACCTAGACCTCTCAGACGAACTGCTCACGGATCAAACGTTCCTCCAGCCCGTGGCCGGGATCAAACAAAATTCGGTGTTCGATACTGGACTCGCTTTTAATATCAACAATCACAACATCTCTGACCGAGCGGCTGTCAGCATCTGCCATGACCGGGCGTTTCGCGGCTTCCAATACCTCAATCTTAACCCTCGCGGATTTTGGCAGCAATGCGCCACGCCAGCGTCGTGGCCGAAAAGCCGCCATTGCCGTCAGCGCAAGCACATCTGCACCGATCGGTAGAATTGGGCCGTGTGCCGAATAGTTGTAGGCGGTTGATCCAGCCGGTGTACATAAAAGCGCCCCATCACAGACAAGTTCCGGCATGCGAAGTTTACCATCGACCGTAATGCGCAATTTGGCCGCCTGCGGGCCAGCCCGAAGCAGGGATACTTCGTTGATCGCCAATGCCTCATGAACATCACCGTTACGGCACTCTGCGCGCATACTTAAAGGGTTGATGACCTCTTCTTCCGCAGTCTCCAGACGTTCAGGCAAGTCATCTTCATGGTATTCATTCATCAGAAATCCGACTGTTCCCCGGTTCATTCCATAAACGGGAACTGTCAGATGTTGGGTTTCATGCAAGGTAGACAGCATAAAGCCATCACCCCCCAAGGCCACAATCACATCTGCTGTTTCAGGAGAATTATTGCCGTAGCGCTCACACAACCGAGCACAACTATCCTGCGCAATCTCTGAATCGTTTGCCGCAAAAGCGATTTTAAGATGACCCATCATTTTCGGCGCCCTTTGTTTTCTACAGTCTTCACCCGCTCCGATTGGAAACACAAGACCGCATCCATGACGAAATATGACGCCCCTACCGCCGTTTCAGTCGCTTTATGTGGTTCAGATTAAGAACTAAGTCGGGTACAAGACAGCCAGTTTTTGACCCGTCTCAAGGAGATGTCTGTATGTCCAACCCTGGTTTTTTCACTGAGTCATTGAGTTCCCGTGACCCTGAGCTTTATGCGTCGATCACGTCGGAGCTTGGCCGTCAGCGCGATGAGATAGAGCTGATCGCGTCTG
>Ga0316189_10000028_pt1 | contig 122968 bp, 103 predicted proteins | sample LowCovwburrow_MG_FD_204930 | JGI IMG/M metagenome (GOLD analysis project Ga0316189, IMG submission 204930) | Coastal sediment microbial communities from Maine, United States - Lowes Cove worm burrow | ecosystem: Environmental > Aquatic > Marine > Coastal > Sediment | place: USA: Maine... | reverse complement strand
TCGGGTAAATCGTTGGCTCAGTCGATCTTCTTTTTTTTCATAATGGTTATTTTAAAATTCTACCTAATAAAATAACCAAAATGATCCTTCTACCGACTTTAGGAGGTTTCGTTCAACATCCAGATATGATGCATAAAGTGCACTATATCTGCACATCTCGCAGATATGATCCACTAATTGAACTATATCCGCCTTTTACCTTGGCACTTAATGTATAAATCAAATATACCTGTTTCGGTTTTTTGCCCACACAATTTTCCAAGATTCTTGAAATCACCATTTGATGTCAGCTGGAACGGCCGCTACTTGATGGTTGTCAGGGGCGTCATTTCCTAACTCCTCTCCCTAATATTCGGCAAAGCCCAAGTGATGATACCTATCAAGGGAAGAAAGGAGCAGAGTTGAAACACATAATTGATACTCGTTTTATCTGCCAGGTTTCCTAGAAGAGCGGAGCCTATGCCCCCCAGACCAAACGCCAGACCATAAAAAAGACCAGAGATCATGCCAATTCTTCCAGGTATGAGTTCCTGACCATAGACGAGGATAGCTGAAAAAGCGGAGGAGATGATGATGCCTATAAAAATAGAGAGGATCATCACCCAAAATAACCCAACGTATGGCAATAATAGTGTGAATGGAGCAACCCCAAGTATGGAGATCCAAATGATAAATTTTCTTCCAAACCGATCGCCTAAAGGACCTCCTAAGTAGGTTCCTGTTGCGATCGCTCCGAGAAATGAAAAAAGATAGAATTGCGATTCCTGAACCGAAACTTGAAATTTCTCAATGAGAAAGAACGTCAGGTAGTTGGTCATGCTAACCATGTAGAAGTACTTTGAAAATATTAGCACGACCAGTATGCCAATGGATACCAGTACCTTGCGCTTTGAGATTTGCGTATTCCATAGAGACACTGAACTGGCAGTTCTCTTTGCTTTCAAATGACGCTTGTACCACCTGGCCACTTTGAAGAGAGCAATCATACCGGCTAGTGCTGCTACGGCAAACCAAAGCACATTTTCCTGACCGTAAGGAATAACCAAAAAGGCGACAAGCATCGGCCCGATGGCAGTACCTACATTTCCTCCGATTTGAAAAATAGACTGTGCCTTCCCCCGCTTGCCACCTGAAGCGAGGTTTGCTACTCGCGATGATTCCGGATGAAATATGGAAGAACCGACTCCAATCAATGAGACCGACAATAAAATCCAAGAGTAACTGCTCGCTGTGGATAGCGCCATGATGCCTGCCAGAGAAAACCCCATTCCAATTAGCAGGGAGAAAGGTCGCGGCTTTTTATCTGTTGAAATCCCCACCAGCGGCTGTAGTATCGAAGCTGTCAATTGATACACAAGTGTTATTAGACCAATCTGAGTGAACGTTAGATTGTACTCAATTTTGAGGAGGGGGTAGACCGCCAGAATAACGGATTGCAAAACATCATTGATGAGGTGTGCAAAACTGATCGCAAATAGGATCGGGTAGACGGTAGCTTGACTTTGACCTTTGTTTTGCTGTAGCATGCGACTCGCATTTTGCCATGCGTTTGCTCAAAAATTGATTTTGTCCTGCGAATCTACACGTGTTTGCACTTTTGAGATAGAAAAATACCCCTTCTTGGGTATTGTACTCACTCTCTTCATAATCTACTTTTAGTCTTTTTAACGCTAACTTTAATTTTGTTAAATTAAGCCTGCCTAACGCCTACAAAATGTTTTCAACTAAGCGCACAGTACTATTATTGATGCTGTCCGTAGTTACCATTTCTTTCCTGCGTGCTCAGGATTTAGCCAAGGTAAACACCGGGCTTATCGTCATGCACCCCAAAGTAAGTTTTGATGGAACAAAACTCGTTTGCATTGCAAATTATCTCGGATCTCTTGGCCCGTACATAGCCTCCATTGATTCTGGTAATTGGGGAACTCCAGAGCCTTTATTTTCCAGTGAAGCAAGGTCAAAGTACGAGTTTCGCTACCCTCAGTTGAATTTCGACAATACCAAGATTTACTTCTCAGCAAGGGAAAAGACGGGGGCGAACTTTGATATTTACTACTCGGAACTTTCAAAGGGTAGCTGGTCTGATCCTATCGAGTTACCGATCAATATCAATACAGCTGTCGATGAGCTAGCTCCGGCTATGTCTACGGACGAGAAGAAATTGCTTTTTACAAGACCCCTCCCACCAGATGCAAAAGCAGCAGAATATTGTCAGGAGATCTACCTAACAGAGCTGACCGAAACTGGAGAATGGTCTGAAGCTCAACCATTACCTCCATCCTACAATACGGGTTGTGTGTGTTCACCTTATTTTTCGAGAGACAACAAGACATTTTTCTTTTCGTCGTACGAAGAAATTTTGGACGCTGCAGGGAAGCGTTTATCAAAGAATCAGTTTAATATTTTCTGGGCCAAGATCGACGGGTTCTTCAAGTTCAATCCAAAGCCTCTTCTGGCGCTAGTTGGTGATGAGGATCGGGTCTCAGTTTCTATGGATTCAGATAGTACCATCTATTTGGGCGCTGGGAAAATCTTTGAGAAGGATCAAAGCAGAATGAGATCTCAAGTCTTGTCGGTAAGTGTAGATAAGACATTCCAACCAGGGGAAATGACGCTCATTTCAGGAACAGTTACTGATCTGGATGGCACAGCACTCGCATCGCAAGTTCAAATAATCAATCCATTTACCACCAAAGTGTATCAGGAGGTGATGGCCAACGAGCAAGGATACTATCAAGTGTTTGTGCCTTCTGGCAGCCAATTTTCCATTTTGGCAACCACTGAAGGCTACTCGACGCAATCAAAGCTAATCGAGACTGAGGGTACCGAATTTCAATCGAATTTTGAACTATTTCCAACGGTGGATATGACGTTCAATGTTTTTGATGAAGATTTCTATTTCCCGATTGTAGCAAATCTGGAATTGTATGATAGTGCTTTTAACTTGATTAGAGCAATTGATGCCTCATCAACAGAGAAAACACAACTTGGTTTAGGCAAGGAGCTAAATATCATTTTCACATCTGAAAATTACTTTGCTGATACGTTGAACCTGCCATTTGATCAAGAGGTGATTTTCAACTTCTTCGACTTTGACATTGAATTGAAGCGAATTCTGAAAGAAGTGTCTTTCACGTTTACTGATGGAGAGTCAGGAAATAATCTTGGACTGGAAATCGTCGTCTACAACGTGACCAGAAACGAGAAGACGACACGTACGGTGAAGGAGGGTTCCATAAGCTTGCAACTTCGCGATGGCGAGGTTTATGAAATAAGTACCTCTGCGCAGGGCTACAGTTATTACACAGCCGATTTGGATCTTTCTGAGGATATATCGCGGGAAATTCAGGCCGAACTTCAGTCTGTCGAGAACATATCAATTGTGCTCGATAACATAACCTTCGAGTATAACTCCTACACACTTACCGCCACTTCTTACGGTGAGTTAGATAAGCTAGTGGGTTATCTCTCAGATAATGAACAGTACCTGGTTGAGATTTCCGCCTTCACGGATGATTCAGGGCCTGAAGGCTACAACCTGAAATTGTCAAATCTAAGAGCTAATTCTGTTTTGCAGTATTTACAGGACAAGTCGATCAATCGGGAACGTTTGGCTGCTCGGGGATATGGAGAGGCGCAACCTAGATATCCGAATGACACGGAAGAGAATATGGCGAAGAATAGACGTGTGGAGTTTAAAATTTTAGGATCAGAGTAATATGAAAACACTTTCAATCCTTTCAATGGCAATCGTGGTCTCTTCCCTTGGAGTGGCTCAACCATCGGCGTACAAAAAGATAATGTCGGAAAAGGAGGAGGTTGATCCTGAGGTATTTTTCGCTCAGCTAAAGGAATTTCAGACTGTTAACAAAGATTTTTCCAATGTCTATTATCAACTTGGAAAGATCGAATTAGAGAATTTTTCCAACCTCGACCCGCTGGTTGACAGAATTGCTTCTCGGCAGTACGTATACAACTCGAAAACGAATTTTAGCCTCGCTAAGAACTTCCTTGATGATAAGGAGGTAGCTAGAAACCCAGAGTGGTATGATGTTCCGCCGCTAAAAAGAGATTCGGTAATTGTAGTCGCAAATAATCTGATGGATGAAAAATATCAGGGAACGATCAACTATGCGGAAGCCTATGAGAAGCTGCTTTTTCACTACGATAAAGCAGTCACTCATTACCTAAAAGCAAGGGAAGATTTCATTACCATCAATACAAGTGCGGAAAATCTACGGCAGCTTTTCCTGAAAACGAACGACTCGCTCAAACAAGCGATCAGGAATGTTGGAGTCAGCTTCGATTCTAGTATGCATCATTTGGACAACTACAGAGAGACGTATCAATTGTTGCCTCATACGGAAAAGAGAAAGGTGATTGTGAACTTTAACAAGATTGACCACTTTCGAATGAATGGGATTACCCCGACTAATTTTTTGGCTGACTATATAGATGTATGGGATTATAAAAATTGGTCAGAAGATTTTCTGAACTTGATTAAGGTAGAAGTAGATGGGCTTCAAGAGGAGATTCGAACAGCATACGATTTTTTTACAAGTACGAATAATCGATTGGTTAATGGAGAAGAGTGTATCCAGGCAAATATCGATGATAGAAAATTCCAGCGAATTATTAATCTGGTTACCAAGTACGACAATCAATCAGTCTTGATAGACATTTTCAGGTATTTACTTGCCAAGTTAGAATATGGAAATCAGCTTGTGTATGAACGAAACTGCAATGTATTAAGTGGTCCCCCGACAGATGATCTCATATCAAGAAAGGCCAGGGTTTACCAAAACCTGTTCAATGCATTTGCAGAAACAGACAGCGTTGACAATCTGATTTTAACTTCTGGTCACAGCCAGAAATCGTTTGAATGGTTTTTTTCTGAAATGATGAGTGGAGATAATGGAAGTTTAGACTTTGCCAATGAACAGCGATTGGAAAACAAAACTTCCTTTAAAGGTGAGGTGATCAAACTGGCAGAACTTTCGGAGAAACAACGATTTCAGGGTGCCCCCACTTACCAGGTCTTTAGCGTCAATGATAGCTTGCTGATCTCTGGGGAAAACACGGAAGACGCAGATAGTATTGAAATTTTTAATAGGCTGGAAGTAAGTGACAGCCTGCATTTTCTGATCGCAAAAGAGGCTGGTGACGTAGAGATTCTCGGTGTTCAGCAAATTGAAGAAGATTACATTGTCCAGTGGGAGCAATCGACATACAAAAATGAAGACATTGAATTTTTCAAGACCGTTTCAGACAGTTCATTTGTAATTGGCGGAAGAACATGGTTGAAACATATTGGCTATTCAGGGCTAGAGAAAAATACTATTAAACTCAAGTCAAAAGACTCCATTGTGTTTGCCAGCTACAATGAACTACAGGGCTCTTTCGAAATCGTGCAAGCCAAAGACAACGTTTACACGATGACCACGATTGGATTTAACGGAGGAATGTCCGTCAATGATCCAGTTTTGTTGCCCGGGCAGTTCCTGAATATGTGGAGAGTGGATAAGTCGCTGTGGTTTTTCTCAGCGTCTGGCACCGAACTGAACACCGTAATTACTGCTTCTGTTTGGAATAGCGAAACGAAGAAAATTGAAGAGAAAATTGAGTATAACTTTTCATCATTGATGGTGAATCCTCTGTTGATAAAAAACGACAACGAATCGATCACGGTTCTTTCTCAGAATGCTCAAAGTGAAAATGAATTTATTTACTCAATTCTAGACTACACAGGAATCATTCAGTATGAAGAGATTTTTTAGTACGCTACTTGTTCTCTGTCTTGGTTATCTGGTTTCGGCTCAAGATCAGGTAAACTTTGAATTAGAAGTTGGTCGAATAGACTCACTGATCAGCAGTAAAAATTTTAGCCGCGCCGATAGTGCCCTTAATGAGCTTAAAGCTTCACTTGAGAACACTTCGCTGCTGGATGAGGATACGGTTCTTCTTTATTTTTCTTCCAATCTGGCAGTTGTAAACTATCAACTTGGTAACTGTGAGAACACCATCAAGTATTGCAAGGAAGATAGAACCATGAAGGCGGAAGTTTACGGGGAAGGCAGCTCAATAGCTCTCGCTGCAGCACGGAATCTTGGTATTTACTATTTGAATTGTGATTCGACCACAAAGGCTGGTGAGGTATTACAGGAAACCATCGCTTTGCATCAGGAACATATTGGACAGCCAGATGAAATCTACGTAAGAACCCTTGATGATCTCGCGTTCACGTTTAGCAAACTTGAGAAAACGGAAGAGGCGAAAAGTGCGTATGAAGAGCTTTTGAAATTGCTTGGGGAGACGAAGAGCAATTTCTACTTCCACGTAGTTGAAAATTACAGTGCTTTTCTGATGACTTCTGAAAAGTACGAGGAGGCGGCACCCTATTACGAGGACCTCAAAACGTACAATGAAGGCAAAGCCGAATTTCCAATCCTGTTAAGAGACTACTATAACCTTTTTGTAAATCTTAAGGACTACGTAGGAGCTTTGGATGCATCAAATCTCCTCATTTCGAAATGTGCCGACAATCAAGTTTGCGAAAACGAGAGTATCAATACCAACGAATTCATTTTGAACTCAGCTCGACTCTCCATGTTACTTTCACGGTACGCCGATGCTAAAAACCTCTATCTGGAAGCCGAGAACGTATTTGGCGAAAAGTCATCGACCTACATCTCCATACTACTGGAGCAAGCGGAATTATACGAAACCTTAGGAGATAGAAATGCAGAACTTTCAAAACTAAACCAGTCAGTAAATTTTCATCGAGACAATGGACTGACGGACAGTTCGTCTTATACTAGGTCGGTAACAAATCTTGGGACACTCTACACGGAGACAGGAAAATTTAGGCAAGCAGATGAACTTTTCACTAATCACATAAAAGTTCTTGAGTCCAAGGGTGGGAATGCAGACCCTAGTCAACTCGCTGTTGCATATCAATCGCTCGGAAATCAACGATATTTCCTACAGAATTTAAAAGATGCGGATCTATATCTTATAAAAGCAAGAGACCTACTACTAAGTAAAAATTTAAACGAGACGAATGATTATGCCTCCGTCCTAAATAGTCTGGGAGCACTATATGAGGGGTTGGCAAACTACCAGGCCGCAGAACGGAATTATCGAGAAGCACTGTCCATTGCAACTTCGGGCACTTCTGGTTTGAGAATTTCTCTTGCCTCCAATCTGGCAAACATATTAACGACAACCAATCCTAAGAACGATTCAATAAGGACGTTGCTAAATAGTGCGATTGATTGGCAGCTTGAATTGACGGGAAAAAACCATCCGACCTATGCCAACATGATTGGCAATAGGGGCGCTTTCTATTTGAAGAGAGACAGCTTTGAGGAGGCAGAACAAGACTTGAATCAGGCGATAGAAATCTTTAAATATACGGTAAGGGAAGAACACCCACAGTATCTGTCAGCACTTTCTAATTTGGGATTATTGTACGAACAAACGGATCGAAATGATGAGGCTTTAGCTACGATGTTGAAAACAAAGGCGCTGTACGAGAAGTACTACTCCAGAACGAATCCAGGCTTCATCCTCACATTAAACAACATTGCGAATCTGTATACCAAGCTGGAAAGGTATGAGGAAGCCGAACCTCTCTTTATGGAGCTATCTGCCATCCAGGTAAAGGAAATCAATGAGTCTTTTAGCTATTTGTCAGAATCGGAGAAAAAGAGCTTCGTTAAAGAAAAGCAGAAATTGCTGGACAACTTTAAGGGGTACATCGTAGCACGAACCGTAAATGATGAGGGGAGCATCAAAGGGGAGGTATTGACGCGCTGGTATGACTTGGAACTCAGTACAAAAGGCATGCTCCTCAACGCTACGAAGAGAACACGCGATAAGATCTTCGGTAGTGGAGATACGGAGCTAATAGCCTTGTTTTCTGATTGGACTGCGGCCAGAAAGCAGGTAGCAGATATCCAATCGTTGAAAAACGACTACAAGGCGAGTCAGTCACTTGTTGATAGTCTGGTGAGCAAGATTAATGATCTTGAAAAGGAAATTTCTAGAAAGTCCACAAGCTTCTCAGGAGCCTTTGCCAAGAGCACTCCAACCTACTCCGAGATTAGCCAACGACTGTCGTCCACCGAAGCCTCCGTTGAAATAATAAGAACGCAAATTGATGGCGATGCCTTGTACGTAGCCTTGGTAGGGATAGCTGGCAGTAGTGCCCCTGAAATTTTTGTGATTGGTAAGGGAGAAGAGTTGGAACAGCGAGCCTTCAAAGGATATCGAAATAAGATTACATTCAAAATGGATGATGTCGCAGCTTTTGAATCATACTGGAGGAAAATTCACGATTTCATTTCATCTAAAGGTGTCGAGAAGATATACTATGCTCCCGATGGTGTTTACCACAAAATCAGCCTCGTGACACTCTTCAATCCAGATGCGAAAAAATACTTGCTTGACGAACTTGAAATTGTCCAGTTAACATCTACGAAGGATCTTTTGGAGATTAAGAAGGAAGTGGCAGGTTCAGCAGTCAAATTGGAAGAAGTTCTTTTAGTAGGTAGGCCAAGTTATGCGCTTGGAGGAGTTGCAACAGTGAGTGCCGGCTCAGTAAGTCGAGGAATGGGAATGGATGGTATTGCGGATTTGCCAGGCACCGAGCTGGAGGTAGAAGAAATCGGAGCAGTACTGGAAAAGAGTGGGGTCACCTGCAATGTCAAACTTGGAAATGATGCAAGTGAAAGGGCAGTGAAAGAGGCGTTAAATAGCCAACTCGTGCACATAGCCACACATGGATTTTTTAACGACAAATCCGCAGATGATGCGGAATACTTTGATCCTATGATTAACGCAGGCTTGCTGCTAGCTGGAGTTAGCAGTGTCAATGATGGAACGGGAGAGGACGGAATCTTAACAGCTTACGAAATCATGAACCTCGAATTGTCCAACGTGGAAATGATCGTTCTCTCAGCTTGCGAGACGGCTCTTGGTGAAATCTCCTCAGGAGAGGGAATCTATGGTTTGCAGCGAGCTTTTTTCGTGGGCGGCGCCAAAACATTGATCATGTCCTTGTGGAAGGTCGATGATGACGCAACAAAAGAATTGATGGCTGCATTTTACAAAGAGTACCTCAAAAACGGAGATAAGAGAGCTGCATTCATTGCTGCACAACGGAAAATAAAGAAGAAATACAAATCGCCCATCTACTGGGGCGCTTTTGTAATGCTGGCAGGCTGATTTTCGCAAAATCGTGATTCCTGAAATCTTTTTACTCTGGAAAGGGCGTATGTAAGGAAACTCATTTATTCATCGGATAATAAAGTTGATTGGTAGAAATATACACTAGACGAAATTCTTATTAACTTAGGTTTGAGCTAAATAGAATGAGCAAGTACACCTGCCTAATAATTGAAGATGACAAGGCCTTTGCAGAGATCCTCGAAAGTATCGTTGCCAAGGTTCCTGAAGTTGAAATGATCGGCATTTGCGACAATACTGTAGATGCAGCCAAAAGGCTGGAACTCGACAAGCCTGACGTCTTGCTGCTCGATGTAAATATATCCGGCCTGGAAGGCCCGGAAATTCTTGAAGTCACTGATCACCAACCTAAGACCATCGTAATCACAAGCCACGGAGAAGAGGTAATGGACAATTATGATATTGAGTACGTTGCCTTCATTCAGAAGCCTCTCAGAAGTGCTGATCAACTGGTGAATGCAATCTACGAATGCATTAATGCACTATGATCCTGCAGTTTGACTAGTTGACGTATGGCAAAGCTCATTAGGCGTATTTTAAAGATAGGTCTTCAAAACACTGTCCCCATTCTGGAGTACAGACAGATTTTGCTGACCAACTTCCTAGCATTTTTTTGCGTAGGGGGAGCTTTTTTTATGGGCTTTGTGGCCACCTTTCTTCGGTTGTATGACATTGCGCTAATCTGCTTTCTCGGTTCTCTTTCCTTTTCTTTTGTCTTCTTCTTAAATCATCGAAGGTTTTTCCGCGCGGGGGGTCTTGTGTTTCTCCTTCTCTCAGACATAATTGTATTTGCATTATCTATTACATCGATTCAGGCGAACCTGGATTCTGGGGTTGAATACATTTTCCTTGCCGTGATGGCTGCTCCTTTGCTTCTATTGGAAGGCAGAATTAAGTTCTTTACTTATTGGATCACCTTTTTGTTACTCATTGCTGTCAAAGTCATTCGGCATGAATACTGGAATCTGGAATATGAGACGGAGTTTCTTCTGGTCTCTCTGAATTTACTTTTTGCTGCTTGGTTTCTTTTTCTGTTCCTTAATTTTTTCAAAAAAGTATTGCTAAGAGCTGTCGCGAAAACCAATGAACATGAGAAGACCCTCTACTCACTGCTAGACAATGTGCCGGTTTTTATGGCACTGGTAGATAAAAGCGGCAATTATAAAATTGCAAATAAGCGCTATTCAAACATGTTTGGATCTGAAAAGGGGGATTTGATTGGCAGAAAAAGATCAAAGGTTTTACCTGAAAACATACTCGAGACGCATCGACCGTATTTTGAGAAGGCTCTCGAGGGAGATTCAGTTTCGTTTCTTGAAAGGGATATTTTGCCATCAGGTAAGGGCATGTACTCCAGAGGGATGTACGTGCCCGTTAGAGGCGAAAATGGGGAAGTCGAAGCGATTAGCATTTATGTAGATGATGTATCCGAGCTGGTGGAAGCGGAGGAATCATTGAGGAGAGCAAGCGAAACAAAAGACAAGCTGTTTTCAATCATTGCTCATGATATTAGAAGTCCCTTGAATCTTTTTCAGAGCCTTCTGAATATCAGGGATGAGGAGACCCTTTCTAGAGAAGAGTTCATGAAATATCAGGGAGAAATCAGAGAGCGGCTAACTACGTTGAGGGAGCGCCTGGATGAACTATTGGATTGGGCTCGGATTCAGATGGGAGGTATCAATGCGTATCCTAGTGAAGTAGATGTGAACGAAGTGGTAAAAGAAAATGCTGGCTTGTTCAAGACGCTGATCGATAGAAAACAGATTCTTTTCAAAATGAAACTGCATTGTGAAGTTGATGGTTGGATGGATGAGAATCACCTTCAAGTGGCGATTAGAAACCTACTTCACAACGCATTGAAATATACTGATCCGGGAGGAGAAGTAGTCGTGGAGACATCAACAGATGATGACTCAGTTTTAATTGAAATCATGGATTCTGGGGCTGGAATGTCGCAGGAGGTTCAAGCCGCTATTTTGAAAAAAGAAATACAGAAGTCGTCTGTTGGAACCAGCGGGGAGGTTGGAACTGGACTAGGCTTGAGTCTCAGTCTCGGACTGTTAGAAAAGAACGAATGTATCGTTTCGCTGGAAAGTGAGATCGGAAAAGGATCCACATTCCGAATCTGGATTCCAAAATCTGATATTAACGATCCCGTGAATACTGACTAAGTTCGCGTTGATTTATACTTGTCTACGCTATGAATAGCCACATCATTTATTTCTCTTTCCTTTTAGCGATCGGTGGCCAGCTGCCCTTTAATTGGGTGAGTTTTGAAATGGAAAAAAGAGCTAATCGGGATGGAAAAACAACCACCCTAAACGCAAAAGTGTACTTTGGTCGACAAGGGGATATGGTTACCAATTTCACGCACCCGGTAGAGGTGATGATTGTCAATAACAAGGAAGGCGAGCTGACCGTCTACAACCCTGAGCTGAATAGTGTTTACCAATCTGTGAATTATCAAACTGGCAGTGAGAGTACCACTTTTTATTATTTCCTGATGAATCAGACACAGGACATGGGTCTCAAGCGGATTGGTTTCGAACTGGCCGATACAAAAGTGGACGGAAAGCTCCTAATTAGCTACTGGGAGCCACCACGTGAAATAGAGGGGCTGGCTGATATTGAATTGGTGAGGAGCGAACGGAAACCCATCTTTATGGGCTACAGAGATAAGAAAGGAAACTACATCAAAAAAGTTTTTTACTACGACTATGAATATCAAAGGGGATTCAATTTCCCTATGTCAATAACTGAGATTGACTATTTGGACAAAGATTCCATTGTTTCGAAAACAACGTTCAAATCGTTTAACTTCGATTATGCTGCCGATTTGGATATGTTGAGATTTGAAATACCGGCAGACGCTACGCTGGAGAAATGAAACTGCTCGTCACAATAACTTTGTTTTTATTAATGCTTTCAGGTGAAGCACAGTCTTTTGAAAAGTTGAATCTTCTCAAAGAGCACCTGTCAGGTAACAAATCTGAGACCCCTACGCCAGGCATTCAGATAAATCAATTTCTGGATAACTGTGTCTATGAACATGCCTGCGGACAGTTTTCAGGTGGAGCAATTAGAAGCTTCGGGGTAATAAAGGGATTTGTACTTACCATAGACAGAAGAACCAGATGTAGTCAATTGGCCCGGAGCCAATTTCTCCCAATTCGACTGAATTCCAAAGGACTAATAAAGGATCACTGGAACGATTACCGAATTGAAACGAAGTAGCCTCCTGCTAATGCTCTCTGCTGGATGCTTTTCGTCCATCTGTCAGGTCTCCTTTGATAAGAGCTATGAATTTATTGAACACCTGAACGTCATTAGTGCGTATGAGGAAGGTGTCCATTTTATCAATCAGAATGCTGAATCCTTTCAAGCACCAGGGCAACTCGATACGCTTAGCTATTTGAAGGGCATTTTTTTGTATCGACTGCGATCCTCAAATGAATCAATTGGATCGCTGTCTGAGGTAGGAAATTCCAACAAAACATTCAAGGCCCACGCCACCTTCTTGAGTGCATTTCAGTATGCTTACCTAGGAAATCACCAATCTGCTGAATCCAGCTTAGCAAATACAGATTCAGAGAGTGATCTGAATCGGGAATTGCGGCTGCATCAGCTGGCAGGAATTTCACTCCTTAAAAGAGACATTCCCCAGTTTGATAGGTACTCTTCCCAATTTTCGGGACAGTACTTTCAGATATCTCCATTTCAAGATCAGTTCATTCAAAACAAAGAAGGACTGCTAAAGGCAAAACGGAAATCCCCTTTGTTGGCAGGAGTATTATCGGGAGTAGTTCCTGGTACTGGTAAATTCTACGTTGGGAAGGTTGGGGAAGGATATGTCACATTACTTTTATCCGCAATTCTGGGCTTGCAAGTTCGAGAAGCTTACAAAAAGGACGGCCCATCGAGCTTTAGATTTAAGCTTTTTACTGGACTTTTTTCCACCTTGTATGTAGCAAATATTTGGGGATCTGTTCTGTCTGTTAAGATTTATAAAGATGATTTCAATGAAACATTTGATCAGGCAATTTTGCTTAATATGCATGTGCCTATACGTACCATTTTCGACTAGCGCTCAGCTAAAGTCTTTGGAGACCGATGCGCATCTGGATGAACTCACAAATGTTGAGTGGGAAATATTCAGTGCTCCTGACGAGTTGGTGGCTGCTCGACTTCTGCTCAGAAAATCCAACATCCACAGTAGTGCTGGTGATTATGCGCAGGCATTGGCTACCCTGGACCGAATTAACTCCTATGCATTGGGCGATTCATTGCAGGAAAAGATCATGGAGGAACGGATATCATTACTTTACCTAAATGGAGAGTTTGAGCAAGCAAAGAATGCGCTACTCGAAGCTAGTGTCCTGGGGTATTCGCAAAATGATGATTTAAGATTGATCGAAGTACTTAACTACATTGGTTTGAAGGATGTAGAACAAGCAAAATCTCAGTATGAAAAGCTGAACCCTGGCGGAGATGTCTCAGAAGTGTTTAGCACAAAGAAATTCAGGAAACCGACCAAGGCGTTTAACCTTAGTTTACTACTCCCAGGTAGTGGCCAAATCTATGCTGGTCATACTCTCAAGGGAGTTACGAGTTTGGGCGTTCAGGCTTTCTTATTTACCTACGGTATAAAGGGAATTCAAAGAAGATATTTTTTCACCGAAGCACTGCCCTCCGTTGCGCTTTTTCAGGGCTTTTATTTTGGTGGAGCTGAGTTTGCGAGAGAGTTGACAGAAGAAAGAAATAGGAAGATTATAAACGAGCTTTCTAACCAGGTCCTAAGCTCCTTTTAAACAAAAAAAACCTGATCGTGTGACCAGGTTTTCGTTTTCTTGAAAGTGGGATTTACCACATTATGAATGCGTTGCTTCCTACGTACTTGCTAATATCATCGCTTTTGATAACCAAGGCGATCAAATCGCCCAGCGGGATCAATCCGAAAATTCCGAAGAAAGTCAGAAGGTATCCGATAATCAAAATTGGCGTTCCACCTAGGTAAACTCTGTGAATAGCGATTCCTCCAAGGAAGAAGTCAAGTGCAACTGCGATCCAAACATTTTTCTCTGCTTGAATAGCTGAAGGGTTCATGTAACTCGTCATCTCAAATCCATTCTCAAACGGGTTTACCTGTACTGATTCTTCAAGGAGTGTTTCGACCTCAGAATCATTTATTGTGTAAGAATTTGCTGAGCTGGTGAATACAACACCGAACGCAACAACGAATGTCAGTAGAAGTTTTTTCATAATTAGTGATTGATTTGTTTATAAATGTCAATTTAAGTACAAATTTTGTTATTTAAAAAAAATGACATCATAGTTGGCACATACTTTGTTTGTCCTTTGAAATCGAGCCAATTCAGGCATCTCTTGGTTATACATAAATCATATTGCCGAATGACGATTCTCATCCCATGCGGTTGGTCATCTATCTAGCTTAGTTCCATACATATCGGCGCTCTGACGGCGCAAATAAATTAATTATTACGTTTATGAATCAACAAGTGAAAGCCAGGCTTGAAGAAGCTGACGAGCATTTTAATTTAGCAAAAGAGGAACTGTGCAAACCTGAAGAAGATGTTGTCCCCTACCAAATCTGCCAAAAGTCATACTATTCTGTAGCAGGTTATCTAAGCGGGTTTATCTTAAGAAAAGGAGAGACAGTTCAAGAATCTGCAAGCATTGAAGATCTGATTAAAAGATGTCGTGAGATCGATGATAGGTTCCACGAACTTCATTTGGCTCCTCTATATCATCCGACCGCGACAGAAGATGTCTGGATGAACCTAGATGCGGCACATGATTTTCTTGCCATTGCTGAAAAAACGCGTCAAATGGTTGTTGAAACCTAAGCGAATCAACCTAATTCATTATTATGGGTAAAAAGAAAATCACGCCAAAATATCCTGGTATTCGAGTTGCTATGGATGGCAATACTGCTGCTATTATGTGCGAGCGGGAATCATCCGATGCAGCCGGGGCATATCCAATTACCCCATCTACACAAATGGGTGAATATTGGGCGGAGGAAGCAGCCAAGGGCCATCTTAATATCTCCGACCGACCATTGATTTTCATAGAACCAGAAGGAGAACATGCTGCCGCAGCTGTTACAGCTGGACTGTCCATGACAGGTCAGCGAGCTGCAAATTTCTCCTCTGGACAAGGGATTGCCTACATGCATGAATCGTTGTATGCAGCAGTAGGTAAGCGGTTAACCTACATTTTGAACATTGGCGCAAGAGCCATGACCAAGTCGACGTTGAACGTCCATGCTGGCCACGACGACTATCATGCGATTGATGATACCGGGTTTTTTCAGCTCTTTGCAAAAAACGCACAGCACGTCGCTGACTTGAATGTGATCGCCCATCGTATCGCAGAACTGGCCCTGACACCTGGCGTGGTGGCTCAAGATGGATTTCTTACAACCCATTTGATCGAATCGCTCAATATTCCTGAACGAGAACTAATCAAGGAATTTTTGGGACGACCTGACGACATTATCGATTCGCCAACACCTTCGCAAAAAATCATTTATGGTGATAAACGCAGAAGGATTCCTGAATTATGGGACGTAGATAATCCTATGATGGCTGGTATTGTGCAAAACCAAGATTCCTACATGCAAAGTGTGGCTGCGCAGCGACCTTTCTTTTTCGATCACTTAAGGGAACTCACCGATCAGGCATTTGAAGAATATTATCAATTGACAGGGCGTCGCTACGAACGAGTGATGAACTACAAGTCAGAGGATGCCGACTATTTGATTCTCGGCCAGGGAAGTGTAATACCAAGTTCAGAAGTCGTCGTGGATTATTTAAGAACAACACGTAAGCTGAAGGTTGGTGTTGTCGATCTGGTTATGTTCCGCCCATTTCCGGCTGATTACCTCGCAAGAATCTTGAAAGGTAAGAAGGGAGTTGTTATTCTTGAGAGACTGGATCAGCCATTGGCTGAAGATCCACCCATCGCTCGGGAATTGCGGTCAGTCATTTCTAAATGTCTGGAAAATGGCATGGACAAAAAGCATACGCCGTATCCTGATTTGATTGCCTATCAGCAAAAAGACGTTCCTGCGATTTACTCAGGATCTTTTGGGATGGGGAGTAGGGATTTGCAGGCCGAGGGAATCATCGGGGCAATAGAAAACATGCTCCCAGAGGGCAAGCACAAGAAGCAATTCTACCTATCAATAGATTTTATACGCGAAAATGCGTTCACTCCAAAACAACGTGAGTATCAGGAATCGATTCAAGACGTTTATCCCCATGTAAAAGAATTGGCGGTCCACGGCTCTGAAAATCCAAACCTAATGCCTGAAGGTGCCACCACCGTTCGCTTTCACTCTGTTGGGGGGTGGGGAGCAATCACGACTGGGAAAAACTTGGCGATGACCCTTTTCGATTTATTGGGCTATGACATCAAAGCCAATCCTAAATATGGTTCAGAGAAGAAGGGTCAGCCCACAACCTATTACCTGTCCGCCGCGCCAGAACCAATCCGAATTAATTGTGAATACTATTTTGTAGATGTGGTGCTATCTCCGGATCCGAATGTGTTCAAGCACACCAATGCACTGGCAGGATTAAAGAAGGGCGGGTACTTTATTATTCAGAGCGACAAACAAAGCCCAGATGAAGTTTGGGCTGAAATACCGAAACAGTATCAAAAGCTCATTATCACAAATGAGATTCGAGTCTTCTACATTGATGGATTCAAAATCGCAAGAGAAGAAGCAACCGATCCTGAACTGCAATTAAGGATGCAGGGCATCGCATTTCAAGGGGCATTTTTTGCTGCCTCTCCGCTAATGGAGAATGCTGGACTGACTGATAAGGAGCTTCTAAAAGCTATTGAGGATCAGTTGCAACATAAGTTCGGAGCCAAAGGTCAGCGCGTGGTTGATGATAACATGCGAGTCGTGAAGCGAGGGTTTAGTGAGGTGAAAGAGATTACCAACAAGGAGCTCAGTGCGAACAAACCGGAGGGGATCAACGGCACAGCTGGAGTTCCTATTCCGTCCATGATGAAGGTGCTTCCTCAAAGCAAGTCAAAACTTAGCGACATTCATCGCTTTTGGGAGCAGACTGGAAATTTCTATGCCCAGGGGATGGGTAATGACAACATTACCGACCCATTTATTGGGTTGAGTGTGATGCCAGCAGTTTCGTCTCTATTTCGAGATATGACGGGTATTCGTTTTGAACATCCTGAGTGGATTGCAAATAATTGCACCGCTTGCGGAGATTGCTATACCGTCTGTCCTGATACTGCCATCCCTGGACTGGTCAGCGACTTATCAGACGTGCTAAACACCGTTGTCAAACGAGTGAAAAAGAATCATGAGAACGTCAAACTGCTACCCAAAGCCGTGCGATCTATGGAGGGAAAAGTGAGGGCCTTGTTCAAGGCTTCAACAAATGGTTCAACGGTCAACGATTTAATCCAGGATTCCATTGATCAAATGCTGAAAGAGAGTAAGGACAAAGAGGTGCTTGCGGAGGAGTTTGGTTGGTTTCGGGATGAGCTCGGCGAGTTTCAGTTTGCACTGACACGTCCCTACTTTGACGTTCGGGAAAAATCAGAACCCAACAGCGGTGGACTATTTAGCATCACGGTCAATCCAAACACATGCAAGGGATGTATGGAATGCGTAGAAGTATGCAACGATGATGCCTTGAGGCCAATTATCCAGACCGATGGATCCGTAGCAACATTAAGGAAGGATTGGGACTTGTGGATGGATCTTCCAACTACACCAGAGAAATACAATCGGATCGATGATCTCGAAGAAAAGATTGGGCCATTGGAAACCATTCTGCTCAACAAAGACGCATATTTAAACTTTGCCAGCGGCGATGGTGCTTGCCTGGGATGTTCAGAAAAATCAGTCATTCACATTTTTGTCGCAACGGTAGAATCTTTGATGCAGCCTCGAATCAAGAAGCATGTAAGCCATCTTGATGACCTTATCAGCAAACTTGAAAATCACATTAAAGCCAAATTGATGGCTACCGTCAATATTGGTGATGCAGATGCCATTTCCAAGATGCTAGGTGAAACACATGATTCTGATCTCACGATGTCGGGTATTGCCAGTCGGTTGGAATCAGAAAAAGGAAGTGAACCTATCGACCAGGATTGGCTGAAAGACGTGACCCAATTGATTAGTCAACTTAAACAGCTGAGATGGAAATACGCGGAAGGCAACACTGGAAATGGTCGGGCTAACATGGGAATGACCAACGCTACCGGATGTACATCTGTCTGGGGCAGTACCTATCCCTATAATCCCTATCCATTCCCCTGGGCCAATCATTTATTTCAGGACTCTACCTCAATGGCGATGGGCATTTTCGAAGGCCACATGGCGAAGATGGCAGATGGATTTAAAGCAATCAGAAAAGCAGAACTTGAACTCGAAGGGAAGTACGATCCTTCTGAACACGATGAATTCTTGACGTACTTTAATTGGAACCAGTTCACAGATGAAGAGTGGTTGCTCTGCCCGCCAGTGGTTGCGCTTGGTGGCGATGGGGCCATGTATGATATCGGCTTCCAAAACCTTTCTCGTATGATGGCATCCGGGATGCCGATAAAGGTGATTGTTGTCGATACGCAGGTGTACTCTAACACCGGTGGCCAGGCTTGTACTTCTGGTTTTATTGGTCAGGTCTCAGACATGGCGCAATACGGTAAAGTGAAGAAAGGAAAGTCGGAACCGAGAAAAGAAATTGGGCTTATTGCAGCCGCACATCGAAACACTTATGTGTTGCAGGCGACATTGGCAAATACCAGCCAAATGATTGAAGGCTTCATCGATGGATTGATGACTCGCAGACCCGCGCTGTTTAATTTGTATACCACCTGCCAGCCAGAACATGGAGTAGCAGATGATCTTGGAGTAAACCAGGCGAAACTAGCTGTCGAATCAAGGGCTTATCCGATTTTTAAATACAATCCAGATGACGGAATCAAAGCTCAAGAAGCCTTTGATTTATCGGGCAATCCTGCAATGGGTCAGCTATGGCCCACCTATCAACTGAAATACATGGAAAGTGGTGAAGAAAAATCCATGGAGGTTCCTATGACCTTTGCAGATTTTGCCATCACTGAAGCACGATTTAGAAAACACTTCAGAAATGCACCTCCTAATACCTGGAACGATAACATGGTATTGTTAGCTGATTTTCTCGAAATGGATGAAGACGAACGCGAAGGCAAATTCCCTTTCATCTGGGCAGTTGATCGGAAGCAGCAGCTAAGTAAGGTTTTGGTCGCAAAGGCTATTGTGGAATCCTGTGAGGAAAGAAGGGATTTCTGGATCCTGCTTCGTGACATAGCTGGTGTCGGAGTCGTGAAAACAGAGGTTGATTTAGAAAGCAAAGTGAGGGCAGAGGTTGTGTCCAAAATAACACAGAAATTAATGAAAATTGTGAAAGGCGATGGCTCTGGGGGCGTTCAGAAAAACGCTAGCCAATCCGACGGTGAGGGATCAGAAAATGAATCCTCCAGTGGATCAAACGGACAAGAAAATACAAGTACCTGAAAATGGGAATGTTTCAAAAACATACCTTTAAGCACGGGATTCATCCACCAGAAAACAAGGAGGAAACCAATGGATTGCCCATTCGTCAGTTTCCGTTCTCACCGCTGATCATACTCCCTGTAGCTCAGCACATTGGATCCCCATCAGAAATAAGGGTCAGAGAAGGGCAAGAGGTAGTACGTGGGCAACTGCTGGCCAGTGCTTCTGGCTACCTATCTGTCCCCTTGCATTCTCCAGTTACAGGGAAGATCCGCAAGATCAAGGATGTTCCCACAATATCAGGAAAGATGGTACCTGGAATTTACCTGGAGGTATCACCGTCTTCCACACAGGAAATACTTGAAGGTGAACCAGTGGATATTGACAAGGCTACACCTGCTGAGATATTGCAAGCCATCCAGGATGCGGGTATTGTCGGATTGGGAGGAGCAGCTTTCCCCACCCATGCGAAACTCAAAATTCCAGAGGGGAAGCACTGCGATACCTTGATCATCAATGGTATCGAGTGTGAGCCCTATTTAACCACCGATCATCGGGTGATGCTTGAGCAACCGGAAGATATTTTTCAGGGAATTAAGTACCTCCTGAAAACGACAGGAGCCAAACGTGTCATTATTGGTATAGAAGCAAATAAGGGGGATGCCGCTGAGCGCTTAAAAGGATTTCTTAAGCCCGAAGATCCCATTGAAGTTCAGGTTGTACCTGTAAAATATCCTCAGGGTGCAGAAAAAACACTAATTACATCCATTCTGGGGAAGGAAGTGCCTTCCGGGGGATTGCCGATTGATGTAAATGTAGTGGTGGTTAATGTTGCTACGACAGCTGAAATCGGACGTCTTCTACCTCATGGGAGAGGAATACAGGAGCGGGTTATTACCATTACGGGTCCTGGAGTTCAAAAGAAGGGTAACTACCTCATTCCAATCGGCACACCACTTCGATATGTTCTTGAGCAAGTTGGAGCTGATGAACATTTGAGTGAAATATACATGGGTGGACCCATGATGGGCGTAGCAGTTTCCAACCTTGACATTTCGATTGTCAAAGGCACTTCCGGAATCGTAATCTTCTCCGAAGAAAATGTCAAAAGGGCAGAGAAGATTTATCCCTGCATCAAATGTGGCGCATGTGTCGATGCATGCCCACTTTCACTAAATCCCTCCAAACTTGGAATTTTGGCAAAATTTGAAGCCTACGAACTGATGGCAAGTGACTACAATCTCATGGACTGTTTCGAATGTGGATCCTGTTCTTATGTCTGCCCGTCACACATTCCACTGGTCCAGTATTTCCGATTGTCCAAATCTATTGTTAGAAAACGCAAGTCCGCCGCATAGAGATGATTCACAAAACCCTCAATATCAGCACTTCACCGCATATCACCAAGAGTATTAGCACGGAGGTGATTATGCGGAATGTAGTTTGGGCCATGCTTCCAATCGTTGGTTTTGCTGTCTACTCATTTGGGTTCAGTGCATTGTTGGTCATTGTGACTGCAGTTGGCGCATGCCTAATTACGGAGCATGCGTTGTGTCGTCTTTCACGAAAGGAAACTACTGTCTCCGATTGGTCAGCGGCTATTACGGGAATTCTTCTCGGGTTGACACTTCCTCCGATTCTTCCCCTTTGGATGACATTTACAGGAGGAGTGATTGCCATCGGGATGGGGAAATTTATTTTTGGTGGACTGGGTTATAATGTTTTCAATCCGGCGCTGGTTGGTCGAGCCGTTCTTCAAGCAGCATTTCCTGTGGCAATCACCACCTGGTATCCTGCCTTTCTCGACGACCGATTCTCCAGTATTTCGTCATCTGTTCTGACACTTCCATTTATGGCCCCAGTAGTCGACGGCACTTCAGGAGCAACTCCATTGGCAGCGTTCAAGTTTGATGGCGTTCTGACAGATGCTTCAGACCTCGCGTTGGGTTTAACAAGCGGCTCTACAGGCGAAACCTCTGCGGTTTTGATCTTACTGGGGGGTATTTATTTAGCGGCAAGAAATTTTATGAATTGGCGAATTCCACTGGCCATACTCATGAGTGTATTTGTATTTAGTGGGATACTTTTCCTCTGGGATAGCACCCAGTATCCTTCCCCTTTGTTCATGCTTTTTTCTGGCGGACTGATGTTGGGCGCAGTGTTCATGGCCACCGACATGGTTGCTTCGCCTATTACATCATTGGGAGTCGTGATCTACGGGTCAGTCATTGGCATTCTGGTGGTTGTCATTCGAATCTGGGGCGGATTGCCGGAGGGCGTGATGTATGCTATTCTTCTGGGGAATGCTTTGTCACCACATATTGATAACCTGGTTCGTCACCGTGTTTATGGAACCTAGCAAAATGGAACAAGAGCAAGCCATACTGACCTCTCGAGATAACTTCAAAATGCTGCGTGCAATGGTAGGAATCAGTGCATTGTGCGGTTTTTTGATTGTGCTCACGTACGAGGGAACCTTGCCACGTGTAGAGAGACTGCGGGCTGAAGCTTTGGAAAAAGCTATTTTTCGGGTAATCCCTGGGACTTCAACCACCGAAGCATTCGCATTTGATGGGAGCACATTCACCAAAGCAGGTGACAATGCCACTGATATCGTCTACGTCGGATACGACGATTTGGGAAACCTGAAAGGAGTAGCGATAGAAGCCAGTGGGCAAGGGTATGCCGATATCATCAAAATCCTCTATGGATATAATCCTGAAAAGCAGCACATCATCGGATTTTATGTTTTGGAAACCAAGGAAACTCCAGGTCTTGGAGACAAAATAGAAAAGGACAAAGACTTTCTTGCCAATTTCTCTGCCCTCGATGTTTCCCTCTCTGATGACTTGGAAAAAATCGTCAATAAAGTTGTGACCGTAAAACAGGGAACCAAGCAAAACCCATGGGAAATAGACGGGATCACTGGCGCCACGATTTCCTCAAGGGCCATAGGAAACATCATAGGAGAAAGCACACTGACATGGATACCGAGGATTAAGAAAAACCTGGAAAAAATGAAAAGAAATGAGTGAAGTGACCTCACATAGTACGGAAGCAAAGGTGGCTCCTTCATCCACTGATGAATTCATCAAAGGGTTGTGGCGCGAAAATCCTGTATTTGTGCAGGTACTGGGAATGTGCCCAGTCCTTGCTGTATCTAATACTGCCGAAAATGCGCTGGCCATGGGTTTGGCAACTGCTTTTGTGTTGCTGATGTCAAACATTCTTGTTTCCTCCCTTCAAAATTTCATTCCAAAGCAGGTACGGATAGCTTCCTACATCCTAATCATTGCCACGTTTGTGACCATCACGGATTATACGATCCAGGCTATCAGCGTTGAGCTGCACAAGAGTCTGGGCGCATTCATCTCCCTGATTGTGGTGAACTGTCTCATACTGAGCAGGGCAGAAGCTTTTGCTTCAAAAAATACAGTAGGTAAATCCATAATGGATGCACTTGGAATGGGCGGCGGGTTTGTGTTCGCACTGTTCTGCCTGGGCGCTGTGAGAGAGGTCATGGGGAATGGTACTTTTTTCGGTTTGAGCCTGTTTCCAGAGGGTTTTCAATCCTGGATTGTGATGATTCTTCCAGCAGGTGGGTTTTTCACACTGGCTGCCTGGTTACTCATATTTAACCTACTACAACAGAAAAAATCAAAGCAATGAATTCAGAATCCTTTTGGTCCATATTCATCAACGCTAGTCTGGTCAATAATTTTGTTCTGGCTTACTTCCTTGGAATTTGTCCATTCCTTGGCGTTTCAGGAAAAATGGAAACAGCAAGCAAAATGGGTGGTGCAGTGACTTTCGTGATGCTGATCAGTTCCATATGTGCTTATGGCATTCATGTGTTTCTGGTAGCCATCAATGCTCCGTTTTTGCAATTGATCAGTTACATCGTGGTGATCGCCTCGACCGTACAATTAGTGGAAATGTTCATTAAGAAAATGAGCCCGTCGCTCTTTCGAGCACTGGGAATATTTCTTCCGCTGATCACAACCAATTGTGCAATTCTGGGATTAGCGCTTTTTCAGACAAATAAGGGTTATAGCTTCCTTCAAAGCATTGTTTACGCACTGGGAGCTGGCGCGGGATTTACCCTGGCGCTCATTTTGATCGCAGGTTTTCGTGAGCAGTTGGAATTCGCAGAGGTACCAAAAGTGACTAAGGGAACCGTGCTAACCTTGATGATTGCGGGCATTTTATCGCTGGCATTCATGGGGTTTTCAGGGCTGGCAACATAGTTAAGAAAGACAAATGATAGAAAAATACATCATAGGATTTATAAGCATTGCAACCTTAATGGCGGGTTGGGTTGGCGTACAAATTTTATGGAGAAAGACCTTTTCAGATAGTACCATTGATGAAGACGTGCTAGTAGGAAGGTCGGATTGTGGGAGTTGCGGTTGTGCGGCTCCTTGTGCAACGAAGAAATTATCAATGAACAAGAAAAAAGAATGACATGGCACATTTAGCAGATTTTGATACCAAAAAACAATATCAGGCAACGGTAAAAAAGACCAAGCGCCTAACGCCAGAGGATACGGAGGAAGTCCGAGAGATATTGCTAGAAGTCCAGCAGCCAGAGTTTGAATGTAAAGTAGATCAAAGCTTTGGTGTTTTGGTGAATGCAAATCAATTTGGAAACACCCTTCATCATAGATTATACAGTGTTGCAGACGTACCATCGAAATACAAGAACAGGACACGGCTCACATTGCTTGTTAAAAGATGTTCGTATGTCGATGGTTTCAGTGGAGAACTTCACCATGGTATTGCATCTAACTACTTGTGCGACCGGAATGTAGGAGATAATATTACAATCACAGGACCTTTTGAGCTGGCTTTTTCAGTTCCTGAGGATAAAGGTGCGAACCTGGTTTTAATTGGCATGGGCACAGGAATTGCTCCTTTTCGAGCATTTGTTAAGCACATCTACAAGAACGTGAAAGACTTTCACGGGAGGATTCTTCTTTTTTATGGGGCAAGGAGTGGACTAGAATTGCTATACCTGAACGAAAAAGATGGAGACCTGACAAACTACTATAACGAGGAAACTTTCAAGGCTTTTCACACCTTTAGCCCGCGTCCGCTTTGGGATGATCCCGTGGTTATAGATCAGATGTTAGAAGAACGATCAGAAGAGATTTTAGAGATGCTGTACCAGCCCAATACCTACATTTATGTAGCTGGACATAATAAAATCGAAGAGATGCTTGAGAAAGGATTTGTCAGCATTCTGGGATCGAAGGAGGAGTGGGGAAGTCAAAAATCGAAATTGATCTCAGAAAAAAGATGGGCCGAAATTATCTATTAGTAAGCAGATGAGATGTCTATAGTTATTGCAGTATTAGCCTTGGGGGGCCTTGCTCTCGTCTTAGCACTCATGTTGGTGATCGCTAACCGGAAGCTCTATGTCTACGAAGATCCCCGCATTGAGGTCGTCGAAGATTTACTTCCTCATGCCAATTGCGGTGCCTGCGGATATCCAGGGTGTAGACCGTTTGCAGAAGCACTGGTATCTGGGGATATCTTACCTGGAAAATGTACGGTCAGCTCTGAGGAAGGAAGAGTGGAAATTGCCGAATACCTGGGGGTGGCTCTTGGCGCAGAAGAAAAACTTGTGGCCCGGTTGGCGTGTGCTGGCGGGACGAACGTGGCACTAAACCGAGCTAGGTACCAGGGTTTGGAAAGTTGCCAGGCTGCTTCGCTGGTTTCGGGTGGGGGTAAAGGCTGCTTCTGGGGTTGCCTGGGTTTTGGTGACTGTGATGTCGTTTGCGATTTTGATGCTATTCACATGGACGCTCATTCTTTGCCCGTAGTAGACCTGGAAAAATGTACTGCCTGTGGAGACTGTGTAGAAGTCTGTCCGAAGGATCTTTTTTCTTTAGAACCTGTGAGTCATCAGCTGTGGGTGGCCTGCAGGAGTCTGGAAGAAGGGGATGAAATACTGGAAGATTGCCAGGTAGCATGTACTGCGTGTGGTCGCTGTGCGATGGATGCTCCTGACAACTTGATTGTCATGGAAAACAACCTTCCTGTGGTTAACTACTCAGGCAATCACCTGACGCAGGACCCAATACAAAGATGCCCAACTGGTGCAATCGTTTGGCTGGATCAAAAACTAGGTGTGATCAAAGGCAGAGAAAGCAAAAAAATTGTGAGGCAAGGCGATCGAAAAATAGGCTATTCGTGATGCTCCATGGTACTTCAGAAGATAAAGGTTTCCATTTTGATGCGTGTAGGTGGGATGGGGTGAAGATTTGGCGCGGTGGTGAGGGCATGTGTGTGAAGGCTTTAAAATCTTTATGACTTTTTTGTTACTTTTTTTGTCAAGAAAAAAAGTAAGAGATAATAGCCCCACTAATTTATCAATCCTCCAATCATAGATGAAAGGATCCCCAAAGATGAGGTGTTACCCAATAATCATAGAGGAGTAGCAGAAATCAGCGAAAATGCCTATTTATTGCCTGATTTGTTCGTGACAGAACTCTTTGTACAAACTGACATATATCACCAATAATGACCTCATTACTTACTTAATTAGCTAGCTAAATAACCGATCAATGAGCAAATCTTCCGTGGCATCCAAACCTGGAACAGATACATCTACTGATCGCAAAACGATCAAAGAGGCCATTGTCGAAATCGTAAGTGATTCTGGTGAAGGAGCGCAGAAATGTGGTCAGAGCCTTGGTTCGATTTCAGCGAAAATGGGAAATGGTGTATGGACTGTGGAAATTATTCCAGCAGAAATTCAACCACCAGCACGATCCAAGGCAGGCGCCTCTGGCATTCGTGTACGGATGGGGACCAACAAAATCACCAACATGGGAGACCACGCAGATCTGGTGGTCGCATTGAATGAGCAGGTGCTGTTTGGCAGGATAGAACAAAATGCCTACACGAAGGGCACCATATTGTTGATTGAAGACAAATGGGCCAACAGTAAATCTGAGGTCATTCGTAAGCAGTATGCTGATTCGTTGGAGCAGTTCGAAGAACTAGGCTTGGTGATTCACGAAATACCGATGGAGATAGAATGCTTGAAAATCGTGGCGGATGCAAGGAAGGGCAAGAACATGTGGGCACTTGGGCTATTATCCTACATCTACGACCGAGATTTAAGGACGGCAGCTGATCAGATACGTTATATTTTCAGGAAGAAAAAGGAGGAAATCATTCAAAGCAATCTGGATCTGCTTCACGCAGGGTATGAGTGGGCCGCAATGAACCTCGATCTTCATTTCACGATCCCAACGAAAGAAACGGACGAAGACTATGTAGTAATGAATGGAAACGAGGCGATCAGTCTCGGTGTGATGGCAGCAGGCATTGAGCTGTGCTCCATGTATCCGATTACTCCGGCTACCTCGGCAACCCATGCTATGGCCGAAACCATTGAGTCCGCCGGCGGAATCATCCACCAGGCGGAGGATGAAATTGCAGCGATTGGCTTTGCTATTGGTGCTTCTTATGCTGGAAAAACGGCAGTTACAATTACCTCAGGTCCAGGAATAGCATTAAAAACCGAATTCATTGGATTAGCCGTTATGTCCGAAGTTCCTTTAGTGATCGTAAATGTGCAAAGGGGAGGACCGTCAACTGGATTGCCGACGAAAGTAGAACAAGGAGACCTGCTAGCTGTGCTTTATGGAGCTGCGGGTGATGCTCCGAAAATTATCATGGCTCCTGCGACGATTGAAGAATGCTTTCATTACGTCATTCTTGCAAGAAAGCTTGCCGAGGCTTTCAGAACCCCTGTGTTTGTTTTGACAGACGCAAATCTGGCCACTGGTGTCCAACCTTTTCCTCGTCCAAAGGTCAATGCTGAATGGTTTGCTCCAGAAATAGATCAAAGTCACTGGAAAGAGGGAGTCAGTCCCTATGCTTGGGATCCCGACACTGGACTGAGCGAGCGACCCATTCCAGGACAAAAAGGAGGGATGTATACGCTTACTGGGCTGGCTCACGATGAGGATAGCCATGTGGCCTACGATCCAGCGATCAACCAGCGATCCGCAGAGCACAGAAGTCGCAAGCTTGCAGCAATGCGCCAGACTTTGAAGAAGCCCACCACATACGGTGATGAAGAAGGTGATTTACTGCTTGTAGGATGGGGCTCCACGAAGGGTGCTATTGAAGAAGCAGTAGACATGGCGAGAAAAAAAGGTGCTTCTGTTAGCAGCCTTCACCTACACTTTTTGAGCCCACTGGAACCAGGTCTTAAGGAGATCTTTCAGAAATTCAAAAAGGTAAAAACGGTAGAAATCAACTACAGCGATACAGTTGGGCATCCGTTGATTACGGAGGAAAATAGGAGATATGCGCAATTGGCGTGGTACCTCCGGGCACAGACGCTGATAGATATTGACTGCTTCAGTAATGTCTACGGACAACCCATTAGTCCGTTCCGAATACTTACGATGCTTGAAAAAGAATTTGATTTAACACTAATCGACTAAAACAATGTTTGGAGTAAACGCTGATTTTTGTGACCATGTATTAGAAGAAGAACATTATAACCTCGAAGACTATTCGAGCAGCACCGCACGATGGTGTTCTGGTTGCGGTGCACATACGATTTTAAACTCCGTACAAAAGCTGTGCAAAGAAGAGCAACTGCCTCCCGAAAAGACGGTTTTTGTTTCAGGTATCGGTTGCAGTAGTCGGTTTCCTCATTATATGAAGACCTACGGCTTTCATGGACTACATGGAAGAGCTTTTCCTGTTGCCTCTGGAGTCAAGTTTAGACGACCGGATTTGCACGTCTTTGTGGTCACGGGAGATGGCGACTGCTGCTCTATTGGAGCTGGTCATTGGGTGCATGCTATCAGATACAATATGAAAATGGTGGTCCTACTTTTTGACAATGCCATTTACGGACTGACCAAAAAACAAACCTCGCCAACCAGTCCACTGGGAACAGTTTCCAATACGCACCCGGTCGGTTCCGTACTCCCGCCGATCCATCCGATTCAGGCGACCTTGGGGCTCCCAAATGCTTCATTTGTGGCACAAACTGCAGATTGGAAGCCTGCTCACTTGCACGCAACAATTAGAAAGGCATATGAACATCCGGGGCTGGCTTTCGTGAGGATTATTCAGCGTTGCCCGATCTTCATGCATGATGTCTACGAACCGACGGTTTCAGATCCAGATGCCATCACCTTGGTGCACCATGAAAACGGCATCCAACTAGACGAAAAGGGCATGAATGCGTTCAGACATCACATCGAACACGATCCCTCAGACATTAATAAGGCCCGAGAAATAGTGGAGACGGTAAAGGATACAACACCGATCGGACTCTTTTACCAGAACAAGAATGCTAGCTGTTACGATGAATATGGCGCACACAACCTTGGAATAGCAACAGAAGATAGGATAGATGCTATCAATTCTCTGATGGATAGGTACGCAGTCTGAAAATGATTTTACCGTGGAAAAAGACAAAGAAAGCACTTCGCAAATGTCAGAAAAAGTAGGTAGACCAATTCGGTGGACCATTGATCCTCCGGCAGCAGAATTGGAGACAAAAGAATTCTGGAAAGACCTTCGGCAGTATTATCGAACTGGAGAAAAGCCCTCAAATGAGAAAGTAGGAAGAATGTTTCCTGCTTTGTTGGCTCAGCAGGGGCCTTCTGAATTTTCCAAGATGAATTTTCCATTTTTTCTAAATGGGGGCTCCATTTCCTCTTTTCAGGACCTACTTCAATCTACTGGGGATCGAAAGCTTGAGAAGGAGCAAAAAGGTCCATCCAGAGAAAGCATTGATCTGTTGGTAAAGAAACTATTTGCAGCCCTTTCTGGCGATCAGGCGAATGATTTTTTGGAAAGTATTGAAACAGCGCTGGAAGGATTGTCTGGTAAAGCAGCTGATGAAGGTGAGTTTGCTGAGCTTAAAAATACGATTAAACAACTGGGAAAGGACCTTCCAAAGGAGGGTTCCCTAATCGGATTTGACCCGATGGTTCCGTTCCTGTTATTGGATCATTTGCTGACCGAATTTCAGTCAGCAAACAGGAGAAATTTTAAGCGTCAACTGCAGCAATTGTCTTCAGGATTAAATGATTTGCTTGTGGTGGAAGATCAGACGACGGTTGGGGATAAACTGGAGCAAACCTATGATTTTGTTCATGAAATCATCGCATTTGACAAGCTGGCTGGACTCATGCCGAAGAAAGCCAGCGCTGATATCACAGAAGCTAGGCTGGCACGACTTAAATCGGTATTGGCAACATTGACGAAGGGTTTGGGATACTTTGGTGACGAGGTAGCAACCATCCTTTTAGCTAGTGACGTCAAGAAAAAATACCAGGTTGATACACTTTTGAAGCATGCTCAAATCGTAGAATCAACAGCCAAAAATGCGTTTCAACAAGCACAAGAATTATTCGAAGAGCAGATACAGGCATTCACTGAATTGATTAAAGCATATCGAATTGCATTGCTTGAAGGAGAGGAGAAATACAATGAGGATATTCATGATGAGTACTTCAAACACTTTACGTGGCATCGACTGCTTGAAGAGGAATTGACACTGTTCCACCCGTTACTACTTATCGTTGACCATTCCTACGTGATGGAACACTTGACGTCTTTTTCCAAATTGATTGCTTCCAATCAGCCAGTTAAAGTGTTGGTTGTGAACGACCAACTCGTTTCACAGCCACAACAAGAGGTAAGCTGGGAAGAGGCTTCGCACCACTTCAGGCAGGAATTGGCTGCTATTGCCATTTCGCACCGAAACGCCTACACCTTTCAATCTGGGATTGACGATCCGGTGTATCTCCACCGCGGACTGCAAGGATGTTTAAAGTCGACAGCTCCGGCGATATGCCACTTGCTAATTCCGGAACGAAAATCCAAGGTGGATCTACAGGATTATCTCTCTGCAAGAGCCGTAACCCAAGGGCGCTATTTCCCGAAAATCCTCTACGATCAAAACCAAGGGGACGCATGGGGGAGTCGATTCAACATTACTGGAAATGTGCAGCCAGAAAAAAATTGGCCCATCTACGAATTAAGAGCCAAAACGTCGAAGGAAGCAGAAGCCACAATTGACGTTGCATTTACCTATGCAGACTACAAAGCAATCTATTCCAACAAAGTAAACGAGCTATTCCCGATACCATCTGCTTTCTACTCTGAAGATCTGGTGCCGCTGTCTGATTACCTTGAACTGAAAGAGAGTCAGATGTATGGAAAAATTCCGTACATCTGGTTGGTGGATGAGGAAAACGAGCTGCACCGAGCTGCTGTTCCCAATGTTTGGGTGGTTTCTTGCCAGGAACGCCTGGACTTCTGGAATTTCATTCAGGAGCTGGGAGGTGTCAATAATTACTTCGTGAATCAGGCTATTGCGAAGAAGGAGGAAGAATTGCAAAATGAAATTTCAAAAAAGGTAGAGGAAGTTGAAGCCAATCATCAACAGGCTTTAGATCAAGTGCGGGAGGAGGCGATTGGCCAGGCAGCAGAACGGCTGATCTCTGTGCTATTGGACGACGGGGAACTGGATTTGAGTGCACTTGGCACCGACTCGAATGATGCGCCAAGCAAGACAGCTGATACATCAGACATGGAGGTGGCCGAAGTTGCCGAAGAGGAGAAAACAGATTCGTCTGTCTTAAAACCTTGGGTTGATACGGAAGATTGTTCCACTTGCAATGAGTGTGTTGATAAATACGCGCATCTATTCAAATACAACGATGAAAAGCAGGCGTACATACCAGACCCTAGCACTGGAACTTATATGGAGCTGGTAAAAGCAGCAGAAAAATGTCCAGCGTATTGCATTCATCCGGGACTCCCGTTGAACCAGTCTGAGAAAAATTTGGAAGCGTTAATCAAACGAGCGGAGAAATTTAATTGAATGGCAGTTGAATATTTGGTATGGAAAGGGAACCATTGCTATTGATTAAATTAGCGGTGCTGGTTTGAGGGACCAAGAAGTTGGCGAGAGAATTACACCAGAACTTATAAATGCTATAAATAAAGCGCTAGAATTAAAACTAATATTGCAGAATGAAAAAGAATGATATTTGGGTGGTTCCCATTGATTTTTCCCCGACTGATCTTGAGGTGATCGAATACACTAGATTCCTTGCTACTTTTCAAAAACCAGAAAAGGTCTACTTTGTTAATGTTGTTAAGGAATTCAAGGCATCGTTCTCGCAAGAGTTTCAGGGCTTTCAAGAGCAAGTCATCATCGATCAAAAATTAAAACTTGAAAACAAGGTCGACATGCACTTTAAAACGGCTGATGTCCCCTACGAGTGCCGTATCATGACTGGAATTCCTTTTCAGGAAATCATTGGTCTTGTTTTGAACAGAGCTGCATCTCTGGTTATACTTGGAAAGAAAAGAATATCATCTGGCTCAGGTATAGTGTCAGACAGATTGTCTCGAAATTTGCCTTGTAGCGTTCTTTTAGTTACAGAGGATTTCGAACCAAAACTTAGTAATGTTCTTGTTACTACTGATTTTTCAGAACATGCGGATCTCGCGATGGAGGAAGTACAGGAATTATTGACAGAAAAAGAAGGGGTTAATCTATTTGCAATCCACGGTTATGATGTTCCTTCTGAATTTCCCAACTCTGGAAAAACGCAAGAAGAGTATGTTGAAATTATCAAAGCCAATGCAGAAGAGGAAATGCTCAAATGGTGCCAAAAATTTGATCATAAAATCTCACCCATTTTGACGCACCAAGGAGAATTGTCACTTGCCAAACAGGTAGTTGATCAGGTAGATAAACTGAATATAGACCTAATAGTAATGGGATCGAAAGGTCAAACGGTAGCTTCTCTGGCTCGTTTAGGAAGTAATACAATGAAAGTGTTGCAGGCAAATTCTCAAGTTCCAATGTTGGTGGTGAAGAAGCCTGGAGAAAATATGAATTTTATCGAGTCCTTAAGGGAGGGGTAATGTCCAGCATATTGCACTCTGCAGTACTACTGACGTTTTGAAGGAAATCTTATAGAACCAAATCAGCCTCTAGTTGATATTAATGGCAAGACTCTGCAGGTAATTTGATATGCTCATATTCGTGGTTTCAAAGCTTTGCACATTGATCTCAAACCCTAGCTGACTATCGACCCAAACGAAGTTCACAGCTGATCCTTTTTCAGATTGCCCTTGGGTTTCGCAAATTAGTACTGTGGAGGTGCTTTTCGCCATTTCATTTAAAGACTCAAAAAGTTCAATGTTTTCGTGAGATAGATACAAAGCACTCAGGTCTGACATAGAGTCACATGGAGTATAGTTTTTTATAATGATCGGGTTCCCGTAGATTTTTTTATTCTTAGTCACTGTGGTCAACTGTTCAAAAGCACATTTCTTCCTGGTACACCGATCACGTATTTATCCTCAATTGTTCCATCGGGGAAATTTAAGTTCTGAACCAGTTTGTATGTAAAGAGTGCTTTATGTTTATCATTTTGAGCAGATAACTGAAACGTTATAAAAGCAAGTAAAAGGTAGATTATGTGCTTTTTCATTTTTGTTTTTTGGACTAAAATCAGAGCTCAAAATTGGGTTCTGGATCGTGCTATTCCTTGCGGGAATAATAGAGAATTGAGGATAGGTGTATCACTTACTCCGACGTTTTTGGAATTTGCAGCCCAATTGCCAAGCTCAGACTGTAGTTGCGAGAAAAGTTTGGGCGTCAACTATGTACACAGAGGTTGAGCAAGAAGCCAGGGAGATCAGCAATGTAATAGTCAGGGTTCCGTATTCATGTTGGTTTTGTTAGTACTAATTCACACACTTTTAACCTGAACACGATTTTAAATCCTAAAAAAACCACTGTAGTCCAGAGACGTCGGCCGCCCGTCTTAAGGAACATTATCATTTCAATCACATTTTTGCAGACTTAGAAGCTGTTATTTCGAGTGAATTCAATCTTAATTTTTGAAAAATCCTCCCTTGAGGCTAGGCCGATGTTTTGGAGGCTAGGAGGGTGTTGAATTAAAGTGCAAATCATTAACCGGGTTGAGGTTAGTAATCTTTGTATAAGTTGGGTTTTCTTACCAACATCCCCAGGCTGAGTGAAACCAACTCTCCCATGTTCTTGCATTTCAAAAAATCCTTGTCTTCATAGAAGACTGCCAGCTCTTTTCTCAGCTTCCTGATATTCTCGGGCTTTGAAAGTTTCTCGTGCCTCATTGCATCTAACAAATCATCCACTCGCGTTTTCTCCACTTTCATCCGGTTGGCAATGTTGGATCTTTCTTCACGCTGATACTGTTTCACCGTCTCCAGGGTCATGTGTTTTAATCCAAGATTTATGATAGGATTGTTTTGCGAGTAGTACTGCGGTAGATAGATCGCACGGCGACCTTCATACGACTGTTGGTCAAAGTCAATGGCTCGAAGACGGTATTCAACATCTTCAAAATCGGGAGTGATGTCTACGACAAAGTTACTTGAGTGCATGTCGCCAAGTAATCGAACAAAGCAACGCTCATTAAATTTTACAAATTCTTTCGCCAATCTAATTTCGTTACAGTTGGGATGCGTCAGGTATTTCTTAATGAACAACTCGGCTGGGACGCCTACAATGTGTTCCTCAATGATTGTCTCTCGATTGACAACATAACTGAGTTTGTTTGGAGAAAGGAGATGCTCCAACTCTAATCCATAAATGCGAGATGCATCGGCATTCTTAACGTAGAAATAATCAAAATTGTCATTGACCTGGTTAACCACTCGAATTCTAATAGGCCGCGTGTTACCATACATGCAAAGGTCAACGCGATCAATAATTAGGTGATCCATGACAGATAGGTCTCCATCAGCCTTGATGATGGCGTACACTTTTTTTAGCGAAGTATAGATCTGATCCATGTCGCCTTGCGAAAAGAAGATCGTTTCCCAAAGCGTATCATTTCCTGATTTGTCGTATAGGGGAATGGAGTTGTTATATCTCAGGAGATCAGCGTAGAATACTGGCAAATCCATCTCGCGATCATATTTTCTAAGATAGGATCGGAGATACTTGCTTATTGGAAATGTCTCTTTTTTTTTGCTAATTATCGCCACCTTACATACAATTTAATCAATGTATTGTACACCAAATTTACCAGTCTTAGGTTCTTCAGGCGCTGGTATCGTTTTGCTTCCCATCATTTCAAGAAGATCGATCTCAATGTTTCTGGTAATGGTTGACATGGGAGTATCTGAGGCCCTTCCCTCAAAAGGATCTTCAGTAGTGGCTCCAGCTTTTTCGAGTATCGTGAAGACAAATGAAATAGCTATGGACATGGGAATTGCTCCCCAGCCCATCTCAGAGACCAAAGCAAGTGGTAAGCAAATGATAAAGAGCCATAGAAACACAATAGTGAAGTAGTTGTAGTAGTAGGGGAAAATCGTACCCTTAATTCGTTCAGTCATGCCTTGAAGGCGAATCAGTTCTTTCATCACGTTTGCCAGCTCCATGTGTCGAAAATCTTCTATGATTTTTTTATCAAAACCCTCCTGCAGCTTGATACTCTGTTTGTGAAGGAGCTGAGTTGGCTTGTTGTGGTACTTACGAATTTCCTCAATCTCTTTTTCGGGAAGGTATTTTTCGAGATGCTCCCAATAGTTAAGTTTTCTCAGGTGCATTTTCAAAGCATAAAGCCAGGCTAGGTGTCGATGTATCAGATCTTTTTGCCATTTGCTTATTTCTTTCTCGGTCATTTCCCCGTTGCTAAAGGTTGTGGATGAAAAAGAGATAACGAAGGTTCCAAATGTCCGGCTAGCGTTGACAATTCCACCCCAAATTTTCCGAGCCTCCCACCAGCGATCATAGGCACTGTTATTTCTGAAACCCAGAAAAATTGCAAGCGCACCTCCAAGAATACTTACAGGCACAACGGGAAGTTCTAATGGTGCGAACATAAATATCTCACTGAATTTGTTTTGCAATGTCGCAAGAATGGAGATGGTAATGAAGACGGTAATATTGCCTTTGTTATAGAAGGCGATCCCGATTATTTGTTTGAACGGATTATCTGAAAACTTAATTAACATCGGTCAGGTTTTGAATAAATACTTTCTCGGAAGTTGCACACCATTCACTAAAACTAGCTTGCACACTTTTGTACGCTGGAAGATAGGCTAACAATTTATCTAGCTCAAAAATTTCACTGGAAATACCTGCTCCTGCTTTGGTCGCATCTATCGCATTGCAGCTTTGTTCGTAGTGCCCCTTTACAGGCACCATGAGCGTGGCTTTTCCCATGTACATAGCTTCGCACACTGATTCGAATCCTGCGGTCGTCAAATATCCTCTGGAGCTCGCCATGAGTTCAAGGAACTTGTCGTCATCTAACTGATGAAAGGTTAGAGTGCTATCGATGGAATGAACAGGTGGCTGACCTTGTTTATCCCAGAAGCAGTGGATCGGAATTTCTGGATTCTGCTGGTGAAAGTCTTCAACCTGACTAGCGTATCCATGATTGACCAGATAGACTAAGAAATGATCGCCAGCAGATATTTCTTGTTTGAGAACCTTGTCACGAAGGAGTGGAGGGACTACTATTAAGTTGCTCGAATTGGCAAATTTTTGAAACGAAAGTGCAAGTAATTGGCTGGCGCCAAACCCCGCTAACTTGTTTCCCATTCTCATCGAAGTCCTATCAAAGAATCTTCCTTTTGGAAATTCGAATTCTGGATGGTCAACAAAAAACTGATGAGCGATTGCCACATGCTTTGATTTTGGTCTTTTCGTGAGGTAGTAGAGTCCTCCCAGGAAGTCATAAAAATTTACGATCACATCGGGTTGCGATTCTTTGACTAGTATGTCAATGCGATTTACACTTCTCATAAATGTCGGAAGCTTGAGCACGTTCAAAAAAACGGATGGCAACAATTTGACAGACTTACTCTTCCGATCAGTCACAAAATTTGGGCTATTTAATTGTTCGATAGGAGATTGGATATTGTCAAGAAAAAATTGGGGAAGGGTTCTGCGCTTACTTTTTCCAACCACAACATGAGTGATGGTATGCCCATTCTTTTTGAGCATCCGATAAAGTGATATTGCTTGTGTCAAATGCCCTCGACCTTCGCCCTGGACAATGAAAAAGAATTTCATGATTGTGGAAGATTCATCGTTTTGCCATTTCAGAATAGGGAATTATGTCCCTTTTCACTCAATGAATCGTCAAATTAATAGATTCCCAAACGAATAACTTAAAACTGTTACTTGGAACAAGCAGCTACCCTGGAAACTTTAATATGAACTCCGTGCCTTCGCCCATCTGAGACAGAGCACTGATACTGCCGCCGTGATTTCGCATAATCTGTTTGGAAAGGCTGAGTCCGATCCCCGAACCGTTCTTTTTCGTGGTGAAAAACGGAATAAATATTTTCTTCAAGGCATCTTCCTCAATGCCAACTCCATTGTCGACAATGCGAATGAAAGTACCACCTGACTCACCATTCATCGCTGTAATGGTTAGCGCCTTGCCGTCTTTTTCCCCGGCGGCAAGTGCTTGAACGGCATTCTTCACTACATTGATAACTACCTGTTCTATCTGCTCTTTATCCAACATCACGCTCAAATCTGGTTTGATGGAAATATTTGTTTCAATGGAATTCTTCTCGAAGTCTGGTTTTAGAAGCATCGTTACATGGTCAATGATTTCCGCGATTTTCACTTCTTCTAGCGCAGGCAGCTTTATTCGTGTCATGTTCCTGAAGTCGGAAACGAACTTGATCAAGCTCTCACTTCTGTTATGAATGGTTTTTACGGATAGGTAAAAATCTTCGATCTGATCAGTTCTTAGTTCAGAGACCTCTGCGCCTGATTTTTGAAATTCATCAAGTTCCGTTTCAACGGTAGCAGCCAGCGACGAAATGGGTGTCACAGAGTTCATGATTTCGTGAGTTAAAACTCGAATCAGGTTTTGCCATGCCTCCATTTCCTTTTCCTCTAGTTCAGATTGAATGTTTTGAATGGACACCAACTTGAATGCTTTTCCTAAAAGAGAGAGCTCAATGGCATAGATAGCGAGCTGTATTTCATCCCCGTTTTTGGATATCTTGACTAAGTCTCTGCCGCCAGTTTTTAGGTCTGAAAATGACTCCAATAACGTGGGGAAGGTCTTTCCAATTTGATTGATGTTCTTGATCAACTTTACATCAAGTAGCTTTTTTGCAGCATTATTGATGATCTGCACTTCCCCCAATTGATCAAACGTGATGATACCTATTCCTATGTGCTGAACGATGGTTCGCAGGTATTGATGCTGAGCTTCTTTATCAGCACGGATTTCTCGAAATTTTTTCAGAATCTCGTTGAACTCATGATGCAAGGAGGCCTGACTTGATCCATTCTTTTTTTCAGGGTATGTATTTGTGAAATCATCGTAATGAATACTTTCCAGGAAATGAACAATCTCCCGGTTCGATTTTTCAACGTAGTTGTACAGGTAGTAACCCTGCACCAACACTGCCAGGAAGACCAAGAACTTCGTAAAGAAGTACGTATCAGAATTGTACAAATTGGTAAACAGAAACATCGTTACCATTAAGACAATAACCCTGGCAATAAGTTGAAATTTGAAGGACTTATATATCATGCTTCTCCAATCTTCTGTAAAGCGAAGCCCTTGTAAGTCCAAGTTCCTTGGCAGCTTTTGAGATATTTCCCTCGTGTTTGTTGATCATTTTCTGAATTGCGGTTCGCTCCATATCATCCAAGTTGTAGGTATCTGGCTCTAGTGAAACTGAGCTTTCTGGTTTTTGGGATAGGAAGAAGAAGTCATCAGGCATCAATTGGCTGTTGTCGCTCATGATGATCGCTCTTTCTATGGCATGCTGAAGTTCGCGAATATTGCCAGGCCATGGGTACTTCTGCAATTTTGATACGGTTGTTTCAGCAACCTCACTTATGTTTTTTCTATACTTAGTAGCGTAGGATTTTGTAAAATGGTTGGCGAGTTTTTCCATGTCTTCCATGCGCTCACGAAGCGGAGGAAGGTTGATTTCCACGGTATTAATTCTGTAAAGCAGATCCTGACGAAACGTATTATCATTTACCATCTCGTATACAGGCATGTTCGTAGCACATATCAATCGGATGTCAACCTCGACTTCCTGATTACTACCAATTCTGGTTATCCTTCGATTTTGCAAAGCTGTCAGTAATTTCGATTGCAGTGGTTGACTGAGGTTACCGATTTCGTCTAAGAAAAGTGTACCTCCACTTGCGACTTCAAATCTTCCAGCACGATCTTCTTTCGCATCTGTATAGGATCCTTTTTTGTGACCAAACAGTTCACTTTCAAAAAGAGATTCAGTAATAGCCCCCATATCCACACCGATGAATGGCATGTCTTTTCTTAAGGACTTTTGGTGAATAGCTCTTGCTATCAGCTCTTTCCCAGTGCCATTCTCACCCAGAATCAGGATATTGGCTTCAGTGGCGGCAACTTTGTCTATCAGCTTAAAGACCTTCTTGATTGCATCACTATTTCCAATGATGTCTTTAAAAGCCTGATTACTATCTTCTTGCAGAGTCTTACTTGTCTGCTTCAACCGGGTGACTTGCTTCCTGCTTTTCTTTAGCTGAGAAGCACTTGATAGCGTTGCGAGAAGCTTTTCATTTTGCCACGGCTTCAATACGAAATCTGTTGCCCCCGCTTTGAGTGCTTTGACAGCCATCTCTACATCCCCAAAGGCGGTGATCAAGATCACTACCGAATCAGGATCTTTTTCAAGAATTTGCTCCAACCAATAGAATCCTTCCTTGCCGCTGGTTGTGTCCTGGCTGAAATTCATGTCAAGTAGAATTACGTCGAAGCTGTCATTGTTCAGTAAAAAGGGAATCTTTCGTGGATCCTTCTCAATTACCACTTCTTTGATGTGTTTCTTGAGCAGCATTTTAGCGGCCAACAGCACATCTTCGTCATCGTCTATTATTAGTATTTTGTCAATCGTTTCTTCCACGTGATTTTTGTTTGGAGTGAATGTAAAGTGCCACAACTATGCCAACAGAATAAAAGAGCGTTTCTGAGGCTCAGAGGTTGCTTAAAGATAACAGGTTGTTCGTTAACGAACACTTCTTTTTGCAAGCGGTGATCATTTACGGACATCTAAAGTGAAAGCACCATCCTCAATTAGCGAGTGAATAGTGATGTTGGCTGCATGAGCCTGTTGTTTCATCTTGCTACTATAGTATCGAGTGTTTTTGTTTCCAATCAGCAAATGATGGAATTTGAAATGATTCAGCAACCAATTCAAATTTTTCACAGACCCATTTTCGATGATGAGAACATCGGTCTCAATTATTTCATCAAATTGAAAATCAAAGGTGACCGAGTCGATCAATAGAATTTTCTTGCCCCCAAGCATTCCTGAGGTAAATGGGAAATGAACCGTGAATCTCTCGGATTGGTCAATAAGCTGTGTTGTTTGTGAAAGGGAATTGAGACCTGAGGCAAGCCGATTAGGATCAACCAGATATCCAAGCAATTCAGAAGTATCCTCAATTTCATCTATGTATAGGCTTGCCTTGTGACCCTCAATGTGATCGATGGCCGTCCTCCCATTTACCTCATAAAATATGAGACTTGCTGAGTAGGATTGATCATGAATTGAATTTAATCTAAGTGCTAAGAAGCTAATAAACAGCAGAACACCAACTAGCAATGCTTTGAAAGATCGAAAATGTAGCCCCCAGGTAAGAAAAATCACAATCGAAAATGTGAAAACTAACCCAGGCAGATCAAGATATATCCAGTCGATCAAACTGTGCGGAAGCGATTCGACAAGCGATACAGACTCATTAACATACCAAATGATTCTGGATAGTATTGAGCCGATCAAAGCTCCCAACGCACCGATGATTGGATCAATTAGAAGCATACAGACTCCACCGACTAGCATGATTGTGGCAGCTGGAATTACGACAAGATTTGAAATTAGAAAGTAGGTGGGAAATTGGTGGAAGTAGTAGGCTGTAAGTGGAAAAGTTGCTAGTTGTGCGGCAATGGAAACGGAAGTAATTGCCCACGCTTTATCGATGATCAAAAAATCAAATTCAAGAAGCTGATAGATTTTTGGTTGCAGATACACGATACCAAAAACAGCCGAAAAGGAGAGTTGAAAACCGACAGAGTAGATGAGGTACGGGTCTGTGAGAAGTAGAATAAAGGCTGCCAGTCCAAGCGAGTTGTACACATTGCCCTTTGTGGCATTGATCTCACCTAGTGCAACAATGGAAAACATGGTAGCAGCTCTTAAGACGGACGGGGACATCCCAGTTATTAAGGCATAGCACCAAATAGTAATTATGGAAACGCAACTGAACGCTATTCTTCCTGTTTTTGTGGTCTTCAGTTTTCCGAAAAGAAATTGAAGGAACAGATATACAATACCAACATGTAAACCCGATACTGCCAGCACATGCATGGCACCAGCGGCTGAATATGATTTCTTTACTTCGTTGTCAAGGTGGTCTTTGATGCCCAGAAGTAGAGCCTTAGCAATTCCATTTTCTCGTGGGCTGCGGATGTTCTTGTCGATTATTGCTGCAGCCTTAGCACGAATCTCAAACGCACTTTGAAGAATGCCATTCTCAGGTCTGTGTCCAACCTTCTTGATAGTTGGCAGTTGAACAAAAGAGTGGGCATAAATATTTTGTAGACGGAGATATTTCTTAAAATCAAACTCATGCGGATTGCCAGGTTCAGAGAGTGGGAAGAGTTTGCCCGCAACGATCAACTTGTCACCATATTTGAAGGGAGCGAACTTTGCTGTGTCCTTTCGTATGTAGAGATGTATGGTTCCGCTGGTCTCGAGCGTGGAATCATTTTTCACGGCGCACTGGATTTTAAAATCGTACCTGAAATGGTTTGTTCTTTCGCTTGCTGGATTCGCGATCGTTCCAGAAAAGCCATCTATTTCGAAATCGATTTTTGAATAGTGATTGCTGGGTAGTTCCTTATACTTTTTTACAACAAGACTCCCGCCTAGCAGGAAGAAAATGGCGAGCGCGATAACTCCATTTATAATACGAAATTGATAGTGTCCGACAACTCGAGATAGTACAAGTGAGATTGCGAAAAGCACAAGTAGAACACCAAGTGCCAGAATGGAATGCTGCCACAAAGCGGGAGCGAATTCAAAACAGAAAATGCCTGAGATTAGAATGATGGATAAGCGAACAAAAGGATAAGAATTCCAGAAATACATGCGTTTCCTTTAGTGGAGGCATGGATTTGGTGGCGTTGGCAAGCTAATAGATGATGATCTTAGGAATCTGGTTCTTTTGTCTACAGCTGATAGACAACGGATCAATTAATGAGAGTAACACCTCGGCGTAGCTCCAAGCTACGCCTTCTATATCATGTCAATCTCTAATTGATCTTTCAGGTCTCGAAATGGAATTACTTTTGGAATCGTGCTTCTGGTAGGCTTTGATGATGGATTTCACCAACTTGTGGCGGACCACATCACGTTCATCTAGCTCTACAAATCCAATTCCTTTTGTATCTCTAAGGATCTCCACAGATTCTATAAGCCCAGAGGCTTGGTTCCTTGGTAAATCAACTTGCGATCTGTCTCCTGTTATTATGACCTTCGAGTCTGGACCCATCCTTGTTAGAAACATTTTGATTTGCATGGGTGTCGTATTCTGAGCTTCGTCCAACAGCACGTACGCATGATTGAGGGTACGTCCGCGCATATATGCCAAAGGTGCTATTTCAATGATTCCGCTTTCATTGTAATACTTCAATTTTTCCGCAGGAATCATATCATGAAGTGCGTCGTAAATTGGACGTAAATAGGGATCAATTTTATCCTTAAGATCACCAGGCAGGAATCCAAGGTTTTCGCCTGCCTCCACTGCTGGTCGAGTGATGATTATCTTTTTGACTTCTTTGTTTTTCAGTGCCCTTACCGCAAGCGCCACTGAAACATAGGTTTTTCCAGTACCTGCGGGCCCAATGGCAAATACTAGATCATTTTTTTCAACGGCCTTCACTAACTTTTTCTGATTGGCTGTCTTCGGCGAAATCTTAAAGCCTCTTGTTCCGTGAACCAATACTTGAGCCAATCCCAGATTTTCTTTTGACTCGGTATTATTGATTACGAAATCCTTTACGTTTTCATCCGTCACTTTTCCGTACTCATGATAGTGATTTAGGAGAGACGACAAGATTTCATTGATCTTGAGTATCTGAGGAGCTGTTCCGTTAATTCGTATCTCATTTCCGCGACTTACGATTTTGCTGTCTGGAAAAGCTTCTGATAGTGCTTTGATGTTTTGATTTTCAATTCCGAGAAAGTCAACCAGAGACACATTTTCAAGAGTAATTATTTTTTCTAGCAATAGATGTTCGTGTTTTAATCCTGCGCAGTTAAAATATATAGTTTTGCGGAACAAATTTAAGATTTTTATTCCCTCAAATGGCCGTCATCACATTTATGTCTGATTTTGGCACGGATGATCACTACGTGGCGACCGTAAAGGGGAAAATTCTTTCCAAAAACCCCAACCAGCAAATTGTAGATATCTCTCACGCGATAAAACCCTATGATATCTCCCATGCTGCCTTCGTTCTGAAATCTGTGTATAGTGATTTCCCGTCAGGAACAGTTCATTTGGTTTCTGTGGATTCTGTCAGGGAAAGATCCAATGGCGTAGCTCTCCGACTTGATGATCACTTTTTTGTTGGGTTTAACTGTGGTTTATTTAGTATGCTTTCAGAAAACGAACCGACAGAGATCGTGGAGGTAGATATCGCTGATAGTACGTTCCCTGCGAAGGGAGTCCTGTCGGATGCTGTCATTGAATTGTCGAGTGGGGCGGAGCTGAAAAAACTAGGAAATTCACTTGATGGATTGGTGAAGCTTTTTGCCAGACAGTTGAAAGTGACCAAGCGGGAAATTGCTGGTAACGTGGTGAATGTGGATCATTATGGTAATTTGATTACGAACATCACCAAGACTGAATTTGATAAAATTTTAGAGATTAACGGAAGTACGGTAAAATACCAGATACGCTTTGGAAGAGAGTCATTTGATCGGACGAATAAATTTTTCTCGGATGTGGAATCAGGCGATTGTTATGTGCTTTTCAATTCCATCGGGAATCTGCAGATAGGATTGAACAAGGGGGATGCTTCCCAGTTACTTGGCTTAGGGGTAGATGCACCAGTTCACATTGAATTTACAAATTGATTACGGAGAAAATGCTTAAGAGAATTGTAAGGATGGAATTTGATCCTAAAAGAGTGACGGATTTCCTTGCACTTTTTGAGGAGGTAAAAGAGAAGATTGCCGCAAGGGAGGGGTGTACACATTTGGAGCTTTGCAAGGATGCGAGCATAGATTATGTTTATTACACCTTCAGCACATGGGAGAGCGAGGGTGATCTCGAGAGCTACAGAAACTCTACGCTGTTTAAGGAAACCTGGGCCAGGACCAAAGTTCTATTTGGAGGGAAACCACAGGCGTTCTCATTGATTTAGAGCCAAACGACTCTTCTTCACCTTCAGCCCTTTCCATTTCAAGTGCTAAATTCGATACTGTGAATGCTGTGTTCAAAGTACTTTTGCTGACCGCCATAATAGCCGTTAGCCAGTTTCTTCCAGTGATTGAGTACAATGAGATGGATGCAATTCCTTATGGATATGCACTGTTTAATTCCAGTTGGCTTAGCAATGATTGGTATTTGTCACAACAAATTTCCTATCGACTTCCATTTGGCTATGTGTCAGGTTTTTTTGTGCACCACTTTGGGTTTGTTCCTACAATCTTCTTTGGAAGAATCTTCTCATACCTACTTTTCTCGTATGCGTATCACAGTTTGCTGCGAGCTGCCAAAACAAATTTTGCTTTGGGATCTATTGGCTTAATGCTATTTTTTCTCTTCTTCCCTAAAGGCATGTATGCCGGAGAATGGATGATTGGTGGGTTGGAAACCAAGGTATTCGCCTATTCATTTGCCTTGCTGGCATTGTCAGCGTCTTTGAAAAGGAATCTTGGATTAGTTTTTCTATTTTCCGGGATCTCCTTCTCTCTTCATCTTCTTATAGGAGGGTACCATCTCATTTGTGTCACAGCGATTATAGTCTACCAAATTGTCAATCAGGACATTTCATTTAAGGCCACAATAAAAAAAAGTTATGGGTTTTTAGTTGGAGGGTTTTGGGGAATAGTGAGCGTATATGCTCATTTCGTTGATCAAATGTCCGCGGAATTAAGCCACGGTTGGGATATTTATGTGCAGGTGAGAGTGCCATTTCATGTATTACCGAAGTTATATTTTGAAGCTTTATTGCTTCCTTTCCTGTTTTCAATCTTCAATGTTTTCATGTTGGTATTGACGAAGAATAGTCTGGTAAGAAGCCTCTTATTTTATGTGCTTTCTGCGACTGCTATTTCAGGCATTGGCATTTTCATTTATCTATTTGGCGATCAGTCATTGTTGAGATACTACTTCTTTCGGTTTAGCGATGTTATTCAACCCTTTCTTTCGATTTTGATTGTTGGAATCTTACTAACAGAACGCCTAACGAATTTGGAATTTCCAAAACTCCAAAGAGCCATGAGGATTGCACTACCAATTATTTTATTTTTTTCTTTTACTCTTTTTTGTATTAAAAATCCGGAGAATCTGAAGCCATTCTTTAATGGAGATTCTTACTCATCAAAAGCGATAATTTCTAGAAGTTCGAAGGACCTTGAAATGGCAGATTGGATAAAGAAAAACACATCCACAACTTCCGTTTTTGTTGCCCCCATGGGAATGGAAACTTTCTATATCGATGCAGAAAGATCTCTTTTTGTCTCGTGGAAACATTCGCCGCAAAGGCCGTCCGAGATGATAGAGTGGTATAAGCGTATTTTGCTGCTAAACAAAGGTGAAGATCTATTTGCAAAGAATATTGATCCTAAAAGAGAGGTTGAAAAAAGCTATAGCAGACTGAGCGAAAATGAAATTCTAGAAATAGGGAGGCTCTATCCTGAGATCACACATATCATTTTCCCAGCTGCAAATGAACTAGCATTTGATGAGGTTCATCGTACCGAACGATTCATCCTGTATAGACTCTAGTACTCAGAAAAACTAATCCCCTGCTCGACCAAAAGCAGGGGAAACCAAAACCTAAATGACTATTTGAAAAGTCACTTAAAAAAATAGGAGTCCGAAATAACCGACTTCCTATTGACCAAATTGATCCTTCTTACATTGAGTTGACTAGTCCTTTTTAACTGAACTAAGTCCATTGCTATCAGAAGATACAATGGGATTACCACGGTATCTTATTGTACTGGCACCAGATGCATCTGCTTCCAAATCTTCGTTTGCTGTGACTTTGGCCGTTGAGGCACCTATTGCTCTCACATCTACATCATCTACTCTAAAGTTGAAGGCGCTGAGTTTTGAAGCACCGATGATGTCGGCTTCCAGATTTTCAGAGTCTCCAATCAATGTCAACTCGGAGGCTCCTGTCAAATCAACATAGGTGTACTCTGCGGAGATGTCTGCAAATACTTGAGAAGCTCCAGCAATTCGAAAACTTATTTCGTCATTGTCAAAACCAGTCACATCACCTTCACAAGCACCCTTTACGACTAAATGATCCAGTTCAGGCATTACAATAAATATTTTGATTTTTCTTTTCCAGTCTTTGTCCTTCCACCATTTCCAATTGGTACGATATTCTATTTGAAGTTCGTCTCCTCTTTGTTCGACGGACACTTTTCGAAGTACATCTTCATCCCCTTCCAGATCTACCGAGTACGTATCACCCTTCCTGATTTCAAAATCAAACATGGAGGTAATGCTTACTTCATCAAAATCTGAAAAGCGATAAGACTCCGTCTCATAGCCGCTGCCTCTGCTTTTGAAGCGATACGAAACATTGCCTCTTCGGTTTTCTTTACAGGTGAGGCAATTGATGCCGTCTTCATCAAAAACCCAATCATTGCCCTCCATTTGATAGGACCGATACCCATTGAGGTGCAGCGTGTTTATCAAAATCTCCTCTAATTCTTCATCCATTCTGAACACTTTGCCATACGGGATATAGAAGGTAGCATTCACTTCTTGGAACCTGAATTTGGTGCCCTCTGGGAAGGTAAGATCAGAGTCGAAAACGATGTCATTGCCTTGCTGGGTTACATTGTACCGAATAGCCTTGGCATTTTCCTTTGCGTCTGTCCGTGTCGATCCCCTGGATTCTACTCGGAGATCAAGCACGTAGGTGCTATCGTCATGTCCTCTCAGCCTCAGATCTATTGCATCGTATCGATAGTCGTAGTCTAAATCATACAGAAGATCATTTAATCTAAGCGTAGGCTTTGCATCTGTCACTTCAAAAGTTTGCTCTGAATTGTAATCATTTTCAGCTGTGAAATCCCTTACCATGGCTGGTACCGAGAACGCTAGCCCAATCATTCCAAAGATCCAAAGAGCAAACAATGTCCATCCTACGAAAGCTCTGGTTACGGCTTTTCTCATGATGATCGTCAATCCAAGAAGTGCTATCGCCAATGATGGAACCATACTCACGATATAGGCGGATACAATTGAAATGGTAGAGAAGGAATTTGCTACATATTGAACTGGGAATTCACCAAAATGAACAAGTCCTTCCATAGCTCCGCCAATTCCTAGTAGCACGGCAAGTGTGATCGAGAATGAAATCATACAAACGAATCCAAGAATGACAAAGAAGATTCCCACAAAAATTCGTAGTGCCTCCACTCCAAACTTTAGTAGTGGACCAAGTACTTCTCCCAATGCCTTGAATATGATTGCAATCAACCTAAAAGGGAAAAGCAATATTTTAACAAAGACGTTTTCTTCCCCATCTTGGACATTTAGGCCTTTTTTGACATTCTCCTCAATATTGGAGATCGTCACAGGCTCACCTTGCATTTGCATTTTTTCCGTGATGGATCTTGCCTCTGGTGTGATTATCCACAAGATGATATAGGCAATCAGGCCGGCTCCACCTAGAAATATAGATATCACAAAGAGAACTCGAACAAGCACCTTGTCTACTCCAAAATAGGAAGCTATACCACTGCTGACACCTCCTAGAACTCGATCATCTGAGTCTCTGTATAGTTTTTTGACAGTCTTATCTTCTTCAAGCTTGTCGTTTGCCGGAACAGCGATCCATAGGATGATGTAGGTGAGAAGCACAAAACCACCAAGGATCCAAAGGATCAGTGTAGCTATTATGATCAGGCGAACCCAGATAGGGTCTATTCCAAAATAGTGTGCGATACCTGATGCAACTCCGCCCAGGACTTTTCTTTTTGAGTCTCTGAAAAATCTTCGTTCTCCAGTCTGAGCTTTTTCTTTCTGTGCATCCTCGGCGCCCGTATCTTCCTCACTTTTCTCCTCCTCCTTTGGCTGATCTTCAACTGGCTCCGTCTCGATTTCTGCATCAAAGTCCTTCGTAGTTCCCATGATGCTGATCAGATCGTCAACATCCTCTGGGTTAATCACCTGCTTCCCTTCATCTAGCCTGCCAAGAAAGATCTCTGCGATTCGTCCCTCGATATCCTCAATGATTTCTTTGCTGTCCTCAAAAGAAGAAAAGTATTTATTTACAGAATCCAGGTAGCTTTTTAGTTTTTCATAACCATCTTCCTCGATGTGGAAAATGATGCCACCGATGTTTATGCTGATATTCTTCTTCATGATTTCTTGCTTGCTTTTTTTCTTGTTGCAATGATTTTTTTGGTTGATGAAACTAATTCATCCCATGTGAGATCAAGCCCCCCTAGGAAATCGGACCCTTCTTTTGTAAGTGTATAGTACTTTCTGGGTGGCCCGGAGCTGGATTCAACCCATTTGTAATCTACGAGTCCAGCTTTTCGCAGACGAGTGAGAAGTGGGTATAGTGTTCCTTCAACGACCATGATCTTTGCTGAAGTTAGTTCTTCTAGCATATCTGATGCGTAAACCTCTCCCCTCGCTATTATATGCATAATGCAAAATTCCAGGATCCCCTTTCTCATTTGCACTTGTGTATTTTCTATATTCATCTCAAAAACCTTTACCTTTATTTGCTCAAATCACCACCTACCTCAGTCGCTTTTGGGTTGTGTATACGTAAAGGTACTTGGCATGGCCAAGTACTTAGTGAAAAAAAGTACTTTCAATTGAATATTCTTTGTATAATTATATTTAAAATTGAATAAGTGATATGAATACTATTTATTTTACTTTGTCGTAGAATTGATATACTTCATAGAATGGGGTGCTAAATCGTTAGTATGTGTGGCTAACTTGCTGATTCATTTTTGGTTGAAATGAGGTTAATATTTTTCGTATTTTTTCTTTCCGTGATCGGCATTGCCTGTGCGCAAGATGCTGGGGATAGTGGCGACTCTACTCCGAAGTACAGCAACGAATTCCTAAATATTGGAGTTAGCGCAAGATCCTTCGGGATGGGATTTACAGCAGTGTCTTTCGTAGACGATGTAACTGCTGGTTTCTGGAATCCGGCTGGACTGAACAACCTAAAAACAGATCACCAACTTTCGTTGATGCACTCCTCTTACTTCGGCGGACTAGCGAACTATGACTACGCTGCTGTTGCTACATCCATAGATGAGAATAGCAAAATTGGGGTATCAATTATCAGATTCTCGGTTGACAAGATACCAGACACGCGCTTTCTCATAGATGCAAATGGGGCCATTCGGTACGAGAACATTGAGTTCTTTGCATCTGCAGACTATGGATTTTTTATATCCTATGCTCGAAAACTAGATGTTCTGGGAGGAATTGATGCAGGGGGAAACCTTAAGATTGTCCATCGGACCGTTGGGCCATTTTCGAAGGCATGGGGCTTCGGTTTCGACTTTGGGCTGCAAAAGGAATTTGGAAAATGGAGATTTGGATTAGTAGCAAGGGATGCTTTGGGCACATTCAATGCGTGGACTCACAACACAGAAGAAGTGGAAGAGGTGTATGCTTTGACTGGAAACGATATCCCGATCAACTCCCTTGAAATCACACTACCGAGACTTGTAGTTGGACTGTCTAGGTCGTTTTCTATATCCGATAACTTCGGACTATTGTCGTCTGTAGATTTCGATATGACTTTTGATGGCAAGAGGAACACGCTAATCCGAACTGAACTGCTCTCTGTAGACCCAAAGGCTGGGATAGAGCTAGATTTCAAGAAAATTGCATTTTTCAGAGCGGGCATAAACCAGTTTCAGCAGATAAAGGATTTTGATGGCTCCACCTCATGGACCTCGCAACCAAACTTTGGGCTAGGTGTAAAAATCAAACAGCTTACGATCGACTATGCGCTCACCGATATTGGTGACCTTGCTCCAGGCTTGTTTTCTCATGTTTTCTCCGTAACAGTTGATTTCAATGATGAAAAAGAGTAGCTATATCTCAATGATCGCTGTTCTTTTGTCGTTGTCGGCGAAAGCACAATTTGGAATCGAATGGATCGATTTTAATCAGTCATACTACAAATTGGAAATTGTCGAGAGCAATTTTTACCGAGTTACACAAGCTGAATTGACAGCTGCTGGATTTCCTGCCGCCACTGTTCCTGCTAGTAGAGTACAGCTCTTCAGGAAAGGGATTGAGGTTGCAATCAATGTGAATTCGAATCCTGATGGTACGCTCAACTATCTGGAATTCTTTGGAGAGGCGATAAGTGGAGTTGAAGATACGCAACTGTACGACTTGGGCAATCAACCCCATTCGTTGTACAATCTTTTCTCCGATACAGCTTCCTATTTTTTGACGTTCAAACTAGGTGCTGAATCAGGTAAGCGAATAGCCTTCTCGTCAGATCAGGATGCCTCAGGGCTTACTGCGGAGCCTTTTCACTACGAGGAGTCGTCCTTATTATACACGAGCGATTATGCATCGGGCATTCGTTTTGGTACCAAGTCCGCTTTTTCTCTGAGCAAGTATGATTTTGGAGAAGGCTGGACCGGCACTCTCCAGGGAAAGGGAGTATTTACCGATCATAATTTTACCCTTGCCAACAGAGTTGCTGGTCAGGTACCAGTTTGCGATTTTGTATTGTCTGGTAGAAATAGTCTCGCCCATAATGCTGCCTTGAGTGCGGGACCTAACACTTCAAGTCTAACCTCGATCGGTTCGACTCAATTCAACGGCTGGGGGTCGACAGGAGATTCTTTTTCGATTCCCGAAACGAGCATTGGAGGCGCTGGTGAACTGACCATTCGGTTACTGACCGAAGGATTTAATGGAACCACTGATTTTCTTTCCGTTGCGTACATGAGAGTTCGATATGCTCAGGGTTTGGCAGTGTCCTCTGCCGAAAATAAGATCTTTACACTTGGTGACCCGAGCGGTGCCAAAGCATATCTTCAAATTAGCGCAACCACACCTTCATCGGTTTCGGTTTATGATATTGAAGATCCAACCACGCTTTTGAGAATTGCGACTGCAAATTTTTCCGACAGGCTAGATGCCGTGATTCCAAACCCAACTTCTGGCCATAAAGTGTTGGCCGTAACAAACCCTGGTAGTGTTCCATTCATTCGGCAGGTCTCTCTTACTCAGCCCAGTCTCACAGGTAAGGATTACTTAATCATAACGCATCCGATGCTCAGGGCATCAGGTGATCCTATATCCGATTTTAAGAATTATCGAGAATCCTCCGCTGGAGGAAACCACAGCATTTTGATTATGGAGGTTGAGGATTTGTTTGATCTTTTTAACTACGGTGACCCGTCTCCGCAGGCAATTAGAAATTTTGTGCAGTATGCTGTATCACAGACAGGGGTTGAGTACATCTTTATTATTGGAAAAGGCTTCACTCCAAATCTCGATTATTATCGGGGTGATCAAAGTGGGGTCAACATTCCCACTTTTGGACTTCCTGGAAGCGATCTGATGTATACACTCGGGATTAATACGAGCCCTGAGTCACCGGGAATTCCGATTGGTCGACTGAATGCGTTCCAGCCCATCGACGTTACAAATTATCTTAACAAGCTAATCGAAATGGAAGCGACACCATTCGACAAGCTCTGGAGAAAGGATTTTTTACAACTCAGCGGAGGCAACACACCAAATGAACTAAGCCAATTTGCTGCTAACATTCAAAATTTTTCTACAGTATTAGAAAGCGATTTTATTGGGGGAAGAGCATTTAATACAGGCAAGGAAACGGGCGAGGCTGTCGAATTTGTGGATGTTACTGATCGAGTAAATGAGGGCGTTGGATATGTCACTTTCTTTGGTCATTCCGGAGGAGGAGGCACAGACATTGAGATCGGTTTTGTTTCGGACCCTCAGTTTGGCTATGCTAATAAAGGGAAATACCCTGTTTTTTTGGTCAACGGCTGTAAGGCTGGGGAAATTTTCGGAAACAATGTCACATTTGGCGAAGACTGGATGATTACACCAGACCTTGGCGCTGTTGGTTTTATTGCACATGCAGATTTTGCGACTGCTAGTACCCTACGGAGGTGGAGCAACTTGTTTTACGAACTGGCATATGCTGATGATGTTTTTATTGGAGAGACGGTTGGAAATATTCTTATCGAAGTCTCTCAGCGCTACCTGGCTCAAAATGGAACCTCAAACTCAAGCTTAACACAGGTACAGCAAATGCTGTACGAGGGAGATCCAGCCTATCGAATTTTCGGTGCGGATGAACCCGACTATCAAATTGATGCTTCCAGCCTCTTTGCTGAGGCAACGGAAGGGGCAGAGATATTAGCGACGCAAGACTCTTTTAAGATTAACATCGTGGTAAAGAATTTTGGTAGATCGGTCTTAGACTCGCTGCGTGTCCAGATTGATAGAATTCTCCCGGACGGAACACTTGTCAGTTATTTGGACAAGTTTGAGCGACCATTGCGATTGGACACCTTGGAGTTTGTCATTTCGAATGATCAAACACAGAACAATACCGGGCAGAACCTATTTAGTGTGCAGCTAGACCCTTTGTCAGAAACTCCAGAGCTAGATAAAACCAACAACACGGCAAGCATCGAATTTCCAATTTTTAGCGGAAATACCTCTAATCTTTATCCAAGAGACAATAGCACTGTGGCCTCTGAACAGATAGAATTTATCTGGCAGTCTAGCAATCTCCTCGAGAGCAAAAGATCCTTTGATTTAGAGTTTGATACAGATAACACCTTCAGCACGCCAAATAGAAGATCCACTTCAGTTACAGGGGAGCTCTTGCTTCGAAGTGAATTTGATTTTGCACAATTTAATTTACCAGACAGTACGACCATCTATTGGAGAACACGACTTTCAGATCCTGACCCAGATGAAACCAACAATTGGGTCATGACATCATTCACTATTATTGATGCCGTCTCAGGAGGATGGGGGCAGTATGAGCCCACTCAAATAGAGACAGGTATCGTAACAGGAGTTGAATACAATTCAGTCACAAGTAGCTGGGAATTTGTGCGATCGACTACAGCTGTTGCAATTTCTACATTCGGAGCTGATAACCCAACCTTGCTGTACGAGGACATTGAGGCGATCATCAGCGGAACTGATTTCATGGTGACATCAGCAGGAGCATGTTTTACTGATTCTTTCAATGCAATCGCCTTTGACAAGGAAAGCGGAAATCCTTATCGTCCAATACCAACCAGTCTCTCTGATCTGAATAACACGGAGCTCTGTGGTAGACTTCCCCAGATGATTTATAATTTTCAAGAAAACGCTATTCTGGTTGATGGGAGGCTTCAAGTGCTAGTAGATAATATGAGAGATGGGGATCAAATCATCTTGTATAGTATTGGTGATGTTACCTATTCCAATTGGGATGCTGGTGTTGAGGCAACACTCAATTCTTTGGGCATTAGTTCCGCTACGATCACTACTCTCACGGATGGCCAACCAGTCATATTCTTCGGCAGAAAAGGAGATGCGCCAGGTTCAGCACTTGAAATAGTGAACAATGGCTCAGCAGATCCGATCAAGGAGCAGGAGATACAGCTTCAAGACAATGCTTCAGGCAGTTTTACCAGCGGCACCATAAAAACGCAGAGAATCGGCCCAGTATTGGACTGGTCTGATTTTTCATTCAACCTTACGGAGGAGGCTAACGATACGTACACAATCAATGTTTTTGGAGTGGATCAAGATGGTGTGACTACCTCTTTTCCTGCGTTTGAGAGAAGCCGAGCGGAAACGATTGATGTTAGCACCATTGATCCTTTGATCTATCCGGAAATAGAACTGGAATTTTCGTTTAGCGATGAAATAGACCTTACGCCTCCTCAATTGAATCTATGGCAGGTCAATTATGCTGAACCACCTGAGGGAATCATTATCTCAGAAAACAAGAGCGTCTCGAGCGTGCAGGAAGGGGAGGAAATTGCACGAGAGTTAGCTTTTTATAATTACTCCAAACTGGATTTCACAGACTCTTTGGATGTGGAAATGAGGCTGATCAATCAAAACACAGGTAATACTCAGATTGAGTCAATCCAAATTGCTGCTCCACTGGCTGATGATTCTGTACATTTCTCCACAAGCTTCTCATCGTTGAGTTACAGTGGGATGAACAGTCTAGTCATGAATATTAAAGCGAATGAAAATGAAGCATACGATTTCAATAATCATCTTACACTAGGAGGCCTGATTGAAGTCGAGGCTGATGAAACTAACCCAGTTCTTGATGTGACTTTTGATGGAAGTCATATCCTCGATGGTGATATTATTTCACCTACACCCAATATTGCGATTCGAATCAGAGACGAGAATGCGTTCCTTTTTAAGGGAGATACATCAGGAATTAACTTGTCACTAAGGCTTCCGGGCGAGGAGAGCCAGTTTCAACGAGTAAATTTTTCAGAGGCATCAGTAAGTTTTACTGTTGCGTCAGAATCTCAGGATTTTGAAATTAGCTACGAACCTGGTCAATTGGCTGACGGCCTATATGGATTTCGTGTTGATGCTGAAGATGCGTCTGGAAATGATTCAGGAACTGAGCCATTTGAAGTCACATTCGAAGTAATTAACGAATCAACAATCACACATTTTTATCCATATCCGAACCCTTTCTCGACCAGTTGCAGGTTCGTTTTCACACTGACTGGAAATGAAATTCCAGATCAGCTGAAAATTCAGATTCTAACTGTTTCGGGAAGAGTTGTGCGAGAGATACTACAGAATGAAATTGGTCCTATCCGAATTGGAAACAATATAACAGAGTATGCTTGGGATGGCAGGGACGAGTACGGGGATCAGTTAGCCAACGGTGTATACTTTTATAAAGTCTTTGTAAACTCCAACGGTCAAGGAATAGATCGGAGAGCGACAAATGCTGACGGAGCCTTTAAGAACGGGTTTGGAAAACTCTATATTCTTCGATGATGCAGAACCATACGTTTAGATACTTCTTCATTCCATACCTCTTGTTTTTCATTCTTGGGTTTGCACTTGTCTCTGCTTGTGAGCATGGAGAGGTTGTCCTATGGCTGAATAAATTTCACAATGACTTTTTTGATTACTTCTTCAGAATATGGACGTACGGTGGAGATGAAATTGTCTACGGTATCATTGCTGTTTGTCTGCTAATTTGGCGTAGGAAGTTTGGCTATATTTTTCTTTTGGTTGGCTTAGTTGAAGGTTTGATTTCCTTAATTATGAAGCAACTTCTTTTTAGCGACACTCCGAGACCAAGAAAGTTCTTTGAGGGACGCGAGGTCCTAAATTTTGTCGAGGGAGTCAAAGTTCGAGATTTCAATTCCTTTCCGTCAGGACATACGATGACTGCTTTTGCGATAGCGGCATTTCTTGCGTTAATGATAGGGAAAAAGGAGTGGTCTGTTGCTTTGCTATTTGGAGCTGTGCTAGTAGGAATTTCGCGAATGTATCTGAACCAACATTTCCTAGTCGACGTGACTGTTGGATCATTTATTGGTGTAATCGTTGCAGTGGTCTGCTACAAGATATTTGAAAAATACCTTGCTCCATCCAATGATGCTAGCTAGGAAATGTGCCTTTAGAAAAGAGAGGTCAGTTTCATTGCAGCAGCCTTGTCTCCCTTTATTTTCAATTTTCCAGTCATAAATGCCATCATTACATTCATGTCTCCTGAGATTATTTGACCGAAGTTTGCGGCCGTCATTACGATGGTAAAAGGAGCTTCCTTTTCTTCGTTAGATACCACAGGAGGAGAAACAGTATCATCCAAATGGACAATGCCATCTTCGAATTGAAAATTGGCTGTTCCTTGGAACTTACCTGCATGCATCTCAGCCAGAGATTGGATTTTGCCGGTTACTTCATCTATTGTCATTGCACTGGTTTTTTTGGTGTGAATTTAACTTCGAACAACTTAGGCCAAAGCTTGCCTGTCACAAATATGCGGTCATTTTGCTGATCATACGCAATGCCGTTTAAAACATTTGCTCCATCGGAATTTTCAGTACTCAGTAGACCTGTCATATCAATTTTCCTAAGGACGGTTCCAGTTTCAGGGTCGATCACCACAATGTAGTCTTCCAGATAAACATTTGCGTAAATCATTCCGCCAATGACCTCCAGCTCATTTATCGAGTCGACTTTTCCTTCATTGTTGTAGACCTCATACTCCTCAAGTACAGCAAAATTGTCAGGGCTTCGCAACAGGAGCTTTTGTGTACTATTCGTCATGAGTAAATTCCCTTCAAATGCTGTCAGTCCCCATCCTTCTTGATCTTCGTAGGTAAACGTGTTTATTTTTTCAAAATTCCGATCATATACGAAACAAGATTGTGACGTATAAGTCAGCTGATAAAATTTGTCATTTAGAAGCGCAAGGCCTTCTCCAAAAAAGTCGTCTGACAGGTTGATCTGCTCGAGAGTTTTTCCAGACTCAATCTCTTTCTTTTTCAATGCAGAGCTTCCATTTTGACCTGTGCTTTCATACATAAATCCACCATCGATGAGTAGTCCCTGTGTGTAATCTGTGGGATCATGCGGATAGGTATTGATAATTTCATAGGTATACTCTTCGGGTGCCTGAGTAGGAAAAACAACCACCTTAGAATAGTGTGCCTCTTTCTTTCCCGAAAAGTACACCGTAGACTTAATCCTTTGGCTACCAACTTTTTTGGAGGTTGGCTTCATCTCAAATTTGTTCTTTGAGAACATTGTCGTTGTGCTATTTTCTTCCACTTGAATGGAGTCAATTTTCACATCCGCAGCTGTAAATTCGAAACTTATCACATCGCCATAGGACAACTTTTCGTTCGGCTTTGGGCTTATAAGTTTGGTTTGTTTTTTTATTCTAGGTGTAGCTGGGCGCTCCTTGGTTTCTTTTTCTCCGCAGGAAAACAATAGAATAGCTATAATCGCAACGCTGGTCTTCGACATAGGTCAAAATTAGTACGATTTTTTGGAGAATTGGATTTAGTAGTATCCGAGGAAAGATTTTGTTTCTGTGAAAGAACTGTAGAATCTACCCCTAATCCCCTAAAGGGGACTTCTGTTCTCCCCTTCAGGGGAAGGGGGTGTTTTTGAAATCGTGAAAAAATCTTTTCTTATTCCGTATTAGTTAACATTTCTTAGAAGAAGAAAAATTAGTCGGTGTACGTAAAATGGATTTATACTTTTTTCTCACTTTGACTCATGCGCATCAGCGTAGGCACAGTGAGCCCTTGATACAGCACTGAGCAAACCACAACAATGTATGTCATCGTCACGATGATTTCTTTTCCATGAAAATCTGAGAGCGACAATGAAAGCGCAATAGGTAATCCACCTCTCAGTGCCCCCCAGGTAAGTACGGAAATCGTATTCTTCTCAAAACTGTCTTTTATAGACATCATTTTGATCGGGATGAATACACTAGTCCAACGACCAAACAAGACGATGCAAACGGCGAAGAATCCTGCTGCAATGAAATCGAGACGCAGATCGAGCACAAGCATCTCTAGACCAATGAGTACAAATAGCATGGCGCTGAAGGTTTCTTCCAGCAAGTTCCAAAATTTGAAAACATAGTCACCAGCGGCACTGGCCACATGAGTACTTCTTCCCTCATTACCGATAACCAACCCCATCACTACTGCTGCCTGCTTAGCTGAAACGTGAATAAACTCTGCTAGCTGAGAGCCCACCATTACGATGGCCAGGGTGATTAGAACCTCGACTTCTACTGCGTCATTATCAACATACTTCAATAATCGATACCCGATATAGCCAAAAAAGATCCCAATAAATATTCCTCCTCCAATGTCGGCAATGCCGATATACAAAGTCTCAAAAAATGTAAGGGTATGATCATCCCCTGCGTGGGCAATGTCTAAGATCGTCAAAGCAAGAACTACAGCGATTCCATCATTGAATAGTGACTCACCAGCAATTTTTATTTCTAAATCCTCCTTTAGATTGAATCTCTGAATAGTCTTTGTAACAGCAATTGGATCTGTTGGGGATATCAAAGCACCAAAAACGAGACAGTACATATAGTGCAACTCAATGGTCATGAATTGCAGCATAAAGTACACCAGCGTGCCGATTACCACAGTTGAGATCATCACGCCAACAACCGCCAAGACCAAAACAGGCCTTCGCTGATGGCTTAATTTCTTGAAATCAATGTTTAATGCCCCAGAAAAGAGCATAAATGTCAGTACAATTTGATAGAGAACTTCCTCAAATTCGTATTCTTTCACATGTTCTGCTAAGTGAAGTTCTGGAAAGAGATTTCCAACAACCAGGACTAAAAAAGATAATCCAAGAGCAAGAATCATAAGTCCAATCGAGGAGGGTAGCTTCAGATAGAAGGTGTTTATGAAAATAAACGCTCCTGAGAGAAAAATAAATAAGGCGATTATATCTAAAATACTCACTTTATTGGAATTTAGGCAGGTTTAACCCTGCGAATATACTAGTATCAAAACCAAAATGTAGGCATTTTACTTCGTAGTAGGAGTGCGAGAACGCTAAGATTTAAGATGAGTAAAATAAGCTCATTTTAAACTTTAGCTAATAATTTAGCGGGTAGAGCAGCCACTTCAGGATGCTCGATCCGCCAGTAGCGGATCATGGTTTGCGGTGGTTTATACCTTTGTCAGGCAATTTTACAGACCCCAAGATAACTTTTTTTATAATTTTTAGCAAAAAACTACGATCAGTGAAGAAAGAAATAGAAAATAGACTTTTGTTGCTTGCCCGTGAAACCGATGTGATTTTTACTGAATTGCAGTCGTTCGAAGATGATTTTCTTAGGAAAACGGGAAGGGGCTGGTCAATCATTCAGGTACTCAGTCATCTTAATATGTCGGAATCCATTGCACTTGAGTATATGAAGAAGAAAATGAAAGCAGGATCAGAGATGAGTAAGGTGAACGTTGTTAACAGTCTTCGCATGTGGGTGACCCGCGGGTTTCTACAAACAGGGCTTAAGTGGAGAGCTCCTGCATATATTGCTAATCCGAATGGAGAATACGCTCTGGGTGAGATAAAATCAACGTGGGAGACTACCCGATCTAACATCCGAAAGTATGTTGAGGACTACCCAGATGATCTGCTTAATCGAGCGGTCTATAAACATCCGATGGCGGGTAGGCTGTCATTACTTCAGGCGGTAGACTCGCTTATCTATCATCAGCGACATCACGTCCACCAGATCAATAGAATCAAAAAAGAACTGCAACGCTGATGTTGACAATCAATTCATTGGTTCACTCGTACGGTGGGAGTGCTAAAATTGAGTATCCAGACTGGCAGGTGGAAAAAAGCCATCACTCTGTGATTCTTGGAAATTCGGGATCAGGTAAAACGACTCTTTTGCATCTCCTCGGAGGGCTACTTCAGCCCTTACAGGGAGAGGTAAGTGTTGCAGGAATAGATATTTCAAAAATGAAACCATCGGCGTTGGATCGATTTCGAGGGGCTAACATTGGGATCGTTTTCCAAAAACCACATTTGGTTAGCTCCTTAACGGTGATTGAAAACCTGACACTCTCTCAATACCTGGGAAAAGGAAAAATCGACAAGAGAGAGGCTATTAAAATGATGACCCAACTGGATATTCGGGAGCTACAAAGTCGAAGAGTTCATCAAATAAGCCAGGGGCAAGCGCAGCGGGTGTCTATCGCGAGAGCACTTCTGAACAAACCCAAATTGCTTTTGGCTGACGAGCCAACCGCTAGCCTCGATGACGAAAATTGTGAAAAAGTAATTCGACTGTTAAAAAGTCAAGCTGAACTTTGCGACTCGACTCTAATCGTGGCCACGCATGATCAGAGAATAAAAGGAGAACTAGAAAACGCCTTAGTTTTATGAATGTCTTTTCACTTAGCGCCAAAAATGTTGTAGCCAAACCGCTGAGTTCATTGCTTAGTGTCCTGCTATTTGGCTTTGGGGTTTCCATTATTGTGATTATCCTACTGACAAGCAGTTTCATGAAGAATGAGATAAGCAAGAATGCGGCTGGGATTGATTTAGTGGTGGGAGCGAAAGGAAGCCCACTTCAAATAATTCTGGCGAGCATCTTCCACGTAGATTTTCCAACAGGGAATATCTCTCTTGCTGACGCCCGTAATCTGACAAGAAATCGACTAGTCGCTTCTGCTATCCCCCTCTCACTTGGAGACAGTTATCGAGGATATCGAATCGTGGGGACTACAGAAAAATATGTTGAGTTGTATAAAGCTGAATTGGAACAGGGCGAATTTTTCAATGCGAAAATGACAGCGATTGTTGGATCTAACGTGGCGAGCCTTCTTGGTGTTTCTCTTGGCGATGCTCTGGCAAGCGATCATGGTCTGTCAGAGGGTGCAGGCGATCACGATGAAAATCCTTACAAGGTGGTTGGAATTCTAAAGCCTTCTGGAAGTGTGATCGATAATCTGGTGATCACGTCAATTCAGAGTGTTTGGGAGGTGCATGGTCATGAGGAGGAACACGACGAGCCAGGTATGGGTGAAGTTGAGCTTGAAAAGCTTGGAGTAACGGTAACGGAAGAGCAGCTTACGGAAGAGGATATTACATCTATTTTCATAAAGTACAGGTCTCCAATGGCGGCCGTTCAACTGCCAAGAATAGTCAACGGAACAAGCAATTTGCAAGCTGCATCCCCTCCGTACGAAACGGCTCGGCTTTTTAATATTATTGGAGTTGGAGTTGAGGTGGTGAACATTCTGGGGGTGGTTATCATTATTCTGAGTGCAGTCAGTGTGTTTATCGCACTCATCAATTCTTTGAAGGAGCGAAAATATGAGCTTGCTATCATGCGTTCGATGGGTGCAGGGAGAACCAAAATATTTGTCCTGATTTTGATCGAAGGACTCATCTTGACCATTATTGGCAGCTTCTTTGGCTTTGGGCTTGCTCATTTTGGCTTTGGAATGTTAGGAGTTTCGGTGGATCAATTTGACGCTTCGGCATTATTTTTCGTAGAAGAAGAATACATCGTATTTGGAGGCAGTATGATTGTGGGTATTTTTGCTTCCTTAATACCTGCGATTTTGGCATACCGCGCAGATATTTCTGAGACCTTGGCAAGAGGATAGGTTGACTAAATTGAGGATGAATTATTAAAAAATTGAAGCTATGAAGTATATGTTTTTTCTTGGTGCGTTCTTAGTTTCATTTTCAGGAACAGCTCAGTTTTCTGATTCGGGTAAAAACTGGACGACGCTGGCTGACGTGCAATACGAAAAGTCGAAAGATGAGTACGGAGAGATTTACGTCCCCAAGTTTGGCGATGAAGTTCAGAAGATGAATGGAAAGACAGTGTCGCTTAAGGGATTCATCATACCATTTGAGGGAATGTTTGAGCCTAAACACATTATCCTGTCTTCTTTACCAGTGGCTTCTTGTTTCTTCTGTGGCGGAAGTGGGCCAGAAACTGTGGCGGAAGCTTATCTTGAAGAGGAGGTTAAATACACGGCGAAGCCTGTCACTGTTACTGGACGGCTAGAGCTAAATGATACAGACTACGATCAGCTGATGTACATTCTCAAGGACGCACAAGTTGTTATTAGTGAGTAGCTAACTAGTTAGGGTATTCTTGATAATTTTTTTTGAACAAAACCCCATCCATATGACCTTATTTCGATGTTTTTTTATGAAAACCCACTGTATTGAAACCTCAGAATTGAGCAAAAACACCGAATTTTGAGGTTTTAGGGATGGCCTTGAAAAAATTCCGATCAAAAATTCAGGACATGATGAATGTGATGAAATCCACTGTTTGAGCACAGCGAGTTTGGATTTCAATGCAGTTAACAGCCTGAATTTTAGGAATTTAACGGTTCGCCGCTGCGATCACAGCCTTGGGTTTTTTGACGGTTCGCCGTTGCGATTCGTTTTTGAGCTAAGCCAAAAATGAAGAGCCCGTCCGGCTAAAGGACTTAAAGAGAATAAACAAGGAAACCCTAGTTAATTTAGTAGATGGTTAACTAGATTCTGAGCTAATTTCACTATTCAACCAATCAACTGTTTTCACTATTGCTAAATAATATATTATGAATAAGATTCTAATTATTTCTCTAACGATCCTATTTGCTTGCCAATCTTCAAACAAAGAGGTCGTTGACCTAAAAGCGTTAAAAGATGAGGTCTTTGAGCTCCATGACGAGGTAATGCCGATGATGGGTGAGCTCAGACAAGTTCGTAAAAGCTTGATGCTTCAGGCAGATTCCATCCAGGAAACAAATGTCGAAAGAGCGGCTGCATTGACAGTTGTCTCTGACGAGTTAAACTCAGCCAACGAAGGGATGATGGTTTGGATGCGAAATTTTGATCCCAATTTTGAGGGCTCGGATGAAGAGATTCTTAAGTATTTAACTGATCAAAAAACGTCTATTGATGAGGTTAACAAGAATATGAAGGAGACTTTGAAGAAAGGTCAGGAGCTACTTGGTTCCAACTAAAGTTCTTCGCACTTAGCAATCCACTTGTCTACATCTTTTACTCCAATAAGGCCAGCATCGTTGCCCCAGGAATTTGTGATGTAGGTTAGTACTTCAGCTATCTCGAGATTGGTAATGGGATTTCCTGGCATCAGTTGATTGTAGGTCACACCATTCACAACGATCTCTTTTGCTTGACCATTTTTGATGATACATGCCGCTCTTGATACATTTTCCAACAGGTAGTCAGATCCTGCCAATGGCGGATATAGAGAGGCAAGGCCTTTTCCATCATTTTGATGGCAGTTGGCACAATAAGTAGTAAAAATTTTTGCTCCCTGGACTTTGTATTGTTTCAGTCTTATTCCGTCTCTGGAATTAGTCTTTTTCTCTTTTTGACTGTTTTCGGTACTTCCTCCGCAAGAAACAAGTAGTACAATGCAGGCAAGAGAGAATAGACTAGTTAGGCTCTTCATATTCTTTTAATAGTCTATCAATATCAGTAAGAAGAATGTCAACCTGCTCATCAACGGTTCCGTCATAAACGCCACGTATCCTACGTTCTTTGTCCACTAGTAAGAAGGCTCCACTGTGTATGAATCCACCTGCAGCATCTGGCTCTTCGTCCGCCATCACCATGTAGCTCTTCTCTCCTAAGTCATAAATATAGTCTTGATCTCCAGTTACGAATTTCCACTTGCTTGATTTGATGCCAAGTTTGTCAGCAAAGTCTTTAAGAACAGCAACGGTGTCATGTTTTGGATCAATCGTGTGTGATAGGATTGCAACCTGATCATTGGCCTCAAATTTTTCATAGACGCGCAGCATTTGCTGTTTCATCTTTGGACAAATGGTGGGGCAGGAAGTAAAGAAGAAATCTGAAACATACACCTGGTTTGCAAAAGTGGCATTTGTAACCGAGCTACTATCTTGATCGACCAATTCAAAATCTTCTACTGTATGATAAATGGTATCATTTTCTTCAAAAATTTTATTTCCGTAAATAGGTAGCGGAGTAGTGGATTGTGGCGCCGAGCAGCTGGCGATGGTAATCACCAGTGCAATAAGTAGAAAGTCCGTACGAATCATTTTTGTCTGATCTTTTTGTAAAGCTTGATGGCAATCATCAATATGATCGCAAAACTAACAAGACCGAGAGTCCCCCATATCCAGTTGATTTCATTTTTTAATACAATTAGAAAAACAATCGCAAAAAGTAGCAGTGTTGCCACTTCATTGAAAATCCGAAGTTGCATCGAAGTGAACCTGACAATGCCACTTTGAAGTTGATTAACTATTTTTTGACAATAGAAATGGTACAAGAATAGAATCAAAACAAACCCCAATTTCATTTGCATAAAGGGCTGCTCTAGCCAGAATGGCTGGAGTACGATCAGCAATGTGCCGAACAGCAAGGTAAGAACGGCTGAAGGCCATGTGATGATGTACCATAGCTTTCTGGTCATTAGGCCAAGTTGTTTGCTCAGAATTGAGCGATCGGGCTCTTTTTGCTCCAAAGCTTCTGTATGGTAGATAAACAACCGAACGATGTAAAAAAGGCCTGCAAACCAAGTGATTACGAAAATCAAGTGCAGGGATTTGATATATAATAATTCCATTTATTGGACTTTTTTTAGTGAACTTGTTGTTAACAAGGAATGTTGGCAAATTTGATGTTGAAACAGTTCTAAATCCAAATGTAAACCCTAGTTACGAACATGAGCGAACCGTCAAATATTTGGTATTTTGAAGAAACTGACTTATTCGAAGTACTCTGTCCCAAGAAGACTTCTTTTTTGGAAGAGAAGCATCCTCCTGGGACTTACAAAAAAGATGACTTTATCTATTTCAAAGATCAGTCCTCGGAGAACGTTTATATGGTTTCCTCAGGCAGAGTGAAGATTGGTTCCTATGCAGACGATGGAAAGGAAATTGTAAAAGCAATTTTGACCAGAGGTGAGGTTTTTGGTGAAATGGCGTTAGCTGGTGAAGAAAAACGCGAAGACTTTGCCCAGGCCATGGACAGCGGAACCCATGTTTGTGCCATGACAATTGATGATCTAAGGGACTTGATGAAAGAGAATAAGGAGCTAAGCTTTAAGATACTTAAGATTGTTGGGTTCAGGCTAAGAAAGATGGAGCGCAAGCTTGAGTCTTTGGTTTTTAAAGATGCCAGAACAAGAATCGTTGATTTTCTCCGAGAGATGGCCCTGGAAAAAGGGCAGAAGGTGGGTTTCGAAATGATGATTAAAAATCACCTTACCCATAAAGACATTGCCAGTTTGACGGGCACATCCCGCCAAACAGTTACCACAGTAATGAATGAGTTGAGGGAGAGTAACCTGATCAACTTTGATCGTAGAAGAATCCTGATAAGGGATATGGATCGACTTGCGTAAAAGCAAATATTGAGTGGAAGCTTGTGAGGTAAGCTAACCTTGATAGCAAGAATGGGTGACTATTTTATGTAGCGAATTCCTAGATTCCAAACCTGTCCAGCACCAACCTCAAAACCTTCCAGGCCCCTTCCAGCTACAAAATCCCCATAGCTGATTTCAAAACCTAAGTTGGAAGTAACTTGATATTTAGCACCACCACCTAGCTGAAGATACCATTGCAGCAGTCCGAAGTTTGCCGAAGGTGTAGTTTCTCGAAGTGCCGTATTTCCATACCTGCCAGCATACTGGCCCACGAGGAAGAGATTCAGCTTTCCATTTGGGAAGTAGTTGATATAGACGGAAGAAGGGAGATCTACGAAATTTGGCATAAAGAAGTGATCTTGCTTATTTCTTCTCATATAATAGTTAATATCAAATTCGTAGAATAGCCTAAACGTTCTGGTTAATTTGAAATCATAAAAGAATTGGGTACGCCATACGTACCGATTGAGCGCAAGAAACGTCCCTCGACCACTAACTCCCTCGAGATCTTTCGCTACAGGAATTAGAAGCCCAGTTTGCACCGAGTAAAATGAAAATTTCTTAATCGGCTGGAATTTGATTCTTGGGCCTATGGCTGAGACTGCGAAATCGCTTGTCGACTTGTTGGAGCTAAAAAGTTGGAAATGGTTGCTCCCGCTTGTCAGACCACCTGAGCCGGCACTTAGCACCAAATCCACGCCCACGTTTACTTTCGCCTTTTTGGAAATTCCGTAAGTCCACTGAATAGTAGAAGTAAGGATGCTAGCTCTACCGCCAAAAGACACCTCATTTCCTAGCCGATCCCGAGCTTGCGTTTGCGAGTATAGATTGTTGAAAACATTGATTTCATACTGACCTTTCGCAAATAGTTGGGATGGAGTGAACTGTAAAAGATTGGAAGTTGAAGTAGTAACAATTTCCTTTTCAGGTGTTCCAGAGTCGTTTAATGCCCAATCATAGGAGTAGTAACTTATCTTGAAATCTGGCCGAAGGTTCTCCTCTCGATACTTATTTATGAAAGGCAAGATGCTGCCTCGGTTCTCCAAAAAATCTTTTCGAGACCATTCGAAAATTTGAGAAAGTTTAACTGTTTTGGCTTGATAGTCAGCCTGAAGGAAAGCCTCATCATTCAGCGCAATGCTCGTTTGCTGATCGAGTTGGTCATTAAGTCTTTCTGGTCGATAAGCCAGACTGATAATTCTTGGACAACCCTTCGCAGCACAAACGAGCGCGAAATGAAGACGAGGATCGTTCGTTTGCTTCAACAAAATTTCCTTCTCAAGCTCATTGAGACTTAGCTTTTGACCACCGAGCGTAATTCTCTTGGTGTCAAAAAAGGCCGCGATTCGTTGCGGAGAACTGACTGGATATTCAGCGACGATGCCCTTGATAACAGAAAGATTATAAGCATTTATCAATAGTGCCTTGTCGCTATCGTCGGATATTTCCAACGTACCGTTTCTTTCTACGTGAGCGATTAGATCATTCAGTAGCTGAGGGTTCTCTTTTACTTCTTTGTAGAGGACACCACGCTCTTTGACGTATCGACTAAAGAACTGATCAGCGTCGTCGAAGAACGTTTCCTGAGCGAATGCACGGATGCTGATGGCAATCAGTCCAAGTAGGATTAATCCCGTTTTTTTCATAAAAATACAGTTTTGCTTATTTGCTCTCGTAGCTTCCGGCTAAGTCGAAGACACCAAAAATAGTACTTGTGTACATGCCAGTAAGTGTTACCAGACCAGTCTCCAGAGTGACCACTTCTGCAGAGGTTTCCGTTTCGAGGGTCGGATCGATGATCAAAAGACTGTTGCTAAAATCCACCATCCAAGTGCCTGTTTTCTCGCGTACATCTTCTCCACCACATAGAATTTCTCCTCCGCTGTAGCTGTAGGTTCCGTCTGAATTCAGCGTAATTGTATCGTCCAATCTGCAATTAAGGAAATTGCTAAATCCTTCAATGGTGAATTCTTTTGCAGTCCAAACTTTTGAAGAATTGCTGTGCAACATCTGCAAAAAAGAAGCTTCATCTGTTGGTAAACTCCCAGAACCTAAATCAACTTGGCTTGCGTTTTCCTCGTTAACCAGCTGATCCTCGTCAGCAATATCGACAATGCTACAAGCGCTGATAAGAAATAGTGCAGTGAAAAAAAGAACAGATCTGTTTAAATATTTTATCATGGCTTTATCTTTTTGTTCGACCTCTGTCAGTGACCGAAATACTTGTTTTAGATTTCGGATATGTAAATAAACAAATGAGATGTTGCAGAACTATCACAGAATGATTGCATTTTGATTACATCTCTAATGAACCTCAAATCTACCCTATAGATAGCGCCTTTGACGGGTATTGATTGCGAATAGACAAGGTTTTGTAATAGGAACGACCTTGGACAAGCCAATAGGCTATTCTATTAGAAGTTTTGCTCTTCAGTCCCATCTGCTTCCTCTTCCTCTTCGGTTACAAACTCCACACCTGCATCTTTCAAATCTTGCAGCGTGTCTATATCGTTGAGTTCTTCTAGCTGATGAATTGCCAGTTCCAGGCCATCAGCTTCTTCCAAAAGCTCCTTTAGTACTTGATCGGTACTGTATTTTTTGTCTAGGAAAAGTTGAGGGAAATACTCTTTCATTCCCAGGAGGTAGTAGCCGCCATCTTTTGCTGGCCCCACAACCAGATCATGCTCTTCAAGAGATTTGAAGGCATCCGCAATGATTTTTGGACTAAGGTCGTAACAATCACTTCCGATAATGACCACCTTATTGTACGAGTCAAACGCCTCATCAAATGCGTTCATCATCTTCTCTCCAAGATCATTTCCTTTTTGAACCTTTAAGGAATACTTCTCCGTGTCCCAGATGTCTTCTATTTCGACATATTCTGAGTAGTAGATGGTTTTGTCGGTGGTAATCTTATCTGCCACCTCGTTGGTGTGCTCCACCAGCTGCATGTAAATGTCCAGTGCAGCGTCAATTCCAATGTCATTGGCCAATCGTGTCTTCACCATACCTGGGATCAGGTTCTTGACGAAAATCATTAATAAACTGTCAGTCATATACTTTAATTCCTTTGTACAACCATTGTGACCAGGATTTGTTGTATGTATGTACACTATCAGTAGGTTGCTGATGTTGGTTCACTACTTCCTTGTCTTGATTTTTCCAGTCAAAAATACCGCCATAGAGATTTTTCACATTCGTAAATCCCATTTTTTGCATTTTTTCTCCAATTCGTTCACTTCGGTAACCAACGGAGCAGTAGACAATCACCTCAGCATCCTTGTCAATGTACGCTACGTCCGCTTTCGCGAAATTATCATAATCAATCATTTTCGCACCCTCAATATGGCTCACGTCAAATTCCTTCGGAGACCTGGTGTCTAATAAAATCACATTTCTTTTGTTTGACAATTCTCTAACCTTAATCAACGTCACGGTTCCTCTGTACAGCGAGTTCATTTTTTCGTCAAACGTTTTTTGCCCGCATGAAGGAAAAACGGATATCAAGAGAAGTGCGAAAGGGGTTAGGTATTTTTTCATTCGTATAGACCAAGTATTCGATCAAAGTCTTCTGGATTCTGTCTAGAATCCCAGATTGCTAATATGTGTATGTTGGAATATGATATTTTGTAAATGAGCAGATATTTTCTAGAAACAACTTTAACTCTAACATGTTCGACTTGAGTTGCTAGACCTATGTGTGGAAATTTTGCCAGTAGAGATAAACTTTTATCGAATAGTCTGTCAAGAGTTTTGCTATAACTCAAAGAATTGGTCTTTTGGTTCCAGTATTCAAAAATTTCAATTTTCTTGGAGTATGCAAGCCTTGTCCAAATTACTTGCCGAACCATTCTCTGGTTTCTTTTTTAGCATCTTTTTCATCTAGAACCTCACCATATTTGATTTGATCTTCAGCAACTTGAATAGCTTCTAACTGTTCCGTGGAGAGGTCGTATGTCTTTTCATCGGATGAAACCTCTAGCATTTTTCCAATCTCTTCCAGCAAAACATCGTCGTTTGTCTGGGTTATTTCCTTAATCAATTTGAGCTTTTCTTCCGCTTTCATTTGCTAAAAATAAGAATAATTTTCCTCTAAATTCTAGTGTAAGAGCGATCAGTACAACTGCATATTCAAGTGCAACCAACCACATTGGTAAATAAAACCCTGCATCAGAATACCCTAAATACGTTACGAAAATCATTAGTGACCAAACGATTGGGAAGTAGTAGCCAGATAGAACTCCAAACGCAATCAAGGGAACGGTGTACCAGGGGTGAACGGTGGTTGCGAACAGCAAGTAGGTGAGTAGAATGAACAGAAATGCTTTTGGAACTGCCCAATTCTTGATTGCTGCATAAATGGAAATGCAGAGAATAGAGATCAGCGACACGACTGATAAGAGGGGTCCAATGTCTGCAATTTTGTTAAACCCATAGAACCAGTATCCAATTTCTCTGGCTACAAAATATATGCTTGCATTGAACTCGAACTTTTGGAAATACAAATTGAGACTGCTTTGCATTCCTTGAATGAAGGAGGCATTGAGCATTGGCACGAGGCTAAGAACCCCTACAACACCAGCGATAATCGAAATGTGCCATTTCTTATTTTTAAGCCCAGTCAAAAAGACATACGGCAAGTAAATAAGAGGGAGCAGCTTGGTGCCAATGGCCAGCCCCAAGGCACTGCCAGAGAGAATTTTTTTTGATTTTTCAAAGCCATAGATCCCAGCCAGCAGGAAGAAGAGAACAAATCCGTCAAAATGAACATTTCCTACAAACTCAAGGATGACCAAAGGGTTTAGAAAAAACCAGAAAACCAGCTGAGGTGACTTATTATAGGTTCTAAGCAAGTGTACGATCACCCAGAATGATCCAATTTCGGCAGCAAGAAGTAAGGTTCGTATCATGTTGGCTGAAGCAAGCCAACTACCGCCCCCGATAGTAGCGCTGAGCCAAAAGACAAACTGATTGATCGCTGGATAGACGGTGAAATATTCTGGAGAATTCAGCTTGTTGTACAATTCCTGAGTAATCCCTGGAATATTTTGATCGAGATAAAAGCCAGGCAACTGATCGAAAGGGTGTATTCCATTTGCCAGCAGGGTTCCATCCCAGATAAATCGATAGATGTCATCCGAAAGGGAAGGCATATTGATAAAAAGACTTAATCGAACAAGTACACCCAGGCCGAACAGTAGCCTGAACGAGTCTTTCTCCTTCACAATGAATAGGTAGCTAACGAAGGCCGTGATATAGGCTGCAAGCAAGGCCCATGATTGCTGTCTCTCAATGAAGTTTTCGATAGAGAAAATGGCAAGAAAGAATAGGAATGTGAAGCTGTAAAATCCGAAGGGATACTCCTTACGCATGTCTGATTGGTTTCACAGAAAGAAGGAACACATAAGCAAATCCTATGGCCAACATTAAGTGAAATAACAATAGACCATAATCTTCCAGCCTAAGCCCTGAGAAGATACCGTAGACAAAATAGATAGCAAGAAGACCCTCCATCACAGTGACGGGAGTAAGTGCTTTTTTCATGTAAATATTCCCTTTCCAGCTATCACCCTTTTTCTTCACGTTGAACTTAGGTGTTCGGACAAATGGTGTTTTTATCCCCAGATAGCCTTCAACAACTGCAATTGAATTGTGCAATGCCATTCCCATGGAGAAGGCCAGAAATCTCGGAAAATTGAGCATGAAATACTTAAACGTATATTCTGGGTGAGTTGCTTTGGCAGACACCCAATAGAAGAACCCCATTGCTAAAAAGCCAATCAGGAAAATGCTCCCAAAATCGAAAATGAGTCCAAGGTTGGGGTTGTACTCTTTGATATAGAGCATCGGAATAGAGAGAACTGCAGCTATCAACAGGAGTAGAAACACAGAGCTATTAAGCAAATGAAATACAGCCCTTACTTTGTGAATAGCTGGGATGTCGGAACGCAAAACTTTCCCTAAGGTCTTGCGGGCAGTTTCAGCAGCCCCTTTGTTCCATCTGTATTGTTGTGATTTCACAGCAGGTATCAATACTGGCAATTCTGCAGGAGATTCAACTTCTTCACGGTAGACAAATTTCCATCCATTCAATTGCGCCCTATAACTAAGATCAAGATCTTCAGTGAGCGTATCGTGCTGCCATCCACCAGCATTTTCAATGCATTTTTTTCTCCAGATACCAGCAGTTCCATTGAAATTAATAAAGCTCCCAGCATGTTCGCGACCCTTTTGTTCTACAGTGAAATGTGCATTCAACCAAAACGCCTGAATTTTTGTGAGTGCACCGTAATCCGTATTCAAATGAGTCCATTTCGTCTGAACCATACCTACTTTCTCATTTCTAAAACGCGGAAGTGTTTTTAATAGAAAATCAGGTTTTGGAACAAAGTCAGCATCGAAAATGGCCATAAACTCACCTTTGGCTTTGAGCATACCATATTGCAAGGCTCCAGCTTTGAATCCTATTCTTTCGGGCCGTCGAACGTGTTCAATGTCTATTCCAAGCTTCTTGTAATGAGCTACTTTGGCAGCAACGAGATCAAGTGTCTCGTCAGTAGAATCGTCCAAAACCTGGATTTCTAATTTGTCAAGTGGATAATCTATGGCAGCAACCGAATCGATCAATCGATCTACAACATACTTTTCATTAAAGATCGGTAGCTGGATGGTGACTATGGGATACTCAGTTAGCTCAACGAGCTCGTCTTCACAGATCTTTTTTGATTTCAAGTAATGCCATGCAAGATTGAATTGACCCAAACTAAATAGGCAAATGATCAAAAGTGTAAGCCCGTATACGCTAATTATTAACCACTCCACTATTATAGATATTTGAAAATCGTATATATGATTTTGTAACCTGCACCTATCGTTCCTTTGATTGTACCGCTGACTTTTGAAACACCAATTCGCTGTCGATAATTCATCGGAACATCAAGTGTCCGCAAATGTAGCTTAGCTGCCTTTAACTGCATCTCTACTGTCCAACCATAAGTGCGGTCCTCCATGCCAATTGTCAGGAGGCTATCATATCTGATGGCTCTAAATGGTCCCAGATCTGTGTACTTCACTTTGTAAAACAATTTGATCAAGAAAGTGGCCAGCCAGTTGCCGAAAATTTGTTGAATTGTCATCGAACCTCGTTCCTTAACTCCCAGAGCTCGGGAACCTATTGTCAAATCAACCTTATCATCAATAATTGGAGAAACAAGGTCAATTAATTGCTCAGGATAATCGGAGTGATCCCCATCAAGGAAAACAATAATGTCTGGTTGTGTGGGAGAATCTGCAATATGCTTCATGCCTCTCAAACAGGCATTTCCGTAACCTTTGATAGGTTCTTTTATCGCAGTAGCCCCTCTGGATTTTGCTTGTGAAAAAGTGTCGTCTGTGGAGCCATTATCGACCACTATGATCTCAGATACCCATTCTTTTGGAATTTCATCTATGACAAGACCTACGGCATTCTGCTCGTTAAAAGCGGGGATTATGACCCTTATATCTGGTTTTTCCAAAAGGACAATTTTTATAAGGGCGCAAAGGTATGGCGGTGCTACATAACCATTTGTTTTTAAAATGACAAAGATGTTACTCCACTTTTCTGAAGGAGAAGGGGATCTGTTTTCCGTTGCCAGAAATGGTCGCCAGCATCTTATTTCCAGACAGTGAATAGGTTATTTTTTTGGGAAAATCATGTGCTGGATTCTCTGAAATGAATCCCGACTTGCCATAAGAAACTATTTTGAAAAATGTAGGCGTAGCGTTGCTGCCGACATTTGCCACGTAGTATAGTTGCCCTTCTTTATCAATGATGCTTAGCTTTTCCGCGAAGACTGTATCAGCCCCTTGCAGGGTTACACCAATACCTTGCAAGGATTTATTATTCCATTCCCATATCTCAAATGCAGTTTTTCCTGCCTTTACATTTTCTCTTTGCCATTTGCCTACTAACCAGTCCAATTTATTTGTTTTTGGAGCAGCTAGCCCGCAGGAGGATAGCACAAATAGTAAAGTCAATAATCTCATTTGGAATTTTTCTGTAAGGTTATATCAAGAATGGGTTGATGTATTGTAAAAAAACGACAGCCTATTTTGATAGAGAAAAATTAGCTAAGGTCTTTTCATCAAATCCATAGCTGGACGGCTCCTCTCCTGTGAACTCCTTGAAATTTTTAATAAAGTGAGACTGATCAAAAAAACCGGATTCCAATGCCACTTGCACCCATGATCGCTCCTTGTCTTTCATGAGCTGAAAAATGTAGCTAAAGCGGACAATCCGAGAGAAAAATTTAAAAGTAACCCCAGTGGATTTTTTGAAGAGGCGCTCAAGTTGACGAGCGCTGATTTCCAATGAATTGGCTAATTCCTGAATGTCCGTCATTCCATTTGATTTGAAAACTTCGACAGTAGCTTCCCGAACCTTGGCCGTATTTCTATTCGATCCTGTGATCACTTTTTCGACCCAATTCTCAAGTGCTGAAATGCGGGATTCGGTGCTGTGAGCTGAGGAAGTTAAAGGTAGGATTGAAGAAATATCAACATATAAATCTTCCAGCGCGACTACTTGATCGGTAAGTGTTGACATGTCAATTCCAAAAAGTTCGTAGCCAGCCATTGGAAACAGTTTCATCCCAATGATGGCAGACTTGCCTGTATTTTCAAGATGAAAAAATTTACTGATTTGATTTGAAAAAAGAAGCCTGGATTGCGTCTCCCACACTCCATCTAGGTTGATACGGTATGGATCTCCGTAATGGATGATTATTTCACTATAACCATCTGGAATCACTTTTTGAATTTTAGGAATAGATTCCAAATCCTCATAAATCCAGAATTCTTTTATTATGTGGCTCAGTTCAGGCTTTGGGTCAAAACGCTCAAAGGTCATAGGCCAAATGTATTTGAGAATATCGACTCCCTTGGTAAAATTTCAGCTCCTGGATTCCAGGGGCTTTTATTTTGATATTTCTATCGCTTCACGTGCTAGACCTGATAACTCACTAGCCTTGAGAATTTCATCCGATATAGAGTGATAGGGCATTTTACTATGCTGGATTGATCCTCTCTTCATAAATTCGGAAGCAGTCTTGTCATCTGTTCTAAGAAAAGCTTGTCCCTTCGAATCAATTATGCCAAACATTTTACCCTCATGAAATATTCCATAGCCACCAAACATTTTCTTGGATGTCAATCCCTCAATTGAAGCAAGTTTTTCCAGTAGAAGCTCGGCTGATAGCTGTGCCTCGTTCGTATGTTTATCTCCTTTTTGTCCCATATAACTAATGTTTACTTGAATGAACGATCGGTCTGAAATACTTTAGACAATTTTTGAATGAGACTTCATAAGTGCACAAATATCCCCTTGAGGGGATCACAGGGGTGTATTCCAGATTGATATCTTGGCTATTTTATGTCGAGAAACACACCCACTGAGTACGATGGACTAGCGAAAATCAGTTTACCACTAAACACGCTCGCATAGGAAGCTGAAATACCCAATTTGTCCGTAATGTAAAATGCGCCTTCATAGCTATAGGAGGCATACTCTGTGTTGTTTGAAAAAATGGTTGTCCCTGAACTTCCATCTGCAGAAGTAAGCCCATTTTGAAAGGATTCCAGTACATTGATTCTGTAGATAAACCAAAGTCTGTTCTCTAGGAAAGAGGCGCCTATCTCACCGCCAAATCGGAATTCGTCAGAGAAACTATTCGTCCGATTGTTTAAACCAGCGTACAGGTTTGCGTAAGCGGAGACCTTGCCGAATGACGCCGATTTACTTAAATCGAACTGAATCATCTGGTTAAACTCACCATCTCCTGTTTGGAGCGATCCATCTCTTCCACCAGAGTTGTTTCCTAGCGGGATACCAAGAATTACACTCCCGGCAAATGCGAAGTAGCTACCTGGTTTGCTAATGCCATATTTCACTCCAATATCTGTGTCTCCAATTGAATTTAAAGCTTGACCTTCGGTAGTCACTAGTCCTGTTGTCGCTGAAACAATTTCGTTGTGGAACGTCCTGCTGAAGAATGGAAAATAGAGAATGCCGGTTAGTTTATCGGTAATGCCGTACTCGGCATATAAAGAGGTATTGAAAATACCTGTGGTCACATTAGGATCCGTTCCTCCGTTGGAGGTGTAGTGTTTGTCAGCCACGACCCACCATTCCGTGAGTTTGTAATATCCTGTACCTTTTTTCTTAGGCCATCCTCCGCCTGCGAAAGTTAAACAGGGAGCTATAAGTGCAAGTAGTAATATAAGTGTCTTCATGCTATTGAATATTTCCATGCCCCACTTTTACATTGAAAGGTTTGCAGTAGTATAAGACATAGTTGTAGTCGAATAAATCTGTGCTGTTGATTCGGTATTCGTGAGCACCAGAAAAGGTAGTAACTGCCCCAATTTCATAAGCTCCTGCGATGGTGTTGGGATTGTTGGTGAGGTAAACATATAATCCTGGAAGTCCGCTGTCAGCTTCATAATCAGAACCAAAAGTGAGTAAAAGATCGTCGACATCAACTGTTAAGGTGAAATCACCCTTAAGCACATAGGAACTAGTAGTCTGCACAGATCCAAGGCGCTCTGTTAGCGTGCTGGTGGTCGGGTCTCCAGTTATTTCAAACGTAATACTTGTGTCTGCTGCAAGCTCGTTGCGCATGGCGCTTATTGAGAGGGTAACTGAACCATTATTTAAACCACGGACCAAACCAATGTCGTCCACGGTAAGCAACGTCTCATCTGAACTTGTCCAAATAACGTTTGTGGGTTCAACCGCTGCACCCACGTTATCCAGAAACATATACTCAAACTGGTAAAACGTGTTAACCTCGAGTGAGGAAATAGGATTTGTAAACTGGACAACCGGATCCACTTCATCGAGGACAATATCCTCGCCGATACATCCGATCAAGAAAATGGGTAATAGAAATCTTAATTTTTTCATGAGTTATTTGGAAACTTTGATACTGTCATTACCTAAAAGGATCGGCTGGTTGTATCTGCCTTCTTCATTCCTGTTTTCCAAATTTAGTACTCCTCTAGGACAAACCGAAGAGCACACTCCACAGCCAACACATGATGACCGCACAATGTTTTGGCCACGTTGGGCATACCATCTTACATCAATTCCCATCTCACAGTAAGTGGAACAATTTCCACAAGAAATGCACTGACCACCATTCGTTGTTATTCTGAACCGTGATTTGAATTTTTGAACCATTCCCAGGTAGGCTGCTAAAGGACACCCAAATCGGCACCACACTCTATTTCCCATCAATGGGTAGAATCCTGTGCCAATCACGCCCGAGAAGATTGAGCCAATTGCAAACCCATAGGGCTTTCTCAAATAGCTGTATGTATCAATACCCAGGATTGTATTCGTGCCAGAAATGAAATTATAGACAACTGCAACTGTCATAATCACTCCGAAAATAAGAACGGCATGAATTAGATATCGTTCGATCTTCCAAGCTTTGAGTGATTTATCAGACAATTGACGGAAGGGATCTCCTGCTGTCTCGGCAAGACCTCCGCATCCACACACCCAAGAGCAATACCATCTTTTACCAAAAAAGAAGACAAACACAGGAACGCCAATGGCAAACAGAGAAATGCCCCAAACAAACATGAAAATTCCAGTTCCTCCTGACGTTGTTAGCATATCAATATGCCACGCGTCAAAAAAGTCGTAATCGAGTGGCCACATATTCTTGAAGTCAAAATATGGCTGGTTCAACCTGACAAGGATCTCTGGTATAAGGAAAGCAACGGCCGTCTGAAAGAACATCACAGAGATAGTTCTGAAGATCTGGTACTTGCTATGCCTGTACTTGATGATCATCCGAACGCCCATAACCACAACGGCAAACGTGTACAGGAAGCCATACAGGAACCACTGGCTGGAAGTGGCAGCTGGATTAATTATTTTTTGTACCGGATCAACCAAAATGATCCAATTGGTAATATATGCTGGATAGAAATAGAGCAAAATGTAGAAACCAACTAACAATCCACCAGTAAGCATCCCAATCCAACCCCGATTGTTAAGCGCATTGAAAAAAATGCCATTGTGTTTAATGCCAGCCGGACCTGCGAGTTGTACTTGAGGAATGATGAACATTAATGCACCAATAGCTCCGACAATAAAAATCAGTATGAACAAAAGCGGGGTTTGATCTTTTATTAACCCGCTGGTAGAGGCTCTGGTAATGGAGCCAGCATAGTCATCGTAGATAACTTTGTCCCATTTCTGCTCCGCTCTCATTTTTTCGTTGACAGTATTTACAGCGGAATTCAAGTCGCTAACGAATGGAATACTGAGCGGGTACTCCTTGTCAATCATTCCAGAGATTTCAGGGCGGAGTGTTTCCTGATGTTCTGGCTTCACATTTTCCGCAAAAATGTCCTCAGTCATCTTGTAGGATGAGGCAAAAAACAAAGACAAAAAGAGTCCTAGCGAAAAAAGGAAAAGGGTCAGTCCGGTATATCTAATGAATTTCATAGTTTTTTCAACCACAGAGAAAATGAGCTTTACGCAGAGACACTCTGAGGGTCATAGTATTTGTTAATTAATCTTTTAAGTCCATTTTTTAATCTGAAGACGTTAAAGTTTAGTAGGAGTCCGATTCTACTGTTTGAGAGCTTCAGATAAGTGAGAACTTGCGCAATATGAACATCAGTTATGGATTCCACGGCTTTCAATTCTACCACAATCACATCTTCAACAAGAAGATCAACTCTGTATCCACAGTCAAGCTTTACTCCTTTGTAAACAAGTGGAAGCGGTTTCTCTTTTTCCACTTTGAGACCTTCCAATACCAATTCATGGAACAGACATTCTTGATAAGAGGACTCTAGTAGTCCAGGTCCCAGCTCGGTATGAACGCGTATTGCAGCACCTATAATTTTTTCCGTTATTTCGTTTTCTCCCATTCTCTGCGTTTATCTCAAGCTTCTCTGTGGTTAATCATGCGAATATTTTTTCTAAGAATCCTTTCTTGCGAACGCTAACTAAGGTCTCAGGAAACTCGGAATTGAATTTTTCTTGAATTTCACCTTCCCAATGCGTGAAAAATTCTGGATCAAAATTCGCTTTAGGTAAATTTTCAATGACATATTTCAATGTTTTTTCTTGTGTCAACCATTTGTCCCAAACTTCATGTCGATTTCGAATTCCGAAAAGATTGACACCGAGGACCTTCATACTATTCGTCTCGTAGATGACCTTGATACATTTCTTTTTGTCGGCACACTCCCAATAAAATTCTCCGCAATCCTCCGGGCAGGTAGGGAGGACCGTTCCATAGTTTTGATATTCAATATCAAAAAACTTTGCAGAGTTGAACCAAACGCCTGGCTTATACTTGGTTTTGTTTCCCGTAATCGAGTGCGCAACTGTTTCTCCCATCATTCGGCCTACGTACCAAACTGCCTCAATTGGACGACGATGTGATGGCGGATTTTTTAGTTGAGCACAGTCTCCCAGTGCATATACGTCCGGAATATTCGTTTCTAGAAATTCATTCACAAGGATCCCACGATCTATTTCGACTTTCGAGTCTTTAGCTAGATCAATGTTTGGGTGAACCCCCACAGTGAGTCCCACAAACTGGCAGTCGATGATTTCTCCAGACTTCGTTTTGATTCCTTTTACATTGCCAGCTCCATCATCAAGAATTTCTTCCAGCTCGGTTTGTGGTCGAAGATCAATTCCATTTTCCGCTAAAAGACTATTAATTAATGCACCCTCTTCTTTCGGAAGTACGTTCCCCCAGAAATAAGATTCTCTAATTAGATACGTAACATGAATGCCGCGTGAGTGCAACATCTCCGCCATCTCAACACCAATCAATCCACCACCAAGAATTACGGCACTTTTGACATTCTTAGTATTCTCCTCCATCAACTCCAGATCTTGGTAATTGTAAAGACCTTGCACCCCATTCAGGTTCTGACCAGGCCAACCGAAGAAATTAGATTGACTGCCAGTGGCGAGCACCAACTGATCAAATTTCAGAGAGGAACCATTTTCAAAATGGATGCTCTTTGCATCAAAGTCGATGGACTTTACCCACTCCTTCATCAGGTCGATTTTGTTTTTAGACCAAAACCAGTCTTCGTAGGGTTTGGTGTTTTCAAACTTCATATGACCCATGTAGATATACATAAGGGCTGTTCTGGAGAAGAAATGATCGGTCTCTCCTGAGATGACAGTAATTTGATTATCGGACAGTTTTCGGATGTGTCTAGCGGCGGTGATACCTGCTATTCCATTTCCAATTATTACAGTATGCTGCATAATATTTTAATACGAGTTCAAGTATACGTGAGACCTGTTTCAAGTTACATATAGAAGTAGAGGAATGTCAAACGATTGACAATAAAAGGCAGGATCGGAACCTTAGAAAATTCGATCAAAAAAATTCCAACTCTTTATTCACATTAAGACTCTTATTTATGATGGCTTTTCTAGGCGAAAAGTAAGAATTGCCCATTTGTCAAAACAATGACATAAAAATAGTGGAACAAAAAGTGCGGAATATCTGTATAATACGGTACCACATATTTGGTGATTAGGTGAAACGGGTGGGTAGGCGGCATCATAGTCGTCTTCGGTTAGGTTAGGTTACGATCAATCCCATCCAAAAAAGGGGCTCGCAAGAGCCCCTTTTTGAATTTTATAGCTATAAAACCCGAACGCTGCTTGGCAAGTGAAGGTACTCATGAAGTACTCCAGCTTCGATAATTTCCTTGGCAGCACCTGTTAAGAATGGCATTCCAAAATCCACGCACCAAAATTGATCACAAGCGCTGGCGGTCAACTGAATTTCATGGGTTGAAATGAGAACTCCTTTTCCTGACTTTGCAATTTTCCTTAGTAATTCAAGAACTTCAATCTTGTTTTTTAAATCAAGGTGAGAGGTAGGTTCATCCAAAATTATGAGTTCGGTATCCTGAGCCAAAGCACGGGCAATCATTACCTTTTGGAGTTGGCCGTCACTAAGCTCAAACAGTTTCTTCGTTGCGATGTAGTTGATTTCCATTTGAGAAAGTGCAGCCTCAATGACTTCTTTATCAGACTCCTTTAATACCCCAAGCCAACCAGTATGTGGGTGCCTTCCAAGCGCAATCAGCTCTAAAACGGACAGATTAAGTGATTCTGGCTTGCCTGTAAGAACAACAGCAATTTTCTTGGCTACTTCAGTTTGAGAATATTTTGAAATTGATTTTCCATCCAAGATGATGTCCCCGGCGAGTGCTGGATGAAGTCCCGTCAGCGTTCTGATAAGTGTTGATTTCCCTACACCATTCTGACCAACAAGCGCCACGAAATTGCCAGAAGTTAACTCCAGATTAATGCCCTCGATCAGTTTCTTATTTGGAGGATATCCAATCGCAAGATCGTTGCTTTTTAATCCTTTCATTAGAGGGAGTACTTAATGTTAGACCTTCTCAGGATAAGCCAAATTACAAATGGTGCACCGAAAAGAGAAGTGATCGCATTGATAGGCAAAGTCTCCTGCTGACCTGGAAGCTGTGCTATGATGTCAAATGCAAGGAGTGCTATAGCTCCAAGTAAAATCACCAGAGGTGTTAGAAGTAAATGGTTTCCAGTGTTAAATAGCATCCGAGCGATATGCGGAATTGCCAAGCCGATGAACGCAATCGGCCCACAGAACGCCGTTACTGTTCCAGCCAAAATACTTGTACAGATAATGATTAGCATTCTGGCTGTCTTCAGCTTTAAGCCCATCGATTCTGCATAGTCCTCGCCCAGTAGAAGCGTATTGAGTTGCTTACTGAGTAAAAGGGAAAGTAAGAGTGCTGAAAACACGATCGGAGCAAACACTGACAATTCACTCCACGAAAGACTGCCAAGGCTGCCAAAAGACCAGATCACGTAGGACTGTATGTTTTCGGCTTGACTGAAGTACTGAAGTATGCTCACGAGCGCACTTGCAGCAGATCCAAACATTAGCCCGATGATCAAAAGAGACATTCCGCTCCTGATTCTGAATGATGCCAGCAGTACCATCGACAGTACAAGAAATGATCCTACAGCGGATGCACCCACGAGTAGCCAGCTTCTACCAATTCCCGAAAGTTCGATGAAGCCCCCGATCGAGATGCCAAGGAATATGACCAAAGCCACACCCAAACCAGCACCAGAGCTTATTCCCAAGATGAAAGGACCAGCCAAGGGATTTCTAAAAAGGGTCTGCATTTGGAGCCCGCTAATTGCGAGAGCACTCCCGGCAAGTGTTGCCGTGATTGCTTTCGGCAATCGAAAATTCTCAAGAATAATAGACCAGACCTCATTGTTGCCCTGACCGGTAAAATAGTTGATGACAAACGAGAATGGAATCTTGACTGAACCGAGTGTTAGGCTAAGGAAGAAACAGAGAATTAAGATAACAAAAAGTGCTATAAAGGCACTTTCCCACTTCTTTCTAGATTCATCTTGACTGGATTCGATCATTTCAGTTTTTGAAAATAGACAGTTTCGTAGTTTGGCAATGATTTTGGATGCAGAATTTTAATCAAGTCCGCCAAAACTAGGTCTGGTCTGGAGTACCCAGATTCAAAGAAATCATATCCTCCTTCTGGGCCTAATCGCTTATTGTAGCTGAAGACTTGGTCAGTCTTATAGGAGTTGAAAGTTCCATACCTGCCTTCTTGCCCAACCATTTCATTTCTCGTGTTCAATGTTGACGTGCCGATCCAATAATCTGCATTGTAAGCAGTTTCATAAACTGCCTCAAAACTTAATTCCAGCCACCCTGAAGTTGTATCATTTCCCCAGAGGTACTCTCCACCAGCATTTTTGAAAAAAGCTGCCGACCAATTTTGACCGCCAGGCAAGAACCACGTATCTCCGTAGACCACTCCGCTTAGAACGGTCGGTTTTTTAGTTGTGTTTTCCCCTATGTCTTTTAACCTGAGGTATTCTTTTTCTATGTAGTTAAATATGGAATCAGCTTCTGCTCTTTTGTTAAGAAGTGCTCCAAAGAATTTTATCCATTCAGCTCGCCCAAGCGGACTGGTCTCTAAAAAATCGGAATTGTGAAATACAGGGATACCCCCTTCTGCTATTTTATCTAGTGTATTTGATTCTCCTCCCATATCAAATGCGACTACTGCATCAGGGTTGAGACTCAGAAGCAGTTCCATATTCATGTTTCCATCAGGGCCCAAGTCAGTTATATATCCATTTTCAGCTCTCCTTCTAAATACTTCTGAACTCACCAAATTCAGATTCGGAAATCCAACTACTACTTTTTCCATTCCTAACAACTCAAAAAAGGGAAGGTGAGAAGTGGAAGTGCAAACCACTCTTAGAGGTGATTTACCAAGCGGGTATCTTTTCTGTGCCACTGCCCCAGGCCATGGTTCGGAAACTACGATGTATTCGGAAGAGTCGCCCTTTTCAAAATAAAATTTGGTCGCGTACTTTATGTCGTCAGTGATCTCAAATCCTCCTTCTTCTTTGGAAGCGCTAACACAGCCCATAAAACACACAAGGATCCAAAAGGAATTTTTAATCATTCCTCAAAAGTAGCTTCGAAGATTTTAACTTGATTACGTTTGCAATGCAATTGGTTTCACACGCTGCCTACTGGTGGTTTGAGAATTAAAAGGGAATCTTGTGACTTGCTATTTAGTGAAAAATCAAGAGCTGTCCCCGCAACTGTAAGTTCGAATAATGTTTTGATAATTAATCCACTGTCTTGCTTCCGATAGCTATCGGGGTTGGGTGGGAAGGAATCAAAATCGAACAAGCCAGGAGACCTGCCATCTGCCATTTTTATAACGAAGCTTCGGGTGAAAGCAGAGGAAGGGGTTTACTCCATTCTTTCTACGAGGCTCATAGTAAAACTATGAGAAACAATTTAATCATTGCATTAGCATGTATGGGCTGGACTGTCAAGGCACAGGACACCCTCAGGGCTGTCAAATTAGACGAAGTGGTAATTACTGGAACCAAATCGGAGATTCCAGTTGAAAAATCAGGAAAAAGTATCTACAAAATCACTAGAGCCGACATTGAAAACAGTTCTGGCAAGAGCGCAGCAGATTTGTTGAATGAAACGCCAGGAGTGCAGACCGACGGAAATTTTGGTCCCATGGGAACCAATATCAGCTATTTTGTTAGAGGCGCATCAAGCAAACGCACGTTGATCTTGATCGATGGAATCCCATTCAATGATCCATCTGGAATTGATCAAACCTATGACCTGCGACTATTGGATCTCGATCAGGTAGAATCTATCGAGATTTTAAAGGGCGGTCTGAGCACACTTTACGGAACAGGTGCCGCGGCTGGAGTGATAAGTATCACTTTGCGGAAAGCTACCAGTGATTCCTTTGCTGGAAGTGCCAAAATTGGATATGGAAGTTTTAACACCATAAGCCCTGGGATTACACTCAATGGATCGAACGGAAATATTTCGTACTTCGTGAACGCTTCCTATAAGAAGAGTGATGGTTTTTCTGCTGCTGAAGATCAGTCTGGCGTTGGAAACTTTGATGAGGACGGATTTGAGAGTTATAATTTTCTTGGGAAAATGAAGATGGAAGTCTCGAGCGATTTTGATTTAGGTGTGACTATTTCCTTAGACGATTTTGATACCGACTTTGATGGGGGAGCATTTTTCGATGGTGACAATACTTCGGAATATCGTCAGGTCCGTGCTGGACTATCCCCAAAATTGAAACTTGGCAACGGAAGTATTACTGGTGAGCTTTTCTACAGTAAACTTGACAGGCTTTTTAATTCTCCTGACTTCATTGACCAAAGCCAGCGATTCATTAACGAATATGATGCTGATTCGTGGCAGGCAGATGTGCTGCTGAATCAAAATTTGTCTTCAAATATCAAATTTATTGGAGGGTTGAACTACCAAAGTCAATCGTTCAGTCAACCAGCAATTGAGGAATCGAGTTTTAATTGGATTGATCCGTATGCCACTTTCATCTATGATCAGTCAAATTTTAATCTCCAGATTGGCTCTAGGATCAATATTCATAGTGAGTATGGATCCAATGTAGTTTACAATGCAAATCCTTCATACCTAATTGCACTTAGCGAAAATTCGGATGTGAAAGTGTTTGGGTCGTACTCCACTTCGTTCGTTACACCTTCTTTATTTCAAATCTTTGGCTCGTTTGGAAATTTAGACCTTGATCCCGAAGAATCTCAGTCACTTGAATTTGGATCCGGTATCTATCTGGAGAACTTCAACTTGAATGTTGCGTATTTTGACAGAAATGATGAAGATCTTATAGATTTTCGCTCATTATTTGATGCAAGTGGCAATTTCATTGGAGGCGAATACTTCAACACCAATAATGAAATCGAAACTCAAGGAGTGGAGCTTGATGCAAAAATTGGTTTATCGACTAAATTGGATGTAAGCGCCAACTACACGTATCTGAGAGTGAAAAATGATGCAACACTTTATAGAATACCGAATCATAAGTACGGAATAGCAGTGTCGTTCAATCCAATTGATCGGCTTAATGTTGGAATCCGGCATACCCATACGGGAGAAAGAACCCAACCATTTTTTAATTCAACAACTTTTGTAACAGAGGACTTAGAAACGGAAGCGTTTGATCTGATTGACCTGTCAGCCAGATACAAATACAATGCATTTACGCTCTCAGGGTCAATCAACAACGTATTTGATGAAGAATACATTGCAATAGTGGGATTCAACGCTATTGGGAGAAACTACAATGTGAAGGTCAGCTACGATTTCTAAATAGATCGTCGACGGCTTTGCGAACGGAAAGTTTTTGGGAGGAGATCATCTCCTCCTTTTTTTTGATCTCTTCTTTGATCTTCGGATCTGAATAGAACCCTTCTCTCAAGTGGTTGTCAATTTGCTCATGAAACCAATTCAAGGTCTGGCTCTGGCGGTTATTTTCCAACCACCCAGAAACATTCATTTGTTTTTGAAATTGCTCAATTGCTTCCCACGCTTCTGAGATGCCTGTATTTTCGGTCGCGGAGCATACACCCACCGGGACAATCCATTCAGATTCGTTGGCCGGGAAAAGATGAATAGCACTTCTGTATTCCTCCCTCGCATTCTTGGCTAGATCCTCATTTTTTCCGTCTGCTTTGTTGATCAAAATGTGATCGGTGATCTCCATTATGCCTCGTTTGATGCCTTGTAGTTCATCGCCACCACCTGCTAGCATGAGAAGTAAGAAATAGTCAACCATATCTCGAACAACAGTCTCACTTTGCCCCACACCAACTGTTTCAACGATGATTACATCGAAACCAGCCGCTTCGCAAAGCATTATAGCCTCTCTTGTGTTGGAGGCAACCCCACCAAGGGTACTCCCAGCCGCTGTGGGACGAATGTATGCTTTGGGATCGTTGGACAGTTCGGTCATCCGTGTCTTGTCGCCTAAAATGCTTCCTTTGGTTCTGCTGCTGGACGGATCTATGGAAAGTACGGCAACTCTTTTGCCCTTTGCGGTGAGAAGCTTGCCAAATACTTCAATAAATGTGCTTTTACCAACGCCCGGCACACCAGAAATTCCAATTTTAAGACTTTTGCCAGCATGCGAGAGAATTTGATCTATCAGTTGCAAGGCAAGCTTTTTGTCCTCTGGGTGCTTACTTTCAACAAGTGTAATTGCCCTGCTAAGTGAAATTTTGTCTCGTTCCAATAGGCCATTTACCATGGCTTGTAGAGAAATTTTGGGTGTTCGCCGAAAAGTTGAATCGTTAGGCATTCATTTATTGTTAAAATTGTTTAATTTCAAGAAAAAATTTAAATCTTCTAATTTAGGATTTGGACACATGAGGGAGAAATGATTACTTACATCTTGATCACATAAATCTAATTCACCCTCTAAAAGTAAAGCAATGTTCAGAAGATTTTGGCTTGACGTAATCCTAGGTACGATTTTTATTTTTGGCTTAATGGGACTTTTAAGTAGTCTCACAGCCTTCAAGGTCTTTGACATAATGGATCCAATAGGAGAGGCTTTCTCTGATATGGAATTTACAGATGTGTATTGGTCACAGCTTTTGGACGATCCAATTGCTGATCAGAATGTAGTACTAGTAAATATCGGACAAGAGCCAAGAGGTAGTATTGCGATGATGATTGACTCAATAAGTCAATATAATCCTGCGGTAATTGGGGTTGATACATTCTTTCATTTCCCGAAAGATGATACACTTGGCGATTTGATGTTGATGGAAGCTTTGGGAAGGGTAGAGAATCTGGTAATGGTGACAAAGGTTTTACACAACATAGAAACCGATGAATTTGATTCTTTGGTGACTTCTTGGCCAATGTTTACCTGGAATTCCGATTCGGCTCATGCTAATTTGGTAACAGACGCTGGAACGCAGGAAGAGTTGAAGATGTGTCGATTGTTTACTCCAGTGCTGACACTAGAGGATGGGACGGATCAGCAAGCATTTGCTGTTAGACTCGCTTCATACTTTGCTCCGGAGCAAGTTGACAAATTCCTTGAAACAGCCAAAGATGAAGAAGTAGTTAACTACAGAGGGAATGTGCTTGATTATGGTGCTACCAAATTTGGAACAAAGTTTGCCGCATTAGACGTGCCAGACATCTTTCTTGGAAATTACGTTCCAGAAATGATAGAGGGTAAGGTGATCATCTTTTGTTACTTGGGTAACTATCTCGGAGATCGAGAGTCACTGGAAGATAAGTATTTCACCCCTCTTAATGAAACGTACATTGGCAGAGCGTTTCCAGATATGTATGGTGGAGTAGTACACGCAAATATTGTTTCGATGATATTAAATGAAGATTACATCACGTACCTCTCTGAAATTCAGAAATGGGTGTTAACAATACTTATTTTGTTTCTGAATATTATGATCTTCTCTTGGATCTACAAAAAATTACCTAAGTGGTACGATGGTGTCACTAAGTTGATTCAACTAGTTGAATTAATAGGTATTATTTATATAATGATATATATGCTTGATTTATATAATCTGAAGTTGGAATTGAGCCTTCTCCTGTTTGCAATTGCATTGTCAGGTGATGGGTTAGAGGTTTATTATGGAGTTGTTAAAAATGCCCTTTCTAGAGAAGGGAGAAGAGAATTGTTTAGAGTATCACGTTTATAAATTGTAAAAAACCAATCAAATTGGAACTATTATGAGAAAAGTTATTTCGATCACACTCACCCTACTGCTTGTTTTTACTGCCGAATTGGTCTACGGACAAGGCTATACATTTAGAGTCCTTGCCAACAAGGGCCAAAACACTGTAAAAAGAGCAGGGTCCGCTGCTGCTGTTGCACTTAAAACAGGTGCCACATTGAATGCCGGCGATGAATTAATTGCTTCCCAAGGGGCATATATCGGACTGATGCATAAGTCAGGAAAAACCCTTGAAGTAAGAACACCAGGTTCGCAGAAAGTTTCTGATCTCGAAAAGAAGATCAATACTAAGACGGCGAGTGTTTCCAGCAGATATGCTACGTTCCTTGCCGCCAAGATGAACGAAAAGGAAAACACGAATTACAGATCTCGTTTGAATGCGACAGGAGCCGTCTCAAGAGCTTTAGCAGGTGACGCTAGTATCAAAGTGCTTTTACCTAATGAGGTCAAAGTCATTGGCGACAATGCGATTGTAGGCTGGGATAGCCCAGAAGGCATTGAGCAGAACGAATACGTCGTTACCGTGAAGAATATTTTTGACGAGGAGATTTACAAAGAGGAAGTTGCTGGAAATTCAATAAATCTGGATTTCAACAACCCTGAGCTTAAGAACGATGAGGGTTTGTACATCCTGACTGTAAAAACAAAGGAAAACCTAGAAGTTACTTCTGGAGCGATTGGGATCAAGAAACTTAAAGGTGAAGACGCTTCGCAATACGCAGAAGGTATTGAAGCATTGCAAGCTGAGGTTGCTGAAGATGGGCCACTTGGAAAAATCATCTACGCATCGTTTTATGAGGAGAATGGTTTGATCCTTGATGCATTAACTAAAATGCAGGAAGCTATTGATCTAAGCCCTGATGTTGCAGATTTCGAAGAGCTGAGAAAAGATATCCTGGAGAGAAATGGAATAAAGATCTTTACTGAGAGAAACGACTAAGATATACGGTGTATGAATAGAACCCGATCGCAAGCACGATCGGGTTTTTTTGTGTCTAAATTTTCCTCAGCACTACTCACGCCATTTTCTTTAAACTGGTTTCTATGACAGTGGGAGAAGATATGTTCAAGTCCTTTTGCTTCAAAGGGGAACGTTTTGATCTGTTTTACCTGATTCGTCCCTCGAGGACTAATTTGCAATGCAGTTGCAGTTTTGTGTGACTGCTTGCTCGGTGCTTAATCCCAAATAATTTAGTTAGCAGATATAGCGCAGTCTTATCTGCCTAACGGTAGAATTGGTTAGAGCAAAACACCAACCAGCCACAGCATACTACTGCTATGGTCGGATATGTTTCTGGAATTCTATTAATATGTTAGCTGAAGGCTTAGTCTAGCCCAATCATTACGAACGGACCCCAATAGATTGGATCACGGTACTCATTTCGAATTTCCTTCTTGGCATCCACAAATGCTTGTCGTTTATCTCCCGTCTCAATCCACTTTCTATAGAATTTGATCATGAGTTGTTGAGTGGCTTCATCGCTTACCTTAAAGAGACTCATCACAATGGTCCTTGCTCCCGCCACCAGGAAGGCCCTCTGTAGACCGTAGACACCTTCACCAGCTTGTAGCTCTCCAAGACCAGTTTCACATGCTGAGAGGACTACCAGATCGGTTTGATCTAAATTAAGATTCATTGCCTCGTATGCTGTTAAGATGCCGTTGTTGACGTTATAATTGAATTGGGTTTCGTTCAAAATGTCTCCGGCGCCTGTTAATAACAATCCCGTTTTCAACAATGGATTATCATACCGGGCACTCTCGTTAAATTCCTGATCTAGCCCAGACGCTTTCTTATCATCCCTGAAGAAGCCATGAGTTGCAACGTGAAAGATTCTGGGGTTTGAAACTTCCTTGATTGAGCTTTCAGTTGCATCACCCTCTGTAAACAACTGTGTTTCCCATCCTTTTCGATCTAACAAATCATCAAGCTCTTCTATTTCCTTCTTTGTTCCTGGCAAAGCACCAACAACTTCAGCGTTTGATCTGGTCAACCCTGAGCTGGGAAGTGGTGTTCCTGGCTGAGTAGTCACATAAAATTGTGGATTGCCAAACATCATAGCTACTTCCTTTTCGGCTAGAACTTTTGGTTTGTTCTTGTTTACAAATAAATCTTTTGTATTACTCACCAGAACAATATTGGAATTATCAATGACATACCGCCCATCGGGAGTTGGTATGGCTTCAAGATTGATTTGGTTATAAACTCCATCTGGGGAAAGATAAAGGGTTGAAACTATACCGATTTCATTCTCGATCGGTGCCCAGAATTGGTCGTAGGAAAATCGATCATCAATTTTGAACTTGATACTGTTTCGATAGGTTTTGAGGTAACGTTGTTCTAATTCTTCACCGTCCTCCAAAAGGATCATTTTCGGCTCCGATTTAGTGCCCCCTTTCACATATAAGAGTGCGTACATCACTGAATCAGTAAAAGCATGATCGAAGAGCCTGAACCTTACCATTTCAATGGCAACCTCACTTTCCCCCAGTGATTCTCTTATATTTTCCCAGACTATTGGCGCACTATCTGCGCTTTCTGCGAATATTTCTGATTTCAAGCTCATGTTTTTCTCCAACAACTCAACATCGTTTGAAAGGGTAGCAGGATCAATACCATTAGCTCCAAGATCTTGCACACTCATTGAAAGTGCTGCTGTTAGGAGTTCTTTCTTCTCGATCCAATTACCATACATTGAAACCAGCTCTTCATCTCCGCTGCTCAGGATTCTCTGACGAATCTTAATTGACGAGTTTAGTAGAAGTGCTTTTGTAAGTAATGCATTGTTGTAGAGCTCGCCGATATATTTCGCACTCCTATTTCTGCTTATGATTAGTGTATTGTAAAATTCATAATCTGCTTTTATTGTATTCCAGAACTTTGCTTTTTCTCTTTCACTAAGTGCTGGGAAATAATCAGCGATAAAATTCTTGTAATTAACTAACACCTCTTCCATCTCGTTTTGCGAATCTTTAAACCTTGCTTGCATAAAGTAGGTCTTGCTAAGCTTGGACTGTACTTTTACAAATTCTGGATGTGTAGAGCTAAATACACGCTCATACTGCCTTCTGGCATTTTCATAAAATTTCTCAGCCTCTGTGTAATTCTTTTGCTTGTAGTAAATATCACCTTTTAACACGGCTGCACTTGCGGCGTTGATATTATTCCTCTTTCCAATTTTCGCAGACCAAATTTTCTCAGCCTGGTCCAGGTAGCTAAAGGCTAGTGTATAGTTGCCCGCAGCTATGTTGGCGATCGCCATGTTCTTAAGTATCTCTGCGTATGTGGGATTATCGGAACCCAGTTTTTTGCCGATGATTTTTTCAGACTCTTGAAACAAAGCTTGAACTTGTGTCAGCGGCTTTTCTTGGAAAAAGTAGACTAATGCTAGTCTTGAAGTAGACTTGGCAACATCAATATGATCATCTCCAAATTTGTTTTTTTGAATCCTAATTGCATTTTTCAAGAGGGATTCTGCTTTGTCAAAATCCCCAATTGTGATATATACATCAGCTAGTTGCAAAATGGACGGAACGACCTTGGAGGATTCCTCACCAAAATTGGCAATGGTAATTGTGTTCGCTTTTCTTGAAAGTCGTTCTGCTTCAGTATAGTCACCTTTGATAAGCTTTAGTTTAGCATTTAGTATCAGTGGTACGTTGAGATGTCTACTTGTAGCTCCAAATTGACTGGTTTTGTCTTTTAACGATTCTGTCAATGCACTTTCTGCATCTGCGTATCGTCCAATATTCAAGTAGAGTCCTCCCAGATCGTCCACGTAATCAAGCCCTGAGGTTTCGACAGTCAAGACGCTCCGATTTTGCAATCTGTCAGACCTGTAAATATTATCTTCCGCCTCGTCAAATAATCCTTTTATTGAAAGAAGTTTTGCTTCGGTGATGAGCGTTCCTGCCAAGTAGGCACTTGCCTCGTCAACTTTGGACTCATCCATAATGCTGATAGCTTCTTCGAGATTCTTTGTAGCCTTGTCGTACAGTCCAATATTGATTTGGAGATTCGCTATTTTTTCTAATTCATTCCCATACTCAATGTCCCGATTATCATACTTTTTTCGAGATGCCAGAAGGGCTTTATCTAATATTTCGGATGCTCTTTCATACTGATCAGACTCTTCATACAATGCTGCTAAGTGATTCAAAATATCAAGATAATCTATATGACCATCCGTTATCTCCTTTTCGACAATCCCTCTATAACTCTCCTCATAGATCTGTGATGCTTCATCAAACTTGTCGGTAAAGTCAACATAGTAATTTGCTAGTTTCACCTTTGTCAGGTGATAATCTGGGGCATCAGTGCCCAGCAACTCTTCCTTGATCGTTAGTATTTGGGTGTCATATCCTTCTGTGTTTTTATGCCTACCCGCTAGCAATGCCACCTTCTTGGCAAACTCAAGTAGTTCTACTCGTTCGTTGTGCATTTTTGGAACAGCCTCTTCAGTCAAGAGCTTATTTACCTTGTCCTCTAGTTTCTTTACATCCTGATCGGCCAGATCAAAATTCAAATCCATTTTCTCTTCGGCTAGGTTGTGAATGCTTGTCTTCTTGAATTCCCGTAGGGCTTTCTTGAAATCCGAGGTTGTGATATTCAGTTTGCCTTTTTTCCCAGTACGGTAATAGGCTCGCATCAGATTGGCTTGCATGGTCATTACTGTATTGTGAGAAAACTCATACTTTCTAATCGCCCATACATATGCATCTTCAAAAAGCCTCACTTGAGCCTCTACCGCAAGACCACTCTCCTCGAGGAGTTTTGCGTTTAAGAAGGCATTCTGTGCCCAGAGAAGGTGGCTTTTTTTCATATTGTCGTCGATCCAGCGGTCATTGAAAACGAAGGCTGAATCTGCCCTTATGTAGTCACCCATTTTTCTCAATGCATTAGCCTTCACGATGATAAGCTTGGCAAATTCAGAGGTGCGGTCTTCTCGTTTCCTCTTGCTCCCTTCAGCAGCCATTGCCCGCTGCAGGTAGTAGTCAGACTGATTGTCCACTAATTTGACAGCGTCACTGTAAAAACCTTTGCCAGCCAGCACTTGGGCTTTCTGCACCTCGATACTCGCGGTTATATCTTCAATTAGAGAGCCTGAATTTTCGAAAGATTTTTCCGCTTGCTCCAGATATTCTCCAGCCAGGCGAAAATGGCCGTATGAAATGAGGACATCTGCAGCTTCGACAAGAATGAATCCATGCTCTGCTGATTCCAATCCATTTACCTCTTCACTCATGGTTATTCCCCGCTGAAGAGGATCCAATACATCGGTCAACTGTCCCAATCCCACGTTGATTTTTGCCTCTTTGATTAGACCGATAGCATTGTAGGGGTTGCTCGGGCCTAGTTTTTTGGTGGTTTTCTTTAGCATTTTAGCTATATCAGAAGCAGCACCTGAGTAGTTCCCAACCTCATACTTCTCATCGGCTTTATCTACTGATTTTTGATATTGTGCTTGGGTGGGTATTGCGATGAATGAGTATGCAGCGGTGAGGATGAATAGTAAATTTTTCATTAAATATTGGATTTTACGGACACTAAATTTATCGAATTGCTATGACTCTTGTGTCATCAAAGAGGTAAGAATTTTTTGTGCTGCTAAAGCTATAACAGTACCAGGCCCAAAAATATCAGAAACGCCAGCGTCAAAGAGTGTTTTGTGATCTTGCTGAGGAATAATTCCACCCGCAACAACCAGAATGTCTGGTCGTCCGATTCTTCGCAACTCTTGGATTAGTTCTGGAATGAGTGTTTTGTGACCGCCAGCAAGTGAGGAGGCCCCAACGATGTGAACATCATTTTCTGCTGCCTGTCTAGCAACTTCCTCTGGGGTTTGGAACAGAGGCCCTATGTCTACATCAAACCCAATGTCTGCGAACGACGTGGCAATGATTTTCGCACCTCTATCGTGACCATCCTGACCCATTTTGGCAATCATGATTCTCGGCCTTCTGCCATCAAATTCTTCGAACTGATCTGAGAGCGCTAAGGCCTTCTTAAATTCGTCGTTATTTTTTATTGCTGAAGAGTACACCCCTGAAATAATTCTACTTGTAGCTTGAAATCTACCAAAAACATTTTCCATTGCCATAGAAATTTCCCCAAGAGTAGCCCTCTTTCTGGCTGCATCGATTGCTAATTCCAAGAGATTTTCGTTTTTCGCTGCCCCTTGTTCTAATGCTAGCAACGATCGATCTACGTCACTTTGATTCCGAGCTTTCTTTATGGAGTTGATTCTCTCCACTTGCTTAATTCGAACGGCATCATTGTCAATTTCCAATATGTCTATAGATGTATCATTTTCGGCTTGGAATTTATTGACACCAATTATTGAATCTTCATTAGAATCCACTCTTGCTTGCTTTTGTGCCGAGGCTTCCTCGATTTTCATTTTCGGATAACCCTTTTCGATGGCTTTTGTCATTCCGCCCATCTCCTCGATTTCCCGAATGATCTTCCAACTCTCAAGAATGAGATTCTCTGTAATTTTCTCCACATGCCGCGATCCGCCCAATGGGTCAACAACTTTTGTGACATTGATTTCCTTTTGCAGATAGAGTTGCGTGTTTCGTGCAATCTTAGCTGAGAAGTCAGTTGGAAGCGCAATTGCCTCGTCCAATGCGTTTGTGTGAAGCGATTGTGTGTGGCCAAGAACGGCAGCCAAAGCTTCAATCGTAGTACGGGCGATGTTATTATACGGATCCTGGGCAGTCAAGCTATACCCAGAGGTCTGACTATGAGTACGAAGGGCTAATGACTTTTCATTTTGAGGATTGAATTCCTTTATTATGCGAGACCAGATCACTCTGGCTGCACGCATTTTGGCAATTTCATTGAAGAAATTCATCCCAATTCCCCAGAAAAAGGAAAGCCTGGGAGCGAAATGATCGATGTCGATACCAGCTGCGATCCCAGTTCTCACATATTCCAGACCATCGGCAAGTGTAAAAGCCAGCTCCAAGTCTGATGTTGCTCCTGCCTCATGCATGTGATACCCACTTATGCTGATGGAGTTATATTTTGGCATATACCTGGACGTGTAGCTGAAGATATCAGCAATGATTCTCATGGATGGAGCGGGCGGATAGATGTAGGTATTACGCACCATGAATTCCTTTAGAATATCATTTTGTATAGTGCCAGAAAGTTTTTCTGGAGGGACGCCTTGCTCTTCGGCAGCTACGATATAAAATGCTAAGATTGGTATGACGGCTCCATTCATTGTCATGGAGACCGACATTTGGTCTAACGGAATTTGGTCAAAGAGAATCTTCATGTCCTCTACCGAGTCGATGGCAACTCCCGCTTTTCCAACATCCCCTTTCACACGATTGTTGTCACTATCATACCCTCTATGAGTTGCTAAGTCAAAGGCGACGGATAACCCCTTCTGTCCACCAGCAAGGTTTCTTCTGTAAAAGGCATTTGATTCCTCAGCGGTGCTAAATCCTGCGTACTGGCGAATGGTCCACGGGCGCGAAGCGTACATTGTGGCATACGGACCTCTAAGAAATGGAGGGGTGCCAGCAGAAAATTTTGAATGAATAAAATCTCTAGTCATCTCTTCGGTGCTTTAAATTGCTTCGACATGCCTCGATGATTTTGTGTGTGAGGACTTCTACATAAAAAGCCCCACCACATTGGTCTGTGTATTCAGTGATTCCAGATTCCTCGCGAATAATATTTCCAACATTTCTGCTGATTCGTGTAGCTCCATTTGCAGTGCTGAAATTAATGGAGTTGGTCCCACCTAAAATGCTTGCCAGACCCGCAGTGGAATTAAAAAACCACTGCTGATCTTCTTCTTGATGAAGAGGAACTGTTGTATGAATTTGGATTTTATTCGTGTCTTGCCCAAGATCTTGCGAAAGGAGAAATCGGAGTGCTCTAATTGAGGCAACTTCAAGAAAGAAATCTGATGCAGCATTTCTCAAAAAATGCGACTCTGATGTGTGGTTGTTTAATATAGTTGTAATGAAATCAACTTGCGATTCAGAAGTATTATTGGCTAGAGCAGTAGCCTGCTTGCTCGTAAGAAGAAAACCACGGAGTGAGGGAGGGGTTCCTTCGATTTCAAATGAAGAGGTTAACGAAATGTCACAGATATCAAGAACGATTTCCTCCAGTAGTTTCTTAAAATCCACCTGATGCTCAAGAGAGAATATGATACCATCACAACCACCAGAGAGCGCTTGAAGGGCATTACTATTTGCTACACTCTCATCATGTACATGGACTTGTTCATATAATTTCCAATGAAACGGCCTTATGGATTTGAAAAATTCAATTTGATCGCTAAGACTCTCAATGTCAGACTCATCGTAGTAAGCATCCATTTTGAGATTTTTATCTGAGAGCCATCCCAATTGCTCAATAGGATCTTCACCTTTGAGTTGTTTTTTGGCCAATTCAATCCAATCAAGTTTTGAGACTTTAGAAAAAATATCGAGATTGAGTTCTTTCAAGGTGCAATCAAAATTATTTTATACGTTTACGAAATTAGGAAGAAAAACAGTGGAATTAAAAATTGCATTTTTCAAAGAACTTTAAGAGAAAAACACTCTTGGTATGTACCAACGAAGGTTTATAAAAAATCAAGAGAAAAAATCATTTTTTTAAGAATTTTTTTTAAGTCATATTTGATCCCCTTCCTCGTGAAGGGCAACCGAACAGCCTGATTTATAAACCACAAAAAAACGCTCGCAAATGCACGATTTAGTATGGAAAAACTGTCTTGATTATATCGCAGAACGTATTCCTACACAGAGTTTCAAAACCTGGTTCGAACCCATAAAACCCTTAAAGACAGAGAGTAACGTACTAACCATTCAAGTTCCAAGTCAGTTTTTCTATGAGTGGATTGAGGAGAATTATGTGCATGTAATAAAAGAGGCTATAGCATGTGAAATGGGCTCTGAGGCAAGATTGGAATATTCTGTTGTTGTGAAGGACTCTTCTGCGGAGGGGTCTAGCCCCTCTGTGCCACAATTCAGTAACCAAAAAGAGACGCGAGAAACCACCAAAAAGTCCTTTGATCCAGCATTTGTCGACGAACTGAAGGCGGATTGCAATCTAAATGCTACTTACCTCTTTGGTAATTACATTGAAGGCGATTGTAACCGATTGGCTCGCTCTGCTGGTTTTGCAGTAGCACAGAAACCAGGCGTGACATCGTTTAACCCACTTATGATTTATGGTGGTGTGGGTTTGGGAAAAACCCACCTAGTTCAGGCGATTGGAAATGAGATTGTGCAGAAAGATTCTTCCAAGAAAATTATTTATGTCGCTTCAGAAAAGTTTACTAATCAGTTTATTGACTCCCTGAAGAATAACAGTGTTCAAAGTTTCATAGCCTACTACCGCGAGGTAGATGTTTTGATTCTTGATGATGTGCAATTTTTGAAAGAAAAGGAGAAGACGCAGGAAATATTCTTCCATATTTTTAATCATTTACATCAATCTGGTAAGCAGATAATAATGACTAGTGATTGTGCCCCAAGGGATTTGAAGGGCTTGCAGGAGCGTTTGGTCTCAAGATTTAAATGGGGACTTACTGCCGACCTACAGCAACCATCGTTCGAAATGAGGATGGCGATCATTCAGAAAAAAATTCAAGAGGATGAAATCGAAATTCCTGCGCAGGTTTTAGAATACATTGCCTACACGGTGGATACCAACATTCGAGAACTGGAGGGGGTAATTGTTTCGCTCATTGCACATGCATCGCTTACTCAGGTCGAAGTGGATTTGGAGCTTGCAAAAAAAGTGCTCAAGAACATTGTTCGCGAAATAGACTCTGAGGTTGGAATTGACTACATCCAAAAAACAGTCTCGGATTATTTCCATGTCGAGCAAGACGACTTAAAGGCAAAAACAAGAAAGAAAGAAATTGTGATCGCCCGACAAGTGGCAATGTATTTCTCCAAAGACTACACCAACCACTCACTCAAATCTATTGGCTATCATTTTGGAGGCAGAGACCATAGTACCGTGATCCATGCGCTGCAATCAGTGGATAACATGATCGACACAGATGCTAAATTCCGATACTCCGTTGATGAGCTGAAGAAGAAGCTGAAAATGAGAACGGCTTAACGCCTGAAGGGAAAGTATATTTTTCTCCCTTTTTCGTCAATCCCAATAATATCGAATCTTCCTCTGATCGTTTCCAGAATTTTTGCCAGATCTTCAGGCTTGTCAACCAATCTGCTATTTACTTGGGTAATAATAAAGCCTTTCGGTATGGACAACTCTGCGAAAAAGCCATTCTTCTTGTAATCGACGACTTTGACTCCGCTTGAAATTCCTAGAAGGTCACGTTCTACTTTTGAGACGCTTTCTAATGTTACCTCCAGTTTTTCTGATGAAAAGGTATTTCTTTTCAGAATTTCGGTGGTCCCTTCTCGATTGGTGAGAGTGAGTTTTTTCGATGTAAGCTTTCCATTTCTTTCTACTACCAACTCTAATTGATCCCCTGGATAACTATTGGCGATCAGCTCCTCAACATCCGCTTTACTACCAATCTGCATTTCATTTACTTTTCTTAGTACATCCCCTTTTTGCAAATCAGCCTTATCAGCTGCTCCAGATTTTAGAATATCAGAAACAATCACTCCATCCAAGTCCTCTATTTCAAGACGGGTGGCCAATTCACTGTCAATATCAATAAATTCTGCACCCACAAAGCCTTTTTGAACCTCACCATGCTTAACAATATCATTAAAAACCTTATTGACGATGTTGACTGGAATTGCAAATCCATATCCGGCGTAGGAGCCTGTTCGAGAAAGAATGGCCGTATTTATTCCAATTAATTCTCCTTGAGCATTGACAAGAGCACCGCCACTATTTCCCGGATTGATGGCTGCATCCGTTTGGATAAAGCTCTCAATGGGAAATTTTTCGCGTAAAATATTGATGTTTCTTCCCTTGGCGCTCACGATCCCGGCAGTCACAGTAGAAGTTAAATTGAAAGGATTTCCAACCGCCAAAACCCACTCGCCCACTCGAACATCCTTCGAATTTCCAATTTTGATGGCAGGTAAAGCATCAGAATCTATTTTGATCACCGCCAGATCACTGCTTGGATCACGCCCTACCAGAGTGGCAGGGTAGCTCCGTTTTCCTGCTATCACTGTGATCTTCTCGGCCTCATCAATTACGTGATTATTTGTGACAATGTAACCGTCCTTTGAAAACACCACACCCGAACCACTCCCGACTTGTTGAGAGGATCGCGGCTCAAAAAACCAGTCCATCCATCCTCCAGTTCTGTATTCGTACTCACTTAATGTCTGAATGAAAACTACGCTCGAAGTACTTTTTTCGGATGCAAGTACAAAATTATCTGAAGTGACAAATGATTCAATCGAACGGTCACTAAGCCTTGGCTCGGTTGTTCTACTCGTTGAGTAGGCATAACTCCTTCCAGGGTTGGAGATCAGCTGGACATCGCTACCTTCGACTGGTGTTTGGTTAAGAAATTGAGTCCCTACTGCGCCAACGATTCCTCCCATTAGCGCTACAGTAAATAAGGTTAGCAAGCGTTTCATAACTATGTTATTTAGGGTTTTTGTAATAACCGCAAATCAACAGATATTGATTCCAATTGAAAGTTAAAAAATGCTAAAAACGATTTTGAAAGAATTGAAAATATTTCAAATTAAATTTGCCGATTGTGCATTCTGAATTTCTCTCGATTTTATTGAAGTTGAAAACTAATTGGAGTCAGGATTGTTGACACATTGATATGAACAAAATCGGAAATTCCAGTCGGGTATGAGTAGAAGAATCGCAATTTTGGGATCTACAGGTTCCATCGGAACGCAGGCGTTGGATGTCATCAGTAAGCACCCTGACAAATTTGAGGTTGAAGTACTTTCAGCTGCCAACAGTGCAGACCTTCTTATCAAACAGGCGATAGAATACAAGCCAAACTGTGTGGTCATTTCTAATGAGAAGCACTACCAAAAAGTTTTTGACGCGCTAGATCCATTACATATAAAGGTGTACAGCGGTGAAAAATCACTCGTCTCTGTCATGGAAATGGACACTATTGATATCGTCCTGACCGCACTCGTGGGGTATGCGGGACTGCTCCCAACATTAAAAGCAATAGAAACTGGTAAACCTATTGCGCTGGCAAACAAGGAGACGTTGGTGGTAGCAGGAGAATTGGTTACTAAACTTGCAAGGGAAAATGGAGTAAACATCCTTCCAGTTGACTCTGAGCATTCAGCTATTTTTCAGTGTCTCGTCGGCGAATTTCATAACCCAATTGAAAAAATAATTCTAACCGCATCGGGTGGTCCATTTAGAGGTAAGACCAAAGTGCAGCTTGCTGAGGTGACCAAAGCACAAGCACTTAAACATCCGAATTGGGATATGGGCGCTAAAATCACCATTGATTCAGCTACCATGATGAACAAGGGGCTGGAGGTGATCGAAGCGAAATGGTTATTTGGTGTTTCGTTGGAGCAAATTGAGGTAGTGGTGCACCCTCAATCAATCATTCATTCACTAGTGCAATTTGAGGATGGATCAATGAAAGCGCAACTTGGATTGCCAGATATGCGTTTGCCTATTCAATTTGCATTGGGTTATCCAGAGCGTCTAAAAGCAGACTATCCGCGATTTGATTTCTCTGAATATCCGCAATTAACGTTTGAAAAACCTGATATAGAAACTTTTCGAAATCTTGGGTTGGCATTTGAAGTAGCTACGAAAGGCGGAAATCAGCCATGCATTCTGAACGCAGCAAACGAAATTGCTGTTCAAGGATTCCTAGAAGAGCGAATTGGTTTCCTCGAAATTTCAGATGTAATTGAAAATTGCTTGAATAGGGTGAGTTATATTCGCACTCCGGTTTTGGAGGATTTTATAGAATCAGATAAAGAAACTAGAGCTCTGGCTCTCGAATTGTTATAGAATGGAAGTATTGATAATGGTGGGACAGCTCCTCTTAGGACTGTCGATTTTAGTTGGAGTTCATGAGTGGGGCCATATGGTTGCGGCCAAGAGTTTCGGGATGAGAGTGGAGAAATTCTCTATTGGGTTTCCACCAAAAATTTGGGCAAAACAAATAGGAGAAACGGAATACTCGATTGGAGCAATTCCTTTAGGAGGGTTTGTAAAGATCACTGGTATGATCGATGAATCTCTGGATACAAAAACACTTAGTGAGGAACCAGAGCCGTACGAATTTAGAGCAAAGCCCGCATGGCAAAGACTAATTGTGATGCTAGGTGGGATTATCGTCAACGTAGTGGTTGGGGTGATCATCTTTATTTCCATCGCTTTGGTGGATGGCGAAACATACCTGACCAAGGATGAATTGAACAAGCATGGGATCGCTGCATATGAATTGGGCGAGCAGCTGGGGTTCAAGACAGGAGACAAGATTATCAATGTAAATGGTCAAGATTTTGAGCGATTTGCTGATGTAATGAGTCCCTCCATGTTGATGGGGTCTGATGGCTATTTCACAGTTGATCGAGGAGGAGAAGAGGTCCGAATTGATATGCCGAACGATTTTGTTGAAAAATTCTCAGGCAAGAATGCACCACAGGTAATTGAGCCAAGGATGCAGTTTACGGTTGGCGAAGTTGCAAGTGAGAGTAATGCAGAAAAAGCGGGATTGCTTGCGGGGGATAGGTTTGTGAAAATCAATTCAAATGATATAAAATATTTTGATCAGATAGGGTCAGCATTGGACACCCTTAAGTTAACGGTGATTGATGCCCTTGTCTTAAGGGATGGTCAAGAGGTAAATCTTAAAATTGATGTATCGGATGAAGGGACAATCGGCTTCTATCCAATAAGGGAACTGAATTATGTAGAAAGAGAATATGGGTTTGGTGAGGCGATGAGCGTAGGAACTACCAGAGCTTTCTCGGTGGTTTGGCTCAACATTCAAGGAATAAATAAAATGGTCAAAGGTGAAGTTTCTGCCAGAAAATCCATGGCAGGACCAATTCGAATTGCAACCATGTTTGGAGGCGTCTGGGATTGGGGTCGTTTTTGGTATTTGGTAGGCCTTCTCTCCATGGTGTTAGCATTTATGAACTTACTTCCGATTCCTGCACTGGATGGTGGTCATGTAGTATTCTTAACATGGGAGATAGTTTCTGGAAGAAAGCCATCAGATAAATTCCTGGAAGGAGCTCAGAAAGTTGGAATGGTTGTTCTTCTTAGCTTAATGGCTTTCGTTATCATCAACGATACTATAAGTCTCTTTTAGCCTAATTCGAATTTCCATCTTCGAGAACCACTGGAGCTTCTCTGTATATCTCAAACTCTACTCTTCTGTTCAGGGTTCGGTCATCTTCGTTCAATTCTTGTTCAACGATAGGTTGGGTATCTCCGAAACCTTCAGCGATAACGCGATCCTCAATGATTCCCGCAAAAATCACCACGTAGTCTCGAATGTTATTTGCACGTCGCTGTGATAATTCCAGGTTCTGAGCGGGATCTCCCAATGAGTCCGTGTGCCCCGAAATACGAAGTTTAAACTCAATATTATCGTAGAGAAAATTTACAATCTTATTAAGGTCGGCATACATCTCTGTTTTCAGGTCTGCCTTTCCAACATCAAACTCTATGGACTCAAACTTCACTCTGCTGGCAAGAGGTTGTGTTACCGTATTTAGTTCTATTGGACCGTCGAGGAAGAAGACCTCTTCTATTCTGAAAAAATCATCCCCTTGCAAAATGAGCAAATAGTTTCGCTGGTCGATCAGCTCGAATTCAAAAGAACCATCGGCCTTCAGAAATTTTGGAGCGACTTCTAGTCCTTGGTCCAAGTCAATGATTGAGACAATTCCCTGAAACGGTACACCCGTGATTGAATCTGTAAGCGTGCCCGTGACGGATGTAGTAGCCAGAGGTTGGGCAGACATGGGGAGTGGAAACGAGTAAATGTCTTGTTTATCCAGGTCTCGAGTGGAGGATCTCGCATAAAAGAGCAATTCGGAATCTGAGTCAATCGTGAAATAGAATTCACTGCCCCGACCGTTTACCAGAGGGCCAATGTTTTTAGGCTCTGCCCAGTAGGTGTCCAATTTGTAGGATTTATAAATGTCAAATTCGCCAAAATTGTAAAGCTGTCCGTTCGAGCTGAAATAGAGCACATTGAAGACGGGATGGAAGAATGGACTTACATCATTGTGTCTCGTGTTTATTACTGGCCCCACATTTAGTGCAGGTTGCCAATTACCTCTGGCATCTTTGGAGGTAAAGTATATGTCCGAAAGCCCAAACCCACCAAGTCGGTCGGATGCAAAATAGAGCGTATCACCCTTGTGCGATAGGGATGGATGTGAATCCCAACTTACACTATTGACGTTGGAACCCATATTTACGGGCTCACTCCAGACGCTATCGGCTCCAAGAGTGGCGATGTAAAGATCGCAATGGCCTACGCTCTCTGGAGCAAAGCATCTGGAAAAAATTAATGTTTTGCCATCACTACTCAAGCAAGGTGATCCCTCATTGTAATGTGAGTTGATGTTTTCGATGGGCTTGGCCTTTGACCACGTGCCGTACGGATCCTTCAAACTGAAGAATAGATCTTCATCCTCTCGGAATTGGATGGTTTGGTCAACCCTTTTTCGCTTCGACGTGAAGATGAGCAAGTCATTGTTGATGCTTAATGATGGTCCATAATCCGCACTTGAGCTATTTACCAACATTCCCATGTTGAGAAGTACACCCCTTGGAGGCTGAAGCGTGTCGATCAGTTTTCTGTGCTCTACCAATTCGTAGTAGTAGTCGATTGGCACAAATTGCTCTGCTGCCTGTTTGTTGAGAGAATCGTAATAGAGCTCAATTTCCTTAATACTAATTCCCTGGTAGTGATGACGTAGTACAGTTCGATAAAGGGTTTTGGCTTCATCAGGATCACCAAAGAGTTCTGTCATCTTGGCTAAACGCCAAATGAGTTTAGTGTCTTTGTAAAAATTTTGAATCCCAAAGCGCTTGACATAATCCCTTAGTGCATCAAAAAGCTCCTCCCACTTTTGATCTTGATCCAACTTAATAATCCGCTCTAACTTTTGTTTGTTGTAGTATTCTGCGTACTTGTTTATTCCCTCAAAATCATACACGTTGAATATCACATCCTCTGGAATAGAATCTGTTAGAATTTGGAGGTCTTTCCTTCGGTTTTGCGCATCCAAACGAAAACTCGCGAAAGTCAACAAACAGCATATGGCGAGTAAAAATTTTTGTTGCATACTGTCGTTTCGTCAGTAGAGAATTTTTTACAAATTAAAGTTAACACTATTTGGTATGCCTTCCACTTTGGCATACCGATTGACAAATAAGTACCTTGCCCCTTAGAATAGGGTTTTTACAAGATAATCTGCCACATTGGCACCTATATGTTCAAAAAAGATTCCAATTCTTTTCATATTTCAGACTTTGCATCAAATGATTCTGAAGAATTAATCCAGATCATTGCTCCCGAGGATAATCAGGAGTTGACCGTGGAAAGTCTTCCAAAGAATTTGCCTGTCCTGCCTATAAAGAACGCGGTCCTTTTTCCAGGGGTTGTGTTGCCCATTACTGTCGGAAGAACTAAATCCATTCGCTTGGTGAAACGAGCATATCGTGGAGATCGGGTACTAGGAGTTTTGGCGCAAAAAAACAGTAAGATCGAGGACCCTTCGTTTAAGGATATGTTCGAGGTTGGTACTGTTGCCAAAATACTGAAGATGATTGTTTTGCCAGACGGCAATACAACCATCATCATTCAAGGTCAACGACGATTCAAAGTTGAATCTCAGGTTCAGGAAGAGCCACACCATCAGGTTACCTTTAGTTTGATTGATGAAGACGCAATCAAAATAAGTGCAAAGGCACAAAAGGCGATCACTCAGTCGCTAAAGGATACTGCTGCCAAGATCATGAGCTTAAGTCCTGAGATTCCAAGGGAAGCACAGATTGCCATCGATAACATTGAAAACTTTCAATTTCTTACGCATTTTCTCTCTTCCAACATCAATGCAGAGGTAGAGGATAAGCAGCGGCTTTTGGAAGTGAATGACCCGAGAGAGCGAGCGGAATTGCTGCTTCAATTCATGATGAAAGACCTTCAGATGTTGGAGCTTAAGCACGAGATTCAGGAAAAAGTGCATACAGATATCGATCAACAACAGCGGGATTATTTCTTAAGAAATCAGATCAGAATCTTGCAAGACGAGCTTGGGCAGGATGGTCCAGACCAGGAAGTGGAAGAGTTGCGACGCAGAGGATTAGAAAAAAAATGGCCTGATGAGGTCAAGGAGCATTTTCAAAAAGAGCTTGATAAAATCATGCGAATGAATCCTGCTGCGGCTGAATTTCCTGTGGCTATGAGCTATTCCGAATTGCTGGTTGACCTGCCATGGAACGATGTTACAGAAGATAACTTTGACCTGAACCATGCAAAGAAAATATTAGACAGAGATCACTTTGGTTTGGAAAAGGTGAAGGATCGAATCATCGAGTATTTAGCTGTAAGAAAACTAAAGAAGGACCTGAAAGGCCCAATACTCTGTTTATATGGCCCCCCAGGAGTGGGAAAGACTTCGTTGGGAAAATCAATTGCGAGTGCCTTGAACAGGAAGTATGTGCGAATGTCCCTAGGAGGTGTGCATGATGAGGCGGAGATAAGAGGTCACAGGAAAACCTATATAGGAGCGATGCCTGGTAAGATTATCCAAAACATCAATCGAGCTAAATCGTCTAATCCTGTGTTTATTCTGGATGAGATTGATAAAGTGAACTCTGATTTTAGAGGGGACCCGTCATCTGCACTCCTCGAAGTGCTGGATCCCGAGCAAAACTCTACATTCAAGGATAATTATCTGGAAGTAGATTATGACCTCTCGAAAGTGCTTTTCATTGCCACAGCAAACTCACTTGAAACCATTCAGCCTGCTCTTAGGGATCGAATGGAGATCATTGACATTAGCGGATATACGATAGAGGAGAAGAACGAGATAGCCAAAAAGCACCTGGTTCCAAAGCAGCGAAAGGAACATGGATTGAAGACTGCTGATATCACGATCGACAAATCTGCCATCGATAAACTGGTCAAGTCTTACACAAGAGAATCGGGAGTTCGAAGTCTTGAAAGGAAAATTGCATCTGTGATCAGAAATGTCGCAAAGTCTGTAGCGATGGAGGAAGAGTATGACAAAAAAATTAATGGGACACGTGTAAGAGAGATCTTAGGGCCAGAGATTTTTGATAAGGAAAACTATGAAGATAATTCTGTACCTGGGGTGGTTACAGGTCTTGCCTGGACGCCTTCTGGGGGAGATATTCTATTCATCGAATCTTCTCTAAGCAGAGGAAAAGGAAAATTGACACTCTCTGGTCAGCTGGGTGATGTGATGAAGGAGTCGGCAATTGCGGCCCTTTCCTACCTAAGATCACATTCAGAGATCTTGGGTATCGATTATCGAGTTTTTGATAATTATGACCTGCATGTGCACGTGCCAGCAGGAGCAATTCCGAAAGATGGGCCATCAGCAGGCATCACAATGCTTACCTCGCTTGCTTCGGTTTTCACACAGCGTAAAGTAAAGAAACAGCTGGCGATGACTGGGGAAATCACATTAAGAGGTAAGGTGTTGCCTGTAGGGGGAATCAAAGAAAAGATATTGGCCGCCAGAAGAGCAGGAATCAAGGAAATTATCATGTGCAGCAAGAACCAAAAGGATTTAGAAGAGATCAGCGAGAAATACCTCAAAGGCCTTAAGATCCATTTTGTTGACCAGGTGCCAGAGGTGCTGGAAATTGCGTTGACGAATGAGAAGGCGAGCAACCCGATCAAGTTTATACTACCCGAAGAAGTCAAAGCTTGAAATTTCTGTCTTCAATATTGATGATTCTTCCCTTTCTAGCCATTTCACAGGCTGGGGGGATTAATGGGTATCAGGTATTGGATTTGAGTACAAATGCTAGATCTGCAGCGTTAGCAGGGAGTGCTGTTTCGCTCGCAGATGGAGACATCTCGCAATTCTTCGAAAATCCTGCAACACTGGATTCGGCGAAGAACGGCGATATTTTCTTTAACCTGAATCCATATTTTACAGATGCAATCGTCTTTACAGGGGCATATCTGTTTAACGTGAAAGAATTGGGAAGCTTTGCTGTGGGATTACATTACTTGGACTTTGGTTCTTTCGATAGAACTGATGCCGCTGGAAATCAGCTGGGAGAATTCAGTGCGCAGGATTATGTAATTAGCATTGGGAAAGCGCATAAGCTGGGGCCAATTACACTGGGAGTTAATCTCAAAGTGTTGCATTCTTCCATCGACTCGTATGGATCAACTGCCATTGCAGGTGATATAGGAGGAGTTTTTAGTGTTGGCAGTAATTGGTCAGTAGGAATGGTGTTTTCGAACATTGGCACCCGCCTCACGAAGTTTAACGATCTGGAAACCACTTCGATTCCCTTTGATGTGAAAATTGGAACCACATTTAAACCAGAGCATATGCCACTGAGATTCACGCTGACTACTGGCAATCTGGTCGATAGCAACATCGTGGAAGAAAGTAGCTCCGAAGGAAGATCTAATCAGCAGGTTGAAAAAATACTGAGACGCGTAAACGTTGGAGCGGAATTGGTATTGAGCAAAAACTTTCAACTGTTGTTTGGCTATAGCCATAAAAGGAAGCAGGAATTGAAATTAGAGGACATAGGGGGAGGTGCAGGTTTTTCTTATGGCCTTATGCTAAACATAAAGAAAATAGAACTTCGATACTCCAGAGCAACTTTTCATGCAGCTGGGGGTTCAAGTTTTATCAGCCTTCAAACCAACCTAAATAATTTCAAAAGTATATTGTAATCACATTGGGAGATTAGCACATTAGAGGAATTCAAACTATGAGTAAAGATTTAACACCAAGAGAAATAGTAGCCGAGCTAGACAAGTACATCATTGGCCAAAATGATGCCAAGCGGAATGTGGCTATCGCCTTGAGAAACCGATGGAGACGGATGAATGTGAAAGAGGAAATTCAAGGGGAGATTGTCCCAAACAACATCCTCTTAATTGGCGCAACAGGTGTAGGGAAAACAGAGATTGCCAGGCGTCTTGCCAAGATAGCAGATGCCCCGTTCACCAAGGTGGAAGCGTCAAAATTCACTGAAGTGGGGTATGTAGGGCGAGATGTAGAGAGCATGGTTAGAGATCTTGTGGAGCAATCGGTAAGTATGGTGAAGATTGCCAAAAAGGAGGCTGTGAAGGAAAAAGCGGCGGAGGCAGTAGAGAATATTATTCTAGATGCACTCATTCCTCCGTTAAAAGGAAGCCCCCATCCTTACTCCGTAAAACTGGGCAGTGATGAACCAGAGGATGAAGTGGAATTGAACGAGCAAACAAGGGCACGGTTTAGAGAGAAAATTCAAAGCGGCGAGATGGACGATCGGAAGGTGGAGATTGATGTTTCACAGAATTCGGGGGGGAATATGGGTATGATCGGAGGAGCTGGCATGGATGAAGCTTCTATGATCAATTTGCAGGAGATGATCGGCAATATGATGCCAAAGAAGAAGCGCAAGAGAAAAGTGACAATCGCAGAGGCACGCAGAATTTTACTTGAAGAAGAAGCGGCGAAAATGATTGACATGGATGAAGTGAAAGAGGAGGCGATAAACAAAGCGGAAAATACCGGAATCATTTTTATAGATGAGATTGATAAAATAGCAAGTGGAGGATCAGGTGGAGGAAAGGGGCCAGACGTCAGCAGAGAAGGCGTACAGCGAGATTTACTTCCCATTGTAGAAGGCAGTGCCGTGAATACAAAATATGGGGTTATTAACACCGATCATATTCTTTTCGTTTCTGCCGGTGCGTTCCATTTCAGCAAGCCCTCTGATTTGATTCCTGAGCTCCAGGGGAGGTTCCCAATTCGTGTTGAGCTTGACAATCTTACAAAGGAGGACTTCCTTAAAATACTGACGGAGCCTAAGAATGCGCTTACAAAACAATACATTGCCTTGGTCGCCGCAGAGGAAGTGGATCTTTCCTTCCAGGATGATGCACTGGAAGAACTTGCTGAAATGGCTTTTCAGATAAATGAGGAGGTTGAAAACATTGGAGCACGGCGCTTGCACACCGTCATGAGCCGATTACTGAATGAAATTCTATTTGATATCCCCGATACCATTGGGCCGAATGCTAAAATTGTGATTGATAAAAAACTGGTCCAGGATAATCTGGAAGGTCTGGTTAAGGATAAGGATCTGAGTCGGTATATTTTGTAAGCTAACCCGATCGTTTTTGAGTAATCAAGGAAATAAAGAATCAACAATTATGTCTGCTGCAATTTTGCTCCCCTTCAGAGAGGGGTGAAAACCATCTGCTCCATAATAATCGAAGTTGTTAGTTGAATCGAAATGTTCTTTCCACACCCTTCCAACAGGACACAAAATGGCATCATTGATTGAGGCTGCGTCCTCATGATTTTTTATTACATCATCAAATGTGTGATAGTATTTTTTAGCTGGCCAAACCATGTAATAGCTAAGTTTGGCATCATTTTGTTTGCAGAGCTCACTGAATTTTTTCCCATACTCAATTAAAACCTCTCTCCCGTAAGGTCGAGACGATGGGCCTTGTTGAATGACAACAAAGTCATACTTCTTGCTAGCTATTTCAACTTGAACATTCCCATCATTCCAGTGATCGATGATTGCGTAGTTACCATAAGCAATCATTTTTGTCCCGACAATTATTCCATTTTGCTCAGCCTTTGTTTTTACTAATTCGGGAAGATTGTTTGTGTAGGTAAGGCTATTTCCAATAAATAATACATTAAAATCTGTATTTGCAGTCGAACCTGAAAGAGAATCAGCGCTAGTTGAAGTATCGTCTTTAATTCCGGATGGACCATCAGAGCAACCTATTGTGATGGTACAGATGAAATATACAAGCGTGAAAAGTAACTTATTCATGATTTTTTGAGCCAGATCTTCGCCGTTATGCTTAGACACAATAACGCTTTTATAGGCAACACCCCTTACACCAACAAATGCACTTTTTCAGTCATTTAGTGATTAAATCGATTCTCCCAACATTTGAATTAGCAACTCATTGCCACAACATCAATCCTAAACTAACTTCGCAATTCCCAAAATCTACAGCACTTGCCTTTCGATCCAACATCCATCGACCTCCCAATTACCGAAATCCTCGAAGAGATCGGGGCACAGTTGAACGATAGTTCCACACTCATTGTGCACGCTCCTCCTGGCGCTGGAAAAAGTACGGTCATTCCGCTAGCCCTTCTTGATTCCCACTGGCTTGAGGGTAAGAAAATCATCATGCTTGAACCTCGCAGACTTGCGGCTAGAACGATAGCTATGCGCTTAGCCGAACTGTTTGGTGAGAAAGTGGGAGAAACAGTGGGATACCGAATTCGATTCGAAACGAGGATCAGTGAAAAGACAAAAATTGAGGTTGTAACTGAAGGTATTCTAACACGAATGCTCCATTCCGACAATACGCTGGAAGGAGTTGGACTTGTCATTTTTGATGAATTTCACGAACGAAGTATTCATGCTGATGTGGCACTGGCACTTTGTCGAGAATCACAACAAATACTGCGACCCGATCTTCGAATTTTGGTAATGTCAGCTACTCTGAACATGCCTGAACTTATTCGCGCATTGAAAGCACCTGTGGTGGAGAGTAAAGGGCGTCAATACCCGGTGGAGATTTTCCATGTTGGGGAGAACGACCAGACCTTGCTGCCTGAGATGACGGCACGAACCATTCAGCAGGCGGTGAAGAAACACGATGGAGATGTTCTTGCATTTTTCCCAGGGCAAGGTGAGATAGCCAAATGTGAGGAAATTCTTCGCAAAACACTCAAAGGATTCGCCATTCACCCATTGTATGGACAACTCCCATATGGGAAGCAGCATGCCGCGATTATGCCCAATCGCGATGGAAAACGAAAAATCGTTTTAGCTACGTCCATTGCGGAGACCAGTCTTACGATCGAGGGCGTTCACATTGTAGTGGACACTGGCTTTGGTCGGACATCAAAGTGGGATCCTAAATCGGGATTGTCGCGATTGGTGACGGTGGAGGTGTCGAAGGATTCTGCTGATCAACGAGCGGGTAGAGCGGGTAGATTAGGTCCAGGCGTATGCTACCGCATGTGGTCGAAGGCCACGGAAAACAGAATGGAAGCGCACATTACACCAGAAATTGCAGAAGCAGATCTTTCTTTTTTAGCTCTGGACCTTGCGCAATGGGGAATAGTAGATCCAAATCAACTGACCTGGCTTACACCACCACCAAAAGGTGCTTGGCTGGCAGCTCAGGAAACACTGCACGAATTGGAAGCTCTTGAGAATGGAAAAATAACTGAACACGGGAAGAAAATGCACGCATTGCCATGTCATCCTAGATTGGCGCACATGCTGCTAATGGCCGAGGAAGATGATCTGGTAGGGCTGGCAGCCGATGTCTCAGCATTGTTGGAAGAGCGTGACCCACTCGGCAGAGAGGCAGGAATTGACATCAATGTTCGTGTGGAGGCACTGCGAAGGCATCGAAGAGAAGAGCGAAAGGGGGGAAGATTTGATCGGATTGAAAAGGTGGCTGCGTCTTATCGAGAGCTTTTTGATCAAGAGCCGGATAATGATGCCTTTGATCCGTATGAAACTGGACTACTATTAACCCACGCCTTTCCTGAACGAATCGCGTTTGCTCGACCTGGAAATAATGCTCAATTCAAGCTTGCCAACGGACGCATTGCTATGGCTGGTCATAGGGACGACCTGGCGCATGAATCTTGGCTCGCCATTGCCAATTTGGATGCACGGGACGGAATGGGAAAGATCTTTCTGGCCTCTCAACTCAACCCGAAAGATTTAGCACCTAGAGTGAAAGAAGTGGAAGTCATAGAATGGGACACGGAAGACGGTGGCCTTGTGGCTTCCAGAGATATGAGAATTGGGAGCATTGTCTTAAAATCTACTCCGCTTCCTGATCCTGATCCTGAGCATTTACAGGAAGCAATTGCTAAAGCCGTACAAAAAGAAGGGACAACGCTACTCGATTGGAACGATGAGGTCGAGCAGTGGCAGAACCGCGTATTGAGCTTGAAGAAGTGGAGAGCAGGAGAGGACTGGCCAGACGTAAGTAGAGATACGCTATTGTATTCGAACAGGGAATGGCTAACTCCCTATCTAACTGAGATTAGAAACCCTCAGGATTTAAAGAAAATCAATCTAAAAGGAGTTCTGCATCACTCAATGCCATTTGAATTACAAAACCAGCTGGATCAGCTTGCGCCAACGCACTTCGCAGTTCCGAGTGGTTCGAAGATTCAGATCATGTACAGATCGGACGGAGAGCCACCTGTGCTTGCGGCCAGAATTCAGGAGCTGTTTGGAATGGAGGAAACGCCTTCAGTGAATGATGGGGAAAATTCGTTGTTGATTCATTTGCTTTCTCCTGGTTTCAAACCGGTTCAGATTACCTCCGACCTGAGGAGCTTTTGGAATGATACTTACTTTGAAGTTCGAAAGGAGTTAAAAAGACGCTACCCCAAACATCATTGGCCAGATGATCCCTGGACAGCCGAAGCTGTGAGGGGAGTTAAGAGAAAGACTAGTTGATTGGTTAAATAGTTGAGTGAGTAACAATCTGATACTTAATGATTGTTTTTCACACGTCATCTCGACGTGAGGAGAGATCCTATTGAATACTAGAAATTATACTGCACTTTCTCCATCTCTGAAACGTTTGTTTCAAATAGTAGTAGCTTGCACTTGAGACGGGTAATATAGAGATGCCAAAGACAGTATTATTTGATAGGGAGGATGTGCTTCGTAATGTAACAGACCTTTTCTGGCAGAAAGGGTACAATGGAACTTCTATGCAGGACCTGGTGGATGTTACAGGACTAAATAGATCAAGTATCTACAATTCGTTTGGCGATAAATTCCTGCTTTTTGAAGAGTCACTAAGATTTTATCAAATGGCTCAGAATGATTTGCTCAGGAAGGCCTTTTCTGAAGCAAAGTCACCCAAGGAGGCAATAAAATCCTTATTTCACGGAATCAGCGACGACATCAAGGCTGGGAATCATAAAGGATGCATGTTGACTGCATGTACGTCAGAATTAGGTATTGAACAACCTCAAATCAGGGGTTTTCTGATTGAGAACAAAGATCGTGTGGTTGCCTCTTTCGCTGCCCTCATTGAAGGCGCTCAGCAACTTGGAGAGATATCGTCAGACAAGGAATCCAGAACACTGGCGCTCTTTCTGTTTTCGGCACTGCAGGGCTTGAGAGTTACATCCATGATCGAGCCTGATCTGGAGGATGTTACCGAGCAAATCCTAAGCGTTTTATAAATTTTCTTATTTATTTGAAACGAATGGTTTAGATAATTCGTTATTTGAACTGATCATTTTAAATAAAAATTAATAATGAGAAAATTAGAGAATCAGCCTGGCCGGCTGACAGGTAAAGTAGCATTAATCACCGGTGGAAATAGCGGAATTGGACTTGCTACAGCAAAACTATTTGTGAAAGAGGGAGCCAAGGTTGTCATAACAGGAAGACGCCAGGAAGCACTTGAAGAAGCAGTAAAAGAGATAGGCGGTGATGTGACGGCAATTTTGGCTGACGCAGCAGATGTCCAAAAGACCAAAGAGGTTGTTGAAAAAACCGTTTCAACGTATGGAAAGATTGATATTCTTTTTGTGAACGCAGGAGTTGCGTATTTTCTTCCAATCACCGAGATAACGGAAGAGCATTTTGATTCACAGTTCAACACCAATGTGAAGGGCCCTTTTTTCCTAATCAAGGAAGCAGTACCTCACTTGAACGACAACGCGGTGATTATCGGAAACACATCAATAGTGGGACAAAAAGGTTTTGAAGGGACAAGTGTATATTCTTCAACCAAAGCAGCGCTCCGTTCCCTTTCGAGAGTGTTGGCGAGTGAACTGAAATCAATAGGAATCAGAACCGTGAGTGTTGCACCTGGACCAATCGAGACTCCAATCTATGGCAAATTAGGAATGCCGCAAGAGGCTGTTGAGGAAATGGGTGCTGGTTTTGCCGCCGGAGTTCCTTTGGGAAGATTCGGTTCAGCAGACGAATTAGCAAATGCTGTCTTGTTTCTTGCCTCTGACGATGCATCGTACGTAAATGGAGTCGAGCTCGAAGTAGACGGCGGCTTGAGTCAGGTTTAAGATTTTTCAGGAACGAATAACATTAGAGGTTGTCTCCAAAGCCATAACCCCACGTCACTTCGAAGGAGGTACGACCGAGAAGTCTCCATAATTAGGGAATGCCTAAAATATTTGGATTTCTCCCCTTGCGTCGGTTCGAAGATCGGGCTTTTGAGACGGCCTCTTTCCTGTTTTCCATCACAGTTGTAACTCTCTGACACAAAGGGATTGAGATCGTTCTCCCCTCGACGTTTCTTTGAAGAAAAAACAACTTATGAATAAAATCAAGGGACTTTTTATCGCCGCGGGACTATTAGTCATTTTGCTAAATTGTGCAGCAAGCAAGCGTGAATTCGCAGAATTCGAATTCGATGGCAAGAAATTGCAGTACGCAGTACAACTGCCGAATGACTTTGATCCCTCGAATACATATCCAGTCATTGTTGGACCTTCAGAAGTGGAAAATAAAGATGACCAGAGCTTTTATTGGAAGGGAACAAAGGATACGTACGGCTGGATTTTGGTGGATTATAAGATCTACAATGCGACCAGACGAGTTGAGGAAGTAAAGGCTTTTTTAGAGCACCTCAAATCGAAGTATAACGTGGAAGGAAACAAGTTTCATACCGTATGCTTTAGTGCAAACAGCTCTGGTATTTTTAGTCTGGTAATGGAAATTCCAGAGTATATAACAGGCATAACAGGTATGGCTGGTAATCCAGGAACTACAAAGGAGACAGAGCTTGGTAAACTAAAGGGAGTTAAGGTGCAATTTGTAGTGGGCGATAAAGACAGTTATTGGATGAACGCCGCAAAACAACGACATGCCATCTTGAAAAAAATCGGAGTAGAGAGTTCTATCGAGATAATAAAGAATGGCCCTCACGTGATGAAGGATTTGGTCGGCAAAGGATTCTTAGAGAGAGCTGGCCGTCTACGCGATTAAATCTCAGAAGGGTTGATCGCCCGTTCTAGCGCCGACAACCCTTCTTTCCAGTAAATAGGCTTCACCATCGTAGCAAAAATGTGAACAGCCAATTGATATTTTAGTATTCCCCTCTATGGAGTATTGTGTGGCTAAATGACTAGATACATCGTCAATTTGATAAGGTGCCTGGATCACGACCTGGATCAAATTGTCACTGGAGTTTTCGAGAAACATTGCTTTACCGCAATCATTCTCCCCGCAGGCATCACCATCTGAAATTGTCAAGAATTCAGCAGCACTTTTATCCAAATCCTCTCCATGCCATTCAATGCGTTGCCCAGTTTCTTGTATCACAAGATTGTAAAATTCCATGTAGGTAAGTTCAGGTTCCTCCTCTTCGGGAACCTCACTTTGCTTTGCTGGTGTGCTACAGAAAGACATGAACAGAATGAGTATCAGGAGTGGAGTAAGTCGCATGGGTTTGTTTTTAGAGTTCATCACAGAAGTGGCTGTTTGTCACATGGTTGAATGTCAACGAGCAATATTAAACCTAATTTTACTTTGCTAAACTAGCTGCAATCAAGAGTTCGTATACATACCGTACGTTACCTATTCCATTTAGATATCTTTTTCTATTTGGGTTACTGATCTCCATGCTCTTGACCGTGCAGGAGTATTTGAGTTACCTGATTGCTAATTATCAGTACGATTTCAGCTGGTTTTCCATTTCAGCGAGCAATTCTATCAATTTCATTCTGTTGGCGTTAGCAGCACCACTTGCAGCCAATTTTGGACATTTGTTAAGTGACAAGACAGATCGGCTGTCGGGAAGACTATTTATCTTGATTCTGTCAAGCATAGGCATAGGAATCGTTCATCGAGCACTCAGCACCTCGATTTACAATTATGTCTATTCCCTGTATTCTGAGAATGTATTTTCAGGATTTTTTGGCTACTGGAAATTGAAATCATTTGGAGCAGGTATCATTTCAAGCTTCATCTACTATTGGGTGCTTGTTGGTATATTCCTGGCAGCAATCAACTGGAAAAAATTGATCAGAAAAGAAAAGGAGTTGGCCAATGCACGATTGCATGCACTCCTCACGCAACTGAGGCCACATTTTCTCTTCAATACACTCAATTCGATTTCTTCATTGATTGATATTGATAAAACTAGGGCGCAAAAGATGATTTCTCGTTTTGGAGAATTGCTTAGGAATGTTCTGGAAAAAGAAGAGAAGCAGTTCATATCACTGAAGGAAGAGGTGGCCTTCATAGAAAACTACTTATCCATTGAGTCTGAACGTTTTAGTGATCGCCTGTCCATTTCCTATGATCTTGACCCTAAATCTCTTCAAGATATGGTTCCGACATTGATTTTGCAGCCGTTGGTAGAAAATGCAATCAAGCACGGAGTGGCCAAAAAAGTAAGTGATGGTATCATTGAGATATCTTCAAAGATCCTCAATGGCGTTGAGCACCCTTCTCCGCACCTGGAATTGTCAGTGAATGACAATGGCGCAGGCCTTGTAACCGACTTCACGTATGGGGTTGGGCTTAAGAATGTCTCGAATCGGCTCCGCGAACTCTATGGCTCAAATGGGGAATTCAAAATTGAAAGCAATAAGAAAGGTGGCTGCAAAGCAAAAATCACTATACCTCTAACGGACAGATAGACGATGGCAATTTCAGCAGTTATAATCGACGATGAATTTTTAGCGAGAAAGAAAGTAGAAACGTTACTTTCAGATTTTCCATTCATAAACGTAATTGGTGAAGCGAGGAATGGAGAGCAGGCAGTGAAACTGATACAATTGAAATCTCCTGATTTGATTTTCCTTGACATAGAAATGCCTGATTTTGGTGGTTTTGATGTGATCAAAAAACTAGAGGCTGACAAACTTCCATATATCATTTTCACCACGGCTTACGACCAATATGCCTTGAAGGCTTTTGACGTTCACGCGATAGATTATCTACTAAAGCCCCTTGACCTTGACCGATTTAAAACAGCCATTAACCTGGCTCGGGATCGAATTGAACAAAAAGAATCGGCAAGTATCAACAAGAAGGTCTTTGACCTTCTTAATCAATTTGAAAAAAAGGACAGTCCGTTTCGCGAGGCGTTTGAAATTAAGGAGAAGGGCAGGGAAATAACTGTTCGGACAGATGAAATTTTCCTACTGGAAGCAAACGGGAATTACATCGAACTTGAAACTTCAGAAAGAAAATACCTGCACAGAAGTACAATGAATTCCCTGGCAGATGAACTTAACCCCAAAGAATTCATTCGCGTGCATCGGAGCTACCTCATCAATACGCGATATATAAAATCCTGTAAGTACCTGACCAACAATGAGTACAGATTCCTTTTGAAAAACGATCGGGAGGTTATTTCTGGTCGTGGATACAAAGAAAATGTACTGTCCTATCTGGACAAAGAGCGCAGTTAGTCACAGATGTAACGACTAATCACTTCTTCCTTTTTAGTAGCACTCCATCAAGTCAATTTTGGCCTCACAACAAATTCTTAAAACAGAAAACATGAGGCTAATGAAAATTTCAAAAGCAAAATTCTTAATGACAGTCCTTGGGCTGGCGGTTGCAATATTTCAACTACAGGCGCAAAATATTACAACACCAAGACCGAGCCAATACTCTTCGGTATCGCAGCGAGTTGGGATATCGGATGTCACAATCACATATCACAGTCCTGGTGTAAAGGGTAGAACCATTTGGGGTACGCAAGTTCCATATGGTAACATCTGGAGAGCAGGTGCAAATGAAAACACCACCATAACCTTTTCACATGATGCGAAAGTTGAGGGTCAGGAAGTGAAGGCAGGAACGTATGGACTTTTTATGCTACCAGAGGATGAGAATAATGTCAAAGTTCTTCTTTCAAGGTATTCACAATCTTGGGGAACGGTTTCTCCTGCTGAGGAGGAATTGGCAGCAATGGTAGAAGTGAAAAGTACAACAATCCCACAGCAAGAATGGCTGAGCTATGATTTTATTGATCGAGAAGGAAATGACGTTACGGCTGTCTTAAGGTGGGATAAACTTCAAATTCCTTTTAAAATTGAATTTGATGTATCTCAAATAGTGGTTGACAACGCCCGTGCTGAACTCAAAGGCCCCGCAGGCTTTGGATGGAGAGGATACATGCAGGCCGCAAATTATTGCCTGCAGAATGACGTGAATCTAGAAGAAGCCATGACGTGGATAGATCAATCCATCGCGAACAGTAGCGGATTTAGCAACCTTCAAGTGAAAGCGGGTTTACTAGCTAAGAAGGGAGAAATGGAAGAAGCGAAGAAAGTCATGGACGAGGCTGTACCAACCGCCAATGCTTTCCAGCTAAACGGGTATGGGTACCAACTTTTGGCAACAGGTGATACTAAAAAAGCCATTGAGGTATTTTCCTTAAATGTGGAAAAAAACGCTGACCATCAATTCATTTGGGGATTTACAGATAGCCTTGGTGAAGCATATCTAAAGGATGGAAATAAGAAGTTAGCACTGAAATATTATAAGCAAGCAAAGGAGAAGGCGCCCGAAAATCAACAGGCATATCTAGATGGAGTAATTGCTGGAATTAAGTAGGCATAGTTTTGCGTTTAATAATGTAGGTCAACCGTCAAAAGGCGGTTGACCTTAAGTACTTACTCAGTTTTCTAAAGCTTCAATTAGCAATTCATTTTCATCAGGTCTTCCCACCGAAATACGAATGCAATGTGCCAGAGTACCGGCAAGTGGCCTTACAAGAACGCCTTTTTTCATGAGGTCTTTAAACACTTTGTCCACCTGCTTTGCATCTTTCCACACCGTCATGATAAAATTCCCATAGGAAGGGATGAATTGGATACCCAAGCGGGAAAATTCAGTCATGAAATAGCTCAAGCCTGCCTGGTTATTTTCGATCGTTTTTTTCAAAAAAGCGGTATCATCCAATGCTCCCATTCCTGCAGCCTGCGAAAGTGCTGTTGGCTCAAAAGTCAGTTTGGTCTTGAAAATCGACTCAATGATTTTCTCGTGACCCACAGCATAGCCTAACCGCACACCGGCAATTCCATAAGCTTTACTGAAAGTTCGCAGCGTTAGCAAGTTCGGAAAGTCCATCTTCAATGAATTTGGGAAATCTTCACTCAATGATTCTGAGAACTCGAAATAGGCCTCATCGACAATAACTAAAATATGATCAGGCACATGCTGCATAAATTCCTCCAGATCTGGTTTGGAGATCATTGTCCCGGTAGGATTGTTGACATTTGCCAAATAAATAATCTTGGTGTTTCTGTTTATTCTGCTTTTAATAGCTTTAAGGTCAAACCCGTAGCTTTCGGTTAATGGCATAGAAACACACCTCACATTGTTGATCCTCGCCCAATTATAGACTATCACAAAGCTACCGCCAGAGGTTAAAAACTCGTCCTCGCCAGAGCAAAGTGCTCGAATAGTCAACATCAGAAGTGACTCGGATCCGTTTCCAAGAATTATCTCCCGAGCGGGCCTATCTATTCTTTCAGCAAGCTTTTCTCTTAGATCTGCACTTATGGGATCAGGATAGTAGTTGATTTGGTCATAGGCTTTTATGACAGCGTCTCGAGATTTGGTTGAGTAGCCTAAAGTGTTTTCATTGTTCCACAGAATGGCCATCTTCTTCCATCCGTACTCCTGCTGAAGTTGCGGAATCGTTTTGCCTGGTTGATATCTTTTGATGGCGGCAATGTGATCTGGTATCTGGATATTCATCTAGTGCTAAAATAATGATTTGTGTTCTGACATTCCATAAACAGAAATAAACCAGACTTAGTTTGAAACTTGTTTTCTATCATCGGGTGAATCTCATTCTTCCATATTAGTTTTGCCAGAATTTGTTTTAACCTGACTCATTAAGATCACCAGAAAACGCACCTCATGCCGAAAGATCCAAAAATAAAATCAGTACTAATAATAGGAAGCGGACCGATCGTAATAGGTCAAGCCTGCGAGTTTGATTATTCTGGATCACAGGCCTCAAGATCATTGAGAGAGGAGGGAATTGAAGTAACGCTGATCAATTCCAACCCGGCCACGATTATGACGGATCCTGTGACTGCCGATAATATTTTCCTAAAACCCCTGACCAAGCAATCAATACGGGAGATATTGGAAGAACATCCACAGATAGATGCTGTTCTCCCAACGATGGGTGGGCAGACGGCTCTGAACCTAGCAATAGATTGTGAAAAAGCGGGCATCTGGGAAAAGTATGATGTGAAGATGATCGGTGTGAATGTTGAGGCGATTGAGACCACCGAGGATAGGGAGAAGTTTCGACTGAGAATGAAGGAACTTGACGTTGGAGTCTGCGTCGGCGAAACTGCCACTTCCTTTCTAAAGGGAAAAGAAATTGCGCAAGAGATTGGATTCCCACTGGTTATCAGGCCTTCCTATACCCTGGGTGGTTATGGAGGAGGATTTGTAAATGATGCGTCTGAATTTGACCATGCACTCAATGCTGGTTTGCAGGCTTCCCCGATTCATGAAGTATTAGTTGAGCAAAGTATATTAGGTTGGAAAGAATACGAACTTGAGTTGCTCAGAGATAATCTTGGGAACATTATTATCATTTGTTCTATTGAGAATTTTGATCCCATGGGTGTTCACACCGGCGATTCGATCACGGTGGCGCCAGCGATGACGTTGTCTGATACCGTCTATCAGAATATGCGTGACTTGGCCAAGAAGATGATGAATGGCATTGGGCATTTTGCTGGTGGGTGCAACGTTCAGTTTTCAGTACACCCTGACAACGAGAGCATTATTGGAATTGAGATAAACCCGCGAGTGTCACGATCATCTGCGCTAGCATCAAAAGCTACTGGTTATCCGATTGCGAAGGTTGCTGCTAAGCTAGCCATTGGATACAACCTGGATGAGCTGAGTAATCAGATTACGGGCACAACTTCTGCTTTCTTTGAACCTGCGCTGGACTATGTCATCGTTAAAATTCCTCGATGGAACTTCGATAAGTTCAAAGGCGCAGATCGTAAACTAGGTTTGCAAATGAAGTCCGTAGGTGAGGTGATGGGTATCGGGAGAAACTTTCAGGAGGCGCTCCAGAAAGCTTGTCAGTCGTTGGAAATAAAAAGAAATGGACTTGGCGCGGACGGACGCGAATTGAAAGATCATGAGGCGATTCAGTATAGCCTTGCTAACCCAAGCTGGAATAGATTGTTCCATATCTACGATGCCTTCAAACTTGGAATGCCATTCAAGACGATCCGCAATTTGACAAAAATCGATCCATGGTTCTTGAACCAAATAGAGGAGTTGATTTTGCTCGAAAAAGAAATTGGCGAGTTTTCGATAAAGGACATTTCCAAGGAGATGCTCATGCAAGCCAAGCAGAAGGGATATGCGGACAGGCAAATTGCTCATTTACTCGGGTGTCTGGAAAGTGAAGTCTACACAAAGAGAAATGACCTTGGTGTAAAGCGGGTTTACAAACTTGTCGATACCTGTGCTGCAGAATTTGAAGCTCAGACACCCTATTACTACTCCACGTTCGAGGAGGAAAACGAATCGGTTGTTACGGATAAAAAGAAGATCGTAGTACTTGGTTCAGGTCCAAATCGAATTGGGCAGGGCATTGAGTTTGACTACTCTTGTGTCCATGGAGTGCTTGCTGCCAAAGAATGTGGCTATGAAACAATAATGATCAACTGTAACCCCGAGACTGTATCGACGGATTTTGACGTTGCTGATAAATTATATTTTGAGCCTGTTTTCTGGGAACATATTTACGACATCATTCTGCAGGAGAAGCCTGTAGGTGTGATCGTACAATTGGGAGGTCAAACGGCATTGAAGCTGGCAGAAAAGTTGGAGAGATACGGCATTAAGATTCTTGGTACCAGTTTTGAGGCGCTTGATCTTGCTGAGGCTCGTGGGCGTTTTTCGGATCTACTGAAAGAACAAAACATTCCATATCCAGAATATGGAACCATTGAAAATGCGGAGGATGCACTTGAGCTTTCAAAAGAAATTGGCTTTCCACTTCTGGTTAGACCAAGCTACGTGTTGGGAGGGCAGAGCATGAAAATTGTGATCAATGAGACGGAGCTTGAAGACCAAGTCATTGATATCATGAAAGATATGCCAGGAGCCGAAATCCTGTTGGATCACTTTCTGGAAGGAGCGATTGAAGCCGAAGCTGATGCTATTTGCGATGGAGAGAACGTCTATATCATTGGAATCATGCAGCACATCGAGCCAGCAGGAATCCATTCAGGCGATTCGTATGCCGTGCTACCACCCTACAATCTGGGTGATTTTGTCATTCGACAGATTGAAGAGTATACACAGCGGATTGCGATTGCCCTGAAAACCGTTGGTTTAATAAACATTCAGTTTGCCATCAAAAATGACAAGGTGTATATCATAGAGGCCAATCCCAGAGCTTCTAGAACGGTGCCGTTTATCTGTAAGGCATACAGAGAACCTTACGTGAATTACGCCACGAAAGTGATGTTGGGAGAAAAGAAAGTGACGGATTTTGATTTCAAACCGTACAAGAAAGGATATGCCATCAAGGAACCAGTTTTCTCTTTTCACAAATTTCCAAATGTGAACAAGGAGCTAGGTCCGGAAATGAAGTCAACAGGAGAGGCGATTTACTTTATCGATGACTTAATGGATGATTATTTCATGGAAATCTACTCCGAGCGAAACTTGTATCTTAGTAAATAGGTTTAATAGTAGTGATAAAATTTCTCCTCATAGCGATCCTTGTGATCTACGGTTTCTACCGCGTAGCTGCATTTCTTTTTAAATTCATGCTTGGGGGATTCAGTAAAAGTCAGTTCGATTCCACCCAATATCGCCAGAAAAAGGCGCCCAACAGCAATTTGCATGTGGATAGAGTTCCCAGAGATAATTCTGGGAAGAAGAAAGATTTTGAAGGCGGCGATTACGTTGACTTTGAGGAGGTAAAATAAAGAAGGGCTCGTAAGAGCCCTTCCACCAACCTAACCTAATATGAGGTACGGATTACCTCAATTATGGAAATCATCAGATCAAAGGTTGCCATAGAGGAGCTTCAATCTTAATTTCTTTGGGACCATAACGTCAATTCTTCAACTTTAATATAATGATTTCAATATTTAGTTGAATTATAGGTATGTAATTTAATTGCATCCAAACCCCCAAACTCACCAGTATTTTTTATCAGATTCACTCGAGCGTTTTTAGAGACAAATTTCGTCGGTAGAGTAACTCAAAACTTCAAGACAACCTTCTCGGCAATGCCGTTGTAGGACCGAAAAGTTCTATAAATAGGTAATCAGCGATGTGATTGAAGAAAAAGCGATGCTGTTCACAAAAAAAAATGGTAGTTCACAAACATACGCCTTTGTTAATGCAGCAGTGACTGGCAGAGGACTGATTGTCAAAGTAAATTGAGAGACTATAAACTGCCATTTTCATTGGAAAGGGTTAAACAAGTTTCCTTAAAACAATTTGCTATCTAAAATTCAAAACTACTGACATCCGAGTAAATATATGATTGAATAATTTGATCTAAGAAAAATGCAATTGGTGGGGATTAATCCCCACCAATTTGATGATGTTTAAAGTGACAAAACTTGAACAGCATCATGGCT